>Ga0247810_10001453_pt1 | contig 14892 bp, 13 predicted proteins | sample UWRJL119311C1_FD_179918 | JGI IMG/M metagenome (GOLD analysis project Ga0247810, IMG submission 179918) | Plant litter microbial communities from Arlington Agricultural Research Station in Wisconsin, United States - UWRJ-L119-311C-1 | ecosystem: Environmental > Terrestrial > Plant litter >...
GGTTATGAGGCTATTGTCCATAGTGCCTTTAACTTTGATATTGCATTTCTTGATATCAGCCTTCCGTCCTACCCCGAAAAGAATATCCAGTCGGGAGTAGAGCTCGCACTGCTTTTAAGGCAGCAAATGCCAAACTGCAAAATCGTACTGCTGACCATGCACAACGAAAAACTAAAGTTCGATTACTTCGCCCAAACGATAGTACCGGATGGGCTGGTAGTTAAAAATGACCTTACGTTTGAAGAACTGCTGCTCGCATTCGATACCGTAATCTCGGGCCAAACCTATTATAGCGAAACCGTTATCAAAATGCTGGAAGAGCAAAACAACTAAGATTACAATAGTTGCTTTGGATTATTCCTGATCCAAAGCATTCCATCCTCTTGCACGAAGTTCAATCTTAGTATCTGCGCGCGTAATCAGATGGATTCCCTCACTCTGCTGTGTCATATGCCCGATAATAGTAAAATTCGGGTTGCCCTTGATCTTCTCAAAGTCTTCCATAGCAATCGTAAACAACAACTCATAGTCCTCACCTCCGTTAATAGCCACTGTAGTAGAGTCGATATTGAACTCCTCACAGGTAGCAATCAATTGCGGATCCAATGGAAGCTTGTCTTCATATAGGTTACAGCCCACATTCGACTGCTTACACAAATGGATGATCTCCGACGAAAGACCGTCTGAAATATCAATCATAGAAGTAGGCTTAATTTCTAAAGCATGTAATAGCGTGCGCACGTCTTTTCTGGCCTCAGGACGCAATTGTCTTTCTATTAAATACGTATACGCATCAAGGTCAGGCTGTGAGTTCGGATTCACCTGGAATACCTGTTTCTCCCGTTCCAAAACCTGTAATCCCATATAGGCGGCACCTATATCTCCAGATACAACTAATAAGTCCGTCTGTCCCGCACCGTTTCTATAAACAATCTCTTCTGCATCAGCCTCACCCAAAACGGTAATGCTGATGATCAATCCTTTTTGGGACGAAGTGGTGTCGCCACCAATTACATCTACCTTATATTCATTTGCGGCAAGTGTAATCCCGTCAAACAGTTCTTCCAATGCCTCCAAAGGGAAACGGTTCGATACGGCAACCGAGACCGTGATCTGGGTTGCCTTTGCATTCATCGCACAGATATCCGATACATTAACGACAACTGCCTTATAGCCCAGGTGTTTCAATGGCATATAGGCGAGGTCAAAATGAACGCCTTCGATCAGTAGATCGGTAGACACCACCACTTTTTTATCTTTAAAGTCCAATACGGCAGCATCGTCACCTATTCCTTTTAAAGTAGAAGGCTGGATAATCTGGAAGTTTTTAGTCAGGTGGTCAATAAGTCCAAATTCTCCCAACTGGGAAATGGAGGTGCGCTGCGGAGTTTTATCTTCAATCATAGTACTGTTGCAAAGTTTTTGAACCGCAAAGGTACAAAGTTGTACAGCTTATTGATACTAAAAGGGACACTTTTAGAAATTGTTATGATAAGCTTAAAGCCTTGTGATGTTTAAAATTTTTGTCGCATCTTTAAAATAACAAATCCAAAACTATGAAAGCATTCGATATAGTCACGCTGACGCTAAATCCATCTGTTGATAAAAGCACCAAATTCACAGGGCTGTTGCCGGAACAGAAAATCCGTTGTGACGAACCCCATTTTGATGCCGGTGGCGGCGGAATTAATGTATCTAAGGCCATTAGCCGTTTGGGCGGAACATCTTTATGTGTGTTTACCTCTGGTGGTGCTACCGGTGCATTGCTGGAGCAATTGGTTGCAGACGAAAAGATTGACGTAAAGGCGATCCCGATACAGAAGGATACCCGTGAAAACCTTATCGCCTTAGAAACCCATACAAATGCCCAATACCGCTTTGGCTTTCCCGGTCCCGAAATCAGCGATAGCGAAATCGATACCATAATAAAGACGCTCGAACAGCTAAAACCCAAATACCTCGTGGCAAGCGGAAGCTTAAATGAAGGGCTGTCTTCTGATTTCTACCAGCACATCGCCAAACTGGCCAAAGCCGCAGGATCTAAATTTATTGCCGATACCTCAGGTGAAGCGCTTCAGAAGGTACTCGAAACAGGCGTTTATCTCGTAAAGCCGAATGTTGGGGAGCTGGCCAAGCTCGTAGGGGTAGAGCGCTTGGAAATAGAAGAAGTCGATGATGCGGCCAGAAAACTGATCGATAACGGCAGTGCCGAGATTGTAGTAGTGTCACTAGGTCCACAAGGAGCCGTACTCGTGACCAAAGACGTAACCGAATTTGTTCCTGCCCCTAATGTAGCCAAGAAAAGTACAGTAGGAGCCGGGGACAGTATGGTAGGGGGAATGGTATGGGCACTCTCACAGGATAAAAGCCTAAAGGAAGTGGTGCAGTGGGGCGTAGCCTGCGGATCTGCAGCGACTATGAACAACGGGACACAGCTTTTTAAAATTGAAGATGCAAATCGTTTGTTTGCATGGTTGAGAAAAAAATAAAACCAGGCAGCTGGCAAAAAAATACAGGCACAAATAAAAACCCCTGGGAACAACTGTCTCAGGGGTTTCGTTTTATCAATCCTTTTTATAATAAAGAAGGTATTAGTCATTCAGCTTCAGCACCGCCATAAAGGCTTCCTGTGGGATCTCCACATTTCCTACCTGGCGCATTCTTTTCTTTCCTTTTTTCTGTTTTTCCAAAAGCTTACGCTTACGCGAGATATCCCCGCCGTAACATTTGGCCGTAACGTCTTTTCGCAAGGCCTTGATTGTCTCACGCGAAATTACCTTGACGCCAATGGCTGCCTGGATTGGAATGTCAAACTGTTGTCTCGGGATCAGTTCTTTTAGTTTCTCACACATCTTTTTACCGATATGGTGGGCATTGTCAACGTGTATTAGTGAAGACAAGGCATCGACGATTTGGGCATTCAACAAGATATCTACTTTTACAAGGCTTGAAGTACGCATTCCAATAGGCGTATAATCAAACGACGCATAACCTTTAGATACCGTTTTAAGCCTGTCATAGAAATCAAATACAATTTCTGCCAATGGCATATCAAACGTCAGTTCGACACGTTCTGTCGTCAGGTAGGTCTGGTTCGTAATGACTCCGCGTTTCTCAATACACAGCGACATTACGTTTCCAACGAAATCCGACTTCGTGATGATCGTTGCTTTGATATAAGGTTCTTCAACGTGGTCCAGCCTTGAAGGCTCTGGAAGGTCAGAAGGATTGTTTACGGTTTGTCCCACTTCAGGATTCTTCTTCGTATAAGCAAGATACGAAACGTTCGGTACCGTAGTGATCACGGTCATGTTGAACTCTCGTTCTAACCTTTCCTGTATGATCTCCATGTGTAACATTCCAAGGAATCCACAACGGAAACCGAAGCCAAGCGCTGCCGAGCTTTCAGGAATAAACACCAATGAGGCATCGTTCAATTGCAGTTTTTCCATAGAGTTGCGAAGCTCCTCGTAATCCTCAGTGTCTACAGGATAGATTCCTGCAAATACCATCGGTTTTACATCTTCGAAACCGGTGATCATATTCGTCGTTGGCGTTTTGGCATCAGTAAGTGTATCACCTACTTTTACTTCGCGCGCTTCTTTGATCCCTGAAATCAGGTAACCTACGTCTCCTGCAGAGATTACGGCTTTAGGAACCTGGTTTAATTTAAGCGTACCGATCTCATCGGCATAATATTCATTGCCTGTAGCCATGAATTTAATTTTCTGTCCTTTTTTGATCTCACCGTTTTTAACCCGGAAGATAACCTCGATACCGCGGAAAGGATTGTATACGGAGTCAAAAATCAAAGCCTGTAAAGGCTCGTCCTTGCTCCCCTTAGGATGTGGGATTTTTTCAATAATAGCCTTAAGGATATTCTCAACACCAAAACCGGTTTTACCCGAAGCGTGGATGATATCTTCAATCTTGCAACCCAATAGGTCAACAATATCGTCACTTACTTCCTCTGGGTTCGCACTCGGAAGATCGACTTTGTTCAATACCGGAATAATTTCAAGGTCATTTTCAAGGGCAAGGTACAGGTTCGAAATCGTCTGTGCCTGTATGCTTTGTGCCGCATCAACAATCAGCAATGCGCCTTCACAGGCTGCAATAGAACGGGAAACTTCATAAGAGAAATCGACATGTCCCGGCGTATCGATCAGGTTCAGGATGTATTCCTGTCCTTCATACGTATACTCCATCTGGATTGCGTGGCTCTTGATCGTGATTCCACGCTCACGCTCGAGGTCCATGTTGTCAAGCAGTTGTGCCTGCTTTTCACGGGTGGTCACAGTTTGTGTAGCGTCCAAAAGCCTGTCAGCTAATGTACTCTTACCGTGGTCAATGTGTGCAATAATGCAAAAATTCCTTATATGTTTCATCTTCGTTTCGTATCGTATCAGTTTGTTTGTAGCCCTATAGCGGTATCCTACAACCGCTATCCGTTATTGGATTATTCCTGTAATAATAAGGAATTAATCGGCAAATATAGTCTAAAAGTTAGTCAGTTGCAACGAACAGGGGGCAAGGCTGCCTATTTTCGGACATTAGCTGTCATTATTTGGGTTCGGTGTTGTACAACAGCGATATAAGCAGTTCAGTATTGCTGCAAAAGTAATAGTATTTCTGCACTTTGCAATAGGCATGACTGTCAGGCGGGCAAATTGACTGGATTTGACTGCTATTGACTATCATTGACTATCAGGCGGTGTATTTGACGCGATTTGACTGCTATTGAATACGATTGACTGTCAAACGGGTGATTTGACTGTACAGCAGCTATTTTATAGGGGTTTTGTTCGGGTCATGTTCGAGACTTGTTCGAGAGAGCTTCGCAAAAAAGCCGTTTTTGCGAACAAGTCTCGAACAAAACTGCAACAAGAGTCGAAAAAAAGCCCTATTTTAAGACAGTTCGGGTATTCGTAAAAAAAAGCGTAATTTTGCAAAAAAAATTGTCAAGATGGTTAAAATCGGCAAAATAGAATTACCTGATTTCCCTTTGCTTTTGGCTCCAATGGAAGATGTAAGCGATCCGCCTTTCCGCAGGCTTTGCAAAACCCATGGTGCCGACCTGATGTATTCTGAATTCATCTCAAGTGAGGGTTTGATCCGTGATGCTATTAAGAGCCGCCAGAAATTGGATATATTCGATTATGAGCGGCCTGTAGGGATACAGATTTTTGGTGGTGATGAAGAGGCAATGGCGATGTCTGCAAAAATTGTAGAAACCGTAAACCCGGATTTGATTGATATCAATTTTGGTTGCCCGGTAAAAAAGGTAGTCTGTAAGGGCGCAGGCGCGGGGGTTTTAAAAGATGTGGACCTGATGGTTCGCCTTACCAAAGCCGTAATCAACAGTACGGGTTTGCCGGTAACGGTAAAAACCCGTTTGGGCTGGGATGATAATTCGATCAATATTGATGAGGTTGCAGAACGCTTACAGGATATTGGCGTACAGGCATTGAGTATACACGCGCGTACACGTGCTCAGATGTATAAGGGGCATTCGGACTGGTCACATATCGCAAGGGTTAAGAACAACCCGCGTATCACAATGCCGATTTTTGGCAATGGGGATATTGATTCGCCTGAAAAAGCACTGCAGTACAAAAATGACTACGGTATTGACGGAATCATGATAGGCCGTGCCGCAATTGGTTATCCGTGGATCTTTAACGAGATCAAACATTTTTTTGAGACCGGGGAGCATTTACCGAAACCGACTATAGAAGATAGGGTGGAGGCTGCGAAAAACCATTTACAATGGGCAATGGACTGGAAAGGGGAAAAGCTCGGGATTTTGGAAACCAGACGGCATTATACAAATTACTTTAAGGGAATTCCAAATTTTAAGGAACACAGGATGAAAATGGTAGCTAGCGAAGATCCGGAATTTATATTCAGGACATTTGACGAGGTACTGGAACGATTTACCGGAATGGAGATACTTTAGTCAAAGTTACATCCTTCTTAAACAGAATTGCAAAAGCAATGAACCGTAAGGGTTGGTTGCTTTTTTTATTTGATATAAATCGGGGCTTGTATAAAATAAAAAAGGTGAAATGTTACTTTCACCCTTTTTGCCCCAAATCTACCATAAACTTAACCTACTAATTCCATGGTGCGTCTAAATTACAGTGGCGATTCTTTCTGTGCAATTTTTTTCGACGAAATGCACAAATAATCGATGAAGTACGCTTTTTGTCGAATTTAGTATGCTCTAGCGTCTTTTCCTTCATAGAAATTCATGAATGCCTTGTTCACAACCCGGTTTCCTCCTGGGGTAGGATAATCACCTGTGAAATACCAATCACCTAAGTTTTTAGGGCAGGCAATGTGTAAATTCTCTACGGTCTGGAATATAATCTTAACCTCGGCGTTAATGGTTGGCGAACTTAACATCTCCGCAATCTTGTCTGAAACCTCCTGAGGTTCAAACGGTGCATAAATTTCAGTTACATAATTAATGACCTCGCTGTCTTTCATATTTTCCTGAGCCTTACATTTTTTGTAAACTTCGTCTACTATATGATACAGGTTTCTTTCCTTTAGCAATGCCAATGTTGCACGGAAAGCGACAAGCCCTTCCAGTTTAGCCATATCAATACCGTAACAGTCAGGATAGCGGATTTGCGGTGCCGAAGAAACAACAACTATTCGTTTTGGTTTCAGCCTGTCCATCATTTTGATAATGCTCATCTTGAGTGTAGTACCGCGTACGATACTGTCATCAATGATCACAAGGTTATCTGTAGGTTTGATTACGCCATAGGTCACATCATAAACGTGCGCTACAAGGTCATCACGGCTACTGTCTTCTGTTATAAAGGTGCGTAGCTTGGCATCCTTAATAGCTATTTTTTCTGTCCGGATCTTTACAGAAAGGATTTCTTCGAGTTTTTCTTTGGTAAGCGTTTTACGGTTATCAAGGATATACTGGTTTTTTCTTTGGTTTAGGAAATCCTGTGCCGCTTCTACCATTCCGTAAAAAGAGGTTTCGGCTGTATTCGGGATATAAGAAAATACCGCATTGTCAGTATCGTTTTCGATAGCGTCCAATACTGCAGGAAGGATCAGTTTACCAAGGTCTTTACGCTCCTGGTAAATTTCTGCGTCACTTCCTCTGGAGAAATAGATACGTTCAAAAGAACAGGCTTTTTTAACGGTAGGCGTTAAGATCTGCTCTTCTGTAACCCTGCCATTTTTCTTGATGATCAGTGCATGCCCTGGTTGGAGTTCCTGTACTTTTTCAAAATCAACGTTAAAAACGGTTTGTATTACCGGTCTTTCTGAAGCAACGACTACAATCTCATCATCTTCATAAAAATAAGCCGGACGGATTCCTGCCGGGTCCCTAAAAACGAATGCATCGCCATGCCCGAAAAGTCCAGCCATAGCATAACCGCCATCCCAGCCTTTTGCAGCGCGGCGCAAGATCTTCGCAACTTCGAGTTTCTCAGCAATTACCGGTGAAGCTTCTCTTTTGGATAAGCCGTTTAATTTGCATTCATGGTAGAGGTCGGTTACTTCATCATCAAGGAAATGCCCGATTTTCTCCATTACCGTTACCGTATCGGCCATTTCTTTAGGGTGTTGTCCCAATTCGATAAGGCTGTTAAACAATTCGGTAACATTGGTCATATTGAAATTCCCGGCAACGATCAGGTTCCTGTGCATCCAGTTGTTCTGGCGTAGGAAAGGGTGAACGCTTTCAATACTGTTTTTCCCGAATGTTCCGTAGCGTACGTGCCCGAGGAATAATTCACCTATATAAGGGATATGTTTCTTTTGAAGTGCAACGTTGTCTGCAAATTCCGGGTGTGCAGCCAGTTCTTCATTAATGCGGTCGTTGATCTGTTTAAATACATCCTGTATGGGCTGTGCATCGTTGGAACGGACGCGGCTAATGTAGCGTTCGCCTGGATCGACATCCATTTTTATTGACGCAAAACCTGCTCCATCCTGACCACGGTTGTGTTGCTTTTCCATCAACAGATACATTTTCTGTATGCCGTAGAAAGCCGTCCCGTATTTTTCTTTGTAAAATTCGAGAGGTTTCTTTAATCGTAAAAGGGCAATACCACATTCGTGTTTAATTGCGTCGCTCATTGTGTTGTAGTTATTGTAGTTATATATTAAAAAAGCCCCGTTTCCGAGGCATAAGCATTCTATTATAAGGTAATATCAAATTGTGTTAAGGACTTGAATTGTTTCAGCCTGTTCACTACCTGCTCTTTTTCAAGGCCAATCATTTTTTCGGTCCCAAATTTCTCTACGCAGAAAGAAGCCAGATTGGATCCATAAATGATAGCGTTTTTCATATTCTCAAAAGAGACGTTTTCACTTTGCGTGATAAAACCTGCAAAACCTCCTGCGAAAGTATCTCCTGCCCCTGTTGGATCGAAAACTTCCTCTAAAGGTAAAGCCGGTGCAAAGAAGACCTGCTCATTATGGAAAAGCAATGCGCCGTGTTCTCCTTTTTTGATAACAACGTATTTGGGACCCATAGTATGGATCTTCGCAGCAGCCTTAACCAATGAGTATTCACCCGAAAGCTGTCTTGCTTCTTCATCATTTATAGTGATGACATCCACGCGTTTGATCACGTCCAATAATTCAGGAAGCGCACAGTCCATCCAGAAATTCATAGTATCCAGAACAACTAGTTTAGGCTGTTTTTCCATTTGGTCCAAAACACTGCTTTGTACAAGTGGGTGTAGATTTCCCAGCATTACTACATCGGAATCCTTAAAGTTTTGAGGTACTTTAGGCTGGAAATCAGCAAGAACGTTAAGCTCTGTTGCCAAAGTATCCCTGGAGTTCAGGTCGTTGTGGTAAAGGCCACTCCAGAAAAATGTTTTTCCTCCTTTTACTATTTCCAATCCGGAAATGTCAATATTCCTGTCGGTGAGCAAATCCAGGTATTCCTGAGGGAAATCGTCTCCTACCACTGACACGATAGCTGATTGTAATTTAAAATGTGAAGCTGAAAGGCCTATATAAGTTGCGGCACCCCCTAGTATTTTATCTGTTTTCCCAAAAGGGGTTTCAATAGCGTCGAAAGCGACAGTTCCAACAATCAGTAATTTATTCATTTTCTGAATTTCGAATTAAGGCGCAAAGATAGTTTATAAGTTTGATTGTTGCAAACCCGAAACGCTGTGTTAAATCGTAATTTTTTGTGAAATTATTGGACTGAATAATAAGCGTTTAAATCAGCTTAGAGCCTTCGTTTTCATAGTATGCATCTATTGAAAGCTGCTTCTGTTGCGAAGCCATTACGGCCAGCTCGTCGCATCTCTCATTTTGAGGGTGGCTGTTATGCCCTTTTACCCACTTAAAGTCTACTTTGTGTTTGCGGTATATTTTGAGAAAGCGCATCCATAGGTCCGGATTTTTCTTTCCGGTAAAGTTTTTCTTTTCCCAGCCAAAAACCCAGCCTTTTACAACGGAGTCAATTACGTATTTGGAATCCGATACCACGAGTACCCGCATATTCGGTTTACGGAGTTTTTCAAGCCCGACAATCACCGCGAGCAGCTCCATACGGTTATTGGTGGTCAGGCGAAAGCCTTCGTAGAATTCTTTTTTATAGGGTGTGCCAACGAGTTCCATAACGACACCATAACCGCCATTGCCTGGATTTCCCTTGGCAGCCCCGTCTGTATAAATGTGTACGTCGTGCATTGTTTTTAGGGTTTGGTGTTTCCGGTTTCAGATTGTAGCAACCGGCTTATGATTTTAGGGAAATGCTCCTGTTCGAGTTCGTGGATTTTGGCAGCGATTTCTTCAGAGCTGGTACAATGCCCAATACTTACAGGCTGTTGGAATATAAGTCCGCCTTCATCGTAATGTTCATTCACATAATGAATCGAAATGCCGGTTTCCAGTTCCTTGTTTTGAAGTACCGCATTGTGGATATTCATCCCATACATTCCTTTTCCGCCATACTTGGGAAGCAGCGCAGGGTGTATATTAATGATCTTGTTTGGGTATTGGTGAATGATATTTTCAGGGAATTTGAGCAGAAATCCCGCCAAAACGATTAAATGAGGATTAAAGGATTTGAGTTTTTGTAGGACGTTGCCTTCATTTAACTCGGTTTTTGAAAACAGCACTACGGGAATATCCCATTTTTTGGCTTTCTCCAGAACACCCGCTTTTGGGTTATTACAGAAAACAGCTACAACTTTCGCAAAATCAGTATCTTTGAAGTTTTGAATGATGTTTTCTGCATTAGTGCCCGAACCGGAAGCAAATACAACAATATTTTTCATTTTGTGTGCAATTTATTTCCGCAAAAAAAGGAATAATAAATGATATTCTCAGGATTTGTAAAGCCTTTGTGAAATAATTTTTCTAAATTAGTAGTCATATTTATTAACTAAAGCGTTGTTTTAAAATAAAGTTTTTTATTTTTGCCAACAAATTAAATTTTAAAATTAAAGATTATGTCAGACATTGCATCAAGAGTTAAAGCGATTATCGTAGACAAATTAGGCGTTGACGAAAACGAAGTTGTAACAGAAGCTAGCTTCACAAATGATTTAGGAGCTGATTCATTAGACACTGTTGAGCTTATAATGGAGTTCGAAAAGGAATTTGACATCCAGATTCCAGACGACCAGGCTGAAAACATTGCTACTGTAGGGCAAGCGATTTCTTACATCGAAGAAGCAAAAAAATAATACATTTACACCCGCTGTTCTTCTAAAGTCTGCGGGTGTTATTATTTTTTTAAAATTAAATCTCTGATTGAAATTCAATCACTTAGATACAAATATCAATTAATACCTATGTCTTTTTATGCTTTATACATAGAAGCCAGCATAGGTATTATTAGTTTAGAATAAAAACTATAAAATTATACATATGGTATTAAGGCGAGTTGTTGTGACAGGTTTAGGTGCACTTACTCCTATAGGAAATAATGTCAATGACTATTGGAATGCCCTTATTAACGGGGTTAGCGGAGCTGCTCCGATAACTTATTTTGACACTACTCTTTTCAAGACTAAATTTGCTTGTGAATTAAAGAACTTTAATGTAGAGGATTACCTGGACAGAAAAGAGGCAAGGAAGATGGACCGTTATGCGCAATACGCAATGGTTTCTGCTGCCGAGGCCGTAAAAGACGCAAATTTTGATCTGGATAATATAGATAAAGACCGTGTAGGTGTTATCTGGGGTTCTGGAATTGGAGGCCTTGAAACATTCCAACAAGAAGTAATGGAGTTTTCTGCCGGAAACGGTACGCCAAAATTCAATCCTTTTTTTATACCTAAAATGATTGCCGATATAGCCGGAGGGCATATATCTATTAAATACGGATTTAGAGGTCCTAACTTTACTACGGTTTCGGCCTGTGCTTCATCTACAAATGCATTAATTGACGCTTTCAATTATATCCGATTAGGACATGCGGATGTAATGGTGACAGGAGGTTCTGAAGCTGCAGTTACAATTGCAGGGATGGGCGGCTTTAATGCCATGCACGCTTTGTCTACTAGAAATGATGATCCTCAAACCGCTTCAAGGCCTATGGATAAGGACCGTGAAGGTTTTGTTCTTGGAGAAGGAGCCGGAGCGTTAATACTCGAAGACTACGATCATGCTATTGCACGTGGAGCAAATATTTATTGCGAAATCGGCGGCGGCGGAATGTCAGCAGATGCGCATCATATCACGGCACCACATCCTGAAGGATTAGGCGCTAAAAATGTGATGATCAATTGCCTTAGGGATGCAGGATTAAAACCTACTGATGTTGATGGTGTAAATATGCACGGTACATCAACTCCATTAGGGGATATGGCAGAATCTAAAGCGATCCAGCACGTGTTTGGTGAACATGCTTATACCTTAAACCTGAATTCAACCAAGTCAATGACAGGCCACTTACTTGGAGCTGCAGGAGCAATTGAAACAATTGCCTCTATACTTTCTATCAAATACGGTATAGTGCCCCCTACAATCAATCACTTTACGGATGATGAAAACATCGATCCAAAATTGAACTTTACTTTTAACAAGGCTCAAAAGAGAGAAATGAAAGTAGTGATGAGCAATACATTTGGTTTTGGAGGTCATAATGCATGTGTGTTGGTGAAAAAATTCGAACTGTAATCCTTTCAATGCGATTAATTAAAAAAATATTCTCAAAATCCCGTTCTCCAGAAGACGGGATTTTTTTTGATGAAATTGAAAAAATACTTAGTTTCAAGCCGAATAATCTTGATTCTTATAAAAAAGCTTTTACGCATAGGTCATCAAATAAAACCGATACTGACGGGAATCCAATAAGTTACGAGAGACTGGAATTCCTGGGAGATGCAATGTTAAGTTCTGTAATTGCGGCCCATTTGTTTAATATGGTGCCATCGGGAGACGAAGGATACCTGACGAAAATGCGTTCTAAGATAGTAAGCAGGGAACACCTTAATGAATTAGGAAGAGATTTAGACCTGGTGCGTTTTATTGACAGCAAGGTTCCGGTGCAGCACTTTGGCGACAACATACACGGCAATGTATTTGAAGCACTGATAGGTGCGATCTACCTCGATATGGGTTATGCGAATTGTGAAAAATTCATACAGAAAAGGGTTATTGACCCGTATGTGGATATTGCAAAACTTGAAGGCAAGGTAATCAGTTATAAAAGCCTATTGATAGAATGGTGCCAGAAAGAGAAAAAGGTCTTTCATTATGATGTTTTTGAAGACAACGGTATTGGGGGCGAGAGGCTTTTTGGCGTCAAACTCAGTATTGACAATAAAGTGGTAGCAAAAGCGAGGGCAACTTCAAAAAAGAAGGCGGAGGAAAAAGCATCACAAAGAGCATATTTTGCATTTCAGGAAAAAATTAACACTAAATAAAAACAATTCCTTAAAACTAAAACGTTTTCGTTAATAAATAAACGTTAAGTTAAAAAATTGTGGTTTTTATCTGCCTAAGAAATACTATATTTACGGCTTATTTAGGACTGAATATGACTATCCATAAATTGTATATTGATGAATTTGATGAAGATGAATATGATCTCATCGCAATTCATACTTCATTAGAAGACTACAGACTGGCTTATTTTATCAATCAGACACTACCTGTTCTATTACATAAGAACAAGAACGAAATCCAAATTAATTTAAAAGAAGCTGAAACCCATTTTTCAAGATTTACATTTGAAAATAATGACAAAGAAATCTCCTGGAACCTAATCCAGAACAAAAATGAAATATCACTTCCCCATAAAGAAAAGGCAAGAAATTTATTTGACATTTCCAATACCAGTTTAGAAGTCGCAACCAAAGTTTACCTGCTTCCTGAATTTAAAAAAGTTGATTATTTTCTCAAAATAGAAAATTCACAGCAATCACCAGAAACAATAGCCAACAATATTAATACGATTGACAGGATATCCGCTGTCTATAGCGTTGATACCCGAACGATAAAATCAAAAAACAATTTAATTTTTTAATACAAATGCCAACAAACAAGAAAACTAAAATTGTAGCCACACTAGGACCTGCATGTAGTACAAGAGAAGTCTTAAAAGATATGATTGATGCTGGAGTGAATGTGTTCAGAGTGAACTTCTCCCATGCAGATTATTCTGATGTAAAAGAAAAAATTGATCTCATCAGGGGGTTAAATGAAGAATTTGGTTACACTACAGCCATTCTTGGAGATTTACAAGGACCTAAACTTAGAGTAGGTGTAATGACAGAAGACGTTGTTGTTAAAAATGGCGACATTATTACATTCCAGACTACTGAAGACGTTCCCGGAACTGCCCAAAGGGTATATATGAACTACAAAGAATTTCCAAGAGATGTTAACCCGGGAGAAAGAATCCTTCTTGATGACGGTAAACTGATTTTCGAAGCCATTGAAACTAACAGGACATCAGAAGTGGTGTGTAAAGTAATTCAGGGTGGTGCATTGAAATCTAAAAAAGGGGTAAACCTTCCTCAAACTAAAGTTTCATTACCTGCATTAACTGAGAAAGATATCAGGGATGCTATTTTTGCAATTGAGCAAAAAGTAGACTGGATCGCTCTTTCTTTTGTTAGGACTGCAGAAGATCTGATTGAATTACAGGAATTGATTGCGAAACATTCTGACCAGAAAATTCCAATCATTGCAAAAATAGAGAAACCAGAAGGAGTTGAAAATATTGACAAGATCGTAGCTTACTGTGACGGCTTAATGGTTGCAAGGGGTGACCTTGGTGTTGAAGTTCCAGCACACGAAGTTCCGCTTATCCAGAAAAAACTGGTTAACAGAGCTAAGACAGCCCGTATTCCTGTAATCATCGCTACACAGATGATGGAAACAATGATTACAAGCCTGACGCCTACACGTGCAGAGGTGAATGACGTTGCGAACTCGGTAATGGATGGTGCTGATGCTGTAATGCTTTCGGGAGAGACTTCTGTAGGTAATTACCCGGTACAGGTTATTGAGAAAATGACACAGATCATCGAAGCAGTAGAAGATTCTCCGCTGATCCAGGTTCCACAAAATACGCCACAGGTAAGAACAAAAAGATTTATCACTAAATCAATCTGTCACCACGCGGCTATGATGGCGAATGTGATCAAAGCTAAAGCAATATGTACACTTACAAATAGTGGGTATACTGCTTTCCAGATCTCAGCATGGAGACCACAGTCTCATATTCTTGTGTTTACTTCTAATAAAGCAATCCTGACGCAATTAAACCTGCTTTGGGGAGTAAAATCGTTCTACTACGACAAATTTGTAAGTACAGATGATACAGTAACAGACGTAAATGAAATCGCGCGCCAAAAAGGTTTTGTTGAAAAAGGAGATTTCCTTATCAACCTTGCCGCAATGCCGGTTACTGATAAAGGAATGGTAAAC
>Ga0247810_10001454_pt1 | contig 14890 bp, 10 predicted proteins | sample UWRJL119311C1_FD_179918 | JGI IMG/M metagenome (GOLD analysis project Ga0247810, IMG submission 179918) | Plant litter microbial communities from Arlington Agricultural Research Station in Wisconsin, United States - UWRJ-L119-311C-1 | ecosystem: Environmental > Terrestrial > Plant litter >...
AACATCCATTTCGTGTTCGTTTATTACCTGCAAACGCTCGGCTACTTCTCCGTCGCTTTCCTGCTTGCGTCCATCATTCGCCGGCCGGCGCTTTCCATCGTGCTGTTCATCTGTATTTTCCCTATCGAATGGATCGCGAGCCTTTTCGTTCCGGATGCCCTTTCGGGATTCATGCCGCTGAGATCGATGTCGCGCTTAACACCCTTTCCGTTCGAGCGCATTATGATGGCGATGCAAACCAAAAAAACCGGCCATGAGATCTGGATCATGCCCGTGTGGATGTATGTTGTTACCGCTCTGACTTACATCACGGCGATCTTTATGACCACTTACCTGCTGTTAAGACGAAGAGACCTTTAAGCCACTCATTCAGATGGCATTAAAGGCCTGTCAGAAAACTGTTAGATCTGACAGGAAAAGCGGTTAATCGCGTTAAAAAGTTAGTTGCCGGTTAGTTACACCGATATTTATTGTAATTTCCCGGTCACTAAATATTACTACTCATGATTAAACCTCTACTATGCGGGGCGATGCTATTGTCATTCGCCTCCTTTTCTCAAACAATTATTTTCCAGGATAATTTTGAAGCCGGTGCCGGTAACTGGACATTGAACGGCGGATCTTTCAGCCTGAACCAATGGGTTGCCGATGCCGAATACGATGGCGGCATTATTGCTGCAGATACGCCCAACCAGCCAGCTGGCGTTACTGCCGGGCCAAACTCGGGCTATCTCCACATTACCAATGTTTTTGCCTGTGGTTTCGGTGGAACCTGTAACGCGAGCTTTGATAACTCCATGGCTTCCAATACCCTTGCTCAGCTGACAAGCCCTATCGTTACAACGGGATACAGCTCTGTTACCTTATCTTTCTACTACCTTTCTGCCGGTGATGCTGTCAATGCATTCGGAACGCTGGAATACTCAACGGACAATACAACCTGGACACCTACCGGAACATCTTACGTAGGTGTTTCAGCATGGACAGCGGCTACTGTTACCCTTCCCGCTTTCAACAACCAGGCTACTTTAAAATTCCGTTTCAGATGGTTCAACACCGATCTTGAAATCGGGGACGATCCGGCTTTTGCTATCGACGAGGTTAAAGTTACCGGCCAGAATGCCGTGAGCGCTTCCCTTACAACCGGGACCATTTCCCCGGCAAGCTGGTGTGCAGGAACGACAGCTTCCGTAACCGTTCCTTTCACGGCTACCGGAACCTTTAACTCGGGCAACATTTACACAGCCCAGCTTTCCGATGCAAGCGGATCTTTTGCTTCGCCGGTTTCTATCGGAACACTTACCTCAGCTGCTTCAGGTGCGCTTACCATTTCAGGAAGCATCTCCGGGGCAACAGCTGCAGGAACAGGATACCGTATCCGCGTGGTAGCTTCCGATCCGGCAACAACAGGAACTGACAATGGCGTAAACCTGGTAATCAACGCCCTGCCTGCAGTGAGCATTACAGCTACTCCGGCTAACGGAACGATCTGCGCAGGACAATCCGCATCCATGACCGCTGGTGGTGCGCAGAGCTACGTATGGACACCTTCGACCGGATTGAGCAGCACGACGACAGCTACCGTGACAGCCAACCCAACTGCAACCACTATTTATACCGTTTCGGGAACAGATGCCAACGGATGTATTGGAACGGCGACTTCTACGATCACCGTTAACACACTTCCTTCGGTAAGCATTACGGCAACTCCTGCCGACGGAGTGATCTGTACAGGACAAACAGCTTCTATGACGGCCGGAGGCGCACAGACTTACTCGTGGGCTCCTTCAACAGGATTGAGCAACACAACAATGGCTACTGTAATAGCCAGCCCGGCTGCATCGACTACTTATACCGTTACCGGAACAGCTGCCAACGGATGTACTGCAACAGCGATCTTCATGATCACCGTTGAAACCTGCGCCGGCATCAGCGAACATGAAGCCGACCTGTTCAGCGTTTACCCGAATCCAACTTCCGGAATGGTGAGCATGAACTGGAAAACGCAGTCAGGAATAGCATCTATCGAAGTACTGGACCAGACGGGACGTTTTATGGAGCAGGTTGCTGTTGAAAACAATGCATTCTCTTTAGAATCTTATGCTGCGGGAACTTACTTTATCCGCGTAACGACTACCGACGGACAATCGGGAATGGTGCGCGTTTCTAAAAACTAAGTAAATTCTCAACAAACCAATGGGCGGGTGATTTTCGGATCATCCGCTTTTTTGTTTCCTTCCGGCGGAGGTTTGTCGTAATTTTGCGGCATGACACTTCACAGCTCATCAGACACCATTTGTGCACTTTCGACCGCCCCGGGAATCGGCGCAATTGCCGTCATCCGCGTTTCGGGGAAAGAGGCGCTTCTGATTACTTCAACGCTTTTTTCGAAGGACCTTGAAAACACCGAATCACATAGCGCCCATTTCGGACGGATCCGCAACAGCGGTGGTGAGATCATAGACGAAGTGCTACTAACTGTTCTGCGGGAAGGAAAAAGCTTTACGGGTGAACATACAGTGGAAATCGCCTGTCACGGCTCCCAGTTCATCCAGCAGCAGATCCTTCAATTGCTTCTTGAAAGAGGATGCAGAATGGCAGAGCCGGGAGAATTTACCATGCGCGCTTTCATAAACGGAAAAATGGACCTTTCCCAGGCAGAAGCCGTTGCCGACCTGATCGCTTCCGAATCCAAACGGTCACATGAAGTGGCCATGAAGCAGATGCGCGGAGGTTTTTCCAATGAACTAAAAGACCTGAGAGAAAAACTAATTCATTTTGCATCCTTAGTTGAATTAGAGCTTGATTTTGCTGAAGAAGACGTAGAATTTGCAGACCGGACACAATTGAATCAACTGATCGTCGAAGTCTTGAATTACGTCCACAGACTCTCCAAATCATTTGAGCTTGGAAACGTTCTTAAGAACGGAGTTCCGGTAGCTATTGTCGGGGCGCCGAATACCGGGAAAAGCACCCTGCTGAACCAGCTTTTAGGAGAAGACCGGGCTATCGTGAGCAACATAGCAGGCACCACCCGCGACGTGATCGAAGAAACCCTGAACATAGACGGCATTCTTTTCCGCCTGATCGACACGGCAGGAATTCGCGAAGGCGCTGAAGAGATCGAAGCCATCGGGATAGGAAAATCGTTCGAAAAAATCCGCCAGGCGTCGGTTGTCCTGATCATGGCCGACAGCAGCATTCCTGAAAACCTGTCGGCAGCCATTAGCTGGTCGGAAGAGCTGAAAGCCGAATTCCCGGACAAGATCATCCTGGTACTGGGGAATAAAGCAGATCTGTCTGGACTTTCAACAGCAGCGGAAACTTATTTCCCCGTAAGCGCGAAAACCGGGGAAGGCATGGAGCAACTGAAGCAACAACTGGTGAACAGCGTTCTCGGGGAATTCGACACCCAAACCGATACGATCGTTACGAATGCGCGGCACGTGGAAGCCTTAAAGAAAACCGAAGATGCGCTCGTTAAAGCCAAAGACGGCCTCGACACCGGGATCACCGGAGACTTTGTGGCTATGGATATACGTCAGGCGATGTTTCATCTGGGAACCATTACCGGGGATATTTCCACGGAGGATTTATTGGGCAATATTTTCAGCAAGTTTTGTATTGGGAAGTGATCTGGAGCCCAGATGTAAGGACTTTAGGATGCCAGGATCAAGGACTAAAACAACGGCCAATTCAAAACTTTCGTACATTTCCTGCATGAAACTTCTGCCTTTAATCATTTTCCTTCTTACGCTCAGCAACTTTAGCTACGCCCAGCTTTCGGGATCTAAACGCACAGCCATTCAAAAGCTGGCTGGCGGGAAGTTTACGGAGCTTCCCAATAAGGCTTTTTATTCTTATTCCACTTCCGGACCGTTTACGGCAGATCTTTCCATTACCCAGCCCGGAGATACCAGCGGGATCTTTGCCGGACAGGAGTACCTGCTTTTCCGGGATCCGATCGCTTTTCGTGCGGACCGGGAAGTTTTAAAATTGATCGGTAACGATTATGTTACGAATGCTGATTACCTGGTGTTCCAGGAATATGTGCGCGACTCCATGGCACGGGAAAAGATTCAGGCGGGCTTCTACCGAACCGGTAATCACGACAAGGAAATTGCCGGTTACCTTCAGTATCCCGTCAATAACCAGTACGCCAATGGTGAGCCGATCGACCTGAGCAATCGCTACAAGAACCGGGAGCTCTTCCCATTCAACTGGAAACACCCGTTCTCTTACAATGATCCTGAGCTGTTGCCTTTGCTGGCCGATATGTACCTGCCCCAGCCCGAACGTTTCTACAAAGTGCGCGCTTTCGACGAGCGGAAACTGATGTACAGGTTTTACGAAGATTACAGCCTTCTTGCCAGCTCGGCCAAAGATTCCGCATTGCTCAGAACTTTCCTGAAAGTCAGCGAGCAGGACGAAATCAACCTGTTTGAGAACCATGTCGCCACCTTTTCCGACTATTATTCCTGGGCTTCGAAATCGACCGCTTACCGGGACGAATTTGCAGTGATCGCCCAAAGCTACACGCAGCTGAAGGAATTTCGTGACAAGCCGGTTGTTGGCTTAACGGGCTCACAGGCTAAGGCTTATTGTCACTGGAAACAGGAAAAGCTTCAAAGGGAATGCGACGCTAAAAAGCTTCATGTAATTGTTCAAATCACTTTGCCGACTTCTTCCGATCATGAGGCCTTTGCCCTTCCCAAACAGCAGCTCACTGTTCCGGAGCACGATTACACGGCTCAATGGAAGATCACCGCGGGAGAATACGCGCTTTTTGTAGCTGCCGTTCAGGACTCCATTCTGAAGGAAAAGCTATATGGCATTATCGACGAAAAAGATGCGCTCGAGCTGCTGGCTTACACTCCAATATATTTTGACGAAGGCTGGCTGCAAAACAGGAAAATCTCCTATGACCTGGGCGATATCCGGTATTATTTTTCTTTCAGACCCGGGTTTTCCACAAAAAATCCTGACGTACTTAAAGAAGCTGATGCTATCAGGAAATCCGAAAGCTACGCTAATCCGGTTTACCGCTACTACGATGTCGAAGCTTTCAAGCGAAGCATCACAGGCACTTTTACTAAAACATATGCTGCCAGCGTAGGTGCCCCGAAGCTGGCTCACTTTTATACGCAACCTCAACAAGATGAAAATGGCGACCCCATCGGGAAGGACCTGGACATTGGCTATTACACCATGCTGGGCCATAATTCCGGCGTACGCTCGCATGAGAATCTCGCGCGGTTTTACGACAAAACGGAAGTTGCCGTTCTTCCCTCAAACGCTTCCGTTCAGCAAAAGAACGAGCTCGTAAAAGGCATAACCTACAAACAGGCCCTTGCTTTTTACCACTGGAAATACCGGATCTACCAGCTCATACTTACCGACAGCTGGCAGCAATTCGTGCTTCCTACCGAAGAGCAATTCACACAGGTTCAAAACGGGGAAACGCTGATCGTTCCGGAACACCAGCTTGATTTCCCAACAACGCTTTTCCGTTATGTGTTGCATGTTTATCCGAAAGGTGAGTAGTTCTTGAAAAATCCTTTAACCAAAACCGCCCCGGCTTTAGAGCACGGGGCGGTTTCTTTCATGGCTATTCCAACTACCTTGCTCGCTACCAGTGTGAGTTTGAGCGCGGGTGAAGGGTCATTCCTCAGGAGGAGGGATCAGCAGCGGGGAGTCCGAAATATTCGGGTCTTTCGGGGATTTGCTTCTGTAGTCCACGATCATTCTTGCGGTGTGGTAGCGATCATAAAATTTAGGATGGACGGCTTTTACGACGAGCATCAGGTTATCGAGCTGGCCTTTCAGCAGCTCATCAATCTCACGCATAAGACTGCCAACCTCTTTCGTTTTTGTTTTACGGCTGGCTATGGCACTTCGCGTAGCTATGAACTGATTGTCAAGCTCATTTCTGAGTGCTTGCAGCTCCGTGATGTCAGCCGGAAGAATGCCGCTTGATTGCAGCTGAGAAATGTGATCATTGGCTGACTCTATGATACGATCAATAACCTGTATGGTCTTGAGACTGGACCCGGTTTTCAGTTTGGAAGGCGTGAAACTGAGTTTTGCTTTGAGCACCTCATCACCGTTGGCAATGGCAAAAGCTTTCAAGGCCCCGGCAATTCCTTCAACACGGGCAATGGTGGCCAGCCGGTGCTGGTTCTTTTCTTCTTTGACACCCATAGTTGCAGCGGCCTGTTCGGCAGCAAGAATCTGCAATTGGTGTACTTTCTGCTCTAACGCATCGACTGCACCCTGCAACGAGCCAACTGCACTGATCTCAGCCGGGTTTGCCATACAAGTCTTCAGCACAAGCTTGTACATTTTTAATTTGTTCTGCGCATGTTTTTCCATGACTTTACGATTTATGCCTGACGACAACGCTGTAGGACAGGTAGTTGCAGGCTGATTATTACTTTGTTCCCGAGGAACTCTGAGCTAAGATCGCGAAATACAGAAATGGCTACCGATGAACTGAGCGAATGGCTCGCGGGATTGATTTTCAATACGATGGACGTTGAGTTAACGGCAGGCGGTGGAAGAATTATTCTTCTTGACGGAAGGAGTACGGATCGTTATGAGACATTAACGATTAGAACATACTCCCGGAGGAAGCGCGACGAAAGAAGAAGGACCTGCGATCCGGGTAGAAGGAGTGACGATGACCACAAGAGGTTATGTGACGGCCACAGAAGCACATGAGATGCGAGCAGGAGCTTGTGAGATCTTAATTGGACCACCCCCGGTTGCTACTAATAACACCTGCGATGATCGCAGAAGGACTTTCGAGCCAGGTAGAAGGGGTGACGATGGCCGCAGGAGGACATGCCGTGTTTAAAACAGAAAGCCTAACACCAATTCCACCACAACAAATCTTAACAACTTCCATCCGTGGCTGGGAATTTGTATCTTGCCGTGAAAAATTAACAGTATGAAATCCGTTTTATCCCTTGCTTTCGGTTTGCTTGTTTGCCTGCAGACCGTATTTTCCCAGACAACTATCCGCATGATCGTGCACGAAGAATCGAAACCGTGCCGGCGAATGATGGAGCAAACGTGTTTGCAGGTTCAGAAAAACGGGTCTTCCGAATGGGAATTGTTCTATGAAAGCATCAAAGGATTTACATTCGAGCCGGGCTACCGTTACGAGATAGACGTTATACAGACCGAACGTCCCGAGCCGGTGCCGGAGGATCTGCCGAGATACCTTTACCGACTGGATAAAGTGATCAGCAAAACGGCGGTGAGCTCTTCCACTGGAGAAATGCATACGATGGAACTGGAAAAAGTAGCTCCGCCCGCCAATATGTGGAAAGTAGTTTCCTTAAACGGGCTTCAGCTGAACACTGATGAGCTTTACTTCGGATTGAACGAAGAAGAAACGGCCATAGCAGGAAAAAGCGGCTGCAACCAGTTCAATATTGCGGTTAAATTCAATAAAAAGAAATCCAAGGTAAAAACCAACGCAGTTGCCAGCACCATGATGATGTGCTCTGAAGAAGCCATGAAGCTGGAAAAGGATTTCAATACTTCACTGGCCGACAGGAGCTTCAAAATCTCCAAAATGAATGATCAGTGGATCTGGAAAAGAAAAGGAAAAGTAGTGCTTGTACTGGAAAAATATGAACCGATCGTGAAAGAAGATGTGACCGAAAGAACTCCATGGGATTATTTCAATGGAAAAACCCTGAAAGTGATCCAGCTGAACGGCGAAGAAATAGAAGATTCGAAAGCCCACCTTGTTTTCAATACGGAAACCAGCTCATTCAGCGGAAACAATGGATGCAACCAGGTTTCAGGAACGTACAAAGTAAACGGCAATTCGATCTCCTTCTCGAAAGTAGCGACTACTAAAATGGCTTGCCTGGACGAAATGATGCAGGCTACTGAGAGGAGCATACAGGCTATCCTGGGCACGAAATCGCTCACCGTCGATTTTGCGGAAAGCGTGATGAATATCTATGACGCTTCCGGGAAACTGGTGATGATGCTCGCTGTCGACGGTTCGAAATAAGATTATTTATTGAAATTGATCAGGCCCTGACGATACTGTCAGGGCTTTTTTGTGTTATGTCAGTAGGCGTGGGAAGCATCCCGCGACTACTGCTGAATACCGATCAATCTTACACCAACCGCCCAACATTCCGTAGTCAATAATCGTTAAACTTCTTTCAAATCCTTTCCTAAAACCACCGGCAATCGTAGTTTAGTGTAAACACCCGTAACTATGAGAGCTCCCCTGCTTGTTTTCAACGATAAAGGAATTTACTGCGAACAGGCGGACGTCTACCTCGATCCCTGGAAGCCCGTTAAGAACGCGATCATTACACACGGTCACGCCGACCATTCGCGCTGGGGCCACGAAAACTACGTGACGCACCATTACAATGTTCCTATCATTCGTCATCGTTTGGGGAAGATCAGTGTTACGGGGAAAGAATGGAATGAAACCTTTATTGTAAATGGCGTAAAGTTCTCCCTTCATCCCGCCGGGCATATAGTTGGAAGCTCACAGGTCCGCGTCGAATACAAAGGCGAGGTCTGGGTCTTTACCGGCGACTACAAAACCGAAGACGACGGCATAGCAACGCCCTACGAAGTGGTGAAATGCAACACCCTCATTACCGAATGCACCTTCGGATTGCCGGCATTTAACTGGCTTCCGCAGCAGGAAGTATTCACCGATATCAATAACTGGTGGGCTGAAAATAAAGCCGAAGGCAAGACTTCCGTGATCTTCGGCTACTCCCTGGGGAAAGCACAGCGCATTCTGAAGCACCTCGACACTTCCAACGGAAAAATCTTTACCCACGGAGCGGTCGAGAACATGACAGAGGTCATTCGTCCAATCGTGGACCTTCCGCCCACAACACGAGTGACGCGGGAAACGACCAAAGAAGAACTCGCCGGAAGCATCGTTATCGCTCCTCCCAGCGCACATGGAAGTGTATGGCTGCGCAAGATGACGCCTTTCGTTACAGGTGTTGCCAGCGGCTGGATGGCCTTTCGCGGAGCACGGGCACGAAGAGCCGTCGACAGGGGATTTGTACTCAGTGATCACTGCGACTGGTACGGTTTACTCGACAGCATCAAAGCCATGGGCTGCGACAAAGTGATCTCGACACACGGCTATTCGGATATTTTTTCGCGGTACCTCCGTGAACAGGGCTACGATGCTTTAACCGAGCACACGCAGTTCGAAGGCGAAGCAGCCGAAATGGATTCCAAACCCGAAGAAGACGAAGCCGCATGAAGAATTTCGCCAATCTCATAAAAGCACTCGACAGCTCGAATAAAACGTCGGTCAAAGTAAATGCTTTAACCGAGTATTTCCGCCACGCAAGCGATCCCGATAAATTGTGGACCATCGCCATCTTATCTCACCGCCGTCCGCCGCGACCCGTGAACACCACTTTACTGCGGATCTGGGCGAATGAGCTGGCCAATATTCCACTCTGGCTGTTCGAAGAATCGTATCATATCGTGGGCGATCTCGCTGAAACCATTGCGCTGATCATTCCGGCACCACGCGAGCATTCCGATAAGAGCCTGACCGAGTACCTGCAGGAGATCATTGCTCTGAAAAAGAAGACAGACGATGAAAAGCGCGCTTACCTGCATGAAAACTGGCTCGCGCTCAATTATTACGAACGGCTCGTTTTCACCAAGCTCATTACCGGAAGCTTCCGGATAGGCGTTAGTCAGAAGCTCATGACCCGGGCACTTTCAAAAGCCGTTGAGGCAGATGAAGACACGCTGGCCTATAAGCTCATGGGCGACTGGAATCCCGATAAGATCACCTTTACCGAGCTGATCCTCGATGAAAAAAGCTCCGATTATTTATCCAAGCCTTATCCGTTCTACCTGGCCTACGCGATCGAAGGCGAAGTGTCATCGCTGGGAAACCCGGAAGAATGGAGCATCGAGCATAAATGGGATGGCATCCGGTCGCAGACTATTATCCGGGACGATGAGATCTATGTGTGGAGCCGCGGCGAAGAGCTCGTAACCGATAAATATCCCGAGCTGGCGGCTTTCATCGGAATTATACCAAACGGAACCGTGATCGACGGGGAGATCCTTCCTTTTCCCGACGGTGAAATAGGAACCTTCAACGACCTGCAGACGCGTATAGGAAGAAAAACCGTTTCAGCCGTTTTATTGAAGAAAACACCTGTGATCATAAAAGCTTACGATCTGCTGGAATGGCAGGGAGAAGATATTCGAACGAAACCTTATTCGGAGCGGCGTGCATTACTTGAAAGTCTGATCGAAAGCATTCCGGCCGGAACGATCCCGTTGCAATTATCCGAGCGTGTAAACCTGGCATCCTGGGAAGATGTGGCGGTAGAACGCATGCGATCGCGCGAGATCAAAAGCGAAGGACTGATGCTGAAGCGGAACAGCTCGCCTTACCTTGTCGGAAGGAAAAAAGGCGACTGGTGGAAATGGAAGATCGAGCCGTTAACCATCGATGCCGTTCTCACCTACGCCATGCGCGGTCATGGAAGACGCTCCAATCTTTTCACCGATTACACTTTTGCGCTCTGGCAGGAAAAGGAAGACGGCGAACGCGAGCTGGTGACCTTTGCCAAAGCTTATTCCGGATTAACAGATGCCGAGTTCCGCAAGGTCGACGACTGGATCAAGAAACATACGCTGGAACGTTTCGGGCCGGTGAGAAGCGTGATCCCTGAGCTGGTTTTCGAGATCGGCTTTGAAGGCATTTCCCTCTCCAAAAGGCACAAGAGCGGAATTGCCACACGCTTTCCCAGGATCCTGCGCTGGCGTCACGACAAGAAGATCGATGAGGCCAATACCATTGACGATCTTAAAAACCTCATTCCCTGATGAACCGTGACGAGCTCTTTAACAAAGCAGAAACCTGGTTCCGCGATCGGGGCTGGGAACCATTTCCCTTTCAGCTGCAAACATGGAAAGCTTTCATGCAGGGGAAACATGGTTTGCTCAATGCACCTACAGGCAGTGGGAAAACCTATGCGCTCTGGGTTCCCATCATCCTGGATTACATTAAAAAATACCCGGACCCGAAGAAACACAAACCCGGTCTGAAAGCCATCTGGATCACACCTTTGAGGGCGCTTTCGGTAGAGATCAAACAAGCTGCGGAACGATTAACCGAAGGACTCGGAGTTCCGTTAACCGTTGGGATCCGTTCAGGAGATACTACGCAGGCCGAGCGCAACCGGCAGCGAACCAAGATGCCCGACCTGCTGATCACTACTCCCGAAAGTCTTCAGCTGCTGCTCGCTTCCAAAGGGGCAGATGTACTTTTTAAAAACTGTACCGCCATCGTAACCGACGAATGGCACGAGCTGCTGGGAAGCAAGCGCGGCGTCCAGATGGAGCTGGCACTGTCGCGGTTGAAAATCCTCTCTCCGACTATGCGGATCTGGGGAATTTCAGCCACTATCGGAAACCTGGAACAGGCCCGGCAGGTTCTTTTAGGTCCGGAATCGAAAGCGCTGGAAAATTCCGTGCTGATCAAGGCGCATCTGCACAAGAAAACACATGTTGTTTCTATTATTCCGGACAAGATCGACAGTTATCCCTGGCGCGGACATATGGGCCTTCACCTCATCGACGAAGTGGCGAAGATCGTAAAGGAAAGCCGCACAACCCTGATCTTTACCAACGTTCGCTCCGCCTGCGAGGTTTGGTATTTGCGCCTTTTGGAGAAGTACCCGGAATTTGCAGGCGAAATGGCCATGCACCACAGCAGCATCGACCGTGAAACGCGTTTGTGGGTCGAACAGGCTATCCGGGACGAAAAGCTGAAAGTCGTGGTCTGTACTTCCAGCCTTGATCTCGGCGTCGATTTCGCACCGGTGGAAACCATCATACAGGTCGGCGGGCCCAAAGGCGTTGCGCGTTTTATGCAGCGTGCGGGAAGAAGCAATCACCGCCCGGGAAAAGAAAGCCTGATCTATTTCCTGGCAACTCATGCGATCGAGCTTATAGAAGCGTCCGCTTTGAAAAAGGCCGTTGCCACTGGAGTTGTGGAAGATCGTCCGCCCTACCTGAACAGCTGGGACGTACTCGTTCAATACCTGAACACGCTGGCCGTTTCCGATGGATTTTTTCCCGAAACGATCTACGAAGAGGTGAAAAGCACTTTTTGCTACCAGGCCATGAGCCGGGAAGACTGGCAATGGATCCTGAACTTCATAACCCAGGGGAGCCAGAGCCTGCAGGCTTACGACGAATACAAGAAGGTCGAGATCATGGAAAACGGCCTTTACAAGATCAACAAGCGTTTGATCGCCATGCATCACCGCATGCAGATCGGGACCATCGTGAGCGATGCCGTGATGCAGGTAAAGTTCATGAGCGGTGGTTACGTCGGGACCATAGAAGAATCGTTTGCTTCCAAACTAAGACCGGGAGAAGTTTTCCAGTTTGCAGGGAAGAACCTGGAGCTGTACCGGGTCAAAGACATGCAGGTGCTTGTGAGAAAAGCCAGCGGAAAACCCACAAAATTCGCTCGCTGGATGGGCGGAAGACTGGCACTTTCCCAGCAGATGAGCGAGCTGCTCCGGCAGGAACTGTATGCCGCCAATCACGATAAAAAAACGCCCGAGCTGAAGGCACTGGAACCGGTTTTCAAACGGCAGCGAAAGGAATCCATTGTTCCGGACGCCAACCAGTTTTTAATCGAGACCTTCAAGACCCGAGAAGGTTACCACGCGATCTTTTACCCGTTCGAAGGCAGGGCCGTTCACGAAGCATTCGCGAGTTTGCTTGCTTACCGGATCAGCCTGCTTTCTCCCATCACATTTTCACTGGCCTATAACGATTACGGCTTCGAATTGCTTTCCGACCAGGAGATTGACATGCAGCAAGTGATCGACAATGAGCTTTTCACTCCCGAATTTGTTCACAGCGATCTTCAGAAAAGCCTTAACGCCACCGAAATGGCGCGAAGAAAATTCCGGGATATCAGTGTGATCGCGGGATTGGTTTTCACCGGCTATCCGGGAAAGATCGTAAAAGCCAAACATTTGCAAAGCAGCACTCAATTGCTGTTCGAAGTGTTCCGCGATTACGAGCCGGATAATTTATTGCTGCAGCAGGCTTACCGCGAAACATTCGAGCACCAGCTGGAAGAAGGACGCATGATCCAGGCGCTGGAGCGCATTCAATCGCAGGAAATCGTGTGGAAGATCTGTGAAAAGCCAACCCCATTCAGTTTTCCTATTATTACCGACAGGCTGCGTGAACGGCTCTCGAGCGAAACACTGGCAGAGCGCATTCAGAAAATGACCGCGTCTTATATGAAAAACGACTGATGACACTGGAAATAACCATACGACAACAGGCATTTGTCCTCCATTGTTCCGGGGCGATTTTCTGGAAGTCACAGCAAATGCTGCTGATCTCCGATGTTCACCTGGGAAAGGTTGCTCACTTCCGCAGGCACGGGCTGGCGCTTCCGCCCGATTCAGCCGCAGGGAATTTCAAGCAGCTTACTTCCGTGGCGGATCATTTCCAGGCTCAGACGATCTGTTTTCTCGGAGACCTGTTTCACAGCAAGCTGAACAACGAATGGTTCGCTTTCGAAGACTGGGTGAATTCCCGCAACGAGAAAATCGTGCTCGTTTCCGGAAATCACGACATTATTTCACCAACGATGTACACAGCTATCGGGGTAGAAGTGCTGCCCGAAAAAATCGTTAATACCTTCCTTCTGACCCATGAGCCGGAAATCCGTGAAGGTCTGTTTACCTTTTGCGGACACATTCATCCGGGGATCCGATTACACGGAACCGGCCGGCAATTGTTGCAGCTTCCTTGTTTCTTTCAAACCGAAGATCAATTGATACTTCCGGCTTTCGGCGAGTTTACCGGTAAGTTTATTCTGAATCCTGCGGAAAACGATCGCGTTTACGTGATTACGAAGGAAGAAGTGATTTTCATTAAGAATAATCAGACCGGAACTCCTTAACTTTCATCCTTCCAAACAATTCAGCTATGTTACCAGATACATTAAACGTTCAATCGATCTCCATTCCCCGTGTCGGGTTGGGAACTTATAAGCTTACCGGCAGCGAAGGCGTGAAATCGATAGAAGACGCGCTTCATATCGGTTACCGTCATATCGATACCGCACAGATGTATGCCAACGAAACGGAAGTTGGAAAAGCCATCCGCCAGAGTGGCACAGATCGCGACAACGTGTTCATTACTACGAAGGTCTGGCCTTCCGATTTCAAACGGCTCCTTCCGGCAGTTGAAGACAGCCTGCGCAAGCTGAAAACCGAAACGATCGATCTGCTGCTGCTTCACTGGCCCTCTGACGATGCGTCAAATCAAAAAGGACTGGAACTGCTCAACGAAGCACTTCACAAGGGATATGCAAGATTGGCAGGTGTAAGCAATTTCAACACCCAGCAGCTTGAACAGGCGGTTCGGCTTGCTCCAATTGTTTGCAACCAGGTAGAATACCACCCGTTCCTTTCGCAGGAAAAAATGCTGGCAGACCTGAAGCAGCACAATCTATTTCTCACAGCCTACCGTCCGCTGGCACAGGGAAAAGTTGCCACTGACGCTGTTTTGATCGAGCTGGCGGAAAAATACGGTAAAACTCCTTCACAGGTAGCTTTGAGATGGCTCGTCCAGCAGGAAGATATCGTTGTTATTCCAAAAGCATCTTCCGCTGACCGACGGAAAGAGAATTTAGCTGTTTTCGATTTCGAGCTGTCGCCGGAAGACATGGAAATCGTTTTTTCACTGGGCAAAAACGAACGACTTACCGATCCCGAATGGGCTCCGAAATGGGATTAACGCTTATCTTTGAGCACCATGAACAAAACGATCGACATACGAACTGTTGCTGTGACGCGCTACATCG
>Ga0247810_10001455_pt1 | contig 14890 bp, 11 predicted proteins | sample UWRJL119311C1_FD_179918 | JGI IMG/M metagenome (GOLD analysis project Ga0247810, IMG submission 179918) | Plant litter microbial communities from Arlington Agricultural Research Station in Wisconsin, United States - UWRJ-L119-311C-1 | ecosystem: Environmental > Terrestrial > Plant litter >...
ATTGATAACCGGTTGTGAATTTTCTTGAGAAATCGTTTCAAAAAATGATAAACTGGTTCCAAGTGTATTCCATGTTAAGCCTATGTAATCAAAACGAATACTTGACAAAAGTATTTTCGTAATTAGTTTTGATTTAAGATATATAGTCTTGACTTTATTGAAGCCATTTTCCTTTACTATATAAGCTAAAATAGTATTATCACTGTTAAATTTATAATCATTTACTTTTTTTATTACAATTGTCTCGAAAGTATAAAGATTTTTTATCCAAATAGTCCTTTCTTTTACATCTCCGGTATAATATAATATGTAATGAGCATTATTTGTAAATACGTAACCTGAAATATCATTAATCGTTTGAACATGACCGGTTTTTAGATCTATCATATTTAGGGTATCACTTTTTATACAAGCAAACCACTTATTATCAGAACTAAAACTTCCCATTGTTGCAGATGGATAAGTATATAGTTTATTCGTAGACGTATTTTTCAAATAAAGTGTGTCTTTTTTTAATTCATTATGCATTATGCAATATGAAACCCAATCCTTATTTTCACTAATTATACTATTATACAAGGTACTCCATTGCTTATAATCCTCAGGCTTTAAATATTTTTTTTCTTGAGTATACGATTTAGTAGTGTTTATTATAAATAATACTAATAAATAAAACATAAATTTATTAAAAATTGCAATTAACTTCATAAAGGGATTATATATATTAATAGCGGATTCAAATATTTGAATCCGCATTTTAATTTCAAATGTGTATTCTTTTAATAACCTGTGTTTTGAGGTGCTAGATTTGGATTTAGAAGTAATTCCGTTTCAGGTAATGGCCAAAGAGTATCATTAGCATCCCATCCTGGTTTATATGATAATGCATTATTTAATTGCCCTGTACGTTTTAAGTCAAACCACCTGTGTCCAAGTTCAGTAAAGAACTCAACTCGTCGTTCTTTAAGAATCGCTTGTAAGATTTCTTCTTTATTGTTTGTGATAATATCGCCAAGACCAGCTCTGTTTCTTATTTTATTTAAATCCTCCTTAGCGCCATTAAGATTACCTTGTTGTGCTAATGCTTCTGCTCTAATCAGATATAATTCTTCTAATCTAAACAAAATTGAATATTCTACTGAAGAGCTCGTGCTGCTATTCTCTTTATATTTATTTGCAAAATACCAAGTATCCGTATCATTCGAAACACTCCCTATCCAATGTGTTTTACGTTCATCTCCCGGCTCAAAAGCTGAAACTAATTCATCCGTTAATGATCTTTCTGGAGGTGGACCACTTGTAAATATAAAAGACTGTGCTTCAATTGTATTCAGACCACTTGATCCAGCCATCAATTGCCACAACGTTCCTGTACTATTTTTTAAAAAAACATTGTCAAGATTATCCACCCATGAATATAATGTGGTATTTGCAATAATTGTATTTGCCTCCATTTCTGCGGATTGCCAATCTCCAGTATATAAATATATTCTTGATAATAGTGCTTGAACAACACTCCGATTTGGTCTAACCCTATCTGCTCCAACATACGAATCAGACAATAATGTTTCCGCTTGCTTCAAATCTTCTATTAACAATGGGTATAAAATATCCGGACTCATCTTTGTAATTGTTGTATTAATGCGATAATCAGTTGTTGTTACATACGGAATAGATCCATATAAATTCAGTAAATAAAAATGAATATAAGCTCTAATAAATAAAGCCTCACCTTGCAGTTGCTTTTTATCTACATCAGAAATATTGGGAGACTTTACTAAACCTTCTAGTATCGAATTAGCGGAATATATTAAATTATAACTATCAGTCCAAGTTGATAAAATTGTAGTATTGGATGCTAAGAGATTATTTTGATAAAAATTTTGATCAGGAAGATTAGCAGTACTGTAATACGTAAGTTCATCCGCATAAAAACCAAGAAGTAGTGTAATACCGTAGTTATTTCCAGTTACAAGCACATTGTCTCTCAATCTACTATAAATGTGTAATAATGATGCTTTTGCAGTATTAGCATTTTCAAATACTGTTTCGCCCGTTAATTGAGAATCAGGTGCATCAACATCTACAAAATTTTCGCAACCTGAAAACAATATCATAGTTACAAATACGACACATATATAATATATAGGCTTTGACCAGAAAATATTTTTTTTAATATTTTGTATAAATTTCATAACATTTATTTTAATTAAATTATAAAGTTAACTCTGCTCCTATAGTAATTACGCGCAACGGCGGGAGACGTCCAAAAGATTGATTTTCAGGATCTGCACCTTTAAAATGGGTTATCGTTAATAAATTCTGTGCTTGTAAATATACACGACACCCTACTTTTTCTGTCCACATACTTGGCAATGTATAGGATAGTGAAACATTTTTAAGCCGAATAAAAGATGCGTCTGTAATGATACCTGTACTATTACCAAAATTAGAATATGAAGTTAAGGCATCATTATTGAATCCTGCAGTGTATGCTTGTATAGGATTTGTATCACCAGACTGTTGCCAGCGGTCAAGAACATCTACTGGTTGATTTCCTAACACTCCAGGTGTTCCAGTCATATATACATAATTTATCCCTTGTTGCTTTACATATTGGAAAAGAAAATTCAATTCCCAATTATTATAACTTAAACTATTCTGTAAGCCTCCAAAGTAGTCAGGGCTAAAATTCGCGATTTTCTGCCTGTCCTCTAAATTACTAATGATTCCATCATTATTATAATCTTCAAATTTATAAAGACCAGTTGATGAATCTACCCCAATAAAGTTATATAATTTCCTAATACCCAAAGGCTCCCCTATAACATACTGATTAGCATAAGTTGATCCTTGAAGATTAGGGAAATTAATTAATTTATTTCTAGGAATAGTTAAGTTTAGAGAAGTAGACCAGCGAAATTTTTTATCTTGAAAGTTTAATGTCCTTAATTCAAATTCCCATCCAATATTTTGTACAGTTGCATCAAGATTTGCTTGTATAGAATTAAACCCTGTAGTACCTGGAAGTGGTATTCCCGCTAACTGACTCGAAGAACGATTACGATAATGTGCTAAACTGAAAAAAATATGGTCATTTAGAAAACCTAAGTCAATTGCCAATTCAAGTTTTTTATTGGTTTCCCAACTAAAATTTGGATTATACAATCTTAAAGGCTGCAAACCTATTGTTCCTTGATAACTAATTCCTGAAGATCCATATGTGTTTAGAAATTGATAGTCTCCAATCTGATCGCTCCCTGTTGTACCGTAGCTTGAACGTAATTTACCAAAGCTCAAGAATGGTATCAACTCATTTACAAATTCTTCTTTATGAAATAACCATGCGCCACCTATTGCAGCAAAGTTAGAAAAACGATTCCCTGGTCCAAATCTACTAGACCCATCACGGCGTCCGGTTAGATTAAAAATATATTTACCATCATAATTATAATTAATTCTACCAAATACTGCATTATATCGATAAGTAACATTATCCGCACCTGATATAACAACTCTAGAAGCAGCCGCAAAATTATTGATTAAACTATTACTTGAAAAATTTGAAGCTGAAAGTCCCAAACGACTACTATTACGTTCTTGAAATGTCGCTCCAGCAAGAATGTTTAAATTTCCCTTTCTAAGAAAATTTTGATTCCAAGAAATTTGTGGCTCTATACTCCAAGAATTCTGATTCGCAATATTTTTGTTTGCAGTGGATGAAGAACTAGTAAGTCCATATGCTGGATCATATATTGTAGAAGGTGTTAATCTTGTTTCTTCTAAATTGGTATCTGTAAAACCAAAATTTGACTTAACTTCTAAATTGTGGAATAATTTGTAACCCAAGACACCACTAATAGTCAGGTTTTTAGTTTTAGCTAAATAGGTTTGATTTAACAATCTTAAAGGATTAGCCCAAGTAGAGTTTTCCCAATTAAGGTTTCCATTTGAATCATATAATGCTGGCGCATTTGGAGCTAATGAATAAGCTTGATTACTTAAATCCGTTGCTAATAAATCATTTTTATCATTTACATAATCTCCTGACAGACTTGATATAACTCTATTATTGTCACTTTTATGGTCTATTTTAAAGTGTAATGCAGATTTTCGATCAGAAAAATCTCCAGGAAATACAGTTGATTCTCTGTAATTTGTTCCTCGAATAATGAATTGTGTATTATTATTCCCTCCTGATAAGCCAGCACTAATGCTTTGAGTCAACGCAGTTTTACCTATTAATTCTTCTTGCCAGTCGGTATAACGATTTTGATCCCATGTACCATTTAAATCGTTAGCGTAAGAAGGAATATCGGTAATTCCATCATTTTTAAATGCTTCTCTTCGCATTTCTAAATATTGCTGTGTATTCATCAAATCAAGTTTACGTGTTATTTTAGCCGCACCTGTATAAGAATTCAACAAAAATTGCGTTTTACCAGATTTACCCTTTTTTGTGGTAATTAAAACGACTCCATTAGAGCCACGAGAACCATAAATTGATGTTGCATCTGCATCTTTTAAAATCTCAATGCTTTCAATATCAGAAGGATTTATAGCATTTAATGCACTTACACTTGGAAGAATACCAGCAGAAAGATTACTATTTCCAAGGCTCTGGGAATAAGCTGGTATACCATCTATAATATACAATGGACTATTACCATCAGCACGTATACTATTCTGTCCACGAATTTGCACATCAAATCCACCTCCTGGAACACCTGTTGTCTGTGTAATATTTACCCCAGCCATTCGCCCTTGCATTGTAGCAAGTACATTTGCAACGGGTTGCCTATCTATATCCTTAGAGGTTATTTTTACAATACTACCTGTACGTTCACTCTCTTTAACTGTGTAGTACCCTGCGTTTACCACTACTTCTTGTAAAGCGGTCAAATCTTCAAGTAGCTGAACATCTATTTTAGAGCGATTATTAACAGCTATAGTTATAGTTTTATATCCTACGAACGAAAAAACTAAAGTATCTGTAACTTTCGCAAGTACTAAATAATCACCTTTTTCATTAGTGATACCTCCTGCATTTTTGCCTTTTACAGTAATTGATACACCTGGCAAAACTCCTTTAGCATCTCTTACAACACCAGTGACTTGTTGTTGCTGTTCAAGACTCTCCAAAGAAAACTTCTTTAACTCCCCTAACGGATTCCGTGCCTGGGCGGACACTAAAAAGAGGTAAAGCCCAAAAACAATCGGGTAAATAAGCAGTTGCTTACCCGTGTAAAATGAAATATTTTTCATATTATTGATATTGGTTAAAAATTTAATGTTTTTACTAAATGGTCCTCTATCTAGTTTGCCGACGAGGTGAGGACCTCTTTTTAATTTTGTTCCATATTTTAGTTTATTTCATAGGCATACTGTTTATATGATTAATACTATGTTAAACTTACTCATATTTTTAACATAATATTTTCACATATCACAATGTGGGATCCGAAATCTGTTTTGGGTTGTAGGTTACAATAGTAGAAGTGGTAAAAAACAATAGCTGTTTATTTGGCTGCCAAAGGAACCAAGATCTAATTAACTATTGTAATTTTTTAAAACACTTTTGGGGTAAAAAGGGCTTCGGTTTGCTGTAAGTAATTTAAGAACGAGCACTATTGTAATAGCATCGTTATAATTATCAGGCATTAGGTGTGCCAAATTTTTGGATAAAAAGCTGTTGTAGTTTTCATGGCTGTTTTTTACCTGTTGTTTTTTTGATAATTTGCAAAATTTTTCTTACCTGCGTGATTTAATTTAGCATAAAATTCCGCGCTTATTTTGGGGTAAAACGCTGAATTCTATTACTTAAGATCATTTTGTTTTGTAGTTACTTCATCATATGCTGCTATTTTAATTGGTTATTTGATCATCGGTAAAAGCAACATGCACGAAATGGTACGACATGCATGTTGTTGGGTCTTTTACCTTTGCACGTTAGGAAATATTACATGGTATTTGTAACGTGCTATTCCTCTTGGGACATTAGAGGAAAGGGCATTATGGAGCATGACATTACAGGCTATCCGTAATACGTAGCTAACTTTTTATTTTTCTTAGTAGGTTGGGGAATACGCAATCGATTGCGCCAAATTTAGGGAGGCTCTCCTGATTACGTGGCCTGGCCCGTTTATTTAGGCTTGCACGCTCAGGAGACGCAGTTTTGAAAGCAGCCAATAAATGTTGTAGCATTTATTGGCTGCTTTCAAAACACATGAAAAAAGTAGGGCTTAGGACTATAGAGAACTGGTAACACCTCTACAGCCGTGGAGCTAAGCCCTGGTTTAGGTTTGGGGAACCTTTGGGGGCTAGTAGGAGCTGCTTAGAGGGCAGCCGTTTTGGACATCCTGTCCGGGGTATATTGGTGCGTTTTTTTTAGGTTGGTTGTTAGTTATTTTTTTTTGTTATTGCCTTGTGTTAGTTGTGCGCTGGTAGGTTTAATTAAGTTGTTGTTTTTTGTTAAGTTTGATTAAGCTGTTTTTGTCGTTTTTTTGTTTTGATAAGTTGGGTTTGTTCTAGTTTGCAAAGAATTAAATCCTGCGCAACCTGACTTATACTAACTTCATTGGAATATCCGCTTTTTTGACAACGGTTACTGTCCTTTATATATGTCAGTGCCGCGCAGGTAAATTAATCCAAATTTAAATCTTATCTTAAATTAAAAGTCAATTGCATCTAATAGTCGCGCTTGGTGGAGTCGCTGAATTAATTGTTGGCGGAATACCAGGCTATTTAGCGTTAAAACTAAGCTACCTTATATGCGCTGCTAATTAAGCCGCTGCTGTTTCCAAAGTACGAGCTACAGACAGATTTTCATCCATAGGCGTAATCGGTATTAAAAGTTAATGAATTGGTGTGTATCCTACGTTCTCGCAGAAAACAAATGATAAACGCTATTGCTTTGATTTTTATTCTGGGAGACCGCCTCAATTTAATGGCCAAAAAAAGAAGGCGAGAACTCAGCTTATCGACTTGAGGTACTGGTATACCGAGCGAACAATAAGTGAGTCCACGCCATGGTCGTGAACATTCCACTTAGTCTTCTCGGTCGCGTAAAAATTACCAGTTTTCAAGTCGAGAGTCAAAGCGTATGCTTCATATATTTCCTATAAGAAGTATCGCATTATGTTGTATTGATAAACAAATATAGTAAAAAATTTCATTATGCGCATTTTTAGGTGATTTTTTTTGTGTTTTAATGTGTTTTTATTTACAAACTGTCGCAAATGCTTGTTATTATTGGGTTTTTGCGACTTAATTTTTTCAGCCATTATTATCATATTGTTATTTTTATAGCTTAATTCTTATAATAACTTTTCAGTATTGTACATATCACTTCGGGTTTATTAGTTATCAATTACGGTAATAACGCTGATTGACGTTCATTTTCATTTTTAGTGTCCAATTTCCGCTTTTTACCTCTATTACATTTCCGTTACATTCCCCTTACCTACCCTTTACATTATATTACCAATAATACCTTAATTGCAGTTACAAACATTTTGCTTCTTGACTCTTGTTCTATCCTCTCCTATAGTTCATTCAAAATTTATAATTCAAAATTCAAAATTCAAAATATTCAACTAGTAAGTCTTGCTTCTTGACTCTTGTTTCTATCCTCTCCTACAGTTCATTCAAAATTTATAATTCAAAATTCAAAATATTCAACTAGTAAGTCTTGCTTCTTGTCTCTTTGATTCTATCCTCTCTTTTTGGTTCATTCAAAATTTATAATTCAAAATTCAAAATAAACAAACAAGTGTAGTTTTATTTTGTAATTTTACTCTACTTCTAGTTTGCCAACTATAATTATGTGCCCCACATAATTCGTTTACCCTACTGTACATTATATATGTACACCAATATCTTTTAACCTTAACGTAAAACACTTTATTATGAAAAATCTGCTAATGCTTATTTGCGTTTTTTTAGGTGTTACTGTTGGAAACGCCCAGAAGGCTTTTGAAACTGTAAACTATGTTTTAAACTATGACAATTCCCGTATTAAACTAATAGTCTCTGATGGCTATCCTGAAGGTAGCAGGATAGAGATTATCAATAAGAATAATAAGACAATCGGAATCTATCTGCCCGATGCTATCAATAGCGATTACAACACGCTTCGATTTAATAGGGTAAACGCTAAAGAAAATGACAGCTATTTTATGCTATATGATGTGGATCATGTGTTTAATATGCTTCCTAGCAGTGTTGGGTTGATTTATTATAAAGGGAAGGATCCGATTGAACTCAGGCTAAAAAGAAAGTAGAGTCAAGAAGCAAGAAACAAGACTTTGAGTATTTATTTTGAATTATAAATTTTAATTTGCTTCCAATACACCCTTCATGCCTCTCTATGATGCACACTTGAGGTTTTTTTTCTTTTAAAATGACGATAAATCTATAACTTGAAATTCTGATCCAGCCATTCTTTAATACTTTTATGTCCTCTTATATCTTTTGGAAGTTCTTCACGGAGTACTTTTTCTATTCGTAGAAACGTAGACTCATAAGCCCAGGCTCTTGAACTCATGTATTTATTGATAAACGGCAGTACTTCATAACCCTCATTGCTATCTAATAAATACTCATCCGGGAAGCCTATTATCTTGGAATGGTCTTTCTCCTTTGATGATGTCCAGCTGTAGCTATATCGTAACGACCTTCTATTAAAATTCGCCATAGTATTAACGCTTAGTTGTTTATACTGAAATTAAGCATAAATACTATGGCATATATATTTTTTTCGATAAGCGGCAAGAAAAACAGTTGTAGTGATGATTATCAGACATTTGCAACTATAATTAATACTATTTCGTAATTTCGTTGCCTGACCCAGATTTACCGGAAAACACCATAGTTATCTCAAATGAACATAAACTTAATAAAACTACTATGAGAACTTTACTAACACTACTATTTCTATGTACCCTCCTTTGCAACGCCCAACAAAAACTAATAGGGAATTATATAGGGCATAATTATAAAACAACAAAAAATAGAAGTTTTATAAACAACCAACTGCTCTTTTTAAGTGGAACAGATACGCTACATTTGAATGTAAAAGTGCCCTTCGATATTAAGTGTACAGAAATCGCTAATTTCGGAATATATTATAATTGCCACTTAAAACAAGATAGCCTCTACACCATCGATCTTAAAAAAATCTGCCTAAACGACATTCCGCAAATCCATAATAGTTATTACAGGACTAATACCGTTTTTGATAAAGAAGATTGTTCTAAATTTATAGAAATAGAAAAAGATACCGACTATGAATACAAAGGCAACTACGGAATGTATGTGGACATTGAAAATGTATTGTATCAGATAACTGGAGTATCTCCGGATGCGGAATGCTTTTTACATTGAATGACATCTGAGAGGGGATATTCAGGTTCATCGTAAGGTTCAAAAACTAAATTAATCAAATGTACTAAATACCTAAAACTAAAAAAAGCTCTATTATAGAGCTCTTCTTCTTTTATATCGTAAGGCATTAAGCTACTTTTTTTCTAGAGTTATTGGATTTCGAAATCGAACCAAATGCTTCAGATATTTCTTTTGCTGTGGCGTTTTTCCACTCTACGTTTTCAAAGGGATTTTTCCCTTTCACTGTGCTCATGTCAATGATTGTTGTTTTCATAATTCTGGCTTTTAGTGTTTTATTTTACATATAAAGTAAACATATTAGTTGATTATTAGTATATAAAGTACACACATATGTTTACTTTAATTTGCTTTTGTAAATGAATATGTTTACTTTTACTCCAACTTGCAAACATAACTATCATGCGTAATCAAAAAAAATTATTAGTTGAGCAACTAGACAGAAAGCTAAGACCCTTCTTAGGAACTGAAAAAGTAATTGTTCCAGCACAGGGATGGGTTTATAATATTAGAACTGCACTAAATATGACTCTCGAACAATTAGGAGATAAATTGAACATGAGCAAGCAAGGCGTTAAGAAAATTGAAGAAAGAGAATCTACTGAATCAATATCCATTAAATCTCTTAAAGAAATTGGTAATGCCTTAGACATGAAATTTGTTTATGGTTTTGTTCCAAAACATGAGACAATTGAAAATCTGGTCAATTATAAATCATCGGAATTGGCAAAGAAAATAGTTCTACGAACCAGCAATAATATGAAGTTAGAAAATCAAGGAAACAGCGATGAACAGATAGATAAAGCTATAGAAGAATTAGCTGGTGAAATAAAAAGAGAAATGCGTAAATCATTATGGGATTAGAATTTGTTTTTGATAATGGTCAAACACCATTGAATGAAGAAGAAAAAGAAGGCCTTTTGATCAAATCAATAACAACTCAAGGCGAGTTGGATGAACATGAACAACTAAATATCGAGAAGGCTGTACAATGGATAATGGGTTTGAAACTAAAGAAAGACAGAATCTTAACTGAAGATTTTATTAAAGCTTTACATAAGCAAATGCTTGGTAAGGTATGGCGATGGGCTGGAGAATTTAGAAGATCAGAAAAAAACATTGGAGTAAAATGGATCAATATTAGTATTGCGTTAAGAACACTATTAGACGATACTAATTTTTGGATTGAAAATGAAACATTTCCCCCAGACGAAATAGCTATATGCTTTAAACATAGATTAGTTAATATTCACTGCTTTCCAAATGGAAATGGAAGACACTCCCGTATAATGGCTGATATAATAATTGAATCTATTTTTGAGAAAAATATATTTCCTTGGAATAATTCAAATATGGTAAAAGCGAATGAAACTCGAGCAGAATATATAAGATCAATCAGAGAAGCTGACAAAGGAAACATCGAGCACTTAATTGATTTTGCTAGAACATCTTAAACCTCGGCAAATTAATCTCCCCCTTCTGAGGATACGGCGCCCGATTCGTCATACTAACGTCCTCCTTCAACTGCTCCTGCGTTTTATACTGCCTGTCCTTTGAATTTGAATAACGCGGATCAGGAATAAACGGCATTTTAGCCATTTTGGAAATCGTCACAGTCGGAAAATTACAATCTACCTCAACAGTACCCAACAACAAATAACAGCCGCCTCCCAAAAACGGATATTTCGCCAGGCAATCCGTAAAGTGGACTGTATCAAAGTACTCCCCTTCATTATCTATCCAGGTCCCAAAATACATTATCCCCTGCTTTGTAGGAACATGTTTCCTCGAAATCAAATACGCCAGCATCTTTACCGTTTTTTTATGGTGTAGAATCAGGTCTTTTGCCATTACATCTCCCCTATACCCCGTCTGCAATAAATCAAAAGTCGTACAGCTGACCGGAAATCCAAGCAACTCTATCTCGTCAAACGCATCCTCAAAAGCAGAACGCTCCAATACAGGCAACTGGTACTCCTTTACAGGCTCCTGTAACAACAGCATGTTTCGGTTTTCAGGTTTAAAATTTAATAATATCAATCTGGCCGCAACCAACAACTGGTTCTTTGTTTTTCCCGTAAATCGGAATGCCCCTATAAAAATCAATACCTGTATTCCTTCTATCCCTATAGGAATCCGGTTAATAAAATCCTCAAGCGAAGTATAATCTCCATTGTCCTCGCGCTCCTGTTGTATCAGCTTCGCTATTTTGGATTCAAGCCCCTGCAAATGCATAAACCCTAAATAAATATCAATACCATACAAAGTGGCTTCATAAATGCTTTTATTTACACATGGATTATGTAGCACTGCACCCGACATTTTAGCCTCATGGACATACACTTCAGTACGATAAAAACCACCTTGGTTATTGATCACCGCTACCATAAACTCTACAGGATAATATACTTTTAAGTAAAGGCTCTGGTAACTCTCAACTGCATAAGAGGCCGAATGCGCCTTACAGAACGAATAACCCGCAAATGATTCTATCTGCCGATATACTTCCTCACTAAGCTGTAACGGATGTCCCTTTTCTTTACAACATGCAAAATAATTGTCTTTTACCCTTTGCAACGCTGCCTTCGAACGCCCCTTTCCACTCATCGCCCTGCGCAATATATCACCATCCGCCGCCTCTACCCCCGCAAAGTGCAATGCGATTTTGATCACATCTTCCTGATAAACCATAATTCCATAGGTCTCCCCGAGTTCCTGCCTGAATACCTCATGGAAGTACTCAAACTGGTCCGGATGGTTATGCCGAAATATAAACTCCTTCATCATTCCACTTTGCGCAACACCAGGACGGATAATCGAAGAAGCCGCTACCAATGTCTTGTAATTATCGCACTGTAACCGGCGCAATAATCCCCGCATAGCCGGGCTTTCGATATAAAAACAGCCTATCGTTTTCCCGCTGCTCAAAAAAACATTGGCCAATGTCTCGTTCTTAGACAATCTGGTATCGCGTATAGGGACCGTGATTCCACGGTTCTTCTGTATCAATTTGACCGTATCTTCTATATGCCCGATTCCACGCTGGCTTAGTATATCAAACTTCTCCAACCCTATATCCTCTGCTATATGCATATCAAACTGTACTATCGGAAACCCTTTAGGAGGCATCTCCAGCGCTGTATAATTCGTTAACGGTTCTTCCGAAATCAATATCCCACACGGGTGCATACTGCGCTGGTTCGGATATTTATCAAGCATCTTACCGTATTCATGTACAAGCTTTACAATATAATTAGTGTCATGGCTCTCGATTGGCGACTTGGCCAAAGCATCCAATTCTTCTTTGGGCAACCCAAATACCTTTCCTACTTCACGGAATATCGAACGGTACTTAAACTCGACTATAGTACCCGTAAAAGCCACATGGTGTTTACCGTATTTTTTAAAGATATAGTCAAGGATTGTATCCCGGTCTTTCCAACTCCAGTCAATATCAAAATCAGGCGGACTCTTACGGTTTAAGTTTAAGAAGCGTTCAAAATACAGGTCGAGCTCAAGTGGACATATGTCCGTAATCCCAAGGCAATAGCTTACAATACTATTGGCACCGCTACCACGGCCGATATGCATAAAACCCAATTTATTGCTGTGTCGTATAATATCCCACGTAATTAAAAAGTAACCGCTAAATTCGAGTTCCTCAATGACTTTGAGCTCTTTTAACACCCTTGCCTTAGCTATAGGATTATTATTGCCATAGCGACGGATAAGCCCCTGGGCGGCAAGACGGGTCAGCAGTTCCTTATCAGCAGCCTTATCACCCGTATAATGCTTTTTGTTTTTAGGTGTTGTAAAATCAAACTCAAAATTACAGTCTGCAATTATGGCTTCTGTATTCGCGATAATCTGCGGATAATCGGCAAACTTCTGTATAAGCTCTTCAAGTGGTATCATCACTTCGGTAGTGCTGCAATAATCAGCCCCGGTCAGTTTAGACAGTATCGTATTGGTATCAATCGCACGCAAAATCTTATGCAGGTTAAATTCCTTTTTAATCCTGAAAGTTACCGGCTGTAGCACTACCATTTTATCAACCCTGCTCTTCCACTCCGTACGGAATAACAACGGAAGCTGTTCAGCACGCATACCAAGGTATTCATGGGATCGAAGTACCACAGGTACATTATCAAAAGGATAAATCACAATCACATGCTCAAATGCAGGTGCACACTCCGGCAAAGGGGTTTCAGCAAAATTATGCTCTGTAAGAAAACGGTTCATCTCAGCAAGGCCTTCTGCATTTTTAGCAAGTCCAATATAAAACATTTTATTACCCTGCCTGAATTCAATCCCAACCAGCGGTTTTATATGGACTGCATTACATGCCTTTATAAAATCATAAATCCCTGTAACGGTATTGATATCCGTAAGCGCCATAGCTTTCACATTACAGGCTACTGCCTGTTCTACCAATTCGGCCAACTTTATCGTCCCATAACGCAGGGAATGATACGAATGGGAATTAAGGTACATCTTTGCCTCTGGTTTTAAGGTTGGCCCCCGCACAGCGGTTTACGGCATCATAACCGAAGCGTTTCTTCATCCTGTCCATGGCCTCATATAACGACAGCATTTCAACAGTATCCTCAAACATATTGATCTGGTAGGTTCCGCGTACAAGTCCGCTAAAACGGATTCCTATGAGCCGTATCCGCATACGGCGCTGGTACAATTTGTCAAACAATTCGGTAACTATTTTGGTCAGTGTATGGTCTGCAGAAGTATACGGAATCCTACACTGCTTGGTCTCTGTGTCAAAATTGGCATAGCGGATTTTGACAACTACCGTTGCAGTCAGCCATTCTTCAGAACGCAATTGGAAGGCTAGTTTTTCAACCATACCCGCAATCAGCCCTTTTATTTTTAAAATGTCTATCGTATCCTGGCTAAAGGTATGCTCGGTAGAAATAGATTTCCTTTCTGTATAAGGCTCAACGGGATTATGGTCAATTCCATTCGCCTTTTTCCAAAGTTCAAGCCCATTCTTACCAATCATCTGCTGTAATACCTGCGCAGGCATTTCAGACAAGGTCTGGATGGTACGGATTCCAATACGGGATAATAACTGAAAAGTTACGTCTCCTACCATAGGGATCTTCTGTATTGATAATGGATTTAGGAAGCTGCGTACCTCGGCTTCATTGACTTCGAGCCTGCCAAGTGGTTTCGACTCTCCTGTACCGATTTTAGAAACCGTTTTGTTTACCGACAACGCAAAGCTGACCGGCAGGCCGGTTTCACTAGTGATTAACTGAGTAAGTTCCTGAGTCCATTTGTAACAGCCGTAAAAACGGTCCATTCCGGTAATATCAAGGTAGAATTCATCTATACTTGCCTTTTCTACTATAGGCGCCCTCGATTCTATGACTTCAGTAACCGTATGCGAAAGCCTCGAATACAATTCCATATCCCCCTTAATTACTTTTGCCTGTGGGCAAAGCCGCATCGCCATTTTTATAGGCATGGC
>Ga0247810_10001456_pt1 | contig 14871 bp, 13 predicted proteins | sample UWRJL119311C1_FD_179918 | JGI IMG/M metagenome (GOLD analysis project Ga0247810, IMG submission 179918) | Plant litter microbial communities from Arlington Agricultural Research Station in Wisconsin, United States - UWRJ-L119-311C-1 | ecosystem: Environmental > Terrestrial > Plant litter >...
GTGGTGGGTGGTGGTGGTCGTGGGTGGTGATGGTGGTGTCGGATGGTGGTGGATCTTTGGTCCGGGTCAAATCTAAGTTCCAAACTCCCAAGCCTCAAGGCGCTAAAGCTGAAGGGTGTCGAGTGCTGGTGTTCAGTGCTGTGTTCAAAGCGGCGCCCATGCTGCACACTACTGCCGCCCGCCTGCTTGGGTGCTTCTGGGTTGCTGATGCTGGACGAATGCTCATTGACCTGCCTGAGATGAGATGCAGCGTTGTAGCGTTGCAGTGCTTGCAGTGCTGCGTGCTGCAAATTCTGCGGTCCTGACTCCTGTCGGGTGGAGCAATGCCCATCTCACGCCAAGCGCAAAGTGCAGGCGCAAAGTGAAGTGTCCGGGGTGGGAGGCGAAAGAAAAGAAGGCCGTCAAGGGGGATGGAATGAGATGTGAGGAGAGGAGAGGAGGAGATAGATGGATGGATGGATGGATGGATGGGGGACGGGGGAGGGAAGGGCTTTGCACAGTGGTGGTGGTGCTTTGGCGATTCGTCCTTTACGGTACAGCACAGCACAGCACAGCACAGCACAACACGATACAGTACAGCACCGTACCGTAGAGCAGCAACAAGCACCAGGAGTGCACCACCACCACCATCACCATCACCATCCATCCCCAGCAAGTCGTTCTGGTCGTTGTCGTGGCTAGGGGAGGGAAGGGGACAGACCGGACTAGCAAAGACGACTTGTCTGTACCGCACCGCCGTACCTGGCTGGGTTTGGGCTGGCTCCACTCCCCTGGCGCTCGCTCGACTCCATCCTCGTACCACTCACATTCTCCTCCTCCTCCTCCACCCGGAGCTACGACCACTGACCACTGACTACTTACTTACTACTACTATTACTACTACTACTACTACAACATCATCATCCTACCCTCGCCCTCACCCTCCTCACCCTCACCACCCTCACCACCCTCACCACCCTCACTCTCTTTTTTTATCTCTACATTGCTCTGCTCCGCCCGCTGCCTTTCTTGCTCTTGCATTGCATCTACCTACTGTCTGCTCCCCCATTACCACTCCGCATCGATCTACGCTTCTCCGATCTGCCTCTCAGCGTATATCTAGCTAGCCTCGTTTCTTCTCGGATATGTTATGAGCTGATTTCACTCGCGCTTCTGTTTCAAAGCAAGAAAGCCACGGGAGATCGTCTCTCTACCTCCACCCTCCGCCTGTCCCCGTATGTGCGACAACTGCCCACATGTATCTCCTACCTTCCTGACCCTTCATCTATAGCTTCTCCCTCTCGTCCTTGCCTCGAGTTCCCCTCTCGGTCGCTCATCCGGTCCAACAGTTTCCCCTCATCCTACCTTGTTTACCAAACTCCCTCAGCTTGCGCGACAACGTCACCTTTACCAATTCCACTCATTCTTAAACACCGATAATCCATTGTAGACTACGTTCTTCTGCTCGAAGCTCAACTTTTGTCACCAGTTGTTTTATCATACCGTGCCAAAGTCACCGAGCCGGATACGAATGTTAGCATTCCCTTTGGATACCCAACACCACCTCCCTACAGCCTAGCCTATTTATTCTCTACCTGATCGACTGCGACGAAAGGGCAGCTTGGAAATTACACGCGAAGAAGGCCCCGACAACAGCAATTTTGGAAGAGCATCTTGCATCGTTTTGCCGTGTTTTTCAAAGCGTTTAGGTCACTGCGATGGACTACCTGGAGCCAAACTTCCACCATTTTCACCAGCAGCACCACGATCAGCTTTCGCAGGCTGTGCCGTACTCCGAACATAACGCGCATATCTATTTGAACACAATGGCGCAACACTCAGGTATGATGGGTATACCTACCACCAAGACCAATGAGACAAAACCTCGACTGGGAAAGGAAGAGGTTGAGATCTTGGAACGAGAATTCAAAAAGAATCCTAAACCGACGACGCAAACCAAGAAGCAGTATGCTGACGATATGGATGTGGAATTAGCTAGGATCAATGTACGTGTCACCCCTTTGTTATCATATTGACCCATCTAACTAATTATCAAGAACTGGTTCCAGAATCGTCGAGCAAAGCGGAAGCAGGAGAAGAAACAAGAGGCTTATGAGCTACAGCAAGGCCAAGAGGCAGCTGGCTATTCAGAACCTTCGTCTCCAGACTTTTACAATGGCGGTTTCGCCGATGCACAATTTTTGCCTCTGCAACATGCCAATACGTTTCCAATAATGAGTGGTCCCCCGCAACCAGCAGCCCCGTACAATCCTCAATATGCCGATCCCACCACGGCTAGTATGGAGTCGCTACAACGCACCATGGCCGCTGCACAGGCCTCGTATGGACCTCAACACCAAGAATTTCAAGGGCCTTACCAGGACCCTAACGAGACCTTCGAGCACTTTGGAGGTCCAGCTCTTTCCGGTTCGGACCAGGCTCAGTTTCCGGCAGTCAATGCTGCAGTCACCCAATTCAACGAACAACGGAGCTTCTCTTTTCCATCCAGTGTTCCTACAAGCAGCCTTTACACCCACTCCAACCCATCCATCACAGACCTCCACGCCTCACCAATTGCAGATACCCCTACACATTTCAACAACTACTCCAGTGCACATCAGGGATCAGAAGCAAGCGGTCAACAGTCAATGGCTGCTTTCCCGTCACAACTCTTACCCGAACAACCTCATGATAGCCTGCCAATAAGCTTACACGGGAGCTACGATAGCCAAAGTCCTCAAGATAGCAGCTCAGCAGCAGCACAAGCTATTGGATTCAAGTTCGAAACCATTGATCAGAATGATCCATCCCCGCCAGCGCCAACCATTCCCTTCAAGTCACCCCCGCCCATGGATATTGCTTCCCGAAGAAAGAAGGTAGCTGTGAAGCCAGCGGCTCTAACTGCTGATTCAATCAAAGGTCGACCTCCGATGGGCCCGAGAACTGTTTCTCACGCAGACAACCTCCGCCGATCATCAGACAGTCCATTGGGCTCCCCGATGCGTAGAGTAATGTCTGCTGGAGGAATGCGAAGTATCGTGTCCGGTAGAATCAGTAAAGGTGGCATCGAGTCTGCCCAGAGGTCACCCATTAATCTAGGTGGCTTCAGTGATGCGGGATCTTTCATGGAACACAATTATCACACTATTCGTCAGCCACCATCCTTAACTGCTGGGTCATCCCTCAACTGTAGTCTGTCACCTCCCACGCCTATGTCTCCGCGAGGAGGCGAGATGACTCTCAGCAAGAGGGAGGGCAACAGATTAACAGAATCTCCTAGTCATGGAGGGCTAAGCTTCATGTACAACGAAGGCATCTCTGGATTCTATCCAACCCATGAAGGGGACCAGAACCTGGCCTCGCCACCTGAAACGCCACAGGCTCAACTGGCTCTTCACCCTTCTACAAGTAACAGCTGGTCCACTGAGAATGATATACATGATAAGCAGTGGGCATTCGAGGTTCCCGATGAGCCACTTTACACTCCAGCACAGGACGGCTTTCAACTGGAGATGCAGATGCCCCAGCCCTCGTACCTCAATGCGATGAGTCAGCCAGTAACACCTGCTTTCGGTCAGAATTTCAACCCAAATTACATGTTCGGGGTCCCAGAAGAGTCAGAGTACAGACATGAATCTCCTCGATATATGTTGCCAAGCAGTCACGAATATTCGTTCCCGGACAATATGCAGCACAACAGCCGCTTGTCTACCTCACCAATGAGCAAACAAAAAACCTTTCAATTCTCAAATCAGACTCCAGCCGATTTCTCAGAGAAAAAATAATGGCTCAGCCATTCATAATATTTTCACATATAATTTGACCCACTCCAAGCTTGAGTGATGCGTCAATGTGTACAACACCCAGGTCTATTTTAGCGTGTTCAGCAATTTTGAATTTTTCGATGCAGCAAAAAGGGGAACTTTCTCACTGTAATGTAATAGCGGGTAGTTAGTTGGGAGTCTCAAGCGACAGTCTATTTTATGGTTTCAATGTTCTACGAAGCATGCAGTAAACAGGTATACCCAAAAGAAACCATCATGATGAATCAAACGAGTGGATGGGAATGGTGTTTTCATCAAAGGTCGCTTCAATGGACTATGGAACAGGCGCAAACATTGGGATCAGGGAGTTGTGTCTATCAATTGGTTATGACCAAAGCAGGAAAAATAAACGGAGACACAATGTTAAGAGGTGTTTTACATATTGCCTTCTAGAACAAATAGAGAGGATTATGGATACCTAATAATTTTCAAAGAATTGAATTAGTGAATTTGTACCGGTGAACGTGTGCAATATTTTCATGCTTATGTAGTGATAGATATGGCTAGTTTACCTGACCAGATTGTAGGGCTAGCATTGTGCATCCCAAATGAGGCTTGATCTATACCAACCTGTTCCAGCATATACTATTTTATCATTTTTATATACTCGCCTTTTTACCAGGTGTCAGCGTTTATTAGATATTCCTACGCTACACGTCAAATTTTATAAGAAAAGCAAAGACAAGACCTTTACCAACATTCGTAAAGCAGGTGAAAGCTACGCAGTCAAAACATCCTCCAGCTTTAGTAGCTTAGCTAGATGTGCAGAGGAAAACAAATTGTTTGAATGGGCATTCGGATTAAGCCCCGTAGCTGGTGAGCGAAATCGTAAAAGGTCTGAAATTGTTTTTACGCACGGCGGTTTAGAACTTGGGTTTATGAGGTGGCGTGATGATACGTAGTATACTGTGAAGAGCAAACTTGTCGTCGCTGTGGTTCTGAGGATGCTAGTTGTTTACTCATGACAACTATAGGAACATGTTTTGTAACCTCTAGTCTCGAGAGTTTGAGATTTCCGGGTGTGATCGATTTTTATTGACTTAACGACGGTACTATATACTCAAAATTTCAATATAAGTACTGTATGTAGGTCTTGTTAGAGTTATGGCTTTATGTCCTCACGGCAAGAGATATGTTGCTTGACATGGACCTTTTCTTTTGGTATCTCCCGGTACCCCTGTCTTTACTGCTTAGAATTTCTTATTCGAGCTAACAGCAGGCGGCTGAACCACTCAGTAATGTACCATTGTGTGCTATCTGTTTGACATTCGTGGTTTAATCAGGGTTTCTGAGGCCGCCAGTTCACAAGAAACCTATCGTGTACGGTAACGACTCAACGCATTCTGCTGCTTAAGTTTCCGCTTACCAAATCTGGCAGCTCAGAACATAGGACCATGTCCTTTTCATAACATCAAGGTGTTGCTTGTATTCGTGAAAGGCGGCGATGGGATAGGGGAACACGGGGGCGTAAGCGAGGAATTCGTGGCTAAGCGAAGGAGAAGTAGTTATAAATCGGCGTTGATATCGTGCGCATCGTGCCTTGAGTTGGTATATGGCTGGCTGCTCTTGGCAGTTCTTTACACATTCCAAGCCACTTATTAGACAAATACAAGTGTAGACGAGCGCTCTACCTCTCTAAACTGCCTAAGGATATCGAACTCTCAAGAACTCTGTTACATGCAGTATCTGCAATGTGCAATAAGAACGTTCCTAAATTTGTTTGAGTTCATGGCTAATATCTAACTGCCTTCTCAAAAACCAATAGAAGCTATGACATGCACGAAATCTCGTGAAATTATAGTTCTGGTATGAATCTCAACGACTCGGACTAGCTTGCCAAATTCCCGGGTCTTGGCAACGTCGCTGATTTGCAACAAAGGATCTTGTATACTCTCCTAGTGGTGAACTGATCGTTTTGGAGTATCTTGGCAAAGAGAACGACATGCAACAGAATCAGGATAAATTGCATCACTCTTTGATTTATGACAAGTTGACAAGGGAGGCATTCTAGAGGTAGAATTTTTGGTAGATTAGGTACAATATGCATCAAGCGTCTAGTATGATACTCCTTGAGATTTCTTTTTACAAAAATGACGGGTAAGTGGCATTGGCTCATCTTCAAGAAGTAAATCCTTGAATACTATTGAGGAATTAGGTTCTCAACGACCACTTCCCGAATCTTCCGCTTCAGTTTTTACAATTTCTTGCCCGCTAACCACATCATAGTCAAACACGCCAAATTGCCCTGCCACCACAGGAGCGACCGAAGAAGGCTAAGCGTTTCGGTCTCAATAGCCACATAAGCAACCACATACCCGAGCCTTGCAACTGTGTACAGCATCATCAAGCCATTCATACTACCGTGATCAACGCCTGCGTGCGCGCCTAGTAAAACTCCAGCTACAAAGACTGGAAAAGTCTCGATTGCGTTAGCGGAAGCAGCATTCCAACGCTTGATGGTGTTTAGTTGCGCGCGCGTCAGCTTGCCGGACGTTACAAGTGCTTCCCCTATAAGTGGTTGTTAGTGTTGCGTTGTAAAGGAAAACTGGCGGTAGAGATACCATATTTTGCTAGATCCTCACGGGGAGCCGAATTATGGTCAAATCCATACCATTGCTTGGGATGGCGTGTAGCTTGAACAAGGTAGTGAGTGATGTAGTTTGTGATCAGAAAGCCGGCAGCATAAAGTGGTACTGGTGGGGAACCAGCCGAAACAGCACGGAGACCGAGGGTTGTTAGCAAGGCTGGCCTGATTTATTGTCAGCTTAGACTGGAGGTGCTTAGCGAGGGGGGCTCTGCTTGCATTTTCAAGTTCCGATGTTTTGCGGGTATAGAAATAGTTATAGGACAGTACTGGGACGAGATTGTGGCTGCCTAATGTCTATTGTATGCTTATATTTATATACGACGGTGGTAAGCGCTGACTAATTCGAAACGATATTATCGTCGCTTGGCTCGGGAAACTTCAATGAATATTACGAAACTTTAATTCTGTGATGCCGATTAGCTACTTTCTTATTTATGTAGTGTTCCTAGAAGGGCGTAAAGAATAAATTCACGATGCAAACAAGGTTTAGCAAATATAGCCGTAGTTCTGAATATTGGCAGTGTTTCATATTTCTGATGCAGTCTACTTTCCACCTGTATTAACCAGCTCAAGCTTAACTTTTCTCTTTCCTGTACTTTCTTCCTTGATATCGCTTATTCTCACCAGGACCTTTTCAAAAAGCTCTATCTTCACGTCTCGGCTACCACTCGTCACCAGTACGTAGTTATCAGCATCAAAATCACTCTCCGGCTCCGGTTCTGCTAAGTCTCTCAGACGGATCAAACTCTCAATACCGAATTTGGGGACAAACACCACAAATCCATTGGAGAATACCTTCATAACAAAGCCTTCTTCCTCAACGACTCTTCCCTTTAGGGCTTGTCCTACGTAATATTCGACTGAGGCTCGTCCGGCTTGCTGAGCATTGCGGTGTCGAACGTTGATATTCTTGCAAACAGCCTCTAACTTCCCTTTGCTTCGGACACTAGCATCCAGTGGTTCGTATTCAATGGCTGCCGCGAGTTGTCGATGAGCAACTAAGTCTGCATAGCGACGAATTGGAGATGTGAAATGCGTATAAATCTCAGAAGCCAAGCCGTAGTGTCTGAACTCTGGGTATCCTTGTGTACCTGAACTGAAGTATTCTGCAGACATCATGCAACGGGTAGCCATAATTCTGACTAGGGTATTGAAGAATGGCTCCGTTGGATTGACACACTTGTCGAGTGAGTCTGCTAATTCTTTCGAGGAAGATGTCCGTAGTTCGAGACCACGTTTGACCTTGAGCTGGTTGGCTAACTCTTCGAAATTAGTTTTGGGAGGCGCACCGTGGCGACGAAGCATAGCATTTTGGGGGAAGGCCTCGTAAATTTTGGCTGCAACACTCGTATTTGCTAATAACATGAATTCTTCGACAAGAGACATGGTGTCCAAGTGTTTTTTGGTTTTGACATCGATTGGATCTGAGGTCTCGGATTCCATTTCCACTTTCACTTCTGGAGAAGAAAGGCTTAATGCTCCAGCATCCATTCTCTTTTGCTTAAACTTTTTCGACAACATCATCAAATCTCTAATGGCATTGGTCAAGTCATCTTGTTGAGATGCATCATCGACTCTGATTTGCGCTGCCTCGTAGCTGAATGCTTCTCGTGACTTGATGACCGACTTTGTAAACTGAGATCCAACTATTTCAGCATCTGGCGTAATCTCCCATATCGCTGAAAAAGCGTATCGCTCAACATATGGCTTTAACGAACACAAATCTGTGCCAAGAAGCATCGGTAACATGTCTATTCGCTTGTCTACCAAATAAACAGTTGTACCTCGTATACTTGCCTCCGCGTCCATTGCATTGTTTGGCTTTACGAAGTGAGACACATCTGCAATGTGCACACCGACCTCGAAATTACCATTCGGCAGTCGTTTAGCATGAAGAGCATCATCAATATCTTGACATCCAATTGGATCAATACTACAGATGTTGAGATCACGCAGGTCTCGTCGGTCTTTCCAGCCTGGATCTCCCAACGGAGGTACAACCCAATCATGGCCTTGACTTGGCAAGCAATCTAAGACTGTCTTGGGAAACGGTCGATATTGCACATCATACTCTAGCAAAAGTGCTTCAGTTTCCGCGCCTTTTGTTTCCAGGTCTCCAAGCGAGCGAACAAAATGTCCGACCGGATATCTAGAATCTCTATCCCAAGAGTCGATTGTTACCAGAACTCTCTTTCCAACAATCTCACCCGCTTGTCGTGTTCGGATGCGTATTTTAGGAATCCGCTTATCCATAGGTACCAAGAACACCGTTTGTTGCTTCCTACCAGCAGATTGACTCACCGAGGACTCATCTACGTGGCCAACATACTGCCGCCAATTTCGCTTGATAACCCCGACCACTCTGGCCGTAGGTTGTGGGTTGCTCTCAGCGCCAGCCTTATGCACTTTCTTGACTTCCTCCTGAAGTGCCTTTTTCTCCTTCTCAGTCACAACAGCCTCTCCATCCTCTGCATCAGCGTTTTCGTCTTTGTTTAGAGTGTCTTCTTCGATTATTTTGGTAGACGGCTCCTTCCATTGGTCTTTTGGTAGAACCTCAACCACCACCACATCATCCTGAACGGATCTGTTGATATTCTCTCTACCTAGAATCAACAGGTTCTTGTCGAACGCTGGTACATGTATTGAGCCCTCTAGGTAATTGTATGGAGAGACATTGAATTTCCCTTGATGTAACGTTCCGTTCTTTACTCCAGTCATCATCTTCGAGACTGAAAAGTACTCTTGGTATAAGTTCTCGGCAGCCTTTGCATCTCGAATCTCTCGTCCTTCCTTAGCCACACTGATCATATCCAGCAACTGATCTGCATTCTCCAGGCCATTGACATAATTATGTAGCGAACTTGCATGAATGCCATCAATCTTCGCTTTGCGTAAGTTATCCTTGTCATCACTAAGCATCACTATAGCTGGAACAGGAGCCAATTTCCCCACAGCTTTCGTGATATGTTCCCCATACCACTTTACTGCCTTTCGGACCGCTCTATCATTCCTATCATTTATGGTTTCCCCAGTCTCCCTTACAACATATGTCTCTAGGCGAAAGTCATTAAAGAAGACATAGAATCTCTTCTCCTCACTTTTGGTAAGTCCAATGAGACGGTTGTAGAGTGGTAACGAGCGATTTCGTAGTTCTTCGAGCACGGTCTGGAGAATGATTACATCGTAGAAAGCGGAGGTTTGCTCGAAAAGGTCGAGGGCATTGAGAAGGGCATTTGTATCGGGCACTAAATAGTGTCCATTTTGAAATTGTTTTGTACCGGCAGGTTTTGCGCTCAGCACAAAAGGTGCAACTAGATCAAGGTTAGAAAATAGCTCACTATAAATATGACTTAAACTTACGATTCCCACCAGCATCTCGAGGCGCGGTCTCCAAACAGCTTTTGCAGAGCTGCGAAGAGCAGGGAATATCTTGCCGCAAGTAGAGCTCACGAACAATCTTCTGAACCTTTCCACTTTTGGTAGATCTCACAAACACCTTACTTGAGATGTTTGCGGAATATGGATCCGTTGCTAAGGATCTCTTTAGACTCGTCATGTTGTTAGCGGCGATGCTGCTCTGGTGGGGTTTGAAAGTGTTCTTGATAATATTTTGATATGGCTAAACGCCATTAGCGCGCGTCTAGAATCAACCCCAGCTTTCGGGTGAGGATTTAGCCGTGGAGACTTGCCGAGGAGACGGAAAGCAAGTATGAGTACAATGATTTGGATACTCATTTTCCTCTCTCTCCTTCATTGTTTCCCATAAGTCCTTAGACCTTCATAAGCCTGCGCTCTTTATCTTAGTTCTACTTCTCATGTCCATCTCAGTTGTAATTTATTAGGAAACATCTATATATATCTGCCAGTGCTTCATTCACCATGTCAGGTCCAATTCGTAAAGGGCTCAAGGAGATTCTTAGAAAAGATCCCTCAGATATCGTCATCCTTTCATCTCTGCGCACACCAATTACCCGCGCCTACAAAGGTGGACTTAAAAACACGTATCCGGAAGAACTGCTTGCCACTGTCTTGAAAGCTACTCTGGCTGCAAATCCTAATTTGGACCCAGCAGTAATTCAAGATGTAGGCGTCGGTGTCGTGCTCTCCGAACTCGGTGGTTCAAAAGCTGGTAGGATGGCTATGAATCATATTGGGATTCCTAGCTCGACTTCTTTTTATACGGTGAACAGGGCTTGTAGTTCGGGGTTGAGTGCTATTACCAATGTATCGCATCAGATCGCTACGGGGATGATTGACGTCGGGATTGGAGGTGGCATGGAGTCTATGACAAGGAACTATGGTTCGAGAGCTATACCTACAGTTTTGTGGCCGGAATTGAGAGATAGCGAGGTTAAGGACGCTAGAGATTGTATCATGCCAATGGGACTAACATCTGAGAATGTGGCGGAGAGATATGGTATCAGCAGGTCAGACCAAGACGCGTTGGCAGTAATGTCACATAAGCGTGCGGCAAAAGCACAAGCGGATGGTTTATTTGATGCCGAGATAGTGCCAGTACAGACAATCTCTCAGGAAGTTGACAAAAATGGAGAGAAGATTGGGGATGAAAAAAGTATCACTATCAGCAAGGACGATGGCATTAGGACGAATGCTAGTCAGGAGGGAATGGCAAAACTGAAGCCAGCTTTCAAGGAAAATGGGACCTCTACAGCAGGCAATTCGTCTCAAATATCAGATGGTGCAGCTGCAACACTTCTGATGAGGAGAAGTACAGCCACAGAACTTGGTTTAACGTCGTCTATCATCGGAAAATGGGCAGGCACCCAAGTTGCAGGTTGTAAGCCAGATGAGATGGGTATTGGGCCTGCAATAGCAATCCCAAAGCTTATGGAATACACTGGGCTCAAAACTGAAGAAATTGGCATATGGGAGATCAACGAGGCCTTTGCTAGTCAAGCCCTTTATAGCATAAGGACTTTGGGCCTTGAGAAGAGGCTAGAGGAGGGTCGTGTTAATCCCAAAGGCGGTGCTATTGCCCTTGGACACCCACTTGGAGCGACTGGTGCAAGAATGTTGGCAGGTTTGCTGCCTGAGATGGAGAGACAAGGATTGCAGACAGGAGTTGTTAGCATGTGTATAGGAACAGGAATGGGTATGGCCGGACTGTTCGTTAGAGAATGAGTCTGATAGGTGATATGTTAGAAAATATGTAATGGAATGTTCACAAACAAGACAATTTGAAGATAGAAAGTGAACGAGATATGGACTCTATAGTACATTAACAACTAGTAGTACTTATTTTTGTGCAACGATAGAATGCCAACTCGATATAACAAGCCCAGAACGCCATGCATGCTAAACGCTATCAAATCTCAAGTCGGGCTTTTATAACCTTTTCATAATGTCGTGATACCAGTAAATTCAATAGGTAATGATGTGAGCGTTGTGGCCAGGAACTCTGTTTCGACACTTTTCGCAATCAGCGCGATATCCTATGGTAAAATTACGCTTCAGTCCAGGCGTAGCAGGGCCATTGTCACTGTAACCGCCCCACTGCCGAATGCTATGCTTCGATCGCGAGTGCCCTTTCTTCGTTGGCGTCTCTTTGTCTAGATCAACATCCATCGACATCTCGCCAAAGCTAAGTGTACTCGCAGCCGGGCTTGCTTCTCCCTCGCTAATTGGGCTTGGTAGCCTCCTGTTTCTCCTACACGTATCCTCTATGCTTTCATCAATAGCAGAAAATCTAGGCCGCGATGGTTTATCTGAGCGGATCGAGGCTGAGAACTGACTATGGATTGGTGTAGGAATCCTTCCGGTGATGGTGAGAGATGGATCGCTTTGGAACGGACCTGGAGAGAGGTGAACAGAATCCGCCATTTCGTAGTCCTCGGAGTAAGCGGTGACGTCTGACAGTTGGCTTGGCTGAGAGCTATCCATGGCACCTAAGGAGGGCGGGGGAGATGTGATTGAGTTTGATGGCGGAGAAGAGTATGGGGAGAAGAATGACTTAGGCCCTATGACAGCGGCCGCTTCTTCACAGTCCGAGTCTACAGGCGTAATGGTAGGTGGAGGAGGGGCAGGTGTTTGAGTTGTGTAGTTCGTGCCAAAGAATGGGGAGGCGCTGCGCGTTAGCTTTGGTGATATACGATGCGGCAGGTTTGCGATATGACGTTTCTTATATATAATTAGCATCTGTACTAAAGTGATTGAGGAGATGGCATACTGTACGATGCTCACTAAAGCCGAAGCCCGACATGCCAGAATCGTCTTCTGAGTCCCGAGCATGCTTCCTGCTATTACTTGCAAACATCTTTATTCTTGTTCAATTGTCGCTTGAGAGGCAGGTATCTCTCTGTGCAATCTACTCGGCGTTGATTGTTGTGGTGTTCTCAGATCTGTTTGTTGGTAGTACGCAAGGCTGTGGAGCTGGAGAGTCTGACTTCGAAAGTAGAGTCTGTAAAGTGCATCCAAGACTGAAAAGGCTAGAACCTTGTCTTATATTTACTGCGCTTAATAATGGGCAGAATTGTAGCTGGAGCAGGGCTTGTTCTAGGAGATGGTTTCATGTGTGCTTCAGCCTTCTATGTTCCACGAGAGTCTAAGCGTATTTAGGGTTCGGAACGGTTACCAATGGTCACATGACTAGAGTTTCTTTCTGTGCAAGATTTTTAGATTATGGAGTACACATAAGTGACAAGGGATACTGAGAAGATAGGCAATTAAAACTATCATCAAATCCGAATAACTAGTGATCTCGATGTCACTCTATTCAACTCACAAAACATGTCAATTGAGTCGGTGGAGAGTGTAACATGGGACTTGGCATGTGGCAGAAAAATCACGAATGATGGTGGGGTTGCATCCGTCAGTAAATCTCGTAGAGCACAAGCTCTTTGAGTCACCTTTTGGTATCACTTCGGCAAACACAACAAAATATACTTCTGGTTGATCTGTTGTCTTTACATTTTCTTCTCATTTCCTGTATAATTCTTCATTCATTCATCTAGCATTCCTGATAATCTACAACAATGCCTGGTCTCGATATAGAACACGCCGTCGTTGACGATACGAGAAGTACTTCACCCCGCCATCGGACCTCATTTTTCTCATGTGCCTTGTAATGGACAGAAAGCTTACGCATAACCATAGTTCTCAGTCAGGACCCGCTCATCCCTCCCCAATTACTTGTTGCCGATATCCCAATATCAAGTGCTTCCCTCTCTACTGTTCTCCAAGGCCGTAAAGATGCCATTGATATTATCATGGGTAAATCTGACCGCCTGTTGGTGATGGTTGGACCTTGCTCTTTACACGACCCAGCTGTTGCCCTCGAATACGCCGGTCGTCTCAAGGCCCTATCAGAGAAATTGTCGGGCGACATTTGTGTTATTATGCGTGCCTACTTGGAAAAGCCTCGCACAACTGTTGGTTGGAAGGGATTGATCAACGACCCCGACATCGATGACTCTTACAAAATAAATAAAGGCCTTAGAATCAGCCGTCAGCTCTTCTGCGATCTCACCAACCTCGGTATGCCAATTGCTACTGAGATGCTTGACACAATTTCTCCCCAATTCTTAGCAGATCTGATCTCTCTTGGTGCTATCGGAGCACGAACGACTGAGTCACAACTGCATCGTGAGCTGGCTTCAGGTCTTTCTTTCCCAGTTGGATTCAAGAATGGTACAGATGGGAGCTTGACCGTGGCGATTGATGCTATTGGATCTGCTGCTGCAAAACATCACTTCATGGGTGTTACCAAACAAGGTCTTGCCGCCATCACGAGAACTAGTGGTAACGAGCACGGCTTTGTCATTCTCCGAGGAGGTACCAAGGGAACAAACTTTGATGCTGAAAATGTCAAGCTTGCCAAAGAGACACTGGAAAAAAAGAAGCAGAAGCAAGCCATTATGATTGATTGCTCGCATGGTATGTCCTTAACCTGTAATAAGCAATAAATTCACAACTAATCTTTTCTTAGGAAACTCTAACAAGGACCACCGAAACCAGCCAAAGGTAGCAGCGGTCATCGGAGAGCAGCTCCGTGCTGGCGAAAAGTCGATTATCGGTGTTATGATTGAATCCCACATTAACGAGGGTAACCAGAAGGTTCCTGCCGAAGGACCCGCCGGCCTCAAGAAAGGAGTCAGCATTACTGATGCTTGCATCAACTGGGAGTCCACCGTCGAAGTGCTCGAAGGACTCGCAGCATCAGTCAGAGAGCGACGGAAGGTTAACGCCAATTAAGGTCAAAATCAGAAATAACTTGCAATGACGGTGATGACTCTGTAGCGATTGGGAGAAGGTCTTTGGCGTTCAAAATATTTGTCGCTTTCTACATTTAAAACACAAATGGTTCTGCATAGGTGTGTGGGCATGTGCGGGCATAGAAAATTGATTTGCAGAGGGAGGTGGAAAAGGCTAGGTCTGGATGATTTAGTCTTCTTGCCCTTTTGTTAGTATTCTAGGATAGTCTATCTGCATTTATGTCACATCGACTCTTGCTTTAGCAGCACT
>Ga0247810_10001458_pt1 | contig 14868 bp, 15 predicted proteins | sample UWRJL119311C1_FD_179918 | JGI IMG/M metagenome (GOLD analysis project Ga0247810, IMG submission 179918) | Plant litter microbial communities from Arlington Agricultural Research Station in Wisconsin, United States - UWRJ-L119-311C-1 | ecosystem: Environmental > Terrestrial > Plant litter >...
GGCGCTGCACCTGTCGACAACGGCGGCGGTTCTGTGCTGCCGTATGAGCTCCAGCAGGTGGTCCAGCGTTACCCGGTCACGATCTACACGCGGGACGATTGCGCGCCCTGCGATGCCGGACGATCGCTGCTCAGCACGCGTGGCGTTCCGTTCAACGAGCGCCAGATCAAGACCCCGGAAGATGGAGACGCGCTGCAACGTTTGAGCGGGCAGAATGCCTTGCCGATGCTCACCATCGGCGCCCAGCAACTGAAGGGATTTTCGGATGGCGAGTGGTCGCAGTACCTCGACGCCGCCGGCTATCCCAAAAGCATCCGGCTGCCTTCCGGCTACCGCAGTCCGCCTGCCCAGCCGATGGTTGCGCAGCGCTCAGCACCGGTGAGCACGCCGGCGACGGCGCCAGCCACGGCAGCACCACCGCCACGTCCAGCGACGCCCGAGGGGCCGACGCCTTCGAATCCAGCAGGCATCAAGTTCTAGCTGCGCCCGGCCTCGATCAACCGAAGCGCAGCGTTTCGACCCCTGAAGGCGTCGCTAGCAGACAGACGTGGGCGCGCTGGTGCGCGAACACGCCGACGGTCACGACGCCAGGCCATTGGCTCACCTCGGTCTCGAAGCCCAACGGGTCGCTGATCTGCAGACCGCTGACGTCGATGATGTGCTGGCCGTTGTCGGTCACGAGGGCCGCACCGTCCTTCTCGCGCACCTGCGCCAGGCCTCCCATCCGCTCGAACTGGCGCACGATGCGCCGCGCCGCCATCGGGACCACCTCGACCGGCAAAGGAAAGGCACCGAGCACCTGGACGCGTTTGGATGCGTCGGCGATGCACACGAACGAGCGAGACTGGGCCGCGACGATCTTTTCGCGCGTGAGCGCCGCACCGCCGCCCTTGATCATGAAGCCGCTTCCATCGATTTCGTCTGCGCCATCGATGTAGACGGCCAGTTCTTCTACAGCGTTGCTGTCGAAGACTTCGATGCCCAAGGCCTGCAAGCGCTGGGTTGAGGCCACGGAGCTCGACACGGCGCCTCGGATTTTCCCTTTGATCGTGCCGAGCGCTTCGATGAACTTGTTCACCGTCGAGCCCGTTCCGACACCGACGATCTCGCCCTCCACCACATAGTCCAGCGCGGCGTGGCCGACCAACGTCTTGAGTTCGTCCTGGGTGAGGGAAGGTGCGGTCATCGGGGAGAATCCTTGGGCTAACGAAGCCGAGAATTATCCAATGCCCCTGCCGATGCTTTCGTCCCTCTACGGACTCGCCCGCCCTTTTCTCTTCGGCCTGGACCCCGAGCACGCCCACGAAATGACGCTCAACGCGTTGGCACACACGCAGAACACCCCCTTGGCCATGGCCTACGCTTCGAAGCGAGTGGAAGATCCGGTCACGCTGGCCGGACTGCATTTCCCCAATCGCATCGGCCTGGCCGCTGGGTTGGACAAGAACGCGCGCTGCATCGATGCGTTCGCTGCCATGGGTTTCGGCTTCGTGGAAGTCGGCACCGTCACACCGAAGCCGCAACCGGGCAATGCCAAGCCGCGCATGTTCCGGCTACCGGAACGTGATGCACTCATCAATCGCTTGGGCTTCAACAATGACGGGCTCGACGCCTTTGTCGCCAATGTGCGGCGCGCAAGATTTCGCAGCACTTCGGTTCCAACGACGCCAATGCTGCTGGGCCTGAACATCGGCAAGAACGCCGCCACGCCGATCGAACGCGCCACGGACGATTACCTGATCGCCCTCGACGGCGTTTACCCGCATGCAGACTACGTGACGATCAATATCTCGAGCCCCAACACCGCCAACCTTCGTTCGCTGCAAAGCGACGCGGCGTTGGACGGCCTGCTCGGCGCCCTGGTCGAACGCCGCGAAGCGCTGGCTGAACAGCATATGAAACGAGTGCCGCTGTTCCTGAAGATCGCGCCGGACCTCGACGAACCACAGGTGCAATCGATCGCTGCGACTTTGACGCGCCACGGCATGGACGGCGTTATCGCCACCAACACCACGTTGTCCCGCGAGGCGGTGGCGGGGCTCCCACATGCCGAAGAAGTGGGTGGCCTATCGGGTGCACCGGTGCGCAAAGCCAGCGATCGGGTGATTGCACAGTTGCGCAGAACGCTCGGTGCGGGCTTTCCCATTGTCGGCGTGGGCGGTGTGCTCAGCGGCGCGGACGCATCGGCCAAATTGGCGGCCGGCGCCGACATCGTGCAGATCTACACCGGGCTGGTCTACCGCGGACCGGCGCTGGTTTCGGAAGCCGCGCGCGCGCTGCGAGCACGACGCGACTGACGGTAGTCCGGCCTAGAGGGCTGGATTCAGCGCATCCGCCACAGCACTGGCGCGACGAAGGCGGCCCAACGCAACAGACGCCGTGGCTTGACCACCGCCACCAGAGCAGCCGCCGCCACACCTGCTGCAACCGGATGCGCCCGCACCAGGCGAACGGCCGTCTCTGACGGCGTCTCGTCGTCCGGAGGTGCGGACGGCGGAGTGGCTGGCTGCGCATTGGCAGCCTGGAGCGCAGCGATGCGCTGACGCTGCCGGGCGATACGTGCAAGCAGTTGTTCGCGGGTGTCGGGTCGCGTCGGGCGTGGTGTGCCTTCGGGCTGGCCCTGATTGCCGATGCCCAGCCGGTCCTGCACCCACGCCCAATCTCGATCGAACTCCTGCCGACTTGGCGTGAACGCATCGCTCGCATTGCGCAAGGTGGCGACCAAGCCGAAGAGCGACAGTGCCCACAACGCGATCCAGATACCAGCCACCGACCAGGCCGCGGTCGCGCGGTGCGGGCTGTCCCAAAAATGAACCACCACCGCAACCGACAGCAGCGCGACGGCAACCGTGGTCAAACCGATCACCGCCACGACGAGGAGCAACATCTGTTTCAAGCGATGTTTTTCTTCGTCCCACGCCATGCGAACGAGCTGCGCACGGTCTTCGATGGCCATCGCGCTCTCGCCGGCTGCGATGCGGACACGACGAATCCGTGCCTCCAGCCCCAAAAGGGACAACAACCTATTCATTGGATCCTCTCAAGCGCGCGTCGAGGCGCGTCAATGCAGCGCGTCAGCGTTCAGCGGCGACCTAGCAGCAGTCCGACCAGCACGCCGACAGCGAGTGCACCGGCAGCGATTTGCCACGGCTCGTCGTGCGCGTAAGCGTTGGCGGTGCTGGCAGCGTCTTTGGCCTTCTTCGCGGCGATCTTGCTTTTCTCTGCGGCAAGCTCGCGGGCAATGGCCAGCTTCGCTTCGACGCGTTGGCGCAATGCCCTAATCTGTGGATTCGACTCGAGGTCCTTACCGCCCAACACGCCCTTCACGTCACTGGCGATGTCTTCGACGACCGCATTCGCTGCGGCTTCAAGGTTGTTGGATGCACTCATTGGAATCTTCCCTCAGTGATAGGTTGCCGGCGACTGCGCCGGTGGCTGCACGCCAGCAAGCGGCGTGCCGTTCATGGTACAGCTTGGTAATTCTTAGGCCAGCAACTGCGCCACATGTCGTCCGATTGCCAGGCTGCTCGTCAGTCCTGGAGATTCGATACCGAACAAGTTGACCAAACCCGGTACACCATGGGTTGCCGATCCTTCAATCACGAAATCGGCTGCGACGTGACCGGGGCCAGAAATCTTGGGTCGAATCCCGGCGTAGCCAGGAATCAAGGCTCCGTCAGGGAGACCTGGCCAGTAGCGTCGAACTTCGGCGTAGAAACCGTCACCCCGCCGCGGGTCGACTACCAGATCGTCGGGTGAATTCACCCATTGAACATCCGGGCCAAACTTCGCCTGCCCGCCCATGTCCAGCGTCAGATGCACGCCAAGCCCGGCGGCCTCCGGCACGGGATAGATGAGACGCGAGAAAGGCGCCCGGCCGGCAAGTGTGAAATAGTTGCCTTTCGCAAAATAGGCATCGGGCACAGAGGCAGCCGACAGACCCTCGAAGCGCCGCGCGAGCCATGGTGCTGCCAGTCCTGCAGCATTGACCACACTGGCACAACGGAGTGCGGTGCCATCTTCGGTATGCAACACGATTCCCTGCGCGGTGCATTCCGCATCCGCCACTGACGACTTGAGCGCTACGACACCGCCCGCCTGCTCAAGATCACCTTGCAGGCTCAGCATCAGCGCGTGACTGTCCACAATGCCGGTGCTTGGCGAATGAACCGCCGCCATGCACGCCAGCGACGGCTCAAGGGCTTGGGCCTCGGCGCGCGTGAGCATGACCATATCGTCCACGCCGTTGGCGAGTGCTTTCGCGATGATCGATTCCAGATCAGCGACCTGCGCGGCAGACGTCGCCACGATCAACTTGCCGCAACGTCTGTGAGGAACATGACGCTCCTTCGCGTATGTGTAGAGCGCACTCTTGCCCTCTACGCAAAGCAACGCCTTCAGCGAACCCTGGGGGTAATAGATGCCTGCGTGAATGACCTCGCTGTTGCGTGAGCTGGTGCCAGTGCCGATGGCACCCTCTGCTTCAAGCACGATGACATCGCGGCCCTGTAGGGCAAGAGCCCGGGCCACTGCCAGTCCGACAACACCGGCGCCGATGACGGCGCAATCAATTTCATCCATGCCGCAAGCTTAGCGGCAGAGCGGCCTCAAAAAACCCAGGCCGAGGTTCGCATCGTCGGCCATGTGTACCGTGCCGCACCCATGTATTGCCGATTGGCAAGGAAATGCACCGTCCATCGTGCACCGGCAAAGCGGCGCTCACTGCGAAAGCGAGTGACCATGCCTTGATCGGGCTCTACCGGAAGATCCGACGGGTCGGGTTGGTTCGGAAGGTCTGGGGTGATGGGGGACGGAAGATCGGGACTGGTGGCCATGGCGCACTCCTTTAGGCCTTCGGTTCTACGACCCCCGTGCTTGATACACACGACATCCCAAGACCGTACTCGCCGTCGGCGGCGGCCGACATGACAAATGCCACCGGCTCGCATTGCGCGCACCTGCTAAAAAAACTTCCGGAATTGGTGGGCGGTCCAGGTTTCGAACCTGGGACCCCAGCAGTGTGAATGCTGTGCTCTACCCCTGAGCTAACCGCCCTCACGGCATGAACATGCCGCTCGAATCTTTGCGCTGCTGCGCGAAGCCAGCGATTATGCCACAGCGTTTTGCGCGTGCACTTCGATCTGGCGAAACAACGTTCTGCCCTTGCTCGACTTGTCCAATTGCAGCAGCAGCTCTTCGTGGATCGCCAGCTCATGGTCGGCTGCGCGCAGCACTGGAAGCACGAAGCTTCGCAGGTCGACCGCAATGACAGTGCCGATGGCCGGCTCGTCCGTCGTCGCATCGATCAGAAGCGCATCCTGGCCGCGCGTGAGGTTGATGTAGACGTCGGCCAGCAGTTGCGCATCGAGCTTGGCGCCGTGGAACGTGCGATTGGAACGATCGACGCCGAAGCGGTCGCACAACGCATCGAGAGAGTTCCGCTTGCCCGGGTACACGGCCTTGGCCATGGCGAGCGTATCGGTCACCTCGCCAACGAAGCTGCGCAGCGGCGGCAGGCCGACCAGTTCGAATTCCTTGTTCAGAAACCCCACGTCGAAGGCAGCGTTGTGGATGATCAATTCAGCATCGCGCAGATACTCGACCACGTCGTTCGCAAGCGTCGCGAACTTCGGCTTGTCACGCAGGAAATCGGTCGTGAGCCCGTGCACCTTCAACGCTTCTTCGTGGCTCTCGCGCTCGGGATTGAAGTAGATGTGCAGGTCGTTGCCGGTCAGCTTGCGGTTCAGCAGTTCGACGCAGCCCAGCTCGATGACACGATCGCCGTTTTCAGCGGAGAGACCGGTGGTCTCCGTATCGAGGACGATCTGGCGCGACATCAGTGATTCTCCTTGGCGTGATTGATCGAGTACTTGGGAATCTCGATCGTCACATCGGCCTGCGCAAGGATCGCCTGGCAACTCAAGCGCGACTGCGGCTCGAGCCCCCAGGCGCGATCGAGCAGATCGTCCTCGGTTTCATCCGAAGCATTGAGCGAACTGAAGCCCTGCCGCACCACAACATGGCAGGTGGTGCAGGCGGCGCTCATCTCGCAGGCATGCTCGATGTTGATGTGATGGTCCAGCAGCGCCTCGCAGATCGATGTGCCGGCAGGCGCAGTCACTTCGGCACCTTGCGGACAGTATTCAGGATGGGGGAGGATCTTGATCGTGGGCATTGCGTTTTACAGGGATTCGATCTGGCGGCCGGACAGCGCACGTGCGATGCCATGGTTCATGCGTTGGGCCGCGAAGGCTTCAGTGCCCTCGGCAAGCGTCTTGGTCGCAGCCTCGACAACGGCAGCCTCGGTCGATGACTTCGCGTCGCGCAGGGCCTGCATCAGCGTGTCGATGATTGAACGTTCAGCGGTCGAAAGCAGGTCGCCGTCGACGTCGAGCGCGCTCTGCGTGGCCATCAGCATGCGGTCGGCATCGACGCGTGCCTCGACGAGCGCGCGCGCTTGCATGTCCTGCTGTGCCGTCGAGAAGCTTTCCTGCAGCATGGTTGCAATCTGGTCGTCGGACAGCCCGTACGACGGCTTAACCGTGACGCTCGCCTCGACGCCACTGCCCTGCTCTTTCGCAGCCACGCTGAGCAGACCGTCGGCATCGACCGTGAACGTCACGCGAATGCGCGCGGCGCCAGCGGACATCGGCGGAATGCCGCGGAGTTCGAAGCGAGCAAGACTGCGGCAGTCGCTGACGAGGTCGCGCTCGCCTTGCACCACATGAACCGCGAGTGCGGTCTGCCCGTCCTTGTAGGTCGTGAAGTCCTGCGCCATGGCGGTCGGAATGGTCTGGTTGCGCGGCACGATGCGCTCCACCAGACCGCCCATGGTTTCGATGCCGAGCGACAGCGGGATCACATCGAGCAGCAGCAGATCGTCGGCGCCAGCATTGCCCGCCAACTGGTTGGCCTGGATGGCGGCACCGAGCGCGACCACTTCGTCGGGGTTGAGGTTGGTCAAAGGAGCGCGGCCGAAGAACGCCGCCACGGCCTGTCGAATCTGCGGCATGCGCGTGGCACCGCCGACCAGCACGATGCCTTGCAGGTCGGCGGCCTTGAGCCTGGCATCTCGCAATGCCTTGCGCACTGCCGCGATCGTGCGGTCCGTCAGCGCTTGCGTCGCATCGTCGAACTGCGCGCGCGTGACCTCGACATGCAGTTCAGAACCGCCGAGAGCGGCGACGAACGGCACCACATCCGCGTCCGTCAAGGCCTCCTTGGCGGTACGTGCCGCCACCAGCACCGCGGCCCGATCCGCATCCCCGACGGCTTGACGACTTGCCCGGGCCAGCACGGCATCGGCAAGCGCATGGTCGTAGTCATCGCCGCCGAGCGCCGAGTCGCCGCCGGTCGCGATGACCTCGAACACGCCTTGCGTCAATCGCAGGATGGAGATGTCGAAGGTGCCACCGCCCAGGTCGTACACCGCATAGACGCCCTCGCTGCCGTTGTCGAGTCCGTAGGCGATGGCCGCGGCCGTAGGCTCACTGATGAGACGCAACACGTTGAGGCCAGCCAGCTGCGCCGCATCCTTCGTCGCTTGCCGCTGGCCTTCGTCGAAGTACGCCGGCACGGTGATGACGGCGCCATGCACGTCGTCGTCGAAGGTGTCCTCTGCGCGGAAGCGCAGCGTGGCAAGGATCTCGGCACTGACCTCGACTGGCGACTTGTCGCCAGCCACGGTACGCACCTTCACCATGCCGCCATCATCGACCAGCCCGTACGACATGGCATCGCGGTGCGCGATGTCGGCCAGGCCTCGGCCCATCAGTCGCTTCACCGACGTGATGGTGTTGGCCGGGTCCTGCGCCCGCGCCGCAACGGCATCGAAGCCGATCTGACGGCGCTCGGCGTCGAGATAACGCACGGCGGAAGGCAGGATGGCCCGACCCTGATCGTCGGGCAGGCACTCGGCCACGCCGTTGCGCACGGCCGCGACCAGCGAGTGGGTCGTGCCGAGATCGATGCCCACGGCGACGCGGCGCTGGTGCGGGTCGGGTGCTTGACCGGGTTCTGAAATTTGAAGAAGTGCCATTCGGCTATTGTCCCAATGCGTCGGCTTTCGCCTCGACGTCCTGCGCAAAGCGCTCGATGAACATGAGGGCTCTCACCTGCTGAGACGCAGCCTGATAGTCGGCCTTCTCGTCGATCAGCCAGTCGAGTGAAGACAATGCACGGGCGCGTGCAGCATCGACCTCGGCCTGAAGCGCATCGATGGCACCGGCTTCGGACGCATCGTCCAACGACTCGCGCCATTCCATCTGTTGCATCAGAAAGTCGCCGGGCATCGCCGTGTTGTCTTCGGCATGGATCGGCGCCCCGTTGAGCTCACACAGGTAGCTGGCGCGGCGCACCGGTTCCTTGAGGCGCTGGTAGGCCTCGTTGATGCGCACTGACCATTGCATGGCGATGCGCTGAGCCGCAGCGCCCTGCGAAATGAAGCGATCGGGATGCGCCTCGCGCTGCAGTTCCTTCCACCGCGCATCGAGCGCAGCGCGGTCTTGCAAGAAAGTCGACGGCACGCCGAACAGTTCGAAATCGGTATCTTGGAGATTCATGGCAATAAAAAACCGCCTGCAAAGTGAGCGGCGGCTGTTGGTGCCACTTCAAGGAACACCGCGGAACTGGTTTTGCCGGTCCGATGGTGTTGCCTCCTTGAGGGAAGGCGGCTACACAAGTGAGCCGCTTCGAGCGGTCGGCTAGATTCTGAAACTTTCCCCGCAACCGCAACGGTCGCGCTCGTTCGGGTTGATGAACTTGAACCCCTCGTTCAGGCCCTCACGCACGAAGTCGAGCTGCGTGCCGTCGATATAAGCGAGGCTCTTGGGGTCGACCAGCACCTTCACGCCATGGTCTTCGAAGACCACGTCTTCCGGCGCGAATTCGTCGACGTACTCGAGCTTGTAGGCGAGCCCCGAACAACCGGTCGTCTTGACGCCCAACCGCACGCCCACGCCCTTGCCCCGCTTGCCGAGGTAACGGGTCACGTGGCGCGCGGCAGCGTCTGTGAGCGTCACGGCCATGTCAGTGGACCGCTTCTGCCGCGACAGTTCCGACCGCGTGCTTCTGCTTGTAGTCGTTGACTGCAGCCTTGATCGCATCTTCCGCGAGGATCGAGCAATGGATCTTGACCGGCGGCAGCGCCAGCTCTTCGGCGATCTGCGCGTTCTTCAACGCCGCCGCCTCGTCGAGCGTCTTGCCCTTGACCCATTCGGTCACGAGCGAGGACGATGCGATGGCAGAGCCGCAGCCGTAGGTCTTGAAGCGCGCGTCTTCGATCACGCCGGTTTCCGGGTTGACCTTGATCTGCAGCTTCATCACGTCGCCGCAAGCCGGGGCGCCGACCATGCCGGTGCCGACCGAATCGTCGCCCTTTTCAAAGGAACCGACGTTGCGGGGATTTTCGTAGTGGTCGATGACCTTGGAGGAGTAAGCCATGGGGTACCTCTTTGAATGTTGAAACGTTCAGTGCGCCGACCACTGGATCGTGCTGATATCGATGCCGTCCTTGAACATTTCCCACAAGGGACTCAGTTCACGAAGCTTGGCGACGTTGTGCTTGATGGTGGAGACCGCGTAGTCGATCTCTTCCTCGGTCGTGAATCGGCCGATCGTCATGCGCAGGCTGCTGTGCGCCAGCTCGTCGCTGCGGCCCAGAGCACGCAGCACATAGCTGGGCTCGAGACTGGCCGACGTGCATGCCGAGCCCGACGACACCGCCAGACCCTTGATGCCCATGATCAGCGACTCGCCTTCGACGTAGTTGAAGCTGATGTTCAGGTTGTGCGGCACGCGGTGCTCGAGGTGACCATTGACGAAGACCTGCTCGACATCCTTGAGACCGTCGAGCAGACGCTTCTGCAAGCGCGCAGCCTTGGCGATGTCGTCTTTCATTTCCAGCTTGGCGATGCGAAAGGCCTCGCCCATGCCGACGATCTGGTGCGTTGGCAGCGTGCCCGAACGCATGCCGCGCTCATGGCCGCCACCATGCATCTGCGCCTCGAGCCGAACGCGCGGTTTGCGTCGCACGTACAGCGCGCCGATGCCCTTGGGACCGTAGGTCTTGTGCGAGGCCAGGCTCAACAGATCGATGGGCAGCGCGCCCATATCGATCTCGACCTTGCCCGTGGCCTGTGCACCATCGACGTGGAAGATCACGCCCTTCTCACGGCAGATGTTGCCCAACGCGACCACATCTTGGATCACGCCGATTTCGTTGTTCACGAACATCACGCTGGCGAGGATGGTGTCAGGACGAATCGCCGCCTTGAACGTCTCCAGGTCAAGCATGCCGTCTTCCTGCACGTCGAGATACGTGACCTCGAAGCCTTGACGCTCCAGTTCACGCATCGTGTCGAGCACAGCTTTGTGCTCGGTCTTGACCGTGATCAAGTGCTTGCCCTTGCCCTTGTAGAACTGCGCCGCGCCCTTGATCGCCAGGTTGTTGGATTCGGTCGCGCCCGAGGTCCAGACAATTTCGCGCGGGTCGGCACCGATCAGGTCGGCCACTTCGCCACGGGCCTTCTCGACGGCTTCTTCCGCCTCCCAGCCCCACGCATGGCTGCGTGACGCCGGATTGCCGAAATGCTCGCGCAGCCAGGGGATCATGGCGTCGACGACGCGTGGATCAACGGGCGTGGTCGCGCCGTAATCGAGGTAAATGGGGAAATGCGGGGTGACGTCCATGGCTCACTCAGACTCGTGGTTTTTTAATTGCAGGCGACGGGGCACAGCGCGCGGACGCGCTGTGGCGCATCAAGACTTGGCGAAGACGTTGCCCAGGGCGAATACCGAATTCGGTGCATTCACACGGATGGGCTTGACTACCGGCTGGCTGGAAATGGCGCGCTTGATAGCCGGCTTGTTCTCGATCTGCACGCCCTTGGCGATCTGATCGTCGACCAGCTTCTGCAGCGTGACCGAATCCAAAAACTCCACCATTCGCTGGTTCAGCGATGCCCAGAGTTCGTGCGTCATGCAGCGGCCGGCTTCACCCAGACAATTTTCCTTGCCGCCGCAATGGGTGGCGTCGATCGGCTCGTCGACGGACACGATGATGTCGGCCACCGTGATGTCGGCTGCTTTGCGCCCAAGGCTATAGCCGCCGCCCGGGCCACGGGTCGACTCGACAAGCTCGTGGCGGCGCAGCTTGCCGAAGAGCTGTTCCAGATAGGACAACGAAATCTGCTGGCGCTGGCTGATCGCCGCCAGCGTGACCGGGCCGGTGTTCTGGCGGAGGGCCAGATCGATCATGGCGGTGACCGCAAAACGACCTTTGGTAGTGAGACGCATCGCAAGCTCCTTGTGTGCTCGTAAAGTGACGCCGAAGCCGAAGCCCGGCGGCGTGGTCTCCGCCCCTACCGACCTGCACCGCAAGGTGACGACCGGCCCTTCATCGCGAAGTATTCTTGTTGTTGACTGTTTCGCTCAAGTATAGCAGAAAGCCCTCCGTTGCGCTCGGGTAAACCCGGCACGCGGCACTGGCCTACGTCAAGGCGATGTTGTCGCCGCCCGAAGCCCCGAAGGCCTGCTCTCGCAGCACGGCGAGCTGGTCGCGCACCCGCGCCGCCTTTTCGAACTCGAGATTGCGCGCGTGTTCCAGCATGAGCTTCTCGAGGCGCTTGATTTCGCGAGCGACATCCTTCTCGCTCATGTCTTCGACCTTGGCGCGCTCGAGTTCGAGCTTGGCCATTTCCTTGCCCGTCTTCTCGCTGTAAACGCCATCGATCAGGTCGCGAACCTTCTTGACGATGCTCCGGGGCGTGATGCCGTGCGCCTCGTTGTGCGCAATCTGCTTGGTGCGGCGCCGATCGGTTTCGTCGATCGCCTTCTTCATCGAATCCGTCATACGGTCGGCATACAAGATGGCGCGCCCGTTCAAGTTTCGCGCCGCTCTGCCGATCGTCTGGATCAGGCTGCGCTCCGCGCGCAGGAAACCTTCCTTGTCGGCGTCGAGAATGGCCACCAACGACACCTCCGGGATGTCCAGGCCTTCGCGCAGCAAGTTGATGCCTACGAGCACATCGAATGTGCCAAGACGCAGATCTCGCAGGATCTCCACGCGTTCGACGGTGTCCACGTCGCTGTGCAGATAACGCACCTTCACACCGTTGTCGCCCAGGTAATCGGTCAACTGTTCGGCCATGCGCTTGGTCAAGGTCGTGATCAGCACCCGCTCGTTCTTGTCGACACGCAGCCGAATCTCGCCTAGCACGTCGTCGACCTGGTGCGTGGCGGGGCGCACCTCGACCACCGGGTCGATCAGCCCGGTCGGCCGCACCAGCTGCTCGACGACGTTGCCCGCATGGTCCTTCTCGTATTGGGCCGGCGTGGCGGAGACGAAGATGCATTGGCGCATTCGCCGCTCGAACTCCTCGAACTTCAGCGGCCGGTTGTCCATCGCGGAAGGCAAGCGAAAACCGTACTCGACCAGGGTCGTCTTCCGCGCGCGGTCGCCGTTGTACATGCCGCCGAGCTGGCCGATCATTTGATGGCTCTCGTCGAGAAACATCAGCGCGTCTTTGGGCAGGTAATCGGTCAGCGTGGCCGGCGGATCGCCCGGTGCGGCACCCGAAAGGTGCCGAGAATAGTTCTCGATGCCCTTGCAGTGCCCGATCTCGGCCAGCATTTCCAGGTCGAAACGCGTACGTTGCTCCAGCCGCTGGGCTTCGACAAGCTTGCCTTGCCCGACGAACTCTTTGACGCGGTCGACCAACTCCAATTTGATCGTTTCAACCGCCGTCATCACCTTGTCGCGCGGCGTCACGTAATGGCTGGACGGGTAGATGGTGAAGCGCGGGATCTTCTGCCGGATGCGCCCGGTCAGCGGGTCGAACAACTGCAGCGACTCAATCTCGTCGTCGAACAGCTCGATGCGGATCGCGAGTTCGCTGTGTTCCGCCGGAAACACGTCGATGGTGTCGCCGCGCACGCGAAAAGTGCCGCGCGAGAAATCCTGCTCGTTGCGCGTGTACTGCATGCGGATCAGGCGCCCGATCACGTCGCGCTGCCCGATCTTGTCGCCGATGCGCATGATGAAGCGCATCTGGGTGTAGTCCTCCGGTGTGCCGATGCCGTAAATCGCGCTTACCGTGGCGACGATCACCGTGTCGCGCCGCTCCAGCACGCTCTTGGTGGCCGAAAGCCGCATCTGCTCGATGTGCTCGTTGATCGAGCTGTCTTTCTCGATGAACAGATCCCTCTGCGGCACATACGCTTCCGGCTGGTAATAGTCGTAATAGCTGACGAAATACTCGACCGCGTTCTTCGGAAAGAACTCCCGAAACTCGCTGTAGAGCTGCGCCGCCAAGGTCTTGTTGGGCGCAAAAACGATGGCCGGCCGGCCCATGCGGGCGATCACGTTGGCCATCGTGAATGTCTTGCCGGAGCCGGTCACGCCCAGCAGCGTCTGGAACACCTCGCCGTTCTCGACGCCCTCCACCAGGCCTTCGATCGCCGTCGGCTGGTCGCCGGCGGGCGGATAAGGCTGAAAAAGCTCGAACGGCGAGCCCGGAAAGGTGACGAACGTGCCCTCTTTCAGCGGCCCGACCGGGTCGGCGTGGGTGGATTCGGAGAGGGCTTCAGAAAGATCGGGCATGGGCGGTCCGTACCAGGTGGCGGGCGGTCGGTAAAATTCAAGGCAACCGTAAAGCGTAATACAGCTTCCGGCCTCCAGCCAGAGGCGGTTTTCTTGCCCCGACCGCCGGCACTCCGATTCATCCAGAGGACTCCTTCATGTCTATGTTCACCGCCGTCGAGATGGCGCCGCGCGACCCGATCCTTGGTCTCAACGAGCAATTTGCCGCCGACGGCAATCCGAAAAAGGTCAACCTTGGCGTCGGCGTGTATTACGACGACAACGGCAAGCTGCCGCTGCTGGCCTGCGTGAAGGCGGCCGAAGAAGACATGATGAAGACGCCGACGGCCCGCGGCTACCTGCCGATCGACGGCATCGTCGCCTATGACAACGCCGTGAAGGGCCTGGTCTTCGGCACCGACAGCGAGCCGGTCACCTCCGGCCGTGTCGCCACGATCCAGGCCATCGGTGGCACCGGCGGGCTCAAGGTGGGCGCCGACTTCCTGAAGAAGCTCAGCCCCGACGCCAAGGTGCTGATCAGCGACCCGAGTTGGGAGAACCACCGCGCGCTGTTCACCCAGGCCGGCTTCGTGGTCGAAAGCTACCCCTACTACGACGCCGACAAGCGCGGTGTGAACTTCGACGGCATGCTGGCCGCGCTGAACGCCGCAGCGGCCGGCACCATCGTCGTGCTGCACGCCTGCTGCCACAACCCGACCGGTTACGACATCACGGCCGCGCAATGGGACCAGGTCATCGCCGCCGTCAAGGCCAAGAACCTGACGCCCTTCCTCGACATGGCCTACCAGGGCTTCGGCCACGGCATCGCGGAAGACGGCGCCGTGATCGGCAAGTTCGTCGACGCCGGCCTGAGCTTCTTCGTCTCCACGTCGTTCTCCAAGAGCTTCAGCCTGTATGGCGAACGCGTCGGCGCCCTGTCGGTGCTGTGCCAAGACAAGGACGAAGCCGCTCGCGTCCTGTCTCAACTGAAGATCGCGATCCGCACCAACTACAGCAACCCGCCGATCCACGGCGGCGCCGTGGTGGCCGCCGTGCTGAACGACCCGGCGCGCCGTGCAGTCTGGGAGAAGGAACTCGCCGAGATGCGCGTGCGCATCAAGGCGATGCGCCAGACGCTGGTCGACGGCCTGAAGGCGGCCGGCGTGAAGCAGGACATGAGCTTCATCACCACGCAGATCGGCATGTTCAGCTACTCGGGCCTCACCAAGGACCAGATGGTGCGCCTGCGCAACGAATTCGGCGTGTACGGCACTGACACCGGGCGCATG
>Ga0247810_10001459_pt1 | contig 14851 bp, 14 predicted proteins | sample UWRJL119311C1_FD_179918 | JGI IMG/M metagenome (GOLD analysis project Ga0247810, IMG submission 179918) | Plant litter microbial communities from Arlington Agricultural Research Station in Wisconsin, United States - UWRJ-L119-311C-1 | ecosystem: Environmental > Terrestrial > Plant litter >...
ACACATTTCTTTTTTTCTTTTTTTCTTTTTTTACTTATCTGTTCGTTTATCTCGGTGTTAAAAGATATACAAAAAAAAGCAGCCTTCCTTTGCTGCTTTACTTTATGATACCTGTTTTGTTTTTATATTCATTTACATATGTAAGGCAGTTTTTATCAGTTGCAATTGCTTTTTATAGTTTTAGTTTTTTACTGGATAAGAAATATTGGCGCTTTTTTTTATTGATGTTTCTAGGTATATCAATTCATTATAGTTGCTTAATTCCTTTTGCAATTTTTTTAATAATATTTAAGTGGGGAGAATTTATAAAAATCCGTTATATGTGTATATTAATGGTAATTTCATTTTTTATATCACAAATTGGTATTATTCATTTGTTAAGTTTCTTTTTTAAAGACTCTCACTACTTTTTTTATGTTTCTAATGAATTTGCTGTCCCAGTTCCTTTGATGAAATTAATAGTTTTGAACCTTATGGCTTTAATTGTTTTGTGGTATTATGAGAACTTTGGGTTTCAATTCTCTAACCAAAAGTACTTGTTGTTAATCTATATAAGTTCAATAGTTTTTGTAAATATATTTTCAGAATCTACTGAATTGACAAGAATTTATATTTATTTCAGAATTTTTGAAATTCTTCTGGTTTCAGAAATTATTTATTCCGCATTATTAAATAAAAGATTTTGGTTGATAAGTTTCATTTGTTGTTTCTATGCATTTCCATTTTTTAGAGCAATAAAAATTGATAGTGAAAAACAAAAAAATGAAAAATTGAGGTTAATTCCATATAAGTCTCTCTTGTTTAAAAAAAGTTGTAAACTATATCTTTATAAAATAGAATAATAAATAATGCAATATACAATACTAGGTTTTCTTTTAATGATTTTAATGTTACTATATTTTAAAGTAGCAGATCATTTCAATATCGTTGACAAACCTAATCAAAGAAGTTCTCATACTGAAATCACTTTACGTGGTGGAGGGATCATTTTTTGGTTTTCCGCTTTACTTTATTTTACCCAACATATTCAAAATAATTATTTATTCTTTACAGGAATTACATTAGTTAGTTTAATAAGCTTTTGGGATGATATTCAGAGTTTGTCAAATAAAATCAGAATCGCGATTCATTTTTTGTCTATTACTTTAATCTTTTATGACTTAGAGATTTTTAATTTAGTTCCTGTTTTGGGTATTGTATTGGCTTATATTATAGCTATCGGCTTAATAAATGCCTATAATTTCATGGATGGTATAAACGGTATAACAGGCCTGTATACTTTGGCAGTAATTGGCTCATTATTATATGTAAATAAAAATATCCAACTGTTTACAGATGACAAGTTTATAAAATACGCTATGATTGCCAGCTTGGTTTTTCTTTTTTTTAATTATAGAAAAAAAGCCAAATGTTTCGCAGGAGATGTAGGTAGCATAGCAATTGCTTTTTGGATCATTTATCTGGTTTTGAAACTTATTTTAGCGACAAATTCAGTTATTTGGCTATTATTTTTAGCAGTTTATGGCGCAGATGCTGGTTGTACAATTTTGCATCGTTTATACTTAAAGCAGAATATTTTTGAAGCCCATCGTCTTCATCTTTATCAGGTTCTAAGTAATGAGTATAAGATTCAACACAGATTAGTTGCTCTATATTATGCGTTGGCGCAAATATTAGTATCAGCTTTAGTTGTGCTTTTATATCATAAAATTCAAGAGATATTAATTTTTGCAATAGTTATAATTCCTTTAGTTTTAATTTATAGCTTAAAATTTTATCTATTAAAAAAGTGTGATTTAAAATTAAATTAATGAATCCTAAAATAATTCAAGGTGGAAATTTTTCAAATCATAGGGGAACTATTTCTTATGTAAACGATTTTAAGAATATCGAAAGATTTTATATTATCAATAATTCTGATGAAAATCCTATTCGAGCCTGTCAGGGGAACAAATTAGAGACTAAAAATTTCTATTGTATAAACGGATACTTTAAAATTCATTTTGTAAAAGTTGACAATTGGGAAAATCCTTTAAAAGATTTGAATATTGGAACTATAGTTGTTAGTTGTTCAGAAAGTAAAATAGTACATATTCCTGCGGGTTATGCCAATGCGATAGAATCATTAGAAACAAATTCAAAACTAATATTATTTTCAACTTTATCATTGGCAAATGTTAATGATGATGTTCGTTAACTGCAGATTATTGGGAAATTAATGACTAATAAAAGAATTTTTTTATCCTTGTCGAAACAAAGTGGTTTTGAACAAAAATACATTCAGAGGGCACTTGAAGATAATTGGATTACTTCAGGTGGACCAAATGTAAATGATTTTGAAAAAAATCTGGAAAATTACCTTAGTGAGAATTCATTTGTGACAGCTTTAAATTCAGGAACATCTGCAATTCATTTAGCGTTAATTTTGTTAGGAGTAGGAACAGGAGATGAGGTTATTTGTCAAAGTCTTACATTTTCGGCATCAGCTAACCCCATTTTATATCAGGGCGCTATTCCTGTTTTTGTAGATAGTGAACCTGAAACCTGGAATATTTGTCCTGAAAATCTGGAAATGGCAATTCAGGATAGAATCAAAAAAGGTAAAAAACCCAAAGCCATTATAGCGGTTCATTTGTATGGAAATCCATATAAAGTTGATGAGATTCGATCCATTGCTGATCAATATGAAATTCCAATTATAGAAGATAGTGCTGAAGCGCTTGGAAGTTCTTATAAACGAAAAAAATGTGGAACTTTTGGAGATTTTGGAGTTTTGTCTTTTAATGGTAATAAAATTATTACAACCTCTAGTGGTGGTGCCTTAATTTCTAATTCAAAATTATCAAAAGAAAAAGCTATTTTTTATGCCACTCAGTCAAAAGATCAAGCGGTACATTACCAACACAGTCAAATAGGATATAACTACAGAATGAGTAATGTTTGTGCAGGTATAGGTCTGGGGCAAATGAAAATTTTAGAAAAGAATATTGATGCCAAAAGAGAAATAAATCATTTTTATGAAACGATTTTTAAGAACATAGACGAAATAGAATTGTTTCAGACAGCTAACAATGATTGTTTTTCAAATTATTGGTTAAGTACCATTTTAGTATACCAAAGCACTAAAAAAAAAATTGATAAAGAAAGTTTAAGACTCGCTTTTGAAGATGCAAATATCGAATGTCGCCCACTTTGGAAACCAATGCATTTGCAGCCCGTTTTTTCGGGTTATCCATATTATGGGAATAATGTAGCTGAAGATTTATTTGATAGAGGATTGTGTTTGCCTTCAGGTTCAAGTCTTACAAAAGAAGAAAAAAATAGAATTAAAGGAGTGATTAATACCTTCTTAAAATAATATAAATAAAAAGAATTGCATTTTAAATGAAAATTGAAGAAACGTTTATAAAAGATTTAGTAATAGTAGAGCCAACAGTTTTTGGAGACCAGAGAGGTTATTTTTTTGAATCTTATAGTAAAACTAAATTTGAAGATTTAGGAATTGATATTGATTTTGTTCAGGATAATCAGTCTTTTTCTAAAAAAGGAACCTTACGAGGTTTGCATTATCAAAATCCGCCTTTTGCACAAACTAAACTGGTTCGCGTTTTAGAAGGAGAAATTATAGATGTTGCAGTTGACTTAAGAAAGGATTCTCCAACTTATGGAAAATCATTTAGCATTTTACTTTCCTCACAGAATAAAAAACAATTACTGGTACCGCAAGGATTTGCTCATGGTTTTTCTGTTATTAGCGAAACAGCATCGGTAATGTATAAATGTGACCAGTTTTATAATAAGGCTTCTGAAGGTGGAATTAAATTTGATGATCCTTCTTTAAATATAGATTGGGGTTTGAATTTGCAAGAAGCAATTGTGTCAGAAAAAGATCAGATTTTGCCTTTTATAGAAAATTGTAATAGTTTGTTTTAATGGAAAAAATATTAGTAACAGGTGCTAAAGGACAATTAGGATCTGAGCTTTCTCTTTTGTCAACAAAATATTCGCAATATGCATGGTTTTTTGCGGACAGGACACAAATTACTTTGGATAACTTGGAAGTTTTAAAAAAGCAATTAGATGCAATCCAACCAGACATAATTCTTAATTGCGGTGCTTATACAGCAGTGGATAAAGCAGAGTCAGAAAAAGAAATTGCCTTTACTGTAAATTGCTCTGCAGTAGAGTTAATAGCAAAATATTCCTCAGAAAATAATGTAAAGTTGATACATATTTCAACAGATTATGTATTTGATGGATCTTCTTCTGTTGCTTTAAATGAAGAAGCAGAAACAAATCCGATCAATATATACGGTGCAAGTAAGAGGGCTGGTGAAGCCGCTTGTGTGAAGGAAAATCCGAATTCAATTATAATAAGAACTTCTTGGGTTTATAGTAAGTTTGGAAATAATTTTGTTAAAACAATGCAACGATTGATGCAGGAAAAAGAATCAATTAATGTAGTAAATGATCAAATAGGTTCTCCAACTTATGCAGCTGATTTAGCACAAGCAATAATGAATATTTTAGAATCTTCAAATTGGATCCCCGGAATCTATAATTATTCAAATGAAGGAGAAATAAGTTGGTATGAGTTTGCGTTGAGTATAAAAGAATTTGGTGGATATAATTGTTATATTGAAGGAATTCCATCTGCATCTTATCCAACTCCGGCAAAGCGTCCTGATTTTTCATTATTAGATAAGAAAAAAATAAAAACAATTTATAATTTAGATGTACCGAATTATAAAGATAGTTTAAAGAAGATGTTCATTTAATAAAAAAGACTTTAACATTTTCAAGATTTCGAAAACAAATTAAAAGAAATCCAAGCTTTAAAAAATACAAAATATATGAAAGGAATTATATTAGCGGGTGGTTCAGGAACTCGATTGCATCCTTTGACTCTTGCTATGAGCAAGCAAATGATGCCTGTATATGATAAGCCAATGATTTATTATCCATTATCAACATTGATGATGTCTGGAATAAATGAAATATTGATTATTTCTACACCTCATGACTTGCCAAATTTTAAAAAGCTATTAGGTGACGGTTCCAGTTTGGGATGTAATTTTTTTTATGCTGAACAAGCTATACCAAATGGTTTGGCTCAGGCTTTTGTAATTGGAGAAGAATTTATTGGCAATGATGATGTCGCACTCATATTAGGGGATAACATTTTTTTTGGATCTAATATGCAGGAGCTTTTAAAATCAAATACAAAACCAAGTGGAGGAGTTGTGTTTGCTTATCATGTTTCAGACCCGGAAAGGTATGGAGTAGTCGAGTTTGATGAAAATTTTAAAGCTATTTCTATTGAAGAAAAACCAAAAAATCCAAAATCAAGTTATGCTGTTCCCGGATTATATTTTTATGATAATTCAGTTGTAGAAATAGCTAAAAATATTGAGCCAAGTGCAAGGGGAGAATATGAAATTACAGATATAAATAAAGTTTATTTAGAAAAAGATTCTCTGAAAGTTGGTATTTTAAGCAGGGGAACAGCCTGGTTGGATACCGGAACATTTAATAGTTTAATGCAGGCAGGTCAATTTGTTCAGGTTTTAGAAGAAAGACAAGGCTTGAAGGTTGGCTGTATTGAAGAGATTGCATGGAGACAAGGTTTTATTTCAGATGAAGAACTTGAAGAACTTGCTTTACCTTTAGTTAAATCTGGATATGGGGCTTATCTGATCGAATTTTTAAAACAGAAAAGGAAAGGTGCCAGGTTTTAATTTTGAAAGAAATATTTTTTTGAAATCTTTAATTAGTACTTTTGTAAGTGTGCTGAATTTTCAATTCTAAATAGAACAAATTTGAATACAGATAAACAAACCAAAATGTCTGCTTTATTGCATAACAGTTTGTCGCCAAGAAATTTTAAAGCAAACATTAACAATCTTAGTTATTTGCCAAGATGGATTATTGTTGCTATAGATATAATGGTTCTTCTTTTTTCATTTACATTTACTTACATGTTGTTTGAAGGTACGGCATTAGGTTACATTGTAACATCATATCATTTTTATTTTGTATCAACTCTTATATTTGTAAATGTTTTTTTCTTTTGGTTATTTAGGACATATTCAGGAATAATCAGGCACTCTTCATATATTGATGCAATAAAATTATTGTTTTCTCAAATGTCAGTCTTGATTTTCTTTTTGATTTTCAATTTAGTTTTTGAGTTATATTCAGGACATAAAGCATTTTTAAATACGGCACTTTTTATAAATTTAGTATTGTCTTTTTGTGGATTATTCTTGTATAGAGTAATTGTAAAACAAACTTTTGAAATATATTTTTCAGAAAAAACAGATTCTAAATTAATACGTACAGTTATTTATGGCACTGATGCTAATGCAATTTCCGTAGCAAATGCACTAAAATTTGAAACACCCTCAAGATTTAAAATTGTTGGTTTTGTAGATAAAAACAATCAAAATGCTTCCAAGCGAATGTTGGATTTACCTATATTAATTCAAAAGAAGAAATTGCCGGCTTTAATGCGATCTGTAGCTGCAGAAGGCGTTATTATTGCAGATAAAAGTTTATCTAAAGAAGAACAATTAATTATTGTTGATCAATGTTTAGAATTTAATTACAGAGTATATACAGTTCCGTTAATTTCGGATTGGGAAAACCAAAAAGAAATTTCTCAAAAAGTAAAGAATATTCAGATTGAGGATTTATTAGAAAGAAAACCAATTGTATTGGATAGTAAATCTATATCTAAACAATTAAAAGATAAAGTCATACTTATTACAGGTGCTGCTGGTTCAATTGGAAGTGAAATTGTAAGGCAGGTTTTAGGATTTAATCCTAAAATAATAGTTATTTTGGATCATGCTGAAACGCCTTTGCACAATTTATGTTTAGAAACTTTTGCATTAGATACTCAAACTAAAATAAAAGCAGTTATCGCAGATGTTAAAAGTAAAAAAGCTTTAGAAAAGGTATTTGTTGATTTTAAGCCACAGGTTGTTTTTCATGCTGCAGCTTATAAACATGTTCCATTAATGGAAGAGAATCCTTCACAAGCTATCCTTACAAACGTTAAAGGAACAAAAAATTTAGCTGATTTGTCCTGTAAATATAACGTGAAAAAATTTGTAATGGTTTCTACTGATAAGGCTGTAAACCCAAGTAATGTTATGGGCGCCAGTAAACGGATTGCCGAGAAATATGTGCAGTCTTTATTTTTAAAAAATCAAAAAGTAAATTCTGAATGCGCTACTAAATTTATCACTACTCGTTTTGGTAACGTATTAGGTTCGAATGGTTCCGTAGTTCCATTGTTTACAAGACAAATTGCCGAAGGAGGTCCTGTTACTATAACTCATCAGGATATTATTCGTTACTTTATGACCATTCCGGAAGCTTGTCAGCTGGTTTTAGAGGCTGGGGCAATGGGTAACGGTGGTGAAATTTATATCTTTGATATGGGAAAACCAGTAAGGATTATTGACTTAGCTAAAAAGATGATTAAATTAGCAGGCTTCATTCCTGATAAGGAGATAAAAATAAAAATCGTTGGTCTTAGGCCAGGTGAAAAATTATACGAAGAATTACTTAATGATACTTCTAAAACTTTACCAACATATCACAACAAAATTATGATTGCACAAGAAATTCAGGATGAATATGAAAATTTGCATACTGAAATTGAAGAACTGATATCAATTTCGAATTTTTACAGTAATGATGATATTGTAAGTAAAATGAAAAAAATTGTTCCAGAATTTAAAAGTATGAATTCTACTTTTGAAGTTTTAGATAAATAAATCATTGTTTTTAATTTATATAATATAAAAAGGTGTTTTTTTGTAAAGACACCTTTTGTATTTTTTAATCTTTTTTAATCAGGTAAAAATCCTGTTAATTGTAAAATGAATAATATTGATAATAATAAAGATTGGTTGTTTGAAATAACTCCAAAGAATAACTTTTTCTCGTTAAATTTTAAAGAAATATGGCAATACAGGGATTTATTATTTCTTTTTGTAAAAAGAGATGTAATAACAGTTTATAAACAAACAGTTTTAGGCCCACTTTGGTATTTGATTCAGCCATTATTTACATCGCTTACATTTACTATAATTTTTAACAATGTAGCAGGAATAAATACAGGAACCATACCTCCATTTTTATTTAATTTGGCAGGCATAACAGTTTGGAACTACTTTACGGCTTGCCTAAACGGAACTTCGGATACTTTCAAGGCTAATGCCAGCATTTTTGGAAAAGTTTATTTTCCAAGAATTATTACACCTCTCTCGGTTGTAATTTCTAATTTAATTAAATTCGGAATTCAATTTGTCATTTTTATATTTTTTTATCTTTTTTATTATATCAAGGGGGCTGATTTAACATTGAATTCGTTAGTGTTATTTTTTCCTATTTTAATTGCTATTATGGGGATTTTAGGATTAGGATTAGGAATGTTAATCTCATCCATGGTCACCAAATACCGTGATTTTAGTTATTTGGTTAGTTTCGGAATATCATTGTTGATGTATCTGTCTGCAGTAATGTACCCAATGGCTTTAATAAAAGAGAAATTGCCAAAATTTGGCTGGATAGTAGAATATAATCCTTTGGCCTATATAATTGAAACTTCTCGTTACATGCTTTTAAATGTTGGAGAAATTTCTGTTTTAGGATTATGTTATACTTTATCAGTTACTCTGGCTGTATTTTTTGTTGGACTTTTAGTTTTTAATAAGACAGAAAAGAGTTTCATAGATACTGTATAAAAAGGCAATTACAATATCAATTACAATATATTCCAATTAACTTTTTTATTTTAATACAATTCTAAATTGAAAGATATAATTTTAAAAGCCGAAAATATTTCTAAACAATATCGCTTAGGACAAGTAGGTACAGGCACTTTAAGCCATGATTTTAATAGGTGGTGGCATCAAATACGTGGTAAAGAAAACCCATATTTAAAAATAGGGGATATCAATGATCGTTCTACTAAAGGAACATCAGATTACGTTTGGGCTTTACAGGATATTAATTTTGAAGTCGAACGTGGGGAGGTTTTAGGAATCATTGGTAAAAATGGAGCAGGAAAATCTACACTTTTAAAAATTTTATCTAAAGTTACTGCTCCCACTACCGGAAGTATTAAATCGCGTGGTCGTATTGCATCACTTTTAGAAGTTGGTACAGGTTTTAATGGTGAAATGACTGGTCGTGAAAATATTTTCTTAAACGGAGCCATTTTAGGAATGACTAAAAAAGAAATAACGTCAAAACTTGATGAAATTATCGATTTTTCTGGATGCGAACGTTATATTGATACACCAGTAAAACGATATAGTAGCGGAATGACAGTTCGTTTAGCATTTGCAGTAGCTGCTTTTTTAGAACCTGAAATTTTGGTAATTGATGAGGTTTTGGCTGTTGGTGATGCAGAGTTTCAAAAGAAGGCGATTGGGAAAATGCAGGATATTTCCAGAGGCGAGGGGCGCACAGTTCTTTTTGTTAGTCATAATATGGCGGCTGTGAAAAGTTTGTGTACTAGGGGATTAGTTTTAGAACATGGGAAAGTCGTTTTTGAAGGAGAAATTATCGACTCTATTAATACATATTTAAATTCAAATAAAATAAAAGAATTAAATATTGATGTTTTAGTTTCTGACGAATATAGAAAAATAAATACGAGCAGGAAAATCGAAATTTTATCAGTGAAATTTTTGAATCCTTTATATGATAACTGTTTTGTGTCAAATGAGAGTATAAAAGTAGGAATGAATATTAAAATAAATAAATGGGTTCCTAGCTTTAGAATTGCAGGTTCAATTTTTAATGATGAGGAAATTAAAATAGGAACATTTTTTACAAATGTAAAGGACTTAAATACTAAACAAGATCAATTATCTTTAGAAGTATCTATATTAAATCACAATCTTGCTAAAGGATCTTATTATTTTGCTTTTTCAGTTGGTACTGGAGATGAAGAAAATGGTAATACCGAATTTGATATTATTTATGATATTTTAAATTTTGAGATTACTCATAAAACAAATATTAAAGACCCAATTAATAAATGGCCAAGAGGCTGGGGAAATATATCTTTTAAATCTAAATTAGAATTATTAGATGAATAAAGAGTTTATAAATATTTCACTTGAAATCAAGAATCTTGATAGATTCTATGTAAGAACTTCCATATTAAAAGCTTTAAAAGCTGTTTTGCCTAAATTTAAAGGTGATTTATTAGATGTTGGTTGTGGTAAGATGCCTTACAAAGAATATATTTTAAAAAACAGCTCTGTAGTTAAATATGTTGGATTAGATATTGAGGACGCATTAATTTATGACTCAGCCATACAACCAGATTTTACTTGGAATGGAGTTTTAATGCCATTTGAAGATAATTCTTATGATTGTGCTTTTGGAACCGAAGTTTTGGAACATTGTCCCGAACCTGAAATTATTTTGAAAGAAGTTCTCCGGGTATTAAAACAAGAAGGAGTTTTCTTTTTCACCGTACCTTTTTTGTGGAATTTGCACGAAGTACCACATGATGAATATAGATATACTCCATTTTCTTTACAGCGGCATCTAAAAAATGCCGGATTCAAAGATATTGAAATAAAGGCTCTGGGCGGCTGGCATGCTTCAATGGCACAAATGCTAGGATTGTGGGTGAGAAGAAGTCCGATGAGTTCCAGAAAAAGAGATTTTCTTTCAGTAATTTTAAAACCAATAATTAAGTTTTTAATAAAATTAGATTCAAAAACAGAAGTACATTTTGTATCAGGACAAATGATAACAGGGTTATATGGAATTGCAAAAAAATAAAATAGCAGTGCTGACCAATAAGTCTTATGATAAATGTGAAACATTTATTAAGGCACAATTGGATTTGCTCCCTTTTAAGATTGTTCATTATTGGGGTGCACAATTACCATTTAACCTGGCACGCTCAAAGCAGTCTTTTGTTAAGAAGATACTTTATAAGCTAAGGGTAAAGAAAAAAGAATCGTCTATTGGTTTATTAACCACTGAATTTATTAATAATAAGATTGAGATTGTTTTTGCCCACTACGGAATGGTTGGCGCAAAAATATTACCAGTATGCAAATTACTCAATTTGCCTTTAATAGTTCACTTTCATGGTCATGACGCAGTGCGTAAAACTGTTCTTAAAGAATTCGAATCAGTTTATTTAGAAATGTTTCATTATCCTAAAGCTGTGATTATTTCTGTAAGCCATGAAATGACAAAGCGCTTAATTAAATTAGGATGTCCTAATGAAAAGATTTATTATAACCCATATGGGCCAAATAGTCAGTTTGTAAATATTGTCCCAGAATTTTCAAAAATCCAATTTGTTTCTATAGGAAGGTTTGTAGAAAAAAAAGCTCCTCATTTGACGATTCTTGCTTTTAAAAATGTAGTTGATAAATTTCCTGAGGCTAAATTTGTTTTTGCTGGAGACGGATTATTACTGGATAGTTGTATTGATTTGACCATTGCCTTAGGGCTGCAAAACAATATTTTGTTTACTGGAAGGATTACAGCAGATAAGTTTTGCAGTTATCTTTCCGAGAGTCTAGCGTATGTTCAGCATTCTATAGAAGCACAAGATGGAGACATGGAAGGAACGCCTGTTTCTATTTTAGAAGCTAGTGGAGCTGGTTTGCCTGTAATTTCTACAATACACGCAGGAATACCAGATGTAATTCTTAATGGAGAAACAGGATTATTATGTCATGAACATGATATTAATACCATGGCAAAAAATATGTTAAGCTTAATAGAAAATCCAATACTCGCAAAAACATTAGGAAGAAAAGGAAAAATAAGAGTCTCTGAATTGTATTCTATGGATAAACATATTTCTAATATGATAAAAATTATTAATACGGCTATATTATTAAAATGATAAATAAAGTCAGTATTATTATTCCAACGTTTAATCGGGCTCATTTGATTGGTGAAACACTTGATAGCATTACAGCTCAGACATACATCAACTGGGAGTGTATTATTATTGATGATGGCAGCACTGATAATACCTACAATCTGATTGGTGAATGTGTTAAAAAAGATACACGGTTTAGTTATTTTGAAAGACCTGTTGATAAAACAAAAGGGGCTAACGCTTGTAGAAATATTGGAATTGAAAAAGCAACTGGTGATTACCTTATTTTTTTTGACAGTGATGATTTAATGACTCCAAACCACATTGAATTAAAATTAAAAGCACTTTCAGAAAATGATATTGATTATGTGATTACTAAGACAAAATTTTTTAATTCAGATTGGGATTATATAGACAAATACTATTATCAGTTTGATAAATATGAAATAACTCCATATAATTATATTAGCCAGAGAATAAATTGGCTTACCTATGATATTGGCGTAAAAGCTTCATTAGCAAAAAGAATACGCTTTAATGAAAATCTTCAATCAGGACAAGAATACAATTATTTTAGCAAATTGGTTTTAATATCAAGTAAAGCTGTTTTTGTAAACGAGGTCCTGACCTTAAGAAGGCATCATGAAAATTCTATCAGATCTGCTTTGAAAACAAAATCAGACGAAAACTTAGGGCATTTCAGGTCTAACTGGTATACCTATTTGGATGTTAAAAAGATAGCAGAGCGTTCTGTAAGGTTGTTTTTATTAAAAAGATGTGTAGATATAATTTATGATGAAAAACGGGTATTAATTAAAAATAAAATCATTTTTATAAAATCAATTTTCGTTGAATTTAGATTGAAAGGTTTTTATTTTCTTATTATGATGTTTTTATTAGTTTTCTTTAATAAAGGATTTTTCTTTAAAAAGAATTTATTAAAAGGTATATAGAGAAATTTATGAATACACAACCCTTAGTTTCTATCATAATCCCAACGTATAACCGAGCTCATTTGATAACTGAAACATTGGACAGTATCATTGTGCAAACTTACCGAAATTGGGAATGTATTATAGTTGATGATGGAAGCATTGACAATACTGCAGAAGTTGTACAAGCTTATGCGACTAAAGACCCCCGTTTTCAATACCACCAAAGACCAAATATCCATAAGCCAGGAGGGAATGGAGCAAGAAATTATGGGCTTAAGTTGAGTAAAGGAGAATATATTAATTGGTTTGACAGTGATGATTTGATATCTCCAAACAAGCTAGAATATCAAGTATCTGCATTAAGAGAACATAATCCTGATGTAATCATATGCGAATGGTTGTTTTTTGTTAGTAAAGATGATGTAAATTACAGTAAGTCTTATAGTTATAAAGATTTTGAAGGCGGTTTTGAACTTTTGAATTATTTGGGATCAAATTCTACCTATATTCCAATTCATGCATATTTAATAAAATCTGAGATAATCAATTTATCAGGTATGTGGAATGAATCCTTAAAAATTAATCAGGATGGCGAATTTATGGTAAGAGTTTTACTGCGTACTACTACTGTAAAATTTGTTGCAAATGCTTATGCTTTATACAGAAAATCAATAAGTAATAATACTAGTTCATACAAAAAAGAAAAACTTAATGATTTGATAAAGAGTTGGAAATTGATATCTAAACACTGTCGCCCTTTCATTAATAAAAAAAAGAACATTTATGTATTCAACGCAAAAAAAAGAATATTTAGGTATTTAAAAGATGAATATCCATTTTTCATTATTAAAAACTTTTTTTTCTTTAAAGAAGTTATTTATAAGTTGGTAATTCAAAAGATAAAAATATATCAAGGATATGGAAGTCAATTATTTAAAAGAAAAAATAATGAATATTAATCATAAAGATGTAACTTTTGAAATTAAAGTTTATGAAAATGATTGGGAATACATATTGAAGGGTAATTATCTAAATAAAATCATTTCAAGATGCAATTATAGTTTTAAAAGAAAAGTTTTATTTATAAATAATGTTAATAATATTGAACAGGTAAAAAGATATGCCAGTAAAAAAGTTTCGCAAGGTGTTATAGATGAGTATTTTGTTGTAGAAGAATATGCACAAGAAACCTTAAAATATTTTAACATAGAAAAAGAATCTTTTAATGGTGGGTATTATTATTCAATAGCAGAACTTGTCAGCATATATTTGTGTAAAACTAAGTATTTATTACATTTTTCTAGTGATGCATTTTTAGCAGAAAATAAAATAAACTGGATAGATGATTCCATAAAAATTTTTGAAGAAAAGGAAAATATAATTGTCGCTAATCCAACATGGAATTTTGCTTTTCAACAAGCTAAGAAGGAATCAATTTCTGAAATGGATGATTTTTATGTTGGTTATGGTTTCTCAGATCAATGTTATTTGATTAAATGCGACATTTTTAAAGATCAAATTTATAATACTAATCATATTGATTCAGAAAGATACCCAAAATATGGAGGACAATTGTTTGAAAAAAGGGTTGACAGTTTTATGAGAAATAATAACAAGTTAAGGATTACTCATAAAAAAGTCAGTTATATACATATTAATTTTCCAAAGAAAACTAATTTTCTGAAAAACTTATATTTTAAATTTTTTATTAATAAAAGACTAATTAAAAAAAGATGATCAAAGTTGGATATTTAGTATCTTATGACTACGGAATGTTACTTACTTCCATTAAACAGTTATATGATTATGTAGATAGAATTTATATAGCGATTGATAAAGATTTAAAAACATGGAGTGGTAATGATTTTGAAATACCTCAAGCATTTTATGATGAAATAAATGTTTTTGATACAAAAAAAAAAATAGAATATTATTTTGATTCGTTTTACGTAGCAGATCTGACACCTTCAATGTGTGAAAAAAGAGAACGAAATATGCTTGCAAAGCGAATGGGAAAAGGATGGTTAAT
>Ga0247810_10001460_pt1 | contig 14848 bp, 14 predicted proteins | sample UWRJL119311C1_FD_179918 | JGI IMG/M metagenome (GOLD analysis project Ga0247810, IMG submission 179918) | Plant litter microbial communities from Arlington Agricultural Research Station in Wisconsin, United States - UWRJ-L119-311C-1 | ecosystem: Environmental > Terrestrial > Plant litter >...
CGATGCATCGCCGATGGTAGTGTGGGGTTTCCCCATGTGAGAGTAGGTCATCGTCAAGATTAAATTCCAGAACCCCATTTGCGAAAGCAGATGGGGTTTTGTTTGTCCGCTCGAAAAACATCACGCCTCTGTAGGAGCTGCCGAAGGCTGCGAAGGGGATATCCTGAAGCACCGCTTTCGCGACCTTCAGCAGCGCCTACAGGTCAGGCAGGTTGTCGGACACCCCCAATCGCAACCTCTGATGCCCTCCTGCGGGGGAATCTGCAAACAGCTCCCAGCGCTTCCCTCAAATCCCATGCACAAAAAAGCCACCTCTAAGGGTGGCTATGAAGCACCAGGGTTTTACTCCCCGCGATAGATGCATCCGCTTGTGCAGGTTTCATGAATGCGGATGGCCGAAAGCTCCGGCAACAGAGGCTTGAGTTCGGAGAAGATCCACTTGGCGAGATTCTCACTGGTTGGATTTTCCAAACCTGGGATATCGTTCAGATAGTTATGATCCAGGCGCTCGTACAGCGGCTTGAAGATCGCTTTGATTTCAGAGAAATCACGGATCCAGCCGATATGAGCGTCCACTTCGCCTTCCAGGTGGATCGCGATACGAAACGAATGGCCGTGCAGTCGCCCGCATTTATGGCCCTCTGGTACATGAGGAAGGAGGTGCGCGGATTCAAACGTAAATTCTTTAAAAATTTCCATCAGTCAACTCTATAAAAGGCGATCGTCGCAGCGATGCGTGCTGCCCAAGAGTTTACCAGCATTGGTTTGGCCTAGGCGCTAAAAGCGCTGGGCTGGGTGGCAGCGTTCATGGAGCCAACGCTGATCTTCAAGGTTTGATGGCAACTGGCCTTATCAATTCAGCTTGAGTTAAGTTGCACTGTTTATCTTGATGAACAAGATAAACATCGTCGCCGGAGCTACGAGATGAAACGCCACCTCCTTGTTCTATCCGCTTTTGGTTTGATTTTCAGTGCTAGCACGGTCATCGCTCGTGACATAGGGCCCGACGAAGCTGCTAAATTGCAATCTTCTGGCGTTATCCAGCGCGTAGAAAAGCTAAACGCCGCTGCTGTGGCCCGGCACCCAGGCGCGGAGATTACCGACACTGAACTCGATGAAGAATATGGCAAGCACGTCTATCAGGTCGATCTCACCGATAGCCAGGGAATCGAATGGGACGTTGAGTTGGACGCAGTGACGGGTAAAGTCCTCAAGGATCATCAGGACCGATAATGAATGTCGATAAGTGTCGCGGAACCCTGCTGCTTATAGCGCTGCTTTCTGCATCCGTGCAGGCCAGGGATCTCGATCAGGACGAGGCCTTGATACTTCGTCAGCAGGGCACCATCCTTGCTCTCGAGCAGCTCGTGGACAAAGCCCTTGGCCGCCATCAAGGCGCCAAACTGCTGGAGGCTGAACTGGAAGAGAAGCACGGTGTTTTTGTCTACGAATTTGAGTTGTTGACGACCGAAGGTATTGTTCGCGAGTTGAAGTTCGATGCTCGCGACGGTCGATTATTGAAAGACGAGGAAGACTGATGCGGCTGCTATTGGTAGAGGATCACGTGCCGCTGGCGGACGAGCTGATTGCGGGGCTTGGACGGCAGGGCTATGCGGTTGACTGGCTTGCCGATGGCAGGGACGCGGTTCACCAAGGGGCGACAGAACCGTACGATCTGATTATTCTCGACCTCGGCCTACCTGGTATTCCCGGCCTGCAGGTACTTGAGCAGTGGCGTAGTGGAGGACTGGCAACACCTGTGCTGGTACTCACTGCGCGAGGTTCCTGGTCCGAGCGCATTGAAGGACTGAAGGCCGGCGCTGATGATTATCTGACTAAGCCCTTTCACCCCGAAGAATTGCAATTGCGTATTCAGGCGCTGCTGCGGCGCTCTCATGGCCTAGCCAACCAACCACGGCTGGAGTCGGCTGGCTTGCATCTGGATGAAGGTCGCCAATGCGTGACCAGAGAAGGTGTCGATATTCAGCTGACATCCGCAGAATTCAGATTGCTGCGTTATTTCATGCATCACCCTGAGCAGATTCTTTCCAAGAGCCATCTGGCAGAGCATCTGTATGACGGTGAAAATGAACGCGATTCGAACGTCATTGAGGTTCACGTCAATCACCTCAGGCGCAAGCTGGGTAAAGCCGTTGTTGAAACCCGTCGCGGTCAAGGCTATCGGTTTGGCGGGACGCCTGTTTGAAGTCAATACAGTCACGCCTGAGTCTGGGCCTCGTGAGCGTCATGGTGGTTGTATGCCTGGTGCTTGCACAAACCAGCCTCTGGCTATTCGAATTGGGCTTACAGCGCTATCTGGAAGCGGGGCTGCGTAACGAAAGCGAAAGTCTCCTGATCGCCTTGGTACGGGGCCCAAATGGCCTTCAGCTGGATGAACATCGCCTGTCCCCGGCGTATCAGCGGCCATTTTCCGGCCATTATTTTCGTATCGACTTCGAGACAGGTCATTGGCGCTCCCGGTCGTTATGGGACCTCAAGCTCCCCGAGCTGGAAACCGCTGGCCTGCACGCCAATTTTCAACTGGGTAAAACCGATCAATCGTTACTCCTGTTGAAAGCCGAGTACCGGAAGTTCGGTCAGGATATAGCCATTACCGTCGCACAGGACTATACCCCGGTCAGTGCAAGCTTCCTGCGTATTCAGCAAGTTGGACTCGGGCTGGGGCTTGCTGCATTGGCGCTTATTCTGGCCTTGCAGCGTGTCACCGTCCGCCGCGCATTGCGCCCGCTGGAAAGAGCGCGTGAGCAAATATCACAATTGCAGCAAGGCAAGCGCTCACAACTCGATGAACAAGTCCCGTTGGAACTTGAGCCGCTGGTGTCGCAGATCAATCATTTGCTGATCCATACAGAGGACAGCCTGAAGCGCTCCCGAAACGCACTGGGTAATCTGGGTCATGCATTGAAAACGCCCTTGGCGGTGCTAGTCAGCGCCACTTCCAGTCCGCAGCTCGATGCGCACCCTGGCTTGCGTAAAACCCTGCTCGATCAGCTGGATCAAATTCAGCAGCGCCTGGTGCGTGAGCTCAACCGTGCGCGGCTGTCCGGTGACGCGTTGCCTGGAGCTCATTTTGATTGTGACGCCGAACTCGGGGGCCTGCTCGCCACCTTGCGCATGATTCATGGCGAGCATCTGGATCTGGTTTTGCACGTCACTCCAGGGCTGTCACTCCCCTGGGATCGTGAGGACGTCCTGGAGTTGCTGGGTAACTTGCTGGACAACGCCTGTAAATGGGCTGACAGCGAAGTAGCACTGACAGTCACTCGGCAAGACAACGCTTTTTATCTGCTGATTGATGATGATGGGCCAGGCATACCCGAAACCCAGCGAGAGGAAGTGTTGAACCGAGGCGCACGGCTCGATGAACAGATCACCGGGCATGGGCTGGGCCTTGGAATTGTCCGCGATATTGTCCAGGCATGGGGCGGTGATCTTCAGTTGTCTGCCAGCCCATTGGGGGGGCTACAGGTCCAGATCACGCTGCCTGATGTTTCGACCTCGGAATAAACCGCAACGCCTCAACTTTTCGAGCAACTAGCCGTTAAATAACCAAGATCTCGATTCTAAAAACAACTATTCGATTCCTGGGGTTCTATGCGTATAAGCCTGAAAGCCAAAGTTCTTTCGCTGGCTATTTTGCCAGTCCTGATATTCGCCGTGATTATCAGCGTGACTACCGTCGTCATGCTGCGTGAGCAGGCCAATCGGGAGGTTAGTGAAACCCGTGAGCGCCTGCTCAGTGAGGCGAAGGCAACCCTGCAGAATTATGTCGCGATCGCGATGACTGCTATCAAGCCAATCTACGATGCGGCGGCTCCCGGGGATGAAGCCGCACGGGCGCAAGTCATTAAGCTGCTTTCCGGTATTACATACGCCAAGGACGGTTATTTCTTTGGCTACGACTCACAGTCGGTTCGCCTGTTCAAGGCCAGCAGTCCGGATGGTGTCGGCAAGAGTTTCAAAGACGCCCGCGACCCAAGCGGTGTGTACGTTAACAACGAGCTGGTGGCTGTCGCTAAAGCGGGCACCCATTACCTACTCTATTCATCACCGCTTCCTGGCAAAACCGAACTGCTGCCTAAGCTCGGCTACACCGAGTACCTGCCAAAGTGGGACATGGCCTTCGGTTCGTCGGTTAACCTGGACGGTATCGACGCTCAAGTCGCGGCTGTAGAACAGGCAATCGACGCACGGTTACAGGAACTGCTGCTCAGCATCATTGGTGTAGCGCTATTGGTCCTGATACTGATCGCCATTATCGGCGCGGTACTGGCTGGCACGCTGCTGCGCCCGTTGCGCCTGATGAAAGCCAACCTTGATGACATCGCCGCAGGTGAGGGGGACTTGACTCGTCGGCTTGCGGTCACCAGCCGGGATGAGCTGGGGGATCTGGCGGGCTCGTTCAATCGTTTCGTCGACAAGATTCATGGTCTGGTGGGCCAGATATCCGGCATTACCACTCAGCTGACAGGACTGGTGGGCGAAGTGTCCAGTCAGGCTCAACGTTCTGAACAAGCAATGGAGCGTCAGCGCCACGAAACCGATCAGGTGGCAACCGCGATCAACCAAATGTCCGCAGCGGCGCAGGAAGTCGCCAAGAGCGCGCAAGGTGCTTCGGTGGCAGCGCAGCAGACAGACGAAGAAGGCCGTTCGGCCAAACGTGTTGTGGACGGCAGCATCAAACAGATTCATGCGCTGGTGGACGACATCCGTAACAGTGGCGCCTCGTTGGATAGCCTGCAGAATGATGTTTCGTCGATCGTCAGCGTTCTGGGTGTAATCCGCTCTATTGCCGAGCAAACCAACCTGCTGGCCCTCAACGCGGCCATTGAAGCTGCGCGGGCCGGCGAGGCTGGACGCGGTTTTGCGGTGGTGGCCGATGAAGTGCGCGCGCTGGCCAGTCGTACCCAGCAAAGTACTCAGGAAATCCAGGGCATGATCGATCGCCTGCAAAAGGGTACTCAAACTGCGGTTGATGCCATGCGCCGTTCCAGCGAGGCGGGCGATGGTACGTCCACACAGGCCAACCAGGCCGGTTCCTCTCTGGATACCATTGGTCAATTGATCGGCACCATCAATTCGATGAACGCGCAGATCGCCAGTGCCGCAGAAGAACAGACCGCTGTAGCAGAGGAAATCAACCGCAGCGTGCATCAGATCGCCTCGGCTGTAGACAGCGTCGCTGACGAAACCCGGCAAAGTGCGCAGACCACGCGCAGCCTGAATGAACTGGGCCACCGTCTTGGAGTGCTGGTCGGTCAGTTCCGCGTCTGATATTCCTCCCACGATCGACCTGTAGGAGCTGCCGTAAGGCTGCGAAGGCATGTTTTATGACACACCGCCATTCGCAGCCTTCGGCAGCTCCTACATAAGCCTTATTTCCCTTCCTGAGCCCTCATAAACAAAGTGATGGCACTTGCCCGTCAATTGGCGGACTAAGCAGTAGGCCCGGCAAGTTGCCGGCCTACTGACATGGAAAGGACATGAACGAAACCACGCTCCAATATAAAACCCTGATTTTGCTGTTGGTGTTGGTGACCATCGCGTTCATATGGATCCTGTTGCCGTTTTACGGGGCAGTATTCTGGGCGGTGATCCTCGGCATCATCTTTGCGCCCGTGCAGCGGCACTTGTTGCTGCGCTTCGGCTGGCAGCGCAACCTGACTTCTCTGTGTACCTTGATGATCTGTCTGGTGATCGCGATTCTGCCAGTCATTGTTATCAGTGCCCTGTTGGTACAGGAAGGTGCCACGCTGTACAAGAATGTGGAAAGTGGCCAGCTCGATATCGCCAGCTATCTGGCCGAGTTCAAAGGTCTGCTGCCGCCTTACTTCCAGCATTGGCTGGATCGCCTGGGCATGGGAGACCTCAACGGGTTACGTGACAAGATTGCCAAAGGCGCCATGCAGGGCAGCCAATACCTCGCCACCCAGGCGTTCAGCTTTGGGCAGGGCACCTTCGACTTTGTCGTGGGCTTCTTCATCATGCTGTATCTGCTGTTCTTCTTCCTGCGCGACGGTCAGGATCTGGTTCGCAAGATGCGCCTCGCGGTGCCCTTGGCCGAACCTCAGAAACGCCGCCTGCAGTTGAAGTTCACCCGCGTTGTGCGCGCAACTGTCAAAGGCAATGTTGTGGTCGCAATCACTCAAGGGGCACTTGGTGGTTTCATTTTCTGGTGTCTGGATATCCCAAGTGCCTTGCTTTGGGCGGTGATCATGGCGTTTCTGTCGCTGTTGCCAGCGGTAGGGGCGGGGATCGTCTGGGCTCCAGTCTCGGTGTACTTCCTGTTGAGCGGAATGATCTGGCAGGGCGTTGTACTCGCGCTGTTCGGCGTGTTCGTGATCGGGCTGGTGGACAACGTTCTGCGACCTATCCTGGTGGGCAAGGACACGAAAATGCCTGACTACCTGATCCTGATCTCCACGCTAGGCGGCATGTCGGTATTTGGCCTCAATGGCTTCGTCATAGGTCCAATGGTAGCGGCATTGTTCATGTCCACCTGGGGCTTGTTTGTCAGCGCCAAAAAGACCGTACGTTTGCCCGGTTAGCCTGATCAAGACGAAAAGGCCAGGCGCAAAAATCCAGGCGAAAAAAAACCTGCTCATGTGAGCAGGTTTTTTTATGCCGCAGGGATCAGCCCATCAAGCCTGCATGCTGAACCAGATTCAGCAGCGGTTGCGGGTACACACCCAGTACGAAGGCCAGAATGGCAATCGCCAGCAGCATTACGCCACCGGTGCGCTGCGCCCAGTTGAACTGCGCATCGTGGCGAGGCAGCTTCGAGTCGGCCAGATACAGCGTGACCATGACCCGCAGGTAGTAGAAAACGCCGATGGCACTACCGATGATCAGCGAACCGATCAGCCACCACAGTTGCGACTCAACGCCAGTGGCGATGATGTAGAACTTGCCGATGAAGCCAGCAGTCAGCGGGATGCCGGCCAGTGACAGCATCATCAGGGTCATGACGGCGGTCAGGTACGGACGGCGCCAGAACAAGCCGCGGTACTCGAACATTGCATCTGCATCTCGACCGCTGTACGGCGAGGACATCATAGTGATGACGCCGAAGCTGCCCAGAGAAGTCAGAACGTAGGTCACCAGGTAAACGCCGATGGCTTCAACCGCCATGCCCTTGCTCGCAACCAGAGCGATCATCAGGTAACCGAAGTGCGCGATGGACGAGTAACCCAGCAGCCGCTTGAGGTTGCTCTGGGTCAGCGCCAGCAAGTTACCAACGATGATCGAGGCGACGGCGATGACCGCCAATACGTCATGCAGAACGCCGCTGCTGGCCGCAGGTGAGATTTGGAACAGACGCACCAGCACCGCAAACACTGCAACTTTACTGGCGGTGGCCAGGAAGGCGGCCACCGGGGCAGGGGCACCTTCGTAGACGTCCGGCGTCCACAAGTGGAATGGCACCAGCGACAGTTTGAATGCCAGACCTACCAGCATCATGCCCAGACCCAGGCTAGCAATCGGGCTTGGCAAGCCAGTGGCTTCCAATACCTTGCCAATACCCGCGAAGCTCAGCGTACCGGCCTCGGCATACAACAGCGCCATACCGAACAGCAGGAACGCTGAGCCGGCTGCCGACAGCACCATGTACTTGATGCCGGCTTCCAGCGAGCGCTTGTTGAAGAACGCATACGCCACCAGGCCGTAGACCGGCACCGAGAGCAGCTCCAGGCCAATGAACAGGCCTGCCAGGTGTTGAGCGCTGACCAGAACCAGACCACCGGCCGCTGCCAGGAGGATCAGCAGGTAAAGCTCTTCGCGATTACCGGGGTAGCCCGCCTTGCCGTCACCCAGATAAGCGTGAGCCATGGTCACACAGGCCAGGGTGGAGGCGAGGATGAGTGCCATGTAAAGGCAGGCGAAGCTGTCGATCTGCAGCAGCGGAGTCACCACCAGCGGTGCGACCTTCAGAGCCGGGTAAATCGACAGTAATGCCAGGTTGAGACCACCTACGCTGAGCAGGAATGTCTGTGAGTGATTGCGACGCCATGCGATTGCCAGCATCACCACAACAATGGTGAGGCTGGTAATCAGCAGCGGCGCAAGCGCAATAAAGTGTTGAATCGTCAGGTCCATAGCGCTCTTACCGGGCCGAAGCGAGTTGAGTGAAGGCGGTGCCGAGCCATTGCTGCACGCCGTGCATGGTCGCTGCCGAGGTATCGAGGAATGGCTGAGGATAAACCCCAAGCACAACCAGCAATACGGCCAGACCCAGCACCATGATCATTTCCCGTCCATCCATACCCTTCAGAGGCTCGTCCGATTTAGACGGTCCGAAATAGGCGCGGTGGATCATGATCAGCGAGTAGACGGAGCCAAACACCAGGCCGGACGTGGCAATTGCAGTGATCCACGGAGCGCTGACAAAGGTGCCCAGCAGGATCAGGAATTCACCGACAAAGTTACCGGTACCCGGCAGACCCAGCGATGCAGCGGCGAAGAACAGGCTGATCGCCGGCAGATACGCGATGCGCGACCACAGGCCACCCATTTCACGCATGTCCCGGGTATGCAGACGCTCGTACAGTTGACCGCTGAGGATAAACAGCGCGGCGGCCGACAGACCGTGAGCGATCATCTGGATCACTACGCCTTGCAGCGCTTGCTGGCTACCGGAGTAGATGCCGATCAGCACGAAGCCCATGTGCGAGACGCTGGAGAACGCGATCAGGCGCTTGATGTCGGTCTGTGCGAACGCCAGGAAGGCGCCGTAGAAGATACCGATCAAGCCCAGCACCATTGCAATCGGCGCGAACTCGGCCGATGCATTCGGAAACAGCGGCAGGGCAAAGCGCAGCAGGCCGTAGGCAGCGGTTTTCAACAGAATACCGGCCAGGTCCACGGAACCCGCAGTCGGCGCCTGGGCGTGAGCGTCCGGCAACCAGGAGTGGAACGGCACTACCGGCAGCTTCACTGCAAAGGCGATGAAGAAGCCCAGCATCAGGATGTACTCAGTGCCCGGCGCCAGTTGGGTCTTCAGCAGAGTGGCGTAATCGAAAGTGATCACACCGGTCTGATTGAAGTTGACCAATACCAGACCCAGGATCGCCACCAACATGATCAGGCCGCTGGCCTGAGTGAAGATGAAGAACTTGGTGGCGGCGTAGATTCGTGTCTTCTTGCCATCCGACGAGCTATGACCCCAGAGCGCGATGAGGAAATACATCGGCACCAGCATCATTTCCCAGAAGAAGAAAAACATGAACAGGTCGATGGCCAGGAACACGCCGATCACACCACCGAGAATCCACATCAGGTTGAGGTGGAAGAAACCAACGTTACGCTGGATCTCTTTCCACGAACACAACACCGACAGCACACCAAGCAAGCCGGTGAGCAGGATCATCAGCAACGACAGACCGTCGAGTGCCAAGTGGACGCTGATGCCGAAGCGCTCTATCCACAGGTGCTTGAACTCGATAGCCCAGGTCGGATCGACGCCGGGCGCTGGTGCGTAACTGTAGTTGCCAGTACTCCACAACCAGAGGCCCAGGGCCAGTTCGAGGGACATGGTCAGCAGCGCAATCCAGCGCGGCATTGTGGCGCTGAAGCGCTCACCTTGCCAGCACAGCAGGCCACCGATAAACGGGATCAGGATTAGCCAAGGCAGAATCATGACGGGCTCAATTCCTTTCGCAAATTCGCAAGGTTCATGTCAGACCGCAACCACAACAACGGCACCGAGTACCAGTACGGCACCCACTGCGATCGAAGCGGCATACCAGCGCAGTTGACCGGTTTCGGTGCGGCTCATGCTGTCATGACCGCCTTTGACCAGACGTGGGATCAAGCCAATGGTGTGATCCAGCGGGTCGCTACGCAGTAAGTGGCTGATGGCCAGATAAGGTTTGACGAACAGCTTGTCGTACACCCAGTCGAAGCCCCATGCAGCGAACCACCAGGCCGACAAGAAACGGCCCGGAGCGCTGTTGGCGATGGACGTCACCAGACGACGCTTGCCCAGGAACAGCAAAGCGGCGAGCAGGATACCGGCCAGTGCGATGGCACCCGAAGCGATTTCCAGGCTGTGCTTGGCTTCGCCACCCGCATGACCAACGCTCTGCGGGAGCACACCGGCCAGTGGCGGAGTGATCAATGCACCGATGAAGGTCGACAGCACGATCAGCACGCTCAGTGGCAACCAGTGAGCAATGCCGTGACCAGCGTGGGCTTCAGTCTTGGCTTCACCGTGGAAGGTGATGAAGATCAGGCGGAAGGTATAGAGCGAAGTCATGAACGCGCCAACCAGACCTGCATACAACAGACCGTTATTACCGCTGGCGAAGGCCTCCCAAAGAATTTCGTCCTTGGAGTAGAAGCCCGCTGTCAGCAGCGGCAGGGCCGCAAGTGCCGCGCCGCCGACGATGAAGCTGGCGTAAGCCAGTGGCAGTTTCTTCCACAGGCCGCCCATCTTGAAGATGTTCTGCTCGTGGTGGCAGGCGACGATCACCGCACCGGAAGCGAGGAACAACAGCGCTTTAAAGAACGCGTGTGTCATCAGGTGGAAGATCGCGCCTTCCCAGGCACCGACGCCCAGCGCCAGGAACATGTAGCCAATCTGGCTCATGGTCGAGTAAGCGAGGATTCGTTTGATGTCGGTCTGTACCAGTGCTGCAAAACCTGCCAACACCAGAGTCACACCACCGACGATGCCCACCAGGTGCAGAATGTCCGGTGCCAGAGCGAACAAGCCATGGGTCCGGGCGATCAGGTAAACACCGGCGGTCACCATGGTTGCGGCGTGGATCAGTGCCGAAACCGGAGTAGGACCGGCCATCGCATCCGCCAGCCAGGTCTGCAACGGCAGTTGTGCGGATTTACCCACGGCACCACCTAGCAGCATCAGGGTCGCGAGTACGATCCAGAAGTCACCGACCTTGAAATGCTCAGGCGCACGCACCAGCAGCTCCTGGACGTTCAGCGTGCCCAGTTGCTGGAACAGGATGAACAAGCCGATGGCCATGAACACGTCGCCGATGCGGGTCACGATGAAGGCTTTGAGTGCGGCGTTGCCGTTGTTGCGGTTGCTGTAATAGAAACCGATCAACAGATAGCTGCACAGGCCCACGCCTTCCCAACCGAAGTACAGGAACAACAGGTTATCGCCCAGGATCAGGAACAGCATGCTGGCGATAAACAGGTTGGTGTAGGCGAAGAAGCGCGAGTAACCCGCTTCACCGCGCATGTACCAGGAGGCGAACAGGTGGATCAGGAAGCCGACACCGACCACCACACCCAGCATCGTCACGGACAGGCCGTCCAGATACAGGGCGAAGTTCGGTTCGAAGCCGTCCACTGCCATCCAGCGCCACAGCACTTGGGTGTAGTGACCACCTTCAGGCGGTGCCACGTTGAATTGCCAGATGACCCACGCGGCGACGATGGCTGACAAGCCGATGGAGCCGACGCCGATCAGGGCTGCAAGGTTTTCCGAGATGCGTCCACGAGAGAACGACAGCAGCAGGAAACCGATCAGGGGGAATACGAAAGTCAGAAAGAGTAGGTTCATCCGCGCATCTCGCTGGCAGCGTCGATATCGAGCGTGTGGAAGCGGCGATACAGTTGCATCAGGATCGCCAGGCCAATACTGGCCTCGGCAGCTGCCAGGCTGATCACCAGAATGAACATGACCTGTCCATCCGGCTGAGCCCAGCGACTACCGGCAACGACGAACGCCAGAGCAGATGCGTTCATCATCACCTCCAGGCTCATCAACACGAAAAGAATGTTGCGGCGCACCATCAGGCCGACCAGACCGAGGCAGAACAGGACCCCGGCGACTGCCAGACCATGTTCCAGAGGGATAGCATTCATTGGCTTGGCTCCTTGGCCTCGTTACGGCCCAGGTGGAATGCCGTCACAGCTGCTGCGAGCAGCAGCATCGAGGCGAGTTCCACCACCAGCAGATATGGTCCAAACAGGCTGATGCCGACCGCTTTGGCGTCGACCGTGGTGTGGCCGATGCCAGCGCCGGTCTGATTGCCGAACAGCACATACAGCAGTTCAGCCAGCAGCAGTACGCCGAGAATCACCGGCCCGACCCAGATACCAGGTTTGAGCCAGGTGCGTTCCTGCTGAACCGAGGCAGGGCCAAGGTTGAGCATCATCACCACGAAAACGAACAGGACCATGATCGCGCCCGCGTAAGCGATGACTTCCAGAACCCCGGCGAACGGCGCGCCAAGGCTGAAGAATGTCATCGCCACGGCGATCAGCGAAATGATCAGGTAGAGCAGGGCATGCACGGGATTGGTGTTGGTGATCACCCGCAGGGTGGACACTACAGCGATGCCGGATGCGAAATAGAAAGCGAATTCCATCTTTCTTCCTTAAGGCAGCAAGCTCTTGACGTTGATCGGCTCGGCTTCGTTCTGTGCAGCGCCCTTGGGCTTGCCAGCGACGGCCATACCGGCGACGCGATAGAAGTTGTAGTCGGGGTTCTTGCCTGGGCCGGAGATCAGCAGATCTTCCTTTTCGTAGACCAGATCCTGACGTTTGAACTCGGCCATCTCGAAATCCGGTGTCAGCTGGATTGCGGTGGTCGGGCAGGCTTCTTCGCACAGGCCGCAGAAAATGCAACGCGAGAAGTTGATGCGGAAGAATTCCGGGTACCAGCGGCCGTCATCGGTTTCGGCTTTCTGCAACGAGATGCAGCCAACCGGGCAAGCCACGGCGCACAGGTTGCAGGCTACACAACGCTCTTCACCGTCAGGATCGCGGGTCAGGACGATACGGCCACGATAGCGCGGCGGCAGGTAAACAGCTTCTTCCGGGTATTGCAGTGTGTCGCGCTTGCGAAAGCCATGGCCGAAGACCATCACCAGGCTGCGCAACTGGGTACCGGTACCCTTAACGATGTCGCCAATATATTTGAACATGGGTCAAATCCTCACTGAACCGAGCCTGCTGGCGTGTTCAACAACACAACCGCAGCAGTCACCAGCAAATTGATCAGGGTCAGCGGCAGACAGAATTTCCAGCTGAAATCCATTACCTGGTCATAGCGTGGGCGCGGGATGGAAGCACGCAGCAGGATGAACAGCATGATGAAGAACGCTGTCTTCAGGGCGAACCAGAAGAACGCCAGCGAAGGCAGGATATCGAACGGGCCATGCCAGCCGCCGAAGAACAGGGTCACCAGCAACGCCGAGATCAGGATGATGCCGATGTACTCGCCAACAAAGAACATGCCCCATTTCATGCCGGCATATTCAATGTGGTAACCGTCGGCCAGTTCCTGCTCCGCTTCCGGTTGGTCGAAGGGGTGACGGTGAGTCACGGCCACGCCAGCGATGAAGAAGGTACAGAAGCCGAAGAACTGCGGAATGATGAACCACAGGTGATCGGCCTGGTACTTGACGATGTCGCCCATGTTGAACGAACCGACCTGCACCACGATGCCCATCAGCGACAGGCCGAGGAACACTTCGTACGACACCGTTTGCGCCGAGGCACGCAAGCTGCCGAGCAGGGCGTATTTGTTGTTCGATGACCAACCGGCGAACAGCACCGCATAGACCGACAGACCGGCCATGGCGAAGAAGAACAGCAGGCCGATGTTCAGGTCGGCGACCACCCAGGTCTGGGTCACCGGGATGACCGAGAACGCGATCAACAGCGCGCTCATGGCCACCACCGGCGCCAGGGTGAAGATCACCCGGTCGACGAAGGGCGGGTTCCAGTCCTCTTTAAAGAACATCTTCAGCATGTCGGCAGCAATCTGGAACATGCCGAACGGACCCACGCGGTTCGGCCCGTAACGGTCCTGCCACCAGCCCAGCAAGCGGCGTTCGACGAAACTGAGCAGCGCGCCGCAGACCACCACGGCAAGCAGCACCACGATGGCCTTGACGACAGCGATGATCGAGTCGATCACTTCAGGGGTGAACAAGGTCATTGAGCGGCCTCCTGCACTGCATCAACGGTTTTGCCGAACAGCGCCGGAGGAATGCCCGCCAGACCGGACGGCAATGCCACCAGGCCTGCGCCCAGCTCTTCACTGATGCGCAGCGGCAGACGCAGGGTCTGGCCGGCAATGCTCAGGCTGAGCAAGGCGCCTTCGTTGACACCCAGACGGTCCGCTTCGGACTTGGCCAGCGCAACATAGGCCTGGGGAATACGCTCTTGAACCGGCGCGGCTTTGGAGGAGGTCTCCTCGCTGCCGAACAGGTGATAGAACGGCACGACCTGCCAAGTCCCTTGTGCAGGGGAGAAGGCGCGCGGGACGTTGGCGAACCAGCCCAGCTTGTCGCCGCTGCTTTCGATCAGGCGCACGCCCGGATCGCCAGCACGCAGGTGACCACCGACTTCGTCCTGGAACTTGTTCCACGCCTGTGGCGAGTTCCAGCCCGGCGACCAGGCGAAGGGCACCTGGGAGCGGGGTTCGGCAGAGCCCGAGTAACCTTCCATCGAGAACGCGAACGCGGTGTCTTTGTCCTGCGGCGTACGCGGTTCGTGGACGCTGATGTTGGCGCGCATGGCGGTCCGGCCGCTGTAACGCAGCGGCTCGCGAGCCAGTTTCAGGCCCTTGATGCGGAACGCAGCAGACGGCGCGGCACCGACAATGCCGGCCAGTTGCGGATTGCTCGCAGCGCAGGCAGCGGTGACGTGATCGAGCTGAGTCCAGTCAACCGGCTGATTCAACAGGGTAGCGCGCAGGGCATGCAGCCAGCGCCAGCCTTCGTGAACCAGAATGCTCGCGTCCAGATAAGTCGGATCGAACACCTGGAAGAAGCGCTGGGCGCGGCCTTCCTGGCTGACCAGCGTGCCGTCGCCTTCGGCGAAGCTTGCGGCCGGCAGCACCAGG
>Ga0247810_10001464_pt1 | contig 14817 bp, 14 predicted proteins | sample UWRJL119311C1_FD_179918 | JGI IMG/M metagenome (GOLD analysis project Ga0247810, IMG submission 179918) | Plant litter microbial communities from Arlington Agricultural Research Station in Wisconsin, United States - UWRJ-L119-311C-1 | ecosystem: Environmental > Terrestrial > Plant litter >...
GGTTGTTACTTTACCGATTTTCATTAGCTTCACCGAAAACACGAAACCTTATTGTATGAAGTTGTCGACTTCTCTCCTGATCTATTTGGTTTTCCTGCTTGTTTCCTGCGGGCGAAACGACAGAACAGAAGCGAATCTTCGACCGGACGATGTTCAGTATATCCGTGGCCTCGGACTGCTCGACAGCAATGAAACCATACAGTTCTTCGAATCTCATGGAACCTGGAAGGATGGATTTAAGCAAGCCGGCGGATTCATCACTGAAAAGCGTATTGCTTACTACTGGCTGGATGATAACGCTAATAAACAACAGATCAGTTCCGCATTGTTCTCAGACATTGATTCGATCAGGCTGATCAATAATTCGCGAAGCCTGACTTACGCTTCCTATATCCAGGTTTACCGGTCAAACGATCTCGGCTTCAAAGCTTATTTCGATGTAGACAGCACCCGCCTGTTGCTTTTGTACAGAACGGCGAAAGCGAACTGGAAAGCCCGGCATTAATTCTCCGACCAGATCGTCCAGGCTTTCATAGCCTGCTCTTTCAGCATGGAAAGTCCGTTGAGGATCGTTGCTCCGTGAGCTTCGCTTGCTGCGAGGAACTTCGTTTTTTCCGGGTTGTAGATCAGGTCGATCACCAAATGGTCAGGCGTCAGAAATTCAAAAGGAAAAGGCACGGAAGCTTCCGTATCGGGGAAAGTTCCTACCGGCGTACAATTCACAACGACTTTACAGGCGCGCAGCATGTGCTCATTGATTGCCTCGTAGGGAAATTCGTTTGCTTTCTGCGGATCTCTCGACACGTAGATCACGTCTATTCCAATGGACTTAAACACATGGGCAACTGCTTTCGAAGCTCCGCCCGTTCCGAGAATGAGTGCGCGCTCGTGAAGATTGGTCAGGAAAGGCTTCACCGACTGGTGAAAACCGAAAGCATCGGTATTGTGGCCTATCTTTTTTCCGTCGCGGAACTGCACCACGTTAACGGCTCCTATTGCAGCTGCTTCGGGTGAAAGCTCATCGAGAAACGGGATGATAGACTGCTTGTAAGGAATCGTCACATTCAGTCCGCAAAGATCAGTATCGGCAAAAACAGCTGTTATCTCTTCAATTTGCCGGAGCTCGTAGTTCTGATAAACCGCATCGATTCCTTTTTTAAGAAAGAGATCAGTGAAGAAGCCTTTCGAGAAGGAATACCCGAGTGTTTTGCCGATGAGGCCGTACTTATGCACGTTTCGAAGCCGATTTTGAGCGGAAAAAGCCAATGATCATTGGAAGAACCGAGATGAAAATGATCCCGAGGCATACTTTTTCAATGTTCTCCTTGATCCACACGACATTTCCGAGGAAATAACCGGCCAGCGTCAGGGTGAAGATCCACAAGAATCCGCCGGCAATATCGAAGAGCAGGAAACGACGGTAGTTCATTTTTCCGATTCCCGCAGCAAACGGGGTAAATGTCCTCACAATCGGAACAAAACGCGCCATAATGATCGCTTTGGTCCCGTTCTTTTCGAAGAACGAATGGGTTTTCTCAAGATAGGATTCCTTTACCAGCTGGCGGCCGCGGATCTTCCATTTGAAAACACCCAAGCCCAGTTTACGTCCAACCCAGTAGTTGATATTATCTCCGAGAATAGCAGCAACCACGAGCATTCCAAGAAGCAAGGCCAGGTTCAGGTAACCCTGCGCTGCGAACATTCCGGCTGCAAAAAGCAGTGAATCTCCGGGAAGAAAAGGCATGATCACCAATCCTGTCTCGATAAAGATCACCAGGAAAAGCACCACGTAAATGGCCGTACCGAATTCAGCAAACAACCATTCGAAGTCAAGTGCAAAGAGGTGATGAAATAATTCTGTCATGATTAATAGATTTCAAATGATGGGTCGGTGAGTGCAAACCAGGCAGTAATTCCGCCTTCGAGCACGCTGATCTGCTTAAATCCGTATTCGCTTTCAAGCAGATTGGCTACAGCTTCAGCACGGCGGCCGGTCTTGCAGATTATGAGGTATTGTTTTTCTTTGTCAAGCGAAATAAGCTCGGACGGAACCGTATGCATCGGAATATGCGTGGAAGCCACGTGGCAGATCTCATATTCCCAGTTTTCACGAACGTCTATGAGCTGCATCTCTTCGTTTGCTATGATTTCCTTACATTCTTCCGCAGTGATCCACTTCATGCTTGCTTAGTTTGGGGGCAAATGTAGGAATTAAAGCACAAACTGACTCCCGCGGATTACGCGGATTTTCATTTGCAGCGCCAACCGGAGTTATAGGACCGTTTCTGCAACTTTTTAAATCTGATACTCAAAGACAGCTATTGCTCCCTGCTACCTCAAATCAGGATCATCCAACATGATCAGCGTATACCGAAAGCTTTCAGAGAGCGCCATCTGCGGGAAATTTGATCTTCACGCTGATCTCCATATTGAATGTCGCTACCAGCTCTCCGTCGGCTGTGCGGGCTTCCACCAAAATCATTTCGTGGCACCTTTCACCGGTTTCTTTCGCCCGGTAAACAACCTCTTTCACTTTCAATCCTTCGGCAGAAGAGAACAGAACGGTTCCCATAGCCCTTTTGTGAAAAGTAGCGTTCATCGATTTGAAAACAAAAGAAGGCTTCACTTCCAGCTGATCGGAAAAATAGAAAGCGTGCAATCCGGCTGTAACATCAGCTCCAACAGCCAGCGCACCGAAATACATGCTTTTCAGATGGTTTTTAGTTCTTCTTCCCAGGCGAATGCTGACAATGGTGTTCACATCATCGATCATCACCAGCTTCGGGCGCACAAAGCCGATCATCGGGATGTGCCACCAACCCATGATGCGCAGCATCCAGCGCCACTGGGAGATGGATTTTTCAGGCCGCATCGCCGACAAGGTCTTTAATGATGGCTTTCAGCGGACGAATGCTTTTCACATGCTCTATACTCGGGCCGGCGCACCAGACTGTTTTATAGGTAGCTCCGAAAGCTGCTTTTTTCAGGCTCTGCATACCACGGTAAAACGTAAGCGCTTTGATCCACTTTTTCAGTCGCTTGTTCTTGTTCAGGAAACGTTCGAGCGCATTCTGTTCCGTCCCGATCTCTTTTACATAAGGCGTCCGGATAACCGTACAGGGCGTACCGGAAAGCTTCGTTGTCGTTACGATATCTTTCGCGCCGAAATCCACGCAGGCCTGTTTGTATTCCTGGGAAACGCCTGCTTCGTCGGATGCGATAAAAATACTTCCGACAGAAAAGCCATCGGCTCCGTAAGTCATTACTTTTTCAAGATCGGCATGGTTTCCTACCCCACCGGCAGAAATAACGGGAATGTTCACCACCGCCTTGATAGCCGGTATAAGCTCCTGCGGAGAAGTTGGCCCCAAATGACCACCGGCCTGGTTGTTCACAGCAATAACAGCATCGGCGCCTTGTCCGGCAACCTTCGCTGCATACGTTACATCCGTCACATCGCAGAGCACTTTACTCCCTATCTTATGCGCTTCTTCTATCACCCTCGACGGATTTCCGAGCGAAGTAATGAAGAAATCGACTTTCTCTTCGCAGCATACTTTCAGCTGTTCCTCCATGAGAAAATTGGAAGCATTGACGATTAAATTAATGCCTATCGGTCCCTGTGCTTCCGCCTTGATCTTCCGGATTCCTTCCCGCAGCTCGTCGACTGTGCGGTAGTTCAACGCGGGAATCGCACCGGCAATTCCGTTCTTCGATGCCTCTATCAGCATAGCTTCGTTGGAAACCAGGAACATCGGGGCCATAATAATGGGGAAACGTATTCCTAAAAGCTGGCAAAGTGCCAATTGGGAGAGATCTTTTTCCATAAACCCGAAATTACCGAATTCGGAGGGATTCTCCAATGAAAACCACTATTTTTATTATGCACTCATAGCTTTAGCCTGTTTTCGGTTATTTAATCGTGGGATAAAGTTCCGGCATCGCCGAAAAAATGCAATGACAATACTTCTCTTTTTATCCGTTTCACTTTTTTACAAAAAAACGCTGAAACCTAACTAATAAGAGCGTTTTAGTGGAATCCCGGGGAAAACTATAAAGCTGAAGCAGTTAGCCAATTATCGTATAGTGGATAAAAAGCACCGTGTTTATTTTTTTAAATCGTAAAAAGCAGCTAACTTGTGCCCTGTTTTAACAGCAATTACTTACATACTACAGGAATTTACGTTCCGTCAACATCCTACTATAATATGAAAAATTTTCATATCGTGACCGTTATTATGGTCATGTTTACGACTAGCTTTCAGGCACAGATAAATGTATTCGAGACACCGTCTCCGGGAGTTTCAATAATTCCGCAGCGAACTTATTCACAATCGGAAGGCCAGAAGTTTAATAAAGCTGAATACTTCAGTCATCCCGATTTTGGCAAGCTGACTTTCGATGCACCTTATGACAAGCATGTAGTTGAAGACCTCAGCAAACGAAAGCCGGATGAGCGTTACTACACAGATCTCGATAACCCGACTTACTTCTACATTCAGAAATCGAGCAATCCTATTAATTTCTATGAAAACGGCGTTCTGCGAGCGATCGATCCAACGCTCTATCCGGCAGGAAACGGAAGTTACACTTCTGGAGCGCAGCCTTGCCCTACCGCTCTCAATACGCTGCAGAAATCAACTTCCATCACTTTCGGAAGCGAGACCTTCAGCTTTAATAATTACAGTCTTCGCGTTACTCACAACGATAACAGCACGACCTCACACGAAGCAAACTGGTCGAACATAGCTATCGGAAACAACGGAGCTTACGTAACGGACGTATTTCCGGGAATCGACATGCTCATCCGGTTCAGGGAAGCAGAAGTTGAATCCGATTTCATTATCCGTGAAAACCTCAACGTCAAAAGACTGGAATTCACCGATCACCTGCAGATCCCCGCCAACCTGAACGGCTTCATATTTGAGGATCAGGAGATTCCCGGGGCAGGCATGCTGATCTTTGACAACATTTACAACGGTGATACGGAGATCAAATTTGATCAGGCGCGCTGTCATGATGCATCAGAGAACAAGCATTCATGGGTTGCTCCCTACACTTTTACAGGAAACCTGCTCACCATTCTCTGCGATTCCGCCATACTGAACGACCCGCTGATGGTTTACCCGATCGTGGTGGATCCGGTAGTAACTGCGGTAGGACCCATTGCAAGCGGCGCCAATATCATAGGCTCTCTCAGGAGTCCTGCAAACTGCGCCCATACAATTAACGTAACGTTCCCCGGAGGATCAACTCCGTGGGATGTATCTGCAGGTTGGGCACTGACCACGAATTATTGTTATGGCAGCTCCGGATTCGGATTTTATGACGACTGCTGGAATTCCGAAGCACAGATATGGATCACAACAGCCTGCGGAGGCGTTTCTCCCGTAGGCGGACCGGGAACTATCTGGACCTGTCTGGGTTGCAATTACTATGGAACATGGAACCCGACATTGCCATTTTCAGGCAGCGGATCACAGTCGCTTGCGCAGTGTTTTACACCTTCCTGTGCTAACCAGACGCTTGGATTTACCATTCACAGCAACAGAAGCTATTGTGCCACTTACGGGGCATACGATGCCTGTAATTACGCCACGTCTATCTGCAACCGCATGCAGAGCTGGAATGTAACAGTACAGGGTCGAACCGCTGAGACGCTTGTAAACACAGCTACGGGAAACGGCTCACAATTCATTCCTTCTGCCAGCTGTTTCGGAACTGCTTTGTTGAATCCTGCAGCTCTTTACGGGGTCAGTCCTTACACTTATAACTGGAGCACGGGAGCAACAACCTCAACCATTAACGTTACCAATGTAAGCGGAACCACAACCTGTATCGTAACGGATGCCTGCGGAACGGCAAGAACAGCCTCCTTTACGGTAACGTGCCCGCTCGCAATAGAGCTGGAAAGCTTTGAAGCCATCGGGAAAGAGAACGAGTCTCTTCTGAAATGGACAACAAGCTTCGAAAAAGACAACGATTATTTCGCACTGATGAGAGCAGGCTCCAACGGGAGCTTCAGCGAGATCGGGCGTATTAAATCCCAGGGGAATTCGGAGCAGCAGCAGTTTTACCAGTTCACGGATACCAAGCCTTTACCTGGCATTAATTATTACCAGCTGAACATCATCGACATAAACGGCGAAATAACGCAATCGGATGTGCGGCTAATCGATCATGAAATGCCCGCCAACCACTTATCCATTCTGCCGAATCCGAATAACGGAACATTTGAGCTCGGATATAAAGTGCTGCAAAAAGGAACATACCAGGTCACGATTATTTCCGCGCTTGGAAAAACAGCTTACGACAAAAGCTACCTGCTTGAAAAAGGAAACCAGGCGATCAAAATCAGCACAACGAACCTGGAACCGGGAATGTATGTCGTTAAAATAAGCAACGGAATCAGCGAGATCTCAGAAAAGATGATGGTGAGTCATTAATCGCTGTACTTAATTTTCAGAAAAAAAGCCGTTCTAATTCTTCGGTTTCACCAGCTTGAAACCGATAAATGCTCCGGCCGCAAAGCAGGTTGTTCGTGCGCTGTACTGATAATTGATCGTATTGAAAACAGTTGAAATAGTGAGCTGATCTATGGTTGCATTTCCGGCCAGCTTCATTGTTCCGGCAGTTAACTGAAATCCGTAGAATAGATTAGCCAGCTTTCCTTCCGGCTTTGAATACCGCAGGAAATTACATTCGAGTGAAAGCGTTCTTCCGGTTAGTTTTTCAGCATAGAAAGCTTCGGTGTAAAAACTGTTCGATTCCTTTTCCTTGAACGCGAACCCTACTGCGGGAAGACCTGCGGAAGTGAAATTATAATTGAGCAATCCCTCGAAACACCAGCGGTTTTGAAACTGCAGGTGAATCCCCGCCACCACAACCGCACTGAAGAATGCAGTGGTTGCAAAATCAGTCTTGCTCTCGGTGAAATGCTGCGGATAAGCTGCTGCCATCGTTGCTTCCAGCTTTTTAGTATCCGTCTTCACATCCATCGTATTTAACCGGGTTCCAAGAACGAATTTGTCTTTCAGTATCACCCGCGGATAAAGCAGTTCGCCTTTAAAAGCTCCATGTCGCGCGGAGTTGTAAATGAGCTGTGCATTTTCAGGAAGTAACGGAAGATCTTTACGAACGACCACAGCAAACTCCGGGATTCCGGGAATGAATTCCGCGCGGATCCACTTTGCCTTAACTGCTTCCTGTGCAGAAACAGGGAAAACAATACCAGCTGTCAGGATAATGAGAAGAAGCTTCATGGCGTTAATTGGATAACTGGTGTCGAATCAACGAAGTAAGTACCATCTTCCAGGGTAAGCGAAACATAGAATTTATAAGCTCCCGGCTGCGGAGCACTCCTCGAGATCAGGTGCGTATAGGAAGGATAATGGTTTTCCTTGTAGTCGGGATAATTCTTTGCCGACGGATAAATGGCACCACCATCCGGAATGGAATCGACAGCGAAATAATTCCCTTTAAAATGGAGAAACTGGGTATTAAGGCTTCCATAGGCCGGGATGGAATTGTAAGGCTGATCCGACCAGATCTTAATTGCCGTTACCGGGTTATCTGTATAGACATAAGATTCATCGGAATTGAAATCGCCTGCTTTCACTTCCTGCGGGAAAAGATCCAGCCTGATCCCGAACAGGTTCCGCGAAACAGACAAGCCTGTGATCTTAGGATGGCCTTCCGCAGTGCTGGTGGGATAAACAGCGAGTCCTGTAATCCTGAAGCTCAGGTCGTGCTCATCGGCTTTTATGCATCCCGACAAAAAAACGACGGATAGCAGCAAAAAGAGATGATAAGGATAAAAAAGAATACGATTTGCAGTTCGGGTCATTCACGCAAATTAGGAAAAAAGTGCCGGAAAAACTAAAAGCCGTATAAATCCCGGGCAGATCTTCATTGTCAATTCTCCATAGTCAGTTACCTTTACACTATGGCAACTCCAAAAGACTGGCTTCACGCTTTCCGGCTTCGTACACTTCCGCTTTCACTTTCGGGAATTATCGTCGGATCAATGGCTGCATTGCAGAATAACCATTGGAATACAACTGTTTTCGTACTGGCATTAACAACGACTTTGCTGTTCCAGATCCTTTCCAACCTGGCCAATGATCTCGGGGACACGCTAAAAGGTGCAGACAACAAAGACCGCGTCGGACCCGAAAGAGCCGTTCAGTCGGGAGCAATCTCCATTCGTTTGATGAAACGGGCTGTTGCCATTACTGCACTGCTGTCTTTTATCAGCGCCGGATTCCTGATCTGGACAGGCACGCGATCGCTGTCGGTTTCCATCGTTTACTTTTACATTGCACTGGCCATTGCTTGTGTCCTTGCGGCCATTACTTATACCGTAGGTAAACGCGCTTACGGCTATCACGGGCTGGGCGATCTGTTCGTATTTATATTCTTCGGCTGCGTGAGCGTAATCGGCGTTTATCCCCTATTTGCCAATGAATTTGTGACCGAGCTGATCTTCCCCGCGATAACGATCGGAGCACTGAGCACAGCTGTTCTGAACCTGAACAATATGCGGGATCGCATCAACGACCAGGCCGTAGGCAAAAGAACACTTGTTGTGTCAATAGGCCCGAAAAACGCAAAAATGTACCACATTTCGCTGCTGATAGCCGGTATGCTCAGCTGGACGGCATTTTTACTGATCACCCAGCACTGGCTCGGACTCATTTCCTGTTTACCCTTCGTTCTGTTAGTGAAGCACATCGCTTTCGTTCTGAAAAACGACGAGCCGCGGGCATTTGATCCCGAGCTGAAAAAAGTAGCCCTGTCTACTTTCTTTATTTCCGTGCTGTTCGCTGTGTCAGTGATCCTGGTGAAATGTCTGAGCTGATAACCGATCTTCCCGAAAAGCTGCAGGCTTCTTTTGAAGCCCACACGCTGCTGTTTCAGAAACCGAGCGGAACCAGCAGGGGCATCCTGACAGAAAAAAAACTATGGCTGCTGAAACTATGGTCTGAAGACCGGCCGGAAGCAGGAACCGGTGAATGCAGCATCATTCCCGGACTTTCTCCCGATTATACCAGCGATCAGCAATACGAAAGCGAGCTTCGCGAAATCGTGAATGATCCGCTGCGTTATCTCCGCCAGCCCGGATTACTTGCAGCCAGGCCTTCCCTGCTTTTCGGCCTGGAAACAGCTTTTATCGACTGGCAGAACGGCGGCAGACAAGTGCTTTTCGACAATTCCTTCACACGCAGCGAGCGCCCGATTCCCATCAATGGATTGATCTGGATGGGCGAAGAGCAGTTCATGCAGCAGCAGATCGAAGAAAAGATAGCACAGGGATTTTCGTGCATTAAAATGAAGGTCGGAGCAATCGATTTTGAGCAGGAGATCCACTTACTCGAAGGAATCAGAAGGAACTATCCACAGGAGAAAATGGTGCTGAGAGTCGATGCCAACGGAGCATTTTCACCGGACGAAGCGCCTGGAAAGCTGAGCCGACTTGCAGGCCTCGGCATTCATTCCATCGAACAGCCGATAGAAGCCGGGCAATTGGAAGCCATGAAATCTCTTTGTTCAACAACAGCTTTGCCGATCGCCCTGGACGAAGAGCTGATTCCCGTTACACAGAAAGACGAGCGCCGGAACCTACTGGAATTTATCCGTCCGCAATACATCATTCTGAAACCCAGTCTTCACGGCGGATTATCGGGTTGCCTGGAATGGATCTCGATCGCCGAATCACTTGCTATTCCCTGGTGGATCACTTCCGCGCTGGAATCTAATATCGGCCTGAATGCCATTGCCCAGTTCACCGGGAATTTCGAGCCGCAGATTCCACAGGGATTAGGTACCGGCGGATTGTACACTACGAATTTTGAATCTAGGCTGTTTATCCGTCAGGGGAAACTCCACTACAAATCAGTTTAACAGCAAATCCAACTAAACCGACGAATTTGAATGCTTTTGGAGGAATTTTGATGCTTTTTGCGGGAATTGGAGGTTCCGCTTTCTGACCTGTTTAAGTGAACCACGCGATTCAAGTGTTATCGCGGAAGTCGCGATCGCCAGTAAAAACGCGGTACACACGTTGGTTTCAGGCGAGCTATTGCTGAGCAACTGCTTAGACATTGCTTAGACACTGTTTAAACAGGACGTTTCCGGGAGGGGACAAAATGAAAGACACAAATCGCAAAAACCCGTCATTTCCGGTCAAAACGATCAATTACCCTCATTTTCCATCAAAACCAGCGCAAAGCTTGTACGCTTCGCCTAATTTGCAGATAGTGGAAGCGCTAACCCGAACGAAATTGCTGTTCGACGGAAGATAAAACCGCAAGTTAAACGCTCACTCCTCAAGGATTCGTATTTTCGTATCTGCTAACGAATCTGCCCTGGCAGAGAACCGAATTGACATGCACAACAGAATTACATCCCTTTTCAAAATTGACTATCCGCTCATACAGGCGGGAATGATCTGGTGTTCAGGCTGGGAGCTTGCTTCCGCTGTTTCGAATGCCGGCGGATTAGGAATTATCGGCTCGGGATCCATGTATCCGGAAATACTCGAAGAACACATTGTAAAGTGCAAAGCGGCAACAGATAAGCCTTTCGCGGTGAATCTCCCTATGCTTTACCCGAATATCGAAGAACACATTACCCTCATTATCAAACACGAAGTTCCCATTGTTTTTACTTCAGCAGGAAATCCGAAAACGTATACCGAACGCCTGAAATCGCAGGGAATCGTTGTTGTTCACGTTGTTTCCAGCCTGAAATTTGCTCTGAAAGCACAGGAAGCAGGCGTGGATGCCGTAGTTGCAGAAGGTTTTGAAGCGGGAGGACACAATGGCCGTGACGAAACAACCACTTTCTGCCTCATTCCGATCGTTGCCTCTCAAATATCCATTCCGCTCATCGCAGCCGGAGGAATTGCAACCGGGCGGGGAATGCTCGCCGCTATGACATTGGGAGCAGACGCTGTTCAGATAGGCTCCCGTTTTGTTGCCACTCCCGAATCTTCGGGGCACGCCAATTTCAAACAGGTGATCATCGACTCCAAAGAAGGCGATACCATGCTCACCCTGAAAGAGCTGACACCTGTTCGCCTGGTCAAAAATGAGTTCTTTCACAAAGTAGAAGCCGCTTACAACGAAAATGCAACGGCTGAACAGTTGAACGAGCTGCTTGGTCGAGGAAGGGCAAAAAAAGGAATGTTCGAAGGAGATCTTACCGAAGGCGAGCTGGAGATCGGACAAATCTCCGGACTGATCAAAGAGATCAAACCGGCTGCGGAAGTAGTAGTCGAAATCATGACCGAATTTAAACAGGCTCTTGCCGAAAGACAGGAAGCAAAATACAACTTTTAATGATTGAATTCAATCGCTTTAAACTGGACAACGGACTAACCGTTCTCCATCATTTCGACCCCACTACGCCAATGGCAGTGGTCAACACGCTTTACGACGTCGGTGCCCGCGACGAATCCGAAGACCGGACAGGCTTTGCTCACTTATTCGAGCACCTGATGTTCGGCGGGTCTGTTAACATTGCCGATTTCGACGCACCGCTCCAGTTTGCCGGTGGCGAGAGCAATGCATTCACATCCAACGATATAACAAACTATTACGACATTCTGCCGGTTCAGAACATCGAAACCGCTTTGTGGCTGGAAAGCGACCGTATGTTATCGCTTGCCTTCACCCCGAAAAGCCTCGAAGTCCAGCGAAACGTGGTAATTGAAGAATTCAAGCAGCGCTACCTGAATCAGCCTTACGGCGATGTGTGGCTCGAATTGCGTCCGCTGGCTTACCGCGAGCATCCTTACAAGTGGGCAACCATCGGTAAAGAGATCCGACACATCGAAGAAGCGGAAATGGAAGACGTGAAAGCCTTTTTCAAAGCTCATTACCACCCGGGAAATGCCATTCTGTGCATAGCCGGTAATATTTCCCTGGAAAGGACCCGGGAGCTCATCACCAAATGGTACGGTGACATTCCGAAATCGCTGAAACCCGAGCGCATGCTTCCGAAAGAACCCGAACAAACCGAATTCCGGGAGAAAACAATCGAGCGTGCCGTTCCCAACGATGCGTTCTACTATGCTTTTAAAATGCCTGAACGACGCTCTTTCGAGTACTACGTTGCAGACATTATTTCCGATGCGCTGGGCCGTGAACGATCGTCAAGGCTTTATGCCCGGCTCAAAAAAGAGCTCAAGCTGGTAACATCCATCAACGCTTACATTACCGGCTCTCTCGATGAAGGATTGCTGGTCATTGACGGAAAGCTGAGTGACGGCGTTTCATTCGAAGAGCTCGACAAGGCGCTCTGGGAAACGCTCAACGATCTGATCGACCATCCTTTTTCCCCGGAAGAAACTGCGCGATTGCTCAATAAGATCCGCACCATGAAAGAATTCCAGGAGCAGGGATTGCTGAACCGCGCCATGAACCTCTGTATCTACGAGCTGCTCGGGGATGCGAACGGCGTCAACGAAGAAAACACTTTATACCAGTCTATTACGGCTGAACATATTCAAAAACAGGCAGCGGCAATGCTTCAGAAAGAAAACTGCTCGCTTTTGCGCGTTAAAGCACTACAGGCATGATGAACAGACAGGAACAACCCCTCGTAAATACGATAGAGCACATTGATTTTGTGAAGCCGCATGTATTCGATATTACGCCGCATGTCCCGCTTGTATGGATGAAAGACGTACCCAATGATACCGTTCGCCTGGACCTGTTTTTCGATGCCGGGATTATCCGCGGCACAGACAGTATTCCATCCGTTGTTCACTCCCTGATATTTTCAGGTACGGCAGAACAATCGTCAGTAGAAATTCATGAATCGATTGATGCGCTTGGCGGATTTCTCGATACCGACCTTTCATTCGAAGGAGCGTGCGTAAGCGTTTACTGTTTGCGCGAGCACATCGAAACCATCTCCGGATTGGTTGCCAACGCCATTAACGGTCTTGCTTTCCGCGAAAGTGAAGTGGAAGACAGCATGCGTTCCATGAGCCAGAAATTCAAAGAGAACAAGCAGAAAGTTAAAAACGTGGCTCAGCAGGAGTTTCGCGGCGCCTTATTCGCGTCCGATGCCAGCTATTCGACACTTGCAAAAGCGAGCGATTTCGAAGCACCGGATGTTCCTGCAATGAAACGCTTTTTCAAAGATCATTACCTGAACGGGCTCACCCGTATGACACTCGTCGGGAACCTGGAGCAGGATACCGTTGACGCGCTGATCGACCTGTTCGGAAAATGGGCGGTCGATTACCAGCCTCAATACGGAAAAGCATTCGAAGCAACTGAAAAACGCCTGCACTTTCCCGTTGAAGGAACTGTACAAACAGCTATTCGCATGGGCAAGATCCTCTTCCCGAAAACACATCCCGACTATTTGGAATTTCACCTGGTGAATACCATTCTCGGCGATTATTTCGGCAGCAGGCTGATGTCCAACATCCGCGAAGATAAAGGCTATACCTACGGTATCGGTTCGGCTACGATGGAGCTGCAGCACAGCGGTTACTTTGTGATCGTAACAGAAGTAGGAACCGATGTTGCCGATGCGACCCTGAAAGAGATCAGATCGGAACTCGAGCGTTTGCAAACAGAGCTGGTTCCCGAAGAAGAGCTCGAACTGGTAAAAAACTACATTCTCGGGCAACTGCTGAAAAGCGCCGACGGACCTTACGCCATGCTGGACATGTATAACAGCGTCGACCTTTACGGGCTTGATCTTTCGTTCTACGACGAGGCCATCCGCAAAGTAAAAGCGATGACACCGGAGCGCGTTCGCGAGCTGGCCGGAATTTACCTGAAATGGGAAGATTTCCTAATAGTTACTGCCGGCTAGCAACGTTCAGATAAACCGATACGTTTACACTAAAAGCAGGATTAACCCGTTTTAAAAACTATGCGCACACGACTGCTCTTATTGCTTGTGATCTGCTGTTCCGTTTTTACGGTCCGGGCAAATCACGTTATGGGCGGTGAGATCACCTGGAAATGCAGCGGGAACGGGTATGTTTTCGAGCTTATTTTCTACCGTGACTGCAACGGAGGCGAGATCAATACCGTATCGGAGAACATTCGCGTGTGGCACCATGCTTCCGTTTCTACCATTCCCGTAGCGTTTATCAGCAGGGAGGATATTTCACCTACCTGTACGCCCGTTACCGGTTCTCCGCAGCCATTGGATTGCGGTACGGGAACCGGCGGCGGAAACGGCATCGGCGCTATTGAAAAGATCACTTACCGGAGCGCAGTCATTCCCCTTCCCGGAACACCGCCGGCGGGAACAGGCTGGATCTTTACCTTCGACAATTTCTCCAGGAGCGGAACGATCACCAACCTGATGAATCCGGTTAATTACGGGCTCACTATTACAGCAAAGATGTTTAGTATTCCGGGAGCTGCCGCAGGAGTCTGTGTTGACAATTCCCCCCGTTTTCTGCAGGATCCCTATATGGTGAGCTGTTCGGGAGAAAATTACGCTTACAACATGCACGCGGTCGATATTGACCTGGATTCACTTCACGTGGCATTCGGAACACCGGTCGACTGGCTGAACGGAGCAACTTACAATCCACCAGTGACGCCGGCAGCGATTCCTTTCGAACCGGGATTCAGCGCCACTTCACCAACGCCGGATGCCTCCATGATGCCGGGAAATATTCCTGCCCAGCTGGATGCGCAGTCAGGAGAGCTTACTTTTACCTCTTTCACTACCGGAAGTTATGTTGTGAAGGTCGTTACCAGCAGTTTCAGGAATGGAGTGCTGATAGCAGAGGTAGAACGCGAAATGCAGCTGGTCGTGCTCAATTGTACAGCA
>Ga0247810_10001467_pt1 | contig 14781 bp, 16 predicted proteins | sample UWRJL119311C1_FD_179918 | JGI IMG/M metagenome (GOLD analysis project Ga0247810, IMG submission 179918) | Plant litter microbial communities from Arlington Agricultural Research Station in Wisconsin, United States - UWRJ-L119-311C-1 | ecosystem: Environmental > Terrestrial > Plant litter >...
CTGCTCAGCTACTCGCACGACATCGAGGTGCTCGAGCGCTTCGAGAAGCGCCTGGACGCCGGCCACGCCCGCACGTTCGCGATCATCGCCCTTCGGCACGGCAAGGCCGTCCCCCCGGGGTCGTGGGATGGGCCCGACTCGACGCGTCCGCTCCTGCAGCGGGGTACCGACCAGGCCCGCGGGGTGGCCGCCGGCGTCGCCGCCTACGCGCCGTTCCACCTGGTCAGCAGCACCGCCTCCCGCTGTCTCGCCACCATCGACCCGGTCGCGCGCCTCCTGGGCAGGGACGTCGTCATGACGGCCGACATCAGCCAGGACGCCCACGAGAACGGCATCGCGGACGTGGCCAAGGTCGTCACGAAGCGCCTCGCGCGCCGGCGCACGTCGGTGCTCTGCAGCCACGGCCCCGTCCTGCCGGAGATCATCGCCGAGGTCGCGCGTCAGACGCAGTCCGCGCCCGACCCGTCGTTCCGTAACGCCGCGATGCTGTCGACGGCGGAGTTCACGGTGCTGCATGTCTCGATGGATCACCCCACCGCGGGCGTCGTCGCGATCGAGACGCACGGGCCGGCGGCCTAGCGGGTTATCCACAGGATGGAGCGGGTCTTCGTCGCTCGTTCACCTCCCGTTCACCAAGCACAACAAAGCTGGTCAAACACGGGATCTAGCGTCGCTTAGCGGGTCGGCACCGGCCCCATCCTGTAACCCACATTCCCGAAGGGAAACCTGTGAACATCACGTTCAAGCGTCTCGGCGCCGTTGCGGCCATCGCCGTCGCCGGCAGCCTCGTGCTCTCCTCCTGCGCAGCCAACGAGGAGGCCCCTGCTGGCGGCGACTCCGACAGCACCCTTTCCGGCACCATCAACGGTGTCGGCGCCTCGTCCATGGGCTCGGCCCAGGAGGCATGGATCGCCGCATTCCAGGGCGAGAACACCGGCGTCACCGTCAACTACGACCCCGCCGGTTCGGGTGCGGGCCGTGAGGCCTTCATCGCCGGCGGCGCGCTCTTCGCGGGCACCGACTCGGCGCTCAGCGACGACGAGATCGCGGGCGGCTTCGCCGGCTGCGCGACCGAGGGCTACATCCAGGCCCCCGCGTACATCTCCCCGATCGCCGTGATCTTCAACGTCGAGGGTGTCGACGAGCTCAACCTCGACGCCGTCACGCTCGCCAACATCTTCAGCGGCTCCATCACGCAGTGGAACGACCCGGCCATCGCCGCCCTCAACGAGGACGCCGAGCTCCCCGCCGCGCCGATCACCGCCGTCCACCGTTCGGACGACTCGGGCACCACCAAGAACTTCGCGGACTACCTCAACAAGGTCGCCCCGGAGGCCTGGACCTCCGAGCCCGCCGACACGTTCCCCTTCCAGTCCGGTGAGGGTGCCCAGGGCACCTCGGGCGTCGTCGAGGCCGTGACCAACGGCACCAACACCATCGGTTACGCCGACGCCTCGCGCGCCGGTGACCTGGGTGTCGCCGCGATCAAGGTCGGCGACGAGTTCGTCGCCTACACCGCCGAGGCCGCTGCCGCGGTCGTCGACGGCTCGCCCGCCGTCGAGGGACGCGACGAGACCGACCTCGCGATCAAGCTCGACCGCAACACGACCGACCCGACCCAGTACCCGCTGGTCCTGGTCTCGTACGTGATCGCCTGCCAGGAGTACGAGGACGCGTCCGACGCGGCCAACGTCAAGGCGTACCTGACGTACATCACCAGCGAGGCCGGCCAGACCGAGGCTGCTGACCAGGCCGGTGCGGCTCCCCTCTCGGCCGAGCTCTCGGGCAAGGTCGCTGCGGCGCTCGCCACCATCAAGTAACACCCTTTCGATCCTTCGGGCCGCGGCGCACATGCCGCGGCCCGTTGGACTGAAACCACCACGAACCGCAGCCCTCAGGAGCAGCCCGCATGACGACAACGACCCCGTCGCCCACCAAGGCACCCCAGCGCCTGGCCGACCGTGTCTTCTCCGGCTCCGCCCTCGCCGCCGGCTCACTGATCCTCGTGGCCCTCGCCGCGGTCGCGATCTTCCTGCTCGCCCAGAGCCTCCCGGCCCTCACGGCCGACCCGACCGAGCTCAAGGGATCGCCGTCGAGCTTCTGGGAGTACGTCGCCCCGCTCGCCTTCGGAACCGTCTGGGCAGCCTTCCTCGCGCTGCTCATGGCCCTGCCGCTCTCACTCGGCATCGCCCTCTTCATCTCGCACTACGCCCCGCGCCGCGTCGCCCAGGGCCTCGGCTACATCATCGACCTGCTGGCCGCCCTCCCCTCGGTCGTCTTCGGCCTCTGGGGCATCAAGGTGCTCGCGCCGCTGGTGCAGCCGCTCTACTCGTGGCTCACCCAGAACCTCGGCTGGATCCCCTTCTTCGCCGGCGACGCCTCGGGCACCGGCCGCACGATCCTCACCGTCGCGATCGTCCTCGCCGTCATGATCATCCCGATCATCACCGCCCTCTGCCGTGAGGTCTTCCTGCAGACGCCGACCCTCCACGAGGAGGCCGCTCTGGCTCTCGGGGCCACGCGCTGGGAGATGATCACCATGGCGGTTCTGCCGTTCGGACGCCCCGGCATCATCTCCGCCGCAATGCTCGGCCTCGGCCGCGCACTCGGCGAGACCATGGTCGTCGCGATGGTCCTCTCCCCCGCCGTCCTCATCAGCTTCGTGGTCACCAGCTCGCAGAACCCCACCACGATCGCCGGAAACATCGCGCTGAACTTCCCCGAGGCCCACGGCGTCGCGGTCAATGCGCTCATCGCGACCGGCCTCATCCTCTTCGCCATCACGCTCGTGATCAACTCGATCGCCCGCGCCGTCATCAACCGCCGCAAGGCCTTCTCCGGAGCGAACTGATGACCACGACCATCTCCCCCGCCGGCGTCACCAACTCGCTGACCACCGGCCGACTGCCGCGCTGGGCACCGTGGGCACTCCTCGGCGCCAGCTGGGTCGTGTTCGTGGTGATCTTCGCGATCACCGCCGCCAGCACCGGAGACGAGTTCAACATCGCCGGCGCGATCCTCCTCGGCACCGTCGTCTTCGACGTCCTCCTCTACGTCATCGCGCGTCTGGTCGAGGGGTCCCGTCAGGCGACCAACCGCCTGGTCACCTCGCTCGTGGCCACGGCCTTCATCATCGCGCTGCTGCCGCTCTTCTCGCTGCTCTACACGGTCGTCTCGAACGGTCTCGCCCGCTTCGACATCCAGTTCTTCAGCGAGTCGATGCGCAACGTGGTCGGCGAGGGCGGCGGCGCGCTGCACGCCATCGTCGGCACCCTGCTCATCACCGGCGCGGCCGCGCTCATCTCGGTCCCGGTCGGCCTCCTCACCGCCATCTATCTGGTCGAGTACGGTCGCGGTCCGCTCGCCAAGGCGATCACCTTCTTCGTCGACGTCATGACGGGCATCCCGTCGATCGTCGCCGGCCTGTTCGCCTTCGCCTTCTTCTCGCTCATCCTGGACGACCCGGGCATCCGCTTCGGTCTCGGTGGCTCCGTCGCCCTGTCGCTCCTGATGATCCCGGTCGTCGTGCGGTCGAGCGAGGAGATGCTGAAGATCGTCCCGAACGAGCTCCGCGAAGCCGCCTACGCCCTCGGTGTGCCGAAGTGGCTGACGATCCTCAAGGTCGTCATCCCGACCGCCATCGCGGGCATCGCCACCGGCGTGACGCTCTCGATCTCCCGCGTGATCGGTGAGACCGCGCCGCTGCTCATCATCTCCGGCTTCACCGCGAGCATGAACTACAACATCTTCGACGAGCGCATGATGTCGCTCCCGGTCTTCCTGTACACCCAGTACGCGAACCCGGGCACCGACGTGCAGGCGTACATCGACCGCGCCTGGGCGGGCGCTCTCACGCTCATCGTGATCGTGATGCTGCTCAACCTGCTCGCGCGTCTCATCGCCAAGTTCTTCTCCCCCAAGCTCGGTCGATAGACCGGTAAACGAAGGAATCCCGTGTCCAAGCGCATCGAAGTCAGCGACCTCAACGTCTACTACAGCAAGTTCAAGGCTGTCGAGGACGTCTCCCTCACGATCGAACCCCGCACCGTCACCGCCTTCATCGGCCCCTCGGGCTGCGGCAAGTCGACGTTCCTGCGCACGCTCAACCGCATGCACGAGGTCATCCCCGGTGCCCGCGTCGAGGGTGGCGTCTTCATCGACGGCAACAACCTCTACGGTGCCGGCGTCGACCCCGTGCTGGTCCGCCGCCAGGTGGGCATGGTCTTCCAGCGCCCGAACCCCTTCCCGACGATGTCCATCCGCGACAACGTGCTCGCGGGCGTGAAACTCAACAACAAGCGCATCTCCAAGTCCGACGCGGACGACCTGGTCGAGAAGTCGCTGCAGGGCGCCAACCTCTGGAACGAGGTCAAGGACCGCCTCGACAAGCCCGGCTCGGGCCTGTCCGGTGGCCAGCAGCAGCGTCTCTGCATCGCGCGCACCATCGCCGTCTCGCCCGAGGTCATCCTCATGGACGAGCCGTGCTCGGCCCTCGACCCGATCTCGACGCTCGCCATCGAGGACCTCATCGAGGAGCTCAAGCAGGAGTACACGATCGTGATCGTGACCCACAACATGCAGCAGGCGTCGCGCGTCAGCGACAAGACGGCCTTCTTCAACATCGCTGGAACCGGCAAGCCGGGCAAGCTCATCGAGTACGACGACACCCGCACCATGTTCTCGAACCCGAGCGTCAAGGCGACCGAGGACTACGTCTCCGGCAAGTTCGGGTAACCGCCCAGCGGGTCGAGCCGCCCAGCAGCGGGTCGAGCCGCCCAGCGGGTCGAGCTCGTCGAGACCATGGAAAAGGCCCCGCCGATCGGCGGGGCCTTTTGCGTTCCTGGGTCCGGGTCTAGGCGGTGAGCACCACGACCGGGGTCGTGGTCGGGATCTCGGAACCGCCCTTCGGCTCCACGGTGATGCCTACCGCGTCACCGGCGCTCATCGTGCCGTCCAGCAGCACCCACGAGTCGTCGCGACGGTCGGCAGGCAGGAAGCCGGCCGGGCGGGCGCCGTCCTCGCCGATGTACCAGAGCTGGTAGGTGCGGTCGTCACCGAGATCCTCCGCGCCGCTGACCGACACGGCGGAGATGCCGAGTTCGGCCGAGTAGCGCATGGTGGCCACTCCCCCGCCGGCGACGTCGGAGACGAGTTCGGCGCGGTCGTCGGCGAGCGTGAGTTGCTCGAGCGCGGACGCCTCCGTGGACTGCTGGGGAGGCGAGAGGAGCGAGTCACCGAAGGCGATACCCCCGGCCACCAGCGAGACCGCGGCGGCGATGCCCGCGATCGCGATCGCCGGACGCTGGAACCAGCGCGACTCCGCCTTGCGGGACGCCGCTCCGGTCTCCTTCGCCACCACCGGCGCGATGCCGGTGACGGGCTTCGGTACCGCAGCGAGCTGCGGCGTCACCGCGATCTGCGCGAGCAGGGCGGACCGGAGGGCCGCCGGCGGCTCGACCGGCGCCGCGGAGAGGCCGAGCATCACGGCCGTGTCCTGCAGCTCGGTCGCCTCGGCACGAGCGGTGTCCGAGCTCTCGAGAACATGCTCATAGGCCTCCCGCTCGGCGGGTGTCACGGCGTCGAGGGCGTATGCGCCCGACAGATCCAGGTCGTCCTTCGTCATGATGCCACCCCCAATTCGTCTCTCAGTCTGATCATTCCGTCCCGCAGTCGGGTCTTGATGGTCCCGACGGGGATGTGCAGCAGTTCCGCCACCTCCGAGTGGCTGAGGCCACCGAAGTAGGCGAGCGTCACCGCCTGGCGCTGCAGCTCGGTGAGCCGCTCGAGCGCCTGCTTGACGCGTTCGCTCTCCAGTTTCACCTCGACGGTCTCGGCCACATGGTCGTATTCCGACTGGTAGTCGCGGATGCCGACCTTCGTGTCGCGATCCCGTGATGACTGTGCGGCACGGACCCTGTCCACGGCCCGGCGGTGCGTCATCGTCATGATCCAGGTGACGGCCGAACCCTTGCCCGCGTCGAAACGCGGGGCGTTCTGCCACACCTCGAGGAAGATCTCCTGCGTGACCTCCTCCGACTGCGCGTGGTCACGGAGCACCCGCCGGGTGAGGCCGAGGACACGCGAGGCCATGAGGTCGTACAGCTGGGCGAAAGCGCGCTGGTCGCCGGTCGCCACGAGCGCCAGCAGGGTGTCGGCAGTTACGGCGGATTCCGCCGGATTCACATCCCTGCTCGGCTCTGGGTCACGGGTCACAAGCTCAAGCATGACAGTAGTTCGGGGCCGTTTCCTGAACCGATTGCTCATGTCTTCAGATCGACGGAGCGAGAGGAGTGAAACCGAGCCGCAGAAACGCCTCTCGGCGCGAGTCCGTTCGAAACGGCAGATATTGGAGCCCGGGGTTACTGCGGCCCGGCTCGTCAATAGTAGCGAAGGTCATTCCAGGCTGCCTGAGCGCTGCAGGCGCGCGCAGGCGGCGAGGTCCTCACCGGTCTGGGAGAAGCGGAGGGCGCGCGTCGTCAGCTCGCTCGCCCGCTCGGGAGCCGGGGCCTCCTGGTCGTCGGCGATGCTGGTGGACCCGGCGGCCATGATCCGACAGAAGGCGGCGGCCCGGTCGAGGGCGGTCGCGAGATCCCCGCGGAACAAGCCTCGCAGGATCTGGTCGGCGAGTGCCGTGATCTCCTCCGGGCCCGTCGGCATCTCCGCGCCCGCGATCACCGGGTCGATCGTGCCGAGCTCGTCGGCGCCCCGCTGGAAGAGGAGGCTCGTGCCGGACGGATCCTGTCGGATGAGGGTGCGGATGAGATACATCCGCCACAGGGCTCCCGGCAGGCTGCGGGCCGCCGATCGTGCCCACAGTTCGGCGAGGGCGTCGAGCCCGTGCTCGTCCGTGTAGGCGACGAGCCGCTCCAGCACCTCCGGGTCGTCGGAGGCCCTCGCGCGATTGACGAGCGTGTGTGCTGTGTCGTGAGCCAGGCGCATGATCTGCGCCGGGTCCATCCCACCCTCGTAGGTGTCGAACTTGTCGCCCGAGAACTGGGTGGGCTTGTGGAATTCGGAACTCACCGACTCCACGGTACTCGGGTCGCGGTGGCGCGTGCCGAGCGGGTCGTGCTGGGCCGTTCTGGGTCGTTCCTAGGCGGCAACGAGGGCGGTGGAAGCGGTGAGGGCCGCAGCGACCTGCTTGCGGTTGAGGCCGGAGTCGAACGCGGCCGAGACCCAGCGGTGCATCTCGAGGAAGGCGTTCACGGAGCCGAAGGGGCCGACGCCGAGGGCGGCGACACCGGCGGCGCCGGCGGTGGTGACGGAGGCGGCGACTCGCTCCAGAAGAGCGGCGTCGGAAGGGACCTGGGTGATGGTTGCGCTGTTCATACCCATATGGTGCTTCGGCGCCACCGATTGCGCGATGGGGAGACCTACCCACCCGCTACGCTGGCATGACGGGCCTGTAGCTCAGTTGGCAGAGCATCGGACTTTTAATCCGCGGGTCGTGGGTTCGAGCCCCACCGGGCCCACATAAAACTGCGCCGGCCAGAGGTCGGCGCTGTTTTATGTCCGCTCGGATGTAGAAAAACCCGCGAGGGGGTCCCCATCGCGCCGGTTCCGGCGAATTGCGCCCCTCATCACCTCGCACGCGGCCCGACCGCGCAATGTGACGGCCGAGCCGATGGGGCGGGTTCGAGCCCCACCGGGCCCCCGCACGAGCCCGCTCGCGGCAGACCCTCGCCCGGGCAGCTCCCCCGGTCTCGTCCCGCCGACCTTCCCCAATCGGCGGTTCAACCCGCGCGGGAGCAGCCGATCGGGGAAGTTCGGCAGGGAGGATCAAGCAGATCCCAGACAGGACTAGCGGAAGACGCCCCACTGCAGGTTGAACAGCGCGCCGCTGACGGACGCGTCCGGCTCGCCGACCGTGTAGCCGTCGATGTTGGGGACGGCGTCTGCAATGTCCTTGTCGTCCCAGTGCGCGTGGGCGATGTAGCGGATCGGGCCGGTCTCGGGCCCCCGGTCGTGGATGTTCACCGTCACGTCGCGGCCGCGGATACGGACACTGCGCTCGTGGACGATCGCGTCGTCGGCGTTGCTGGGAAGCTCGATCACATCGGCGTCAACCATGGTTCAACGGTAACCAGCGTCGCCCGACACGTCTGCACCCCCAAGTGGGTGACGGGAGGACGGGACGAAGGTCGTACGCTCGTCGGAACGTGACACCTTCCGATGCGACGAGACTCGTGGCCTGGGCCGCCGAGCTCCGTGCCGTCCACACGCGCCTACGAGCCGCGCTCGAACTGGCGCAGGACGGCCTCGACACCGACCAGTTGCTCTACTGCCATGGGTTCTGCGTCGCCCTCGACGGGCACCATCGCGGCGAGGACCGCAGCCTCTTCCCGGCGATCGAGGCGCAGCATCCTGAGCTCCGTGACACGCTTCGAGCTCTCGAGCGCGATCACGCGATGATCGCCCACCTCATCGGCGGCCTACAGGAGGCGATCGCGCGGTCGGCGGACGGCGCCGAACTGGAACGCCATCTCGAGGGGATCGGGGCGATCATGGAGAACCACTTCCGCTACGAGGAGAGGCAGCTGCTCACCGTGCTGGAGACGTTGGCGCTCGACGCGGAGACGTCCACGGTGCTCGGCCCCCTCTAGACCACGAGCCGGAAGCGCTCCAGCACGACGAGCGTCGTGTCGTCGACCTCGAAGCCGTCGCCGAGCTCGGCACGCATCGCGTCGGATCGCCAGAAACGTAGGTGTCCTGCGCGCCAGTCGTCGACGGAGGCGTAGCCCTCCCCCTCATCGAGGGCGTGCTGGAGATCGACCTCGCCCAACGGAACAACGGCGACACCGGTCACCTCGATGACGGTGACGACAGCCCCGTCCGAGTCGACGACCGCGCTGCGCTCGCCGACCGAGGGAACCGGGTCGCCGTCGAGCTCGTACTCGTGGAGGAGCGAGCTCGTGCTGGTCTTCTCCCCGGACAGGATGGCCGCGACGAGCCTGTCACGGAGGGGCCCCGGGAACGCGAACTCGGCTATCGGCAGGCTGCTCATGCCGCGACCCTACCCGTCGGAGCAGGTCGCGCGGCTCACCTCGAGGGTGATCGCCGAGTCCGTGCGCACCACCGTCCCCGGTGCGGGCGAGGTGGAGGTCACGAGGCCCGACCCGTCGGCATCGACCACGCACTTCTGCGTCACGGCACCGGCGAAGCCGGCCGCCTCGAGGGCGGTGATCGCCTTGGCGGGTTCCTTGCCCACCAGCCCCGAGGGGATGGCGGCCATCATCCCGTTGCTGGTGAACACGGTCACGGTGGCTCCGGAGGAGGCGACGGCTCCCGCGCCGGGGTCGGTCCTGGCAACGACACCGGCCGGGAGGTCGGAGTCGACCTGACCGCCGCCGGCGTAGACGAGACCGCGGGCCTCGATGATCGACCTGGCCGTCTCCGGGCTCTGGCCGATGACGTCGTCGACCGTCACGCCGGTGCCGGTGAGAAGGCGCTGCGGCGGCTCCGGAAAGGCGCTTCCGCCGTAGATGGAGTCGGCCTTGGTGAGGATCGCCTTGCCGATGAGGTGGCGCAGGTTGCCACCGTTCGGGTAGTTGCGCATCTTGTAGTCGCCGACGATGTTGCCGACCCAGATGGCGGACGCGACCTCGGTCGTCGAGCTGACGATCCAGGTGTGCTTGGACGAGTCGGTGGTTCCGGTCTTGCCCATGTGCGGGATGCCGTTGCGCGGGTTGGAGGCGTAGCCCTTCATCGCGCCCTGGAGCGCGTAGGCGGCGGCCGCCGCGACCTCGGCGTCGACGAGCGACGCCTGGCATCGCGCCGGCTCCGGCCCGAGGTCGGTGCCGCTCGCGTCGATGAGACGGTCGACGAAGATCGGGGCGCAGTACACGCCACCGTTGGCGATCGCGGCATAGGAGGCGGCCAGCGTCATCGGCGCCACGTCCTCGATGCCGAGGATGGCCGCGGGGTTGGTCTGCAGCCCCTGCTCGTTGGGGACCGCGGTGTGCACGCCGAGTGACTCGGCGATGCGCTTGGTGTCGCATTGGTCGAGCTTCATCGACATGGAGATGTAGGCGCCGTTGATGGAGGTCGCGGTGGCGGCCATGACGGTGCGGCTACCGGTCTCGTTGGCGTTGTTCCGGAACTTCCACGACCCGACCCACGGCCCGTTGCAGGTGTCCGCGAAGGACGACTGCTGCACGGTCCGGCCGTTGGCGTCGACGACCTGGTTGAGGCCGTTGCCGGCGCGCAGCCAGTTGAGCAGGGTGAACAGTTTGTAGGTCGAGCCCGCCTGGAATCCGGAGGAGCCCCCGTACCTCTGGTCGGTGTTGAAGTTGAGCGCACTGGTGCCGAGACCGCCGCCGGCGAGGCTGTCGTCGAACGCCTTGTTCTGCGCCATCGTGAGGATACGGCCCGTGCCGACCTCGATGAGGGTGGCCGATGCGCCGAGCGCGAGACGCGTCTCCTCGGGGTTCGCGTACTGACGGAGGCTCGCCTGTGCCGTCGCCTGCAGCTCGACGTTGAGGCTCGTGTAGAGGTCGTAGCCGCCGATCTTCCAGCGCTGCTCGCGCTCCTCCGGCGTCGTCCCGAGCTGAGTGAGGTCCTTGATGGACTTGACCACGTAGTCGCAGAACTGGCGCGCAGTCTCGAGAGCGGCGATGCAGCCGGACTGGGCGCGGGTGAGGGTGACGGTCGTCTCATCCACCGGGTAGGCGATGGCCTCGTCGAGCTCCTCCTGCGTGATCATCTGCTCGACGAACATGTTGCGGAGGATCACGTCGCGGCGGTTCTTGTTCTCCGCGTACTTCGACGGGTCGTCGAGGGCTCGGGCGGTCGGCTGCTGCACGATCGCGATGAGGCTGGCGGCCTGCGGGAGGGTGAGGTTCGCGGCGGTCGTCGCGTAGTAGCGCTGTGCCGCGGCCTCGATGCCGTAGGTGTTGCCGCCGAAGCCGGCGATGTTGAGGTACGCCATCAGGATCTCGTCCTTGGAGTAGCGCTTCTCCAGGCTGATGGCGAGCTTCATCTCGTTGAGCTTGCGGTCGATCGAGGTCACCTGGGCCGCCTTGATCCCCGCCTTGCGCTCCTCCTCCGTGGGGAGCTGCAGGGCGCGCTGGATGTTGATGTTCTTCACCAGCTGCATGGAGAGAGTGGAAGCGCCGGACTCGACACCACCGGCTCCGACGTTCTGCAGCGCGGCACGGATCAGACCCTGCACGTCGACGCCGTTGTGCTCGTAGAAGCGGCGGTCCTCCCCCGCGATCGTGGCGAGCTTCACGATCTCGGCCACCTCGTCCGGGCCGACCTCCTCGCGGTTCTGGCTGAAGACGGTCGCGAGACGGACCGGCGAGCCGTCGGCGGCGGTCGCCCAGATGCGGTTCTCCTGGGGCTGCTCCTCGATGGTGATGTAGTCGGGGAGGTTGTCGAAGAGCCCGATCGCGCTGTTGGCGCCGGCGCTCGCGACAGCGGCAGCGGGAACGAAGAGGGCGGCGACGAGGACACCGGCGAGGATGCTGGAGCCGAGCATCCCGACGATGCCGCCGAAAACGCCGCCCGGGTGCTGTGAGCGGGCAGACATGCTTCCACGGTAAGCAGGAATGAGAATAATCAAAAGCTGGAATAAACGACCCTGAGCATAAGCTTTTCTTATGCTCGATCTTCAGCGCCTCTCGATCATCTCCACCTTCGCCGAGTTGCAGAGCATCGCCGGCACCGCCCGCGCGCTCGGGTACTCGCCCGCCGCCGTCTCCCAACAGCTGTCCGCGCTCGAGCGCGAGACCGGTCTCACCCTCCTCGACCGCACGGCACGCAGCGCCCACCTCACCGTCGAGGGGGCCGCCCTCGTCCGGCACGCCCGCCGCCTTCTCAGCCAGGCGGAACTGGCGGAGTCGGAGATCGCCTCGCTCTCGCAGCGGGTCGCCGGCCGCGTCGTCGTCAACGTCGTCCCCAGCCTGGCGATCGACGTGGCGGTGATCCTCGCGCAACTGCAGGCGGAGCTCCCCCTGGTCGAGATCGTCATGTACGAGCGGGTGACGGCCACCGCCCTCGGTGCCGTGGCGACGCTGGACGCGGACATCGCCGTCACCGACGACTGGAGCAGCGTCCCGCGCACCGTGGCCGTGCACGTGTTGCAGGAGGTGATCGCCACCGAGTCCGTCCACCTGGTGACCACCGCCGGGGATGACGGCTCCGACCTGCCGGCCGGTCCCGAGGGCATCGCCGAGCTGATCAGGCGATCGACGTGGCTGTGTGCGCCCGTCGGCAACTCGTCCCGTTCCGCCGGCGACCAGTTGCTCGCCCAGATGGGGGTGGCCCCGGCTCGGCGCTGGGAGTTCGAAGGCCTCGACACCCTGGCGGAACTGGTGGGGACGGTGTCGGGCTGCACCCTCGTGCCGAACAGCATCCTGGCCCGCCGAAGCATCGGCCGGGTGCAGACGCTTCCCTACCGTCCGGCCCTCACCCGGTCGGCCGTCGTCTCCTATCGCGAAGGCATGGTGTCCCATCCCGCGATCGTCGCGTGCATCCGCGCCCTCCGGGAAGGCTTCCCGATCCCTCGCGACGGGCGATGAGAATCCCAGTCGCCCACTGCTAGCGTGATCCGGTGCCCAGCGAGACCCGACCCCGCGGCGAGCGCCGTCGGCGTCGCCTCTCCTCCGACGTCCAGGTCTCCCGCGTGTACGACGGCACCACCTACGTGCGGGTCAACTCGATCGGGGACAGCGGCGAACGCCCGTTCATCCTGGTCCCCGGCATCGGCGTCTCCTCCACCTATTTCGAGCGGCTCGCGCCCCACCTCAACGAGTTCGGCCCGGTGCACGCGGTCGACCTGCCCGGTTTCGGCGGCGTGCCGCACCCCGACAATGCCCTCTCGATCCGGCAGTACGCCGACCTCGTCGGCAAGGTCATCGACGACAAAAAGTTGAACGACCCGATCGTCGTCGGGCATTCGATGGGAAGCCAGGTCGTCAGCGATCTCCTGTCCCGTCGTCCCGAGCTGACGACGGCCGTGCTCATCGGGCCCGTCATCCATCCGTCCGAGCGGAACGTGTTCACCCAGGCCCGGCGGTTCCTGCAGGCGAGTTGGCACGAGCCCGGTGCGGTGAAGATCCTCGCGATCAGCGCCTACCTGTTCTGCGGCTTCCGCTGGTTCGCGCGGGTGCTGCCGAAGATGATGTCGTTCCCGATCGAGGAGCGACTGCCGCTCATCCAGGCGCACACCCTGGTCATCCGCGGCGAGTTCGACGCCGTCTCGCCGCGCGCGTGGGTCGAGGACATCGGGGACCTGCTCCCCTCCGCTCGCCTCTGGGAGATCACCGGCGCGGCGCACTCCGTGATGTACGCGCACGCCGAGGAGGTCGCCCGGCTCTGCGTGCGTCACGCTCGCGAGGAGGCCGGCGACGCGGCGGGCGATGACACCCTGCACGTCTCGGACGGCAGTTCCGCTGAGGATGGCGACCCGCCGTCACTGGACGCGGTCGCCGAGGCGGTTGCCGGGCGCATGATCGAGACGGTCGGAATCCTGCAGGACGACGACACGAAGATCGCCGCGGGCAAGACCAAGGCCGCGACCGCGATCAACGAGTCATCGGACTGATCCCGTGCTCAGCACCTTCATCATCGAGAACATGCTCGCCGTGCGGGTCGCGCTCGGGGCAGCCGTGGCGCTCTGTATCGCGCTCGGCTTCGCCCTGTTGCGGGACGGACGTCGCGGTCGACGCATCGGCGCCGTTCTCGCCGGCGTCGCGGTGCTGGTGGTGCTCGCCATCACCCTCCTGCCCGACACGAATCCGAACCCCGAGGTCGGTTGCAAGCTGGAGTCCTTCTCCCCCCTCAATGACGAGTGGAACATCCTCCTCTTCGTCTTCCCGACCCTGTTCGCGGTGGTCGCCACGCGCCGCCCGGTGCTCGTGGCCCTGGGGGCCGCCGTGCTCTCGGCGGCCATCGAGCTCGTGCAGGCGGTCACCCCGGCACTCGGTCGTCGCTGCGACCTGGACGACTGGCTCAGCAACTGCACGGGCGCTGCCATCGGTGTCGCCGTGGGGGTCACGCTGATGCTGCTCGACCGATGGCGTCAGGCCCGCGCCCACTCGAAGCAGCGCGAGATGTCGTCGTCGATGTAGTGCCCGAAGCGCGGGATCGGCACGTAGCCCTCGCGCTCATAGAAGCGGATGGCATCGGGCTGGCCCTCGCCGGTCTCCAGCACGAGACGTCGGATTCCGCGATCGACGGCCGCCGCCTCGATCGCTCGCAGCAGCGCGGTCGCGACCCCCGTTCCCCGCGCCTCCGCGGTCACGAACATGCGCTTGATCTCTGCAGCGCCCTCCCCGAGCACCTCGGGGGCGAGCGGTCGCAGGCCGCCGCAGCCGAGCGGCTGGCCGTCGCGGTAAGCGACGAAGAAGACGGGGGTGTCGTCGGCGGAGGGAACCGGGCCGGCCTCGTGGTCGTCACGTCCATATCGGGCGTCGAGTTCGCGACGCTGTCCGGCGCGCAGCTCGACGGCGTCCGGGTGATCGAACTCGACGCGGGTGATGACGAGGGACATGCGCGACCTTTCCGTAGTGATTGTTACGGTAACACAGGTTACGATAACCGCATGCCCCGCACTCGCGACCTCGACGAACAACGCCTCCGTATCTCCGAGGCGGTCTGGAGCGAGCTCGCCGAGCACGGCAACGCCGGCTTTACCCTGCGCGGCGTCGCGGCACGTGCTGGCTGCACGACCGGGCTCGTCCTGCACACCTTCGCGGACAAGCGAGCGCTGCTGCTGCACGCCCGCGACCTCCTGCACGAGCGGACGAGGGCCCGCATCGAGGCCATCGAGGCGGCGGA
>Ga0247810_10001469_pt1 | contig 14763 bp, 10 predicted proteins | sample UWRJL119311C1_FD_179918 | JGI IMG/M metagenome (GOLD analysis project Ga0247810, IMG submission 179918) | Plant litter microbial communities from Arlington Agricultural Research Station in Wisconsin, United States - UWRJ-L119-311C-1 | ecosystem: Environmental > Terrestrial > Plant litter >...
ATTCACTTCTTTGGAGTAATACCTGGCAGGCATTTTCCACCTGCGACTGATCTTACTGTAACGCACCTGTGCATCAGGATCAGATTTATAATCATGGTTCCCTAAAATAGGATACCAGTCCCATTGCAGGGCGAATTCGGTATAGATATTCTCATAAGAGTAATGCCATAAGGGATCATGTTCACTCGTTACGCCACTCGGGTAAAAATTATCACCGAGAGACAGAATAAAGTCATTCGGATTTTCCGTAGCCCATTTCCCCATCTGTCTAGCAACAGGAAGCTGATGATCTGCACCATTCCGGCCCCAATCCCCTATTGCCAGAAAATGAACAGGATAATCGTCATTCAATTCATGACGGGGAGCGATATCTTCACTTTCCAGTGCTGTTTCTACAGGTACGGCCAGTGCATTTAAGGGAGCCAGAATAGTGGCTCCCAATGCAGTGATTGCAGTACTTTTAAAAAATTCTCTTCTCTTCATTTTGGTAGAATTAATAACCAGTATTCTGTACCAGATTACTATTCAATACCAACTCAGTAGCAGGGATAGGGAAGATTCTGCGATTCACACTTTCATTTCCAGCTTTAAATCCCCATTTACCTTCGTACTTACCAAAACGGATCAGATCATTTCTTCTCCATCCTTCCCAGGCAAGCTCTCTACCGCGCTCTAACAATAAATCATCTAATGTAAGACTAGTAAGCGCAACTCTTACGCCAGACCTTAAACGAATATCATTAACCAGTTTAAGTGCAGTTCCTACATCTCCTCCACTTCTTAAAAGTGCTTCCGCTTTCATTAAATGTACATCAGCCAGTCTAAATATTGGCATATCATTGTTTTGGAACCTTGTAGATGCATTTGTATTAGGATCCGGATAAAATTTAACCGAACGCACACCTCGTGAAACTCCTCCAATTTCTGGTCCCACATCCATTGTAGCTTCATCTGTAAGCACAATCTCTGGTGTAAAATTTAGCGAGCCCGATCCGTTTGCAATTGCCTTACCGTCACCACTATATTGTATACCAGCTAACCATAATGAATTACGCTTATCGTCAGGTAAGTTAAATGTATTATAAAATTCAGCTATTGTACACATTGCATTACTTGGACTGAAGGGCAGTCCATATTTTGCTCTCAAAGTACTGTGTAAGGTGAAACGCGTCATTGCATTTCCAGGAGAATAATTTGCATCATAAACAGCTGAAAAGATAGTTTCACTGTTCGGCCCGTTGTTTGCGGCAAACAGATCGTTATAATTTGCTACGAGGGACATTTTGGATCCGGTCATAATTTTATCTGCATAAGTTAATGACTGTGCATACATTGCCGTACCGGTATAATACTCTGCATTCAGATACATCTTTTGAAGCAGCGCATAAGCCATCCATTTTGTTGGGTGACCATAGTATTTCTGTTCAACAGTTGCAGGTGCAGGCAACTGTTCTGCAACAGCAAGCAATTCAGATTCTATAAATTTAAATACTTCAGTCCTGGTAGATTGCTTAGGCTGCTCTGCTGTCCCAAATGAGGTAATTGGTACATTTCCAAACATATCCATCATATAGAAATAGAACAATGCTCTCATAGTGCGCACCTCTCTTACAAAAGATGTTTTGATCTCACTATCAGGAGCATTTTCCAGCAAGTTCAATACCCTGTTACAATCACTGATTCCACCATACCCCCATTCCCAGGCAGTCTTAACTATATCATGCGCTGGCGTCCAGGTATGTTTGTGTAAAGTTAAATATCTTCCCTGGTCATAATATCCGCCATTACGTGCAGTTATGATAGCCTCGTCAGTACTTAACTCTCCCATCCTCCAGATGTCTACACCAAACGAGCCAGTAAATTTTTTATAAATGGTTCCGGTTGCTGCCAGCAAATCATCTTCTGTAACTGGAAAATTTTCACTAGTTGGCTGTGCTTCTATCTTCACATCTAATTTAGTACAGCTTCCCAAAGTAATTAAAGAGATAGCTGCTAGTGTTATAATTTTTTTCATGTCGATTCTTATTTAATATTAAATGCTAAGGTTTAGTCCGAACATTACGGACCTTGTTTTAGGATAAAAATTACGATAATCAATACCCGGTGTTTGTCCAGCCATATTTATTTCAGGGTCTACACCTTTATATTTGGTAATAATGAACAGGTTATTTCCTGATGCATATAAGCGTAATGATTTATTCCCTTTGATATTAAATGAATAGCCTATTGTAGCATTTTCCAATCTTAAATAAGATCCGCTTTCCAAATACCTGTCAGACACAAACTGTGCAGTATTATCTTTCATTGACTCAGATAAGGTCATCAGTGGAATATTAGTCTGGTGGGCATAAATCGGAGCATTCATATCAGCAAGGGTAGCATTGAGGATTTTGTTTCCATATACACCACGAACAAACACATTCAAATCAAAACGTTTATATTTAAATGTGTTATTCCAGCCATAAAGTAGTTTTGGCTGTGCAGAACCAGTGATTTGAAAGTGTTCAAAGCCAGTATTTGCAGTTGAAGCATTACCATCCTTATCGTAGAACATAGATATTCCAGCCTCATTTTTACCAGCGTAACGCAAAGTATAAAACGAGCCTAACGGATAGCCTTCTTTAATGATCTGGAAACCACTGATACCGGACTGTCCCCTGCCACCAAAATTAGCTGTAAAAAATTGATCTGCTTTGATCTCGCCTTTTGAGATCGATGTAATCTCATTTTTGTTATGTGATAAATTCACGCTCGTAGTCCAGCTAAAATCCTTTGTTCTAATGGGTGTAGTATTCAATGTTAGCTCAATCCCTTTGTTAACCATTGATCCTACATTGGCTGTTAATACATTAAATTGATATTGCGTAGTGGAAACAGTATAAGGAGCAATCAGATCCGTTGTTTTCTTATTATAAACATCGATGGAACCGGTTAATTTGTTCTTAAACAAGCTAAAATCAAGTCCGCCATTTATTGTAGCGGTACGTTCCCATTTTAAATTAGCGTTTTCATTTTGGATCGGACCAACAGCCTTCAGCCATTTACCATCAGAATAAAAATAGCTGGCATCCTGAGCACCATAAACTAACTGCGCAGTGTAGGCATTAAAACCTATAGAGTTACCCGAAACGCCATAACCTGCACGTAACTTCAGATTGCTTACAAAACTTACATTTTGCATAAAATCTTCCCTGTCAATATTCCATCCGGCTGACACTGATGGGAACAAACCCCATTGCTCATCTTTACCAAATGCAGAAGATCCATCCCGACGCAATGTAGCCTGCAAAAGATACTTACCTTTATAATCATACATTGCACGACCATAAAAAGAGATCAAACGCAAAGTAGAAATATAATTACTACCATAATTCACTACCGTATTACCATTACCATTGCTCAGGCCAAGGTTATTCCACAACAGGTCATCAGAAATAAAATTCTGTCCCGATGCCTGAAAACCATCGCCACTACGATTTTCCTGCCATGAATAACCGGCAAGTAATTTCATGTTATGGTCGCCAAATGTTTTATCATAATTGAAGTACAATTCAGCAATGTTCTGAGTATTTTTCACTGCAGCTCTTTCTGCATACCCTTTCAATCCCTGCGCAAGCATCGAAGCTTTGTTATAGTACAAATTATCATTAACCTGTTCTCTTTGCATTGATGCCATTGCAGTAAAGTCAAGTCCGGCAAGAATATTCAGTTTTGCAGATCCATTAACCAGATAAAGATCAGTTTTGCTTTGTATCGTATTGTTATTGAGCAATGCAACAGGATTATAATATCCACCAGTACCAGTTGTACGTGAGAAATCTTCCGAATAGGTACCATCTGCCTTTTTAACACTTACAGTAGGCAGATAAGTAAACATATTGTTATAAACCTGACTAGCAATTTTATCAGTAGTAGTATTGCTGTTAGTTACTCCGAGATTTAGCTTTAATCTGTCTTTTAACATACGTTGCTCCATATTAGCACGTACAATAAAACGCTCTAAGCCTGAAGTTTTAATGATACCTTCGTTGTTAAGGTAATTTACACTTCCGCTATAAGAAGTATTTTCTCCTCCACCACTCAGATTAATGTTATGGTTGTGTGAGAAACCTGTTTTTGTTACTTCATCGAGCCAATTCGTATTGCTGCCATCATTGTTCACAGCATCCAATGTTTTACCATTATCCTTAAGGTAAGCACGCAACTCGTCACCACTTGCCATTTTTATACTGTTTGAAATAGTTTCGGAAGCAGCATAAGCACTATATGAAAGATGAGGATCTCCTTTTACAGCACGGCGGGTGGTAATCATAATTACACCATTTGCGGCTCTTGATCCATAAATTGCGGTGGCTGAAGCATCCTTCAGTACCTCCATACTGGTAATATCGTCGGGTGCTACCAGATCTATCGAAGCTCCGGGCACACCATCAATTACATAAAATGGCTCCTGCGCACCTTCGCGAAAACTTGAAGGACCACGAAGAATAACCGATGGCTTATCGCCAGGATTACCACTTCTGGTAATGTTTAAACCCGCAACCTTACCTTGCAGTAATTGTCCTGCAGAACTAACAACACCAGTATTAAAATCTTCACGTTTTACAGAGGTTACAGCACCAGTAATTTCATTACGTTTACTTTTTCCATAACCAATCACTACTTCCTGCAAACTCGTCTGCGCTTCCTTCAGCTTTAACGTTAAAGCTACCTGCTGACCAGCAGCTAATGTATAATTAGACAATGTATCTGTCTGATATCCCATATAGCTGAAAATAAAGCGGTATGGTCCACCTGGAGCCAGATTAGTAAACGTGAACATTCCCTGGGCAGAAGAACTGGTTGTAACGGATTTACCTGTGCCCTGGTGCTGTGCACGAATGCTGACCCCTGGTAATGGCTGTCCGGAAACATCCTGAACTACCCCCTTTACGGGAACTTGCTGCGCATACAACAGATTTGCCGAGCCTACAAGGCCAAGTAAAGTGATGCGTCTTAAATACCTGGTAATTTTTGAATACATAATTTTTAATTGAGATTTCGTTCGTTTTGTTATTTGTATTTATTACTCCTGAGCCTGCTCCCATGCATTGGATAAAAGCTACAGGTGAGTTTATTATTTATTTTTCTGAAGAATATATTCCTGTTCTGCGCCTCTTGATAAAGACATATTGTTGATCAGGCAAATCACATTCAACACACTTTCGATACTTTCCGTTGCGGTATTTACTTCTCCTGTATAGGTGATATTGCCGATTTCTTTACTGTTTGCCTGAATTTTGACCTGATAAGCATTTGTTAACAAAGCGACTACCTTTACCAGCGGAATGTTTTTCATCATGATCAGATTACCTTCATGCTTTAGAGAAGTTTCAGGAATGATTTTAACAGGCACTGGTTGTTTCATGGAACTGGCCAACTGCGACTGACGGTCGTAGATCAATCCGGATTCGGCTTTTGTTAGGTATACCGGTTGCTGCTTCGAAGCAGCGATTTCCGGAGAAACTACAATTTTCCCTGTATGCAGTTTTACCGAAGTCCGCTCTTTTCCGGCAACAGTATTAATGGTGAAAGATGTGCCCAGAGCAGTTGTTTTTAATCCCCCGGCATACACACTGAACGGTCGCGCAGGATTTCTTTTCACCTTGAAATAGGCTTTACCAATCAGGTATACATCGCGAAAAGGTTTTGAAAGTCCTTTTTCATATCTCAGTTTACCCTGCGGATAAAGCGCAACTACCGAAGAGTCTGGAAGTGGAATATGTTTTACAGCAGCAGTAGTATTCGAAACTTCATCCCATTGAATAGGCTGATGAATAGTATTGTTTTTTATGGCGGCAGCATTGAAATCTTTAACCGGCTTTGCAGGATTCCAGTCCTGATAAATCACCCAGGCAAATACCAGAAATACTGCCGCAGCCGCAGCATACCTGCCTGCTGTATAAAAACCTGACCGGATGCTTAGCTTTCTTGCTTCGGCATTTTCCTTCAGTTCGATTAATTGCAGAATACGCTGCTGCATTTGGGCCGACTGCTCTTCTGATAATTCATCAGCAGGCTGATGTTGTTCCCATTCCTCATTACTGAAAAGATCATTAATGATTTCAGGATTTTTAAAGAGTTTTTTTCTGAGTTGCTCAGTGCCGCGTTTTCTAGCCTTCATAACCGTATTACGCAGGTCAAACACTTATCCCCTACGAGTTAACAATTATTTAATGTGGGCTATAGAAAAATCGTGTACATATACTGCCTGAGGCGGGATAATACTTTCCCGATGTGATTCTCTACAGTTTTAGGGGAGATAGAAAGGATTTCAGCAATTTCCTTGTGGGAGAGACCTTGTTTCCTGCTTAAATTGAAAACCATTTTACGGATACGAGGCAGACTATCTATCTCATTTTCAAAATGTTTCAGCATATCTTTGCTCTCAATCATTTTGATCAGGCTATCAGAAAAAGGTTGCTGTGCAGATGCAGTATTATACCTCGATCTGGTTGCTTCTTTTCTTAATTCACTGATCATCACCTGTCTTGCTATGCCAAATAATTGCACATTCAACGGCACATTTTCACATAAAACTGTCCGGTTTTCCCAAAATTTAATAAAGGTGAGCTGTACCACTTCGGTTGCAATAAAATCTGATTGCGTTTTGTGAAGAATGAAGCTGTAGATTTGCGCATGATAACAGCGATAAACCGAGTTAAATACACCCGGATCACCGTCCTTTAATCCGCATATTTGATTCTGGTCCATTAAAAGGCAAAAGTATTTTCTTTGGTCAAAAGAAAGATACGACTATTATTAAGCTTATATGAAATTTAGGTTAATAAATTCATAGAAAATAATAACGACGCACTGTGCACTAATTCTTCACCCTGTTCTTTTCACTTTCAGCACCAGACTCCTCATGTTTTGCAGGTGTAGTGAATGCTTTTCCAAATCGGTAACTTAAAGACAGCACTGCCGTTCTTGAATCGCCCTTGTTTACCCAATTCGCCGATGTTTGTGCAAGATTATTGATAATCCCCCTGTTGATCTTACTATAAAACAAATCATTACCACTTAATTTTAGCGTGGTGCTGGCAGAAAGTTTCTTCTGAACCGCGGCATTTGCCTGCCAGATTGTTCCCAGAATAAATTGGGCATCGGTTATTTTGGTTCGGTAATTCCCGCTCAGCTCGCCGTCCCATCCCTTGCCGAATCCTAATTTTACATTTGCACTCGCATAACAGAATGTTCCGCTTGTATTTAATTTTCCGGTATAAAAATCAGTTTTAGTCGTGATGTTAGTCAGCTCCGAGTATAAATTTATGCTCAGCCATTTTGCAGGATCAAATGTTCCGTTAAAAGAGATACTCTTCACAATTTTACGTCCCAGATTACCCGGCCGGCTATAATAAATGCCCTCCAGTATTTCTATTGTTTCGTTCACGTCATCCTTGGTATTGGAATAACTCAGCGTGGTGGTATACTTACTTTTATACGTATGCGAAAGTTCCAGACTTTGTGTATAAGAAGGTTTTAGGAAAGGATTGCCCTGGTAATAAGTAAATTTATCCAAAGGCGATAAAAAAGGATTAAGATCTTCATAATACGGGCGGTCTATTCTTCTTCCATAATTGATACCAATCTGGTGAGTGGCAAGCGTATCGAATTTGTACATTAGGTACATCGTAGGAAAAAGTCCCGTATAATTCCTTTTGAAAGAAGAATCCGCTTTCAGTGAATTACCCAGCTGGTGACCGTCGGACATTGTATTTTCTGCTCTTAAGCCCGCCTGAACAGACAATTGCTTCATTTCTCTGTTAAAATTGATATATCCGGCATTGATATGCTCTTTAAAAAGGAAATGATTACTCTTATCGTAATCCTGTTCCGTTAGCCCGTTAACCGTTGTACGATAGTCGGCCACATTATCTGTTTTGGTATAGCTCGATTTCAATCCTGCAGTAAACTTCCAGTCGTTTTTTAGTGGTAATGAGTAATCTGTTTTTACTGAATAAATATCAATGTTGGAAGGTAATGCCCCATCCAGCCTGTCCTGAGATTTAAGGCTTTGGTCAGCAAAATAACTGGAATTATAAAATACCTGGTTAGTTTTGTTCCTGTAGGTCAGGTAATCTGCATCAGCAGTGATCCCATGACCATTTTTATCAAACTGATGGCGATAGTTAAGGTTGAAACCTCCATTGCTGAAATTCAGTTTATTAATATTATCTGCAGCTATGGTAGAATCCAGCACCTGTCCTGAATTTAACAAGTTACTGCGACCTGTGTTTACTTCAGTAGACCGTCTTGAAATGCTCGTGACTACTATTCCCCATGTCGTATTATCCGAAGCATAATAATCGGCACCTGCTTTTAAATTATAACTGTCCCCTTTTCTGTTTGCATAGGTGTTTTGATTGAAATACGTTTTCGGACTATCATCTGCATTTCTGTAAATCCGGTTAATATCCAGGTCCATAAAGTTACTGTTATGGCTATAGTTCAGGTTGGTAAAATAGTTAAACTTTTTATTCCTGATATTGAAGTTGATACTATTTATCGTTCTCGTTTTCTTGCCCTGTGTAAGACTTAGATTCAATCCCCCATTAAAACCCTTCAGTGTACCTTTTTTTGTTTTGATATTGATTACTCCTCCATTTCCTGCTGCATCGTATTTAGCCGGAGGATTGGTCATGATCTCCAGTTGCTCCATTGAAGAGGAAGGTAAAGACTGCAGATAGCTCTCCAGATCCGCACCCGTCAGGTAGGTAGGTTTATCATCAATAAAAATAGTAACCCCGCTTTTTCCTTTCAGACTGATGTTCCCGTTCTGGTCTACAATTACACCCGGCGATTTGCTCAGCACATCCAGTGCAGTAGTTCCTGCATTTGCGATTAACGCATCTACATTGACAACTACCCTATCCAGCTTCTGCTCAATAAAAGCCTTTTTACCGGAAATGCTTACCTCTTTCAGTGCTTTGCTGGTCGCCCCCAATTTAAAAACACCCAACTGAACCGTTTTACTATTGCTATCTAAAGAAATCAGTTGCGTTGCACGATTTTCATAACCTAAAGCAGACATCCTGATGAAGTAATTACCAGCTTTTAATTTAGTGAATTCGAATGCACCATTTCCTTCCGAAAAACCTGTTTTCACTACAGCCGAATCTTTAGCTGAAAGGAGTATTACGGTAACCAGATCAAGAGCTTTGCCATCAGCATCCTGAATACTTCCTGTGATGGCAGCACCATTTTGTGCAAAAGCCGGATTTTGGGCAATAAAGATCCAAACAGCTACAAGAGCTATTATTTGTTTGAGCATGTTGAGGGGGTATAAAGCGTTTTAAAGATGGGAATACCTATCCGGTTTGTTATAGGGAGGGTTGAGTAACCAGCTAGTTGCTGGTTACTCTTGTTTCGATTGTTTGGTTAGGACTTTTAAGGAATTTTTTAACATATTTCTGGCGCATAGTGCCAGATTGTGCTGTTCCGTTTACAGTCAGCTCGTTTTTATTGAGCTTATAGCTCATGTTTTTCGTATCACTGATTAAACCGTCTTTAATCAATTCGTTTTTGATCGCTTCCGCCTGATTCATGTGAGGAGCGGGTGGAGCAGGAGGCAGATTCGGCATCTTTGGCGCAGGAGGAACAACCGGTATAGCCGGAACGGCAGGCATAGCTGGAACAGCCGGTATAGCCGGTACAGCGGGCATAGCAGGGGCTGCAGGAATAGCACCCATTTTAGGCATTTTTGGTGCAGGTGGCACATTCGGTGTATAAGAACGTGATGCTTTAGCTGCTGATTGAATAGCTTTCGCTTCTTCCTTTGCTGCTTTCGCTTCCTCTTTTGCTGCCCATGCTTCTTGTTTAGCTGCCAATGCTTCCTGTTTAGCTGCCCATGCCTCTTCTTTTGCAGCTCTCACATCTTCTTTTGCAGCAGCAATTTCTTCTTGTTTACTCCATTGTTCTTCAGAAAGGTTATTCTTTTTAACGGTGGGTGTGGAGGCAACAGATGCCGGTTTCTTTTTCGCATGCTTCACCAGCGTTTTGGTTTTACTTCTTGTAGAAGTATCCTGCCTGCTCACATTGTTAGTTTGATCGATCTCAATTTTTTCTATCTTAACAGGTTTACTGATTTGTGTAAATGCTGCAGTAAAAAGTAAAGTGAATACAAGACTTGTTGTCAGCAGTGTTTTCTCCATTCCATTCAGTGAAGTGCTGTTATTAAATACGATTCTGCTTACCCGTTGAACCAACTGGTTTTTCCTTCCGGTGATAGCCAGGGTTAATTCAGGCGCGTCTGTCTGGAACTCCTGACAAGAAATAAGTGCTTTGATATAATCCTGTTTATTCCCTGTACAAGACAACGCCAGATCATCACAGCAATTCTCTCTTTCCTCTCTGATGAGCTTAGAGATCCACAAAACAGCCGGATTGAAGAAAAATACAATCTCTACAAAGCTTTGCAGAATGTTCACGATATAGTCGCTGCGTTTCACATGAGCCAGTTCGTGGCTGATAATCGCTTCTACTTCTGCGGGAGACAAACCATTCAACAAACCTAAGGGCAGTAAAATTACCGGTTTAAAATGACCAGCTACCAGTGGCACCTTTGCCAGTCCGGATTGCAGGATACTGACGGTTCTGCTGATTTCAAGTTTAGCAGAAAGCATAATTACTTTTTCCTCCCAGTATCTGCCGGCATCGAACACACGTGTTTTCTTCAGATAAGATACGGAGTGAATACCCGCCAGCAACTGAATACTGCGCGCAAATATAATCAGGAACCAAACCAGCACTATCTGTGAAGAATAAGCTACCCACAGGTTCATTAAACGGTCTACCTGACTATTCACATCTGTGACTGCACGTACAGCAGATGGAGAATTGTTCACAGGTACCGTAATCGTATCACCCAGACCCACCACGTGACTTTTAGTTGCGGGAGCGGAAATGACTGACTGATAAAACAGACCGGCCATCACTAAAACAAATATACCCAGACAGGCAGTGAGCAGATTGTACCGCAAAACGGCTTTCTGCTTTTTAGTAAGCATGATCACCAAACTGGTGATTACAGCTAAGATCACACCCACCCAGAGGGAATGAAATAAAGTCACACCCAATGCATGTACCAGGTTTGACGGCAATAAATCTACAAGATGAAATTCCATAATTGTGGTTCTTAATTATTTTGAATTCTGTTATTTATCTAATTTTTCAAGCATTGTTTTGATCGCTTCCAGATCTTCTTTTGAAGCCTTTTTGTTTCCCAATACCTGCATCACCAGTTTTGAGGCAGATCCGTTATACAGTGTATTTACAAAACGGTCCAATAGCTGATCTTTTGTTTTATGCTCTGCCTCTACAGGAATATAAATGTGTTTCATCTGGCTTTCATCCCTTTTCAGGATGCCTTTATCCGCCATGATCTGCATTTGTTTCAATGTAGAAGTATAATTCACATTCCTGTGTTCATTTAGTTTATCATTGACAGTGCGCACTGTCGATGGGCCAAATTCCCATAATACCTGGAGAATTTCCAGTTCAGCTTTAGTTGGTTCAGGCAGCATATTTTCAGGAGTTATATGTTTCATATTTCAAAGGTAGGAAACTTTTCGTACGAAACAAGTATTACGATAAATATTTTAAAAAATAATCCAGACAAGATCCTTTTCCCCAACAGTTTATGTCGGGGACTATCCTTTTTTAGCCGTTAAAATGGGAATAAACAGATGAGGTTCGCTTCAAACAAAATGAAGCGAACAAAAGCAAATGAGTAGCTTTAAGAGAGCGGTTAATGAGAATCTATACTGTAGGTGTTCGTCCACCATCCACTGGAATACTGGTACCTGTTACATATGATGCAGCAGGCGATGCCAGAAATGCAACCACATTTGCAATTTCTTCGGGCTGACCAAATCTTTTCATCGGTACTGTAGCTGCCATTTGGGCGGCAACCTTTTGCTCGTCGAGGTCTTGTTTCTCTGCTGCAGCTTTGACAAGACTACTCAATCTGCCGGTTTCCGTTAAGCCTGGTAATACATTATTCACCGTAATGCCGAAAGCGCCTATTTCATTCGCCAGTGTTTTTGACCAGGAGGCTACCGCAGCACGGATGGTATTTGACACGCCAAGATCAGGCAGAGGAGTGCGTACGGAAGTTGAAATGATATTGATAATTCGGCCGTAACCAGCTCCTTTCATCCCCCCTATCACAGCATTCACTAAAATTTGATTGCAAACCAAATGCTGACGGAAAGCATTTTCGAAGTCGGCCGCCGAAGCAGCTGTAATTGGACCGGATTTAGGTCCGCCTGTATTGTTGATCAGGATATGAACGGTATGTTCTACTGCGATATCAGCTATAGCTTTCTCCACTATTTCTACATCTGAAAAATCTGCCACACTGTAATTATGCTTTTGTCCGGCTGAAGTATCTAAAAGCGCCAACGACTCCTTTAGTTTATCTTCATTTCTTGCTATCAAAAAGCAGTTGGCACCTAATAGGGCAAGTGCTTTTGCAGCGGCTAAGCCTATCCCCTGTGTACTTCCGCAGATAACCGCAGTTTTATCTTTCAATGAAATATCCATCTTTAAATATGAGTTGACAATCAACATAGATCTGTTGCTAATCTAACAAACAATATATAAAAATGATTTCAAAATAAAATTAGCTGATCACCATTTACAGATGATCAGCTTTGGAGGATAAAATTACCAGTGTCCGCGATGATGTCCGTGTCCATGACCATGGCCATGCGGACGATGTCCGTATCCGCCACCACGTGGTCCATCCTGTACCAAACATGAACTGAATAATGACACTGCAACCAGCAGCAACATTAAATTTCTAAATCTTTTCATCTGTATGTGTTTAAATTTTTAAAAAAATAACCTAACATAATATAGACATAGGACATTAGAGAAGGATTAATCACAATCATAATAATTATAAAAAATATTTCCCAAACAACTCATCTTGAACAGGTAATATTTGCAGCAGCAGCAATCCCCTTAAAAGGGCAATTTTTAGTCATATAAATTTGAAAGCGACAGTCATTCACTATGAATAATTATTTGAAATTTATTAAGATTGATGAATGTTCAATTACCCCAAAATATTTGCAGCTCACACATGCCATTCTGCAGGCTATAAGAAAGGAGGAGATTAAAAAGAATGACATTTTACCCTCTATAAATGAACTGAGTATCTTATTGGCAACCGCCAGAAATACGGTTGAAAGAGCCTACAAAGAACTAAAAAAAATGGGGCTGGTGACGCCCATTGCAGGTAAAGGGTGCTTTATTTCAGCTACGCATTTCAATAACCCAATTAAAATATTATTACTTTTTAATAAGCTGAGTCTGCATAAAAAAATCATTTATGATGCATTTGCTGCAACATTAGGAAATGAAGTAGCAATTGATTTCTATATTTATAACAACGACTTCAACCTCTTTAAAAAACTGCTGGAAGAGAAAGCAGATGCATATACAAAATGTGTGATCATTCCTCATTTCACCACTTGTAAAGAAAAGGGATACGCGCTGATTGATACCATACCCAAGAATAAACTTGTATTAATGGACAAACTTGCAGATCATATTACAGGTGATTTCACCGCTGTCTATGAGAATTTTGAAACTGATCTGTTCAATGCCTTGGAACAACTGCGCCCCAATCTGGCTAAATACCATACTTTGAAGATCATCTTTCCTGAAAATTCTTATTACTCCAAAAAGATCCTTTGCGGTTTCACCAATTTCTGCATGAAGTATGCATACAACAATCAGGTGATCAATTGTATTGCCACGGAAAAAATAGAAAGCGGGGCTGTTTATATTACCCTGATGGAGGACGACCTGGTCACCCTAATTGAGAAAGTGATGGAACAGGAATTAAACGTAGGAAAAGATATTGGGGTAATCTCTTATAACGAGACGCCTTTGAAAAAGATCATACTGGATGGTATTACTACTATTTCAACAGATTTTAAGATGATGGGAGAAAAAACAGCCGAATTTATACTGGCTAACGTTACCACACATCTCGCTATTCCATTCAGCGTAACTTTGAGAAATTCTCTTTGACGTTCTATATTATATTTAAAAAAAAAGAGTGTAGATTAACTAACATATTATCAGTGTGTTGAAATATTTTCATTTGATCAGATCAGATAAAATGCGATGATAGAGAAAAATAAATTTGCATCTATAAATAATTGTTGTACTTTTGCAATCCCAACAACGAGATAGATTATTCATAATCGCCATCGTTGGTCAAGTTCGGGGTGTAGCGTAGCCCGGTATCGCGCCTGCTTTGGGAGCAGGAGGTCGTAGGTTCGAATCCTGCCACCCCGACTTAAATAAAAAAAGAGATCAAATGATCTCTTTTTTTATTTAATAACCTTTTGAGCATTACAAGCCATTTAAAATATTTATCAAGAAAAACTGTAAGCCGCAAATCTTTGTCTTATCATCCAGGACATATCGCTTTTCATCTGGTGTCATTACAAAAGCTTTACTTATCTGCAAATCATCCAGTACATAATAAAACCCATTGGAAAGTGAAGAAACCTTAGCGTATTTAATTTCAACGGCAGCTACAGGTTTAAGTCCATCTACCAATATAACATCACATTCGGCTCCATGCTGTGTACGGTAATAATAAATATCCAGATGGCGGGGCTTCAATTGATAAATCTGCTCAATAACTTAGCCCTCCCAGGAAGCACCTACAATCAGATTCAATGGAAGTTCAGTATTACT
>Ga0247810_10001470_pt1 | contig 14755 bp, 17 predicted proteins | sample UWRJL119311C1_FD_179918 | JGI IMG/M metagenome (GOLD analysis project Ga0247810, IMG submission 179918) | Plant litter microbial communities from Arlington Agricultural Research Station in Wisconsin, United States - UWRJ-L119-311C-1 | ecosystem: Environmental > Terrestrial > Plant litter >...
AAAAATACCGGAAAATATCAGGGAACCGAAATCGTACAGCTTTACACCAGAGATCTTGCCGCTTCGGTTGCCTTGCCGATAAGAGAATTGAAAGGTTTTCAAAGAATTGATCTGAAAGCTGGAGAAGAAAAACTAGTCACGTTTCAACTTCCAATCAGCGATTTAGCCTTTTACGGCATTGACATGAAGAAAAAAGTCGAACCCGGTAAATTTGATTTATGGATTGGAAGCAGCAGTACAGCCGGTGAAAAAGTATCATTTGAAGTAAAATAAAAGAAAAATGAAAAAATATATTTATGCTGTAGTTCTAGCATTGTTTCAGTTGGTCTTAAACGCACAAACTTTTATAAAAGTTGAGAACGGAAAACTAATCAGAGACGGAAAGCCTTATCACTATGTGGGAACTAATTTTTGGTACGGAATGAATTTAGCCGTTTCAGACAAAGAAAGACTACTAAGAGAATTAGACAGATTGAATGTTCTTGGAGTAAAAAATCTTAGAATAATTGCCGGATCAGAAGGTAATACAAATACACCCTGGGCAGTCCAGCCCGCTATGCAAAAAGAACCCGGAGTATACAACGAGGAACTTTGGACTGGTCTGGATTTTTTATTGGCAGAAATGAAGAAACGGGATATGACAGCCGTTGTATGTCTGAATAATTTCTGGCCCTGGTCTGGAGGATTTGCGCAATATGTTTCCTGGGCGAATAAAAATGAAGTAATTCCTTATCCGCCACCTGCAGATAGTGGTGACTGGAGAACCTATCAGCAATATTCTGCCCGTTTTTATAGTGATAAAATGGCTAAAAAATGGTTCGAAAATCATATTGAAAAAGTAGTGAACCGAATTAATTCCATCAATAAAATTCCATATAAAAAAGATACAACTATTATGGCGTGGCAATTGGCCAATGAGCCCGAAGGAAGCAATAATGTTGAGGAATACAGAAAATGGATTCATAAAACAGCCAAATTTATTAAGAAGTTAGACAAGAACCATTTGGTTTCCATTGGTTCAGAGGGAAATACGCCATCGCCAACAAACGGAACCAATTTCGAAAAAGACCATCAAAGCAAATATATTGATTATTGTACTTTTCATCTTTGGGTGCAGAATTGGGGTTGGTACGATCCAATTAAAGCGAAAGAAACTTATGATTTTGCTGTAGAAAAAGCCAATAGCTATATTGATGAACATGTCAAAATTGCTCAAAAAATCAACAAGCCAATTGTGCTGGAAGAATTCGGAATTTCAAGGGATGAGAACAGTTATGAATCAAATTCCCTGATTGTATTCAGGGATGAATATTATAAAATGATTTTCAATAAAATATATACTTTAAACAGAACTATTCCGCAGGTTGCAGGCGTAAATTTCTGGGCTTGGGGAGGCGAGGGCAGACCCAAAACTCCTATGAGCATCTGGAAACAAGGTGACGATTTAATTGGCGATCCTCCACATGAATATCAAGGCTGGTATTCGGTTTATGATATTGATTTAAGTACACAGGAAATCATCAGAAAATATGCTTTAGAATTGAATGACATAAAATAATTAAAATTTGATTTTTTCTAAATCAATTAAAAACTTCAAATGAAAAGAAAAGCGATTTCCATTAAGAATATTGCCGATGAGCTGAAAATTTCAGTTACAACGGTTTCTTTTGTCCTAAATGGAAAAGCAAAAGAAATGCATATTTCAAAAGAACTGACACAAAAAGTTTTGGATTATGCTAAACTGATTAATTACAAACCGAATCAAATTGCGCAAAGTCTTAGAACCGGAAAATCAAAAATCCTGGTTTTTATGGTTGAGGATATTTCAAATCCTTTTTTCTCCAAACTGGCCCGCGTTTTTGAGGATATTGCTTATGAAAAAGGATATAAAGTTATTTTTTGCAGTAACGAAAACAATGATGAGAAAGCAAAAGAATTGATAGAGTTGTTCAATTTTCGCCAGGTTGATGGTTTTATTATTGTACCGTCACCAGGAATTAAAGAAATTATCGAAGGTTTGATAAAAGACAATATTCCAGTGGTTTTGCTGGATCGTTTTTTTGAGGATTTGGATTGTAATAGTGTAATGATTGATAATTTTAAAGCCTCATTTGATGCTACTTTACATTTAATAAATAATCAATTTAAGAATATTGGATTTATTACTATAGCTTCTGATCAAACGCAAATGAATGCCCGTTTGTCCGGTTATGAAAAAGCAATTGTAGAAAATGGACTAAAACCAAACCTTTTGCTGATTCCTTACAGTGAAGTCTCAAATGGAAATGCAAATAATTATATAAAAGATTTCCTAAGTAATAATGTTGGTTTGGATGCTGTCTTTTTTGCAACAAATTATCTTACACAAACCGGACTTGAGGTTTTTAAGGAAAGTAAGTCAGATTTGCTAACTGATTTAGGAATTATGGCTTTTGATGACAATGATATGTTTAAGATATATCCCACTTCAATAAGCTGTGTTGCTCAGCCTGTTAATGATATTAGTTCTAAAGTGATGGAATTGTTGTTGCCGCTTTTGAAAAGAAAAGATGTTACAAAAGGAGTCCAAAAAATTATTTTAAACACGGAACTTATTATTCGTGAATCTTCTTTAAAAAACACATAGTAGCGGTTTGTCTTTAAAGAATTTATCTTTTTTGTAATTCATTTCTTTGAATAAACCAATCGGACACAATTATGAAACAAAGTGAAGATGAATTGTAGTATTTAAATTCGATATTAGCAATGTTTCATAAGTGAAAATTTGCGTTTTATTATCAACTAATATCTGCATAATAGTATTTATATATATTCGACGTCGAGTGTAATAGAATATCATTACTATCTGTCATTTCCATCAATTTTAGAAACTGTTTTTTACCAATACTATTAACTAACAAATTTTTCTAATGAAATTAAAATCACATTTTCTTTTAGTGTTATTTACAGTTTCTTTTTTTACTGAGGCACAAAGTAGCTATTCACCCGGATCGTTTGTTATTAAAGGACATGTTAAAAACTTTAAAGAATCTTTTATTGATTTTGGTATGACAACTTATTTTGATAATTCCTCCAATTCGATTGTTGTAAATTCAAATGGGAGTTTTGAACAAAAGTTTCCGGTTGAGAAGCAGCAAGAAATTTTTTTATATCTTAATGAAGACGCTTATTTATTCACAGTCTTAGAAAACGATATTTTAACAATTGAATGGGATAATTCTGATTTTAATAAGACATTTTCAATAAAGGGCAGCAATACTTCCAGAACAAAAAGTTTACAAATGCAAATGAATCTCCATGATGAGTTAATTGTATCTGCTAGAAAGGAATATCAGAAAATGTATAAAGAAAACAAAAAGTTAAATAGTCAAGAAAAATTTAGCCTTATAAATGAACTATACAATAGCAATGTAAAAAAGCTGTTGGATTCTTCTGCCGAATCATTTTCTGAACCTATAAATGACATTATTACCGGTCTTTATTTCCAGTATACCATACTATTGAACAATGAACGGCAGCAATCGCTTTTTCCGCCAATTGAAGGAGTGCATCTTTTGCATTAGACATCGCCTTGCAGACAACATGTGGAGCGGCTTTAGAAAGTGCCTCACGAAAAATTTCCTGATCATCAATATCGTCATCAATCAGTATTATATTGGAATATTTCATAGTATCAAAATTAATATTTTTTTGATAAAAATCATATCCAATAAAATGTATTGATTTAATTATTCTTAGTTATAAATGTTGCGGTTACAAAATTAATGATTCCTAGTTTTTGATATTAAAGAAATTTGTAATTGGAATTAATTTCTGGCAATTTTATTATTATAAAGTTTCAATATCATCTAATGAACTTCTTCCATTGCCTTCAGATTTCTTAACTACCGTAATTGCTCCATTTACCTCCATAACAACGGCTTTTACATCATCGATCTGTTCAATACCTGAACTTCTGATCATTGAAAAGATTTCCGCTTTGGTGATTGATTCTTTTTCCATACCATCAGTTATAAATTTTCCATCATAAAAGATAAGGCGGGGAGCAGCATTGATGAGTCGTTCCATTTTTTTTGAAGAACGGGCAGTCCATGCAAAAAGATATTGTAAAATAATAGTAAGAAGAAGCACAACAGTCCCTTCAATTAAGGGTACCTGTGCTAACATCATGTACGATAACGTAGAACCCAGAGCGACAGTTACAACAAAGTCAAATGCATTAAATTTAGCTAAAGTTCTTTTGCCTGAAATTCTCAGGAAAATAAATAAGGTAATAAAGGCAATACTTGTAGCAACAGCAACATGCGCTACACTGTTCCAATCTTTAAAAAAAACTTCTTTCATGTTCATTAATTTAAGGGCCTAAAACATTTATTACTTGCTGAAATCAACAATACAATTTTATCTCCTTTTAGTTATTTATAAAAACTGATGACTAATTATTTTCGGAATTAAAGATCAGACAATTTAGAGGGATCTGTAGCCTCGCTAATACTTTTACCTACTGTATTGTGTTTAGAATCTTCATTGTCAGTATCTTTATTTGTTTCTTTATTTCTTTATCCTCGTCATCCTGATAGTCGTTCAACTTACCCTGCTCACCATTGCTTCCGCCGGGTTGCATACTTCCTGAACCGCTGTATGCACTATTGGCATTTTGATTTGTATTTTCCTGCTCTTTATCGGCTGGTTGATTATGATTTTTTTCCATGATTTCCTGTTTTTAAAGTTTTACTGTGATGTTTTTTTAAAAGCTCCCGTGCCTGTTTAAGGCCTGTGGCAATAGCTATTCTTTCTTCAACTCCATCCTGTAGGAGTCTGTTGGCTATCTCTACCGTCTTTTCCCTAAGTTTCGCAGGCTGATTTATATGATGGGGATAGTCGCCGTTATATCAAGGCAAGATATTATGATAGACTTCAAGCAGGTACAGACACCATATGAATGCGGTGCCAAGAGTGAAGCCGGCAAGTATTGACCAGCTGCAGGATTGGTAACGCCATTAAACAAAAAAAATAAGATCCAAAAAAGCCTCCGAAATGCAATCATTTCGGAGACTTTTCTATTTTAATAGTCGGCCATAAGATGAAACCTTTAATCCTTGTCATCTTCATCCGCTTCAGACTCGTCTAAAGTCCTTCTGTCTGCATCGTCATGATCCAGTTCGGTAGGCTGATGGTCTGCCGATCTTTCATCGGCATAATGCTGGTTGACGGCCGGATCGGTGTGCTCCATGGTTTCAGATTGGATGGATTCTTCGCTCATGTAATACATACTATCGTCCTGATGGTACGTATCATAGTTTTCTTGTGGTATCATACATGTTTTAATTAAATAGTTATAATTTCTGCTGTGGCAGCAGCTAAATCAATCTTTTAAGGATTGAAACAACAGTAAATTTAAAAATTAAGCGATGGATTAAATTACAGTCTGCTTCTGTTTCATTATATTATTTTCAGATGGTTAAAAGATTTCCTGCACTTATCTGCCATAGCTTCCAGAGCAAATCATACTGAACTGGCTGCTTTTCTTCCTAAATGCTCTTCAATCAAAGTATTTCAGCTCATTAGAATTGTTGCCAGAAATTAACGATAATCGTTTCTTACAGGCATCAAATCTCAATCATTAAAATTTTCGCTGAGAAGGTTTATTATTGTGGATTGGACCATGACCTGTTTCATCCCTGGTGAGTTCATCATTTTTAAGCTCCTCATTGCCAAGTTCTCCAATTTCGAATTCCTTGTTAACGGGATTATCCTGATCTGATTCACTAGTTTCAAAAGTTTCAAAGGGGGCGCTTTCAGGTTCATCACTCTCAGGAATATCAGTTTCAAACCCTTCAGACGGATCATTATTTATAAGATCCTCTTCAATGTCCTGTTCGGTTATATCTTTCGATTCACTGTCCGATTCATTGTCAAGATTCTCTGAGTCATAAGGATTGCTGTTCGAATCGCTGCTTTGTGGGTCTGAATTTGGAATCTTGCGATCCTGCTGTGCATGGCCTGCATGGTTTTTGTGACCGGATTCCCGCGTGATCTCTTGGGAACTTAAATCATTTCCGTAATCGGGTTCGGCATTTTCTGTAAAGGGGTGACCTGTATGGGAGGAAGCTTTTTGCTGTTCCTGATTACCTGCGTTTGCGTTTTGAAAATTCTTGTCATCCTGACCGTAATTTTCAGATGTATCTAAATTCATCATTTTATTTTTTAAATTAAATTTTTACTATCGTTTGTTTTAAAAGAGTGTCCTGTAACAAGTTTGTCGATATTGCCGTACTTGTCTGCGTTTGCCATTTGTCTTTTGTCAAATGTAAAAGTATAGCAGCATTTTTTTTTACAGAATAATGATTTCTATTTATAAAATAGCTATCAGGTAATCAAGCAGGTAGATGTAATATTGTAAAAAGTAAAAAAATGTTGTCTGCACTGTTTTTAAACTTTATGAATATGCAATGCATGGATAAGCCATAAAAGTCATCCTTCGCCTTGCGAAAGACAAGGGCGGAACTTTAAGACGAAAATTTACATGACGGAAACTTTTATTTTAATGGAATCAGACTTTGACACCATCTGATGTAAATTAGGTGAAATAGTTAAATTGAATGACAAGGAAGAATCCAATTTCATATGCCAAATTAGGATGGTAACTATATTTGGAACTCTTGAATGTTTTAGTATGGGATTCTCGAACAGACAATGATGAAGATAATTTTTGAATATTGACTTAATTTCCCAATTTAGAAGTGTTAGGAATGTAGAATTTTTCCTTTTTAGACTAACTAATATTTATGCTTAAATTTTATTGCTACACAGGTTTTCGTATTAATCCGTTAGGAATGTAGAGTTTTATTGCCTCACAGGTTTTCGTATTGATCCATGAAGTCTAAATTTCCGTAACAAAATTCCAATAAAAAACCCCTAATCAATTGATGATTAAGGGTTTTATTTTGTAGCGAGGACGGGAGTTGAACCCGTGACCTCAGGGTTATGAATCCTGCGCTCTAACCAACTGAGCTACCTCGCCTGGACTGCAACTGGAATGAATCCCTCATTGCGGGTGCAAATATAAAAATTATATTAAAGCGGACAAGCATAAAATGAAGAAAAAAAAATATTTTTAAAAAACCTTTTTTTTTGAACAGATATTCTTATATTTCCAAAAAATTAAATGCATCACATGGATTCAAAAATACGTTACGAAATAGAGTTTCCAATCAATTCTTCTCCTCAGCTATTGTATCAATATATATCAACTCCGTCCGGTTTATCGGAATGGTTTGCAGACAATGTAAATTCAAGGGGTGAATTTTTTACTTTCATTTGGAATGATTCACAGGAAAAAGCACGTCTGGCATCTAAAAAAACAGGCGAAAAAGTAAAATTTAAGTGGGTTGATGAAGCCAGTAAAGACACAGAATATTTCTTTGAACTACATATTTTGGTTGATGAATTAACCAAGGATGTTTCATTAATGGTAATTGATTTTGCAGAAAAAGAAGAAGTAGGAGAGGCTAAACAATTGTGGGAGAATCAGATCTCAGATCTGAAACATCTTATAGGTTCTGTTTAGTAAAAGTCTATTTTATGCCTTATATTTGCCCTGAACAAAATTCAGGGTTTTTTTATGATCAATTTTAACGGAAACATAGTAGCGCAAGAGGAAAATATATTAACTCAAAATCGTGCTTTTTTGTATGGTGATGGTGTTTTTGAAACGCTAAAAATAGTCAACAGCAAAATTTTGTTTGTCGAAGATCATTATTTCAGGTTAATGGCTTCTATGCGGGTTGTTCGTATGGAAATTCCAATGAATTTCACAATGGAGTATTTTGAAGAACAGGTTTTAAAGTTAGTTAATGAAAAAGGGATTTCGACTTCAGCCAGGGCGAGAATAACTGTTTTTAGAAACGATGGAGGTCTGTATTTGCCAAAAACCAATGAGGTGTCTTATTTAATTCATGCAACACCACTTGAAAGAACTTCTTATGCTTTAAATACGGCTTCTTATGAAGTGGATTTATACAAAGATTTCTATGTCACCAAACAGTTGTTATCGTCGATTAAAACGACTAATAAATTGATAAACGTTACCGGGAGTATTTTTGCTTACGAAAATGGTTTAGAAAATTGTATTTTACTTAATGATACTAAGAATGTAGTTGAGGTATTACAAGGAAATTTGTTTATGGTTACGGGTAAAAAACTAATTACTCCGCCAGTTTCTGAAGGTTGCTTAAATGGTGTTATGCGTAAGCAAATTTTAGCTTTAGCAAAAAAAGTGGAAGGCATAGAAGTTTCTGAAGAAATAATTTCGCCGTTTGATCTTCAAAAAGCAGACGAATTATTTCTGACAAATGTAATCACAGGGATACAATCGATAACTAAATACCGAAAAAAAGAGTTTAAAGACAATCTTGCTCATTTGTTAGTTCAAAAGCTAAACGAATCCATTTCTGAAAATTAATTCAGATACGGATTCTCAGGTGCATTCGACCAAATAAGATAATCACCTCCAAGCTCAATAATTTGCTCTTTCCAAAAATGGGTGGTTGATTTTCCGATAATTTTATTTTTATAACTGTTATCGGTTATAATCCAGGAATTTCCCTGCATTTCACTCTCAAGCTGATTTTCATCCCAACCAGTATATCCTAAGAAAAAACGAATATTATTCTTGTGAATAGATCCGTCATTTATTAAGTCTTTGGTTGATTCAAAATCACCTCCCCAATAAATCCCGTTAGAAATCTCAACGCTGTTTGGGATTAATTCAGGAATATTGTGAATAAAATAAAGGTTGTCCTGTTCTACAGGTCCTCCATTATATATTTTGAAATTCGCATCAATTTCAGGAATTAAGTCACTAATAGTGTATTTTAACGGCTTATTAATGATAAAACCTATTGATCCTTCTTTGTTGTGGTCTGCTAGTAAAATTACCGATCTATTAAAAGATAAATCTCCAATTATAGAAGGCTCGGCAATAAGCAGGTGTCCTTTTTTTAATTTTTCTGAAATCATACGGCTACAATTTTTATTAAATTTAATCATAAAATTTTTAAAAACCCAAATAAAATCGCAAAACCGTACAAAAAAACCCTCTAAATAGAGGGTTTTGATTATATTATAAGTTTAGAGAACTTTCTTACTTAGTTCACTGCACCTTCTAATTCAGCTCCAGCTTTAAATTTTACTACATTTTTAGCAGCAATCTGAATAGTTTTTCCTGTTTGAGGGTTTCTACCATCTCTGGCAGCTCTGGCAGATACTGACCAAGATCCGAAACCTACTAATGATACTCTTCCACCTTTTTTCAAAGTAGCACCTACGTTTCCTAAAAATGATTCTAAAGCTAATTTTGCAGCAGCTTTTGTAATTCCTGCATCAGCAGCGATAGCATCGATTAATTCTGATTTGTTCATAATAATTAGTTATTAATTGTTGGTTAAAAAAAAAATTGTTAATACACAAATTTAGTAGGAAATCCGTTCCTTGCAAGTGTTTTAGATAAATTTAGCAAAAATTGTTAATAACTTGTTTTTTTTGTTCATAAAACAACGGATTTTATCACTAAAAATAGGTAGAAACCCCTGTTTTATTGGCCTTAATAGACTTTTGTATCTTCAGAAAAAGTGATTCCGTTTAATAATTCTGCTGACTGCATTCTCTTTTTTCCGGGTAATTGCAAACTTAATAACTGTAAAAAACCATCTCTAACTGCAATTTTAATTTCTTTTTTACTGCTAATCAGTTTTCCGATTTCGTGTGAATGTGCTTCTAAAACCAGTTTAGCTTCATATATTTTGATGCTAAATTCCTCATTTTTATCTTTCAGAAAACACCATGAAGCAGGATAAGGACTTAACCCCCGAATCAGATTATTGATTTCATCTCCTGATTTCGTCCAATCAATCTTGCAGTTTTCCTTGTTTAATTTATAAGCCGTTTTAATTTCTTCGTTATCTTCCTGAATAGTTGTGCTTACATTTCCGTTTTCAATAACTTTCAAAGTATCAATTACAGTTTCGCTTCCTAACAACATCAAACGGTCATGTAGTTGTCCGGCACTTTCTTCCGGTTTAATTGGAATTTCCGAATTCAAAATCATCGCTCCGGTATCGATTTTATCGTCAATAAAAAAAGTAGTAACCCCTGTTTTGGTTTCTCCATTAATAATAGCCCAGTTTATTGGCGCGGCACCACGGTAATTGGGTAATAAGGAAGCGTGAAGATTAAAGGTACCTAAGCTTGGCATTTCCCAAACTAATTTTGGAAGCATTCTAAAGGCAACCACAATCTGAAGATTAGCATTTAAAGCTTTTAATTCAGACAAAAAGGCCTCATCTTTTAAACTCGTTGGCTGTAATAAAGTAAGGTTGTTTGCTAGTGCATATTCTTTAACTGCAGAATATTTTATTTTTTGTCCGCGTCCTGCCGGTTTATCTGCTGCGGTAATCACGCCAACAACATCGTAATTGTTTTTAATGATGGTATCCAAAATGCCGACAGCAAATTCTGGGGTTCCCATGAATATAATTCTCAATTTTTCCATTATAATTTTAAAGTGTATTTATTATTCGCCTGAATGGTGATATAATTATTTTCTAATAATTCCTGAATCACCAAAATTACGTCTTTCGTATCTAATTTTATTTGAACCTGAATTTCCCTGGAAGATAAAGCAGCTGTTTTTAGTAAGGACAAAATTTTATCGGCAATTGAATCAGCTTCAGTAATTTTACCTTTTTGTGTAATACAATAAGAGCAGACACCGCAATTTTTCGTTGTTTCTTCTCCAAAATAATCCAAAATCAATCGGTTTTTGCAGCTTCTGTTTTCCTTTATATAATGTAGAACAGATAAAAGCTGCTCTTCTTTTAATTGATTTTGTTTTTCCAGATATTTTGAAACTCTGTTTATGGTTAAATCATCTTCGCGAACTTCATTAAATAATATAGTAGCATCATTATTTTTTGATTTGTATTCAATAATTTCTTTTTCTTTCAGTTTTTCTAAAACAACAGCAACTTGTTCTTCGGTATGATGTGATTTTTTTGCGATCAAGGAAATATTAAAAGATACTTTCATCTCATAAATACCCGGATACGTTCGTAAAATCGCTAAAATGATTTCTTCTTCATTTGGATTCAGGCTCATATATCGAATTACTTCCTTTGATTCGATTAGAAACTGCATTGTAATCTTTTCCGAAAACTCCTGTGACATCGTAATAATGCCTTGTTGATTCAAAAATTGTAAAGCATTATATGTTTTTAAGGTTGGGAAGTCGTATTTATTGCAAAAATGATTTAGTTTAAACGAAAAAGAATCATCCAGACCTTCACCATAAGCAATCTGAAAATAATTACACAGCTTCACATACATAGTTTTTAGAAATTTTTTATCTGGCAGTGAACTCAAAAATTGCTGCTCCGTTTGGTTGGAATCTGAGTTATTGAAAAGTAAAACCGAAAAAGCTTTTTCGCCGTTTCGTCCTGCTCTTCCGGATTCCTGATAATAATTTTCTATATTTTCAGGTAGTTGCGTGTGTATAACTGTTTTTACATTGTCTTTATCAATCCCCATTCCAAATGCGTTGGTAGCTACAATAACCTGCGCTTCCTCTGACATCCACAATTGCATGTTTTTGTCTTTTTCTTTTGCCGAAAGTCCGCCGTGATAATAGGTCGCTTTAAATCCTAACGATTGTAATTGCGTCGAGATATTCAGGCACGATTTTCTGTTTCGTACATATATAATAGAAGGCTGTGGGTTTTTCTTTAAAATTTGTTCGACACGATACAATTTGTCTTCGACTTCAAAAACCATGTAGGCGATATTTTTTCTTTCAAAAGACTGCTGAAAAAAATTCGGATCTTTCAGTCCTGCCTGTGTTTTAATATCTTCAATAACCCTTGGAGTAGCCGTAGCGGTCAAAGCTAAAAACGGAATCTTGGGAAAGTATTTTTTAAGTTCTGAAATCTTCAAATAAGCCGGACGGAAATCATGACCCCATTGCGAAACACAATGTGCTTCGTCAATTGCAATTAAATTTATAGGAAGATTTTTAATGCGTTCCAAAATCCAGTCAGACTGTAAACGCTCCGGAGAAAGATAAAGGAATTTATAATTTCCGAATTGGCAATTGTCCAGCAAATCTATGATTTCCTCTGTATGAATTCCACCAGTGAGTGCAATAGCCTTAATTTCACGTTTTTGAAGATTTGCAACCTGATCTTTCATCAGGGCAATCAAAGGCGAAATGACTAAACAAATTCCTTCCTGCATCATCGCCGGAACCTGAAAACAAATCGATTTTCCGCCGCCAGTCGGGAGCAGGGCAAAAGTATCCTGACCTTCTAAAACCGAATCAATAATTTCTTTTTGTAACGGTCTGAAACTTTCGTGTTTCCAGTATTTTAAAAGAATTTCTTGTGCTTCTGGCATGGGTCTGGATTTAAAAGTTAAAAAATTTAGAAATCAGTTTCTAGTTTTGCAACTTTAACCAAATGCCTAAATTTTATCTAATATATAAAGAATTCTGTTCTCAACCGTATCTTTAGGTACTTCAATTAAGTCATAGCCATATTTCTTGTAGGTTTCAATAAGATGCTTCTGAATCATTTCTGCCTGTGCAAAATTCTCATAACGTTCCGAATCACTTTCATAAATTTCTTCCCAGGGTGGTAAAATAAAAGTTTTGGAATATTTAAAATCCTCGCAGGCTTTAGTAAAATGCTCCGGATATTCATCACCAATATAATCCATATAAGCAACAACATCAGGAATTCCGCGATCGATAAAAACTACGTTATCAGGTTCTTTGAGTGCGTTTTCGAATTGCTTAATACGGCCTTCCAACAGCATTTCACTAAACAATAAAGGCTGTTCCAAAAACAATTGGTCGATGCCGCGCTGCTGTGCTTCGAGCGTTACTTGTCTTGAAATTTCAGGATAACAGCAATAGCCGCGAGCGACTAATTCGTTTAAAAGAGTAGATTTTCCCGTTCCCGGTCCACCAATGATAACTATGATTTCTTTTTGCACTTTCGTAAAATAAAGCGCAAATTTACCTAAAGTTATTGGTATTTGAAAGATTAATTTGTCTGGAGCGAATGATTTCGCAATTTTGGAAGCATGGGTTTCTGCTTTCGGCTCTATCTTTTATGTCGAACCCCGCCATAAAAGGATAACGCCTCAAACGAAGTTCACTGAACTCCAATTAAAAAATAAAACAAAGTGAAGTAATCAGGGTTAGTTAGGAAACATGGTTTTGTTTTTGGAATTATTTCATATTGCGTTTTTTCTTTTCCTTCGTATATTTATAGCTTTTTATGTTTCTCAAATACTTCATTCATTTTGAGTCAAATATCTTCCATTAATTTGCTTTTTGCTATCTTTAAATTATCATTGAACTTTACTTAATTTGCTTTCTATTAATCTTTTTCTTTGCACCTTTGCCACTCTGTAACTTCGAACCTTATTCCAAAGAAAAAAAATCTAAAATCATAAATCAAAACCGTATATTTGCCTTTATTTTTAATTACGAATGGAGAACGATAAAGAAAAAAACACCGCCGAATTTTACGAAAGACTAAAGGTTGAGCTGGATAATTCAAACACCTGGCCAGCAGAATATTTGTATAAATTTATAGTGCCTTCGGTAGCCGATAATGTAGAGCGCGTTCAAAAAGCTTTTGACAGTATGGGTGCGGTTATCAAAACAACAAAATCTAAAACCGGTAAATTTACCAGCGTTTCTATAGATGTAACAATGAATAGTGCTGACGAAGTGATTGGCAAATACAAAGAAGTGTCTACAATAGAAGGTATAGTTTCCTTATAAATTATGGTCGAAAAATATAAAAAAGAAGTCGCGAATGACGTTGTTTTTAACTTAGAATACAATTCTGAAAGACAGCGTTTACTTATTCCGGAATATGGTCGTCATTTGCAGAAACTGATCGATCAGGCTACTAGTATCGAAGATGATGAAACGCGTAACAAAGCCGCAAAATACATCATTCAGGTTATGGGAAGCCTAAATCCGCATTTGCGTGATGTGCCGGATTTTCAGCATAAATTATGGGATCAGCTTTTTATCATGTCTGATTTTAAATTAAATGTAGAATCGCCATATCCAATTCCGTCAAGAGATGTATTGCAGTTAAAACCGGATGTTTTACAATATCCGCAAAACTTCCCAAAATACAGATTTTACGGTAACAACATCAAATATATGATTGATGTTGCCAATAAATGGGAAGATGGCGAAATGAAAAACGCATTGGTTTTGGTAATCGCCAACCACATGAAAAAGTCATACTTAAGCTGGAACAAAGACACGGTAAAAGACGATGTGATTTTCGAACATTTATTTGAATTGTCAGGAGGAAAAATCAACTTGCTGCAAAGTACAGAGGAGCTTTTAAACACAACAGATTTATTGCGTACCAATAAACGCATGTCAAATAAAATCACACCACCGGGACAACTGAAAATCCAAGGCAACAAAAACAACAAAGGTCCCGGAAAACCAAAACCTTTTCAAAAAAATAACAATCAGAAATAAATAAAGTTGCTAAGCAGCTAAGTTGCTAATTCGCTGAGATTCTAACCTCAAAAATTTAGAACATTAGAACCTCAGTAACTCAGAACCTAAAAATGAAATATGGGAGTATTTAAAATCGAAGGAGGAATTCCTTTAAAAGGAGAAATCACTCCGCAAGGAGCAAAAAATGAGGCATTACAAATT
>Ga0247810_10001471_pt1 | contig 14747 bp, 9 predicted proteins | sample UWRJL119311C1_FD_179918 | JGI IMG/M metagenome (GOLD analysis project Ga0247810, IMG submission 179918) | Plant litter microbial communities from Arlington Agricultural Research Station in Wisconsin, United States - UWRJ-L119-311C-1 | ecosystem: Environmental > Terrestrial > Plant litter >...
ACTGAGCTCATGCTGCAGCTGTTCCACTATCGTCGCTAGATTCACCTCCTCAAATGACTCCTGGCCGTAATTCAGCTGACTATAGCGCATGATATCTTTGATCAGTCCCTGCATGCGGCCGGCAAACTGGTTCATTTTATCCACTCTTGTGTAGATATCTTCGGGCAGTGTCACCGCCTCGTCGTGCAGAATGTAGGAAGCCATCATCTGGATCTTGCGCAAAGGTTCCTGAAGATCATGCGTACTGATCCAGTTGATATTTTCCAGCTCGGCATTCGTCCGTTTCAGTATCTCGGCGAGCTGTCGCTGCTTTTCCTCTTCTTCCGTGAGGAAAACGCTGCTCAAATGCTTTTGAAGAATGTTCACAAAATTGGAACATGCCGCTATCTCCGAGCTCAGCCATTTATTACTGGTAAGCTTCACGGTTTCTTTCCAGAGCTCGAACGACTTCCGCGGTGAAAGACCATTTTTATCTTTCTCTATCGCTTTATTCGGATTTCCCGCCCAGTTTACTTCAGTAATCGTTTCATGACGGTACCAGATAATGCAGTTAAAGCTGGAGCTGTCGAGCGGAAAATAGTTAACTCCCGGAAATTTATCGCAGACCTGGCGGAACTCCGGCATCACATGGATCAGTGAATTGGTCTGAAAGCGCGTATTGCTGGTATAGGTCGAAAGGTAGCTCGAAAGCATTTTAATGTCTTCGTCTTCGGGAACGGAGCCGCTGCGGAAGATCTTCCCGTCGAGCAGGACCGAAACGCCAACGGCATTGCAAACGGTCAGAATATGGTAATCATTGACAATGAACTCCATCGAATTCCTGTTCAGGTCAAACTTGCGCGAATTCAGCCATTCAACGGCATGTGTAGCTTTTCGGGCAAGCTCATATTCTTCGTTCATCTGGCGTGTATCCAGCTGCGAGGTAATAAAATGTCCCAGGAGCTTTGCCGCCATGCGCACTTCATAAGTGAGGTACAGCGGCGAGTAATGGTGACAGGAGATCAATCCCCAGAGCTTCTTTTTGTGAAGCAGCGAGATGGTCAGCGTAGCTCCGACACCAATATTCTGAAGGTATTGTACATGTATGGGCGAAACGCTGCGCAGCGTGGAATAGCTCAGATCGAGCGAAGCATTGCTCACGTTTTCATCCAGCGCCACGATAGGCTCGGGAATGTAGTTCACATCGACGATCATGCGGAGCTGATTTTTGATGTAAAGCTCGCGCGCCTGTTTGGGAATATCGGTATGCGGATAATGAAGCCCCAGGAAACTTTCCAGGTTATCGTTCTTGCTTTCGGCTATTACTTCGCCGTTGTAATCTTCGTCGAACCGGTAGACCATCACACGGTCGTAACCGGTAATCTTTTTCGTTCCCGTGGTAATTGCCGCACACAGCTCGGAAATAGTAGTTGTATCTTCTATGTAACCGACAAATTCACTCGAAAGCTGCAGAAAGTCGGGATTTGAAAATTCTTCCTCCTGCTCCTCGGCATCCAGAACAATCGTGTCTCCGCTGAGATGTGCAAGAAAATGAACCGTTCTTCCTGCTATTTTCAGCAGGAAAGCAGTATGTCTTCCTTCCGAAAGCTCCATGCACGCTGCGAGAGAACTTTCTGCCGTCTTACTGAACATATCAGTGAAAGACTTGTCGAGCAGGTCTTTCGGATCCAGGCCTGTTATTTCTTTTATATTCCTGCTGCAGAATTTTATCCGGTAAGAGCTCTTATCAATTCCAAGCAGGAATCCATGTGGCTGTATGCTTCCCGGAATGTGTATTGGCTCCTGATCGCAGTTTTCGAGATTTACGATTCCGCGATTGACAATATCGGTGATCTTCATCCTATTTTGCAACTGCATTATTGAAAAGATCGGCCGTGCGCCTGAATCCGTAAACTGCGCCTTCGATGATACTGTCGCGCATCACCTCACCAACACCCGACTGGTAATTATCCAGTGCGGAAAGAAATGATTTCCAGCGGCTTCCCGTCTGATCTCCATAAGCGTTCAGAAAGCGCGATGCTCCTGCGAAACCGGATTCGGAAGCAGCAAGCACGTTTTTGAGGATCACTTTTCCGCCCAGTGTCGAACCTTCGGAAACGTATAAGATCCCGAGGTTGAAAGCCAGCTCATCGTGGTAATTTTCATCGGCAAACGGTTCCGTATAATCGGTAAATCCGGACCCCAGCTCTTCGAGATCTTTACGGATAAGCTCGGTTTTTCTTCTTTGTTCGATATCGGAAATAACAGCTGCTGTAACCGGGAATACTTTCTCTTCAATTCCCTTGTGAATGGCGAGCATTGCCTGGAGGTAATGGGCATAAGCTTCGGTGGAAACAACAGGGGCCATTACTGCCATCGATAAAGGAGTTTCCTCCAGCTGTTGATGAATAGAAGAAGTTTCTTCACGAAGCCTCTTCATAAAATCAGTTGAATTATTCATGAATATTTTCGTTGTTCAGATAAATGAGCGCTCTGCAACACATCAGTACTTTTCTCAAATTAACAGATAACGTTTTCCTGTTATCTTAAAGCTTGTTGATTTGTAGAAAACTTCGTGCAACAAGCGGCCAATTTCTTCTCTGAAGCAGGCAACAGCAAGCCCAAATATAGGAATTACTTCAGGAGAAAAACTCATAAAATTAGCCAAAAAGGAATCACAACTTAGGTCAATCCAAATCGATGGAACGCTCCACACTTATCTCTTCCAGAAAATGAGTATCGTGAGAAACGATGAGAAGCGTACCATTATACTCATTCATAGCGCTGGTTAAGATCCCGGTGTTCCGGATGTCGAGATTGTTCGTCGGCTCGTCCAGAACGATCAGGTCCGGTGCGTGATTGCCGATCGTCAGGCAGCAAAGCAGCAACCGCATTTTCTCTCCCTCGCTGAGTGCTTTGCAGGATTTACTCCAATCCTCTTTAGCAAACAGAAAGCGATTCAGCCGGATCTTTACCTCGTGCTCCTGCAAAGCGCCGGAGTTGAACAATTCGGCTTGTTCACAGACATTCAACCGGTCGTCGATAAGCGAATAATCCTGATCGATATAAATTGATCTGACCGCAGAACGTTCAATCGTTCCTGACAGAGGCTCAAGCTCCCCAAGCATCAGCTTCAGCAAAGTTGTTTTGCCGGAGCCGTTCCTCCCCTTCACAACGATCCGTTCTCCGCTCATCACCTGGAAGCTAAGTGCGTTCTTCCATAATAACAGAGACCCGTAACCGGCATTGATTTCTTTTGCAGTGAGCAGTATTTTGCCCTTATGGAGCGACGAATCATCCAGGTCCAGTTTCATTTTTCCGGCATCCGGTAAAGCTTTTCGCAGCTGTTCCAGCTCTTTCGAGATCGCCGCTGTTTTATCGGCATGAACGTTCTTCATCCTGGAAGTGCTTTTCTCAGCGTTGTTCCTCAACGTGTTCATCGAAATGGTAGGAAGTCCGGCGCTTTCCTGTTTTTTCTTTCCCCTGGCATCCAGCTTTTTCTGCCGTTCCATTGATTCCTTTTCAGTTTCACGGGCTTTGCGAAGCGCTTTTTCCCTGCTGTTGAGATCGTGCTGAAAAGCCTCTGTCTGAATGCGTTTCTGCTCCACATAAAAATCATAATTGCCGCCGTAGGCAACGATCCCTTTGTTACTGAGCTCATAGATCGTGTGGAGAAGATTTAATAACGCACGATCATGGCTCACAATGACAAGTGTAGCTTTGGTCGATCGTATAAATTCGTAAAGCTGCCCTCGTGCTGCTGCGTCCAGGTGGTTGCTCGGTTCATCCATTAAAATGGCTTCCGGGCGGTGAATATGCATTCCCGCAAGAAACACTTTGGTCTTCTGGCCACCGCTGAGTGTTTTCATTTCACGTGACAGGTCCGCCAGCTCCAGCTTCCAGTAATCAAAAGCTTCCAGGCAGCGTTCTTCAATTCCCCAGTCATCGTCGAGGAATTCCAGGTTGGCTTCCGTTACGTTTCCATCGAGAATCTGGTGCAATGCTTCCAGCTTACCGGCCACTCCGAGAACCTGCGCCACCGTCTGCCCCGCATAAGCATCGAAAAGCTGGGGAATGTAATAGGGTTTTGAACCGACTTTCACCGCTCCCGCCGAAGGAATCAGCGCGCCGGACAAAACTGACAGAAGGGTGGATTTTCCCGTTCCGTTATTGCCCGTCAGAGCAATTTTATCGTGTGTATGGATGAGCAGGCTGAGATCTGAAAAGACCACGTCGCCATTGGGGTGTGCATAGGTAATACCTTGAACAGTAAACATCTAATTTCGTTCTTAAAGCGTGAATAATTGCAGGGACCTTTTCTGCTGGCCCTGTTCATTTTTCCGAAAGAAATTATTTTTTTACACTGACTTACCTTTTACGTACCGGGTACAAAGATAGGATTTTCTGCAAAAAGCAAAAGTTCAGTAAGATTGTCTGCTGTGCAGGAAAATCTACTCTTAGAGCGAATTGACGAAAGCGGCCATATCTTCAGGCCGGAGGACGTGGTCTACATGGAACTGATGCATGGCCTGTTCGGGCATAAATGGCACCAGCGCGGTCTCGGGATCCTGGATCGCCACTGTTCCGCCATTATTCCTGACTTCTTCCAGTCCGTGGGCGCCGTCGGCATTGGCACCCGAAAGGAGCAGGCAGGCGAGCTTCTCTTTGTAGATCTCGGAAGCTGACTCAAAGGTCACATCGATACTCGGGCGGCTGAAATGTACTTTCTCGGAAAGGTCGAGCCCGAAGGTGTGGTTTTCCTCGATGAGTAAATGATAATCGATCGGGGCAACATAAATGACTCCGGGAAGCACCTGATCTTTATCTTCTATCTCTTTCACCGGGATGTCGGTTTTGTAGGAAAACAGGTGAGAAAGCGACGAATCTGCGACATATTTGCGGTGAAGCACAACAATCACGGCGATTTTCAGGGGTGAAGCCAGGAGCGGAAGCATGGACATAATGATCTCAAGACTCCCTGCGGAACCCCCGATGATCAGCAGCTCGTGCCCGGACTTTACTTCACTTTTTTCCATACTTTCTCTTTGCTTACGACTGCATACGATTGCTGAATTCCGGAAAATTTCAGGGTTTCTTTAGAGCCAAGGCAAAGGAAACCAAACTTGGCCAGGCTTTCATTGAGTACACCGAAGACTCTTTCCTGCAGCTCTTTATTGAAATAGATGAGCACGTTGCGGCAAACGATGATATGGAATTCATTGAAAGAGCGGTCGGAAACCAGGTTGTGCGTCGACCAGATCATCTTCTTGCTCAATTCTTCGTCGAACTTCACATTGTCGTAGTGCGCTGTATAGTAAGACGAAAAATCCTCGGTCCCACCGGAAGTGATGTAGTTTTCCGAATACAGCTTCATCTGTGAAATGGGAAAGATCCCGGAAGCAAGTTTTTCGAGTACGGCCGGATTGAGATCGGTGGCGTAAATGAGTGATTTATGCAGGAGACCGGCTTCTTTCAACAGGATGGCCATCGAATACACTTCCTCGCCTGTTGAACAGCCCGCATGCCAGATCCGGATATGCGGATTGGCTGCAACTTTCGGCAGCACTTCTTCGCGGAGCACTTTATAAAAAGGCGGATCACGGAACATTTCTGTCACATTAACGGTAATTTCCTCCACGAAGCGCTTGAAATAGGATTCTTCCTTCCTGATCCGGTACAGGAATTCGGCGAAGCTCGTAAAACGGTCCAGCGTGAACAGTCTGTTGATCCGCCTTTTCAGCGAAGCCCGCGCATAGAACGTGAAATCATAGCCGTAGCTCTCAACGATCTCGTTCAGCAAAAAATCTATTTCTTCGTCGCTCAGCATCAGTTCATATAGGCGTACATCACCTGCATTAGTTTGTCAACATCAATGGGTTTCGATATATAATCGTCTGCTCCGGCAGCAAGGCATTTATCGCGATCGCCAACCATCGCCTGGGCTGTTACGGCTATCAGCGGAATTTTTTCACGGCCTTTCATCTTTTTCATAATCGGAATGGCTTCGTAGCCGTCCATATCGGGCATCATCATGTCGATGAGCACCATATCGATCTGCTGATCGGATTCCATCACGCGGATAGCTTCGGCCGCCTCGGAACAGGCAATGTAATCAAAGCCCTTTGCTTTCAATGTAGCTGAAAGCGCAAAGATGTTACGAGGGTCGTCGTCGATGATCAGAATTGTTTTCCTGCTTTCCATAGCACTCTTTTTAAAGCTTAATAGTTGAACCTGTTATCATTCGTAGAGCCATACGCGCAGCAGTGACAGCAACTGGTCGATATCCACCGGCTTGGTAATGTAATCGGACGCTCCGGCTGCGATGCATTTCTCCCGGTCGCCTGTCATGGCTTTCGCCGTCACGGCAATGATAGGCAGTTTTTTATGCTTCCTGTTTTCGCGAATATGCCTGGCCGTTTCGTAACCGTCCATTTCCGGCATCATCATATCGAGCAGCACAATGTCTATTTCAGGATGCTCTTCCAGCTTTTCAAGCGCCTGTTTTCCGTCGGTTGAAGTAATGACGTTCAGCTTGAGGTTTTCCAGTGCTTTTGTGAGCGAGAAGATATTGCGGATGTCGTCGTCGGCAATAAGCACGGTTTTATTGTTCAGCACTTCGTTCAAAGCACCGAGCTTTTTGTATTCTCCGCCTGTTCCGTTGGCTTTCTTTTCTTCCACCAGGTGCAGGAAAAGGGAAACCTCATCCAGCATACGCTGGTAAGAATGGGCTGTTTTCACGACAATGGAATCGGCGTATTTCTTAATTCGCTGCTCTTCTGCCATCGAAAGGCTTTTACCGGTGAAAATGATGACAGGCAGATTTTCCAATCCTTCATTTTTCTTCACTTCTTCGAGCACTTCGTAAGCGTTGTTATCCGGAATTCCCATGTCGAGGATCACACAATCGAGGTCGTTGGCTTTCAGGGCACTTATACTTTCGGAAATGTTGTTTTTCACATCCGAGTTGATGTTGTAAGATCCCAGGAAGAAAGCAAGGGCTTCGGCATGCTTGGTATTGTCCTCGATGATGAGCACTTTCTTAGGGTTCTTGGCCAGCACATACTCGATCTTTTCGAACACTTCCTGCATCTGGTTGTAGGCCATTGGCTTCTCGATGAAATCGACAGCACCTTTCAGCATACTCTGCTTTTTCATGCGGTGCGAAGACATGATATGAACCGGAATGTGGCGTGTATCCGGATTTCCTTTCAGTTCGTCCATGACCTCCCAACCGCTTTTGATCGGGAGCTCGATATCGAGCAGGATCCCTGTCGGCATGTATTGCAATGCCAGTGGCAAAGCTTCGTCACCGCGAACGGAAACAATTCCCTTATAGCCTTTCTGACGCGTATATTCCAGCAATGATTTGGCGAAATTCACGTCGTCTTCCACGATCAGGATGCAGTTTTCTCCCGGGTTAAGTGAACGGCGGTCGTCGCGCACATTCTGAGGAATAACGGACGAAACATATTTCGGGGATTCGTCTTCGGTTTCTTTTGAGTGTTCCGTTACTTCCGGTGCCAGGATCGTTGCATCTTCCAGTTCCGGGGAATGTTCCCTGAATCGCTCAATCGGAATGTAAACGGTGAATTCGCTTCCTTTATCTGCTTCGCTGGTGAGCTTGATCGTTCCACCAAGCAGTTTTACCAGCTCGCGGCTGATGGACAGTCCAAGTCCTGTTCCTCCGTACTTGCGTTTGGTAGAGCCGTCGGCCTGCTGGAAAGCCTGGAATACGAGGTGCTGTTTTTCTTTCGGAATACCGATCCCGGTATCTTTCACGGTAAAGCACATAAAGCGGTTGTTGTCGGTGCATTGCTGCACCTGTAACGTTACGGAGCCCTCGGAAGTGAATTTGATCGCGTTCGAAAGCAGGTTTTTCAGTACCTGCTCCAGTCTCATACGGTCTGTTTCTATCAGCTCCGGCATGGCAGCGCTGACTTCCGTTTCCATTTCAATGTTTTTCTCCTTGGCCAGCGGACGGAACATCGCCTGCATTTCGTTCACCATATCCTGGACAGAGAATTTATCGTATTCCAGCTCCATTTTACCGGCTTCGATCTTCGAAAGGTCGAGGATCTCATCGATGAGCCAGAGCAGCCCGTTTCCGGAGCTTTGGATCACGCGGGCATATTCTACCTGGTCGCTGTTGAGGTTGTTGTCGTTGTTGTCGGAAAGCAGGCGGCTCAGCAACAGGATAGAGTTCAAAGGCGTGCGCAGCTCGTGCGACATGTTCGCCAGGAATTCGGACTTGTATTTGGTCGTCTGGGCCAGCTCTTCGGCTTTGCTCTGAATTTCCTGGTTCTTTTCCTCGAGCAGCGTTGAACGCTCTTCCAGCTCTGCATTGGTCTGCTGCAGCTCTTCCTGCTGCACTTTCAGCTCCTCTTCGGATGCCTGCAGGTTGTGCGCCTGTGCTTCCAGCTCGGAGTTCAGGTTTTCCAGTTCGCTGTGCTGGGCCTGCAGCTCTTCGGACTGGGCCTGTGTTTCTTCGAGCAGGTTCTGAAGCGTCTGGTGATCAAGCGCCGCATTAACGGCAATGCTGATACTTTCCATATTGTTGTTCAGCAGCTCGATCTCTTTCGGCTCCGGCTTGCGCATCAGTCCTATCTCAATCACCCCGATACTTTCCTGCTCGAAAATAAGCGGCAGAATGATCAGTGAAACCGGCGACGCTTTTCCTGTGGAAGAAGTGATTCCCAGGTAATTTTCAGGAAGATCGGTAATGATCTCCAGCTGCTTGCTGACTACCGCCTGGCCTGTCAATCCGCTGCCCGGCTCGAGCTTTTCCGGTGCATTGCTTACAGCATGGGCTGCAGCCAGATCGAAGCTTGAATTTTTATTGGTGATATAGATCGTTGCAACAGGAGCCGATATATAATTCGTGAGACTTGCTACCAGTTTGGACGAAAGCGATTCCACGTTTCGCTCACCCCGCATGGCATCCCCGATCTGTACGGATCCTTCCTGGAGCCACACACGCTTACTGATATCATCGAAGCTTTCCTGGAGATGAACGGCCATGTTATTAAGCGCTTTGCTGATCCTTCCAAGCTCGTCTTCGGCAATATCCTCGCTCCGGGACGCATAATCGCCCTGCGCGATCTTCCCGGTGACGACTTCCATTGCAGCAATTCGCGTAGTTGTTTCCTGGTATTTGCGTTCCTCTTCCAGCTGTTTGGCAACCCGCGCATCGAGGTCCGATTTGATCTTAATGTAAGAGAAAACCGATATCACAATAGAGATCAAAGCTGCCAGAATCACTAACAGGCGCGTGTAATCGATGAAATCTGACTGCTGGGCCGTGCGATCGTCGAGCAATTGCTGTTCTGTTGCTTTCAGTGAGCTCACGACTATCCTGAGCGAGTCCATCACCGCTTTACCCCTTACCATTTCATTGTACTGCATCAACGTATCCTTCCTGACATAGATGCGGTTTCGTTCAGCAATTTCAATCACCCTTTTCATCTGGTTGAATTTCGTGTAGACCAAATGACGGATCTCTGCACATCTTCTCTGCTGAAGGGCATTATCGGCTGTGAGGCTTTTCACCTTCTCATAGCTGGCAAGCGCTTTCTGCATGGATCCGTTGTAAGGCTGGAGAAAAAGCGTATCCATGGTTATCAGGTAACCGCGCTGACCTGTTTCGCCGTCTTTCATAAAAGAAATGACGTTTTCGGATTCGATGAGCACCTCATGCGTATGGTTCACCATTTTCGAGTTGTCGATCAGTTTCTGAACACTGAAGAACGAGCCGCACAAGCTGATCACCAGCAGTACGATCGAAATGGAAAAGGTTATTTGCAGATTCCGGACAATAGATGAGTTCCTGGATGCAGTCATAGTTAATCGGGTATTGGTTTTACTTGTTTATGCTATTTCCTGTTTAAGCTGTTCCTGTTTTACAGGGAGAAGAATAACGAAAGTTGTTCCTTTTTCGGGCTGGCTGCGGGCGGTAATGATCCCGTTGTGCTTTTCGATGCTCTTTTTGGCGATCGCCAGTCCTATTCCTGTTCCTTCATAAGCATTGTTATGGCTCAGGCGCTGGAAAACCATGAAGATCTTATCGAGGTACTGCTCATCGAAGCCTATACCGTTATCGGTAAAAATGACCCTGCAATACTTTCCCTGTTCGGAAGCCGGCGCATTGATGTCGGCTTCGTCCGTAAAATCACAGGAAATACTGATCACCGGAACAACTCCCGGATTGGTAAATTTCAGTGAATTGCTGATGAGATTCTGAAATACCTGGCGCATCTGGCTGGGCACGGCTTCTATGGTCGGAAGGTCAGTTTTTGTTATAATGGCGCCGGTTTGCTCGATCTGGTTCTCCACATCGTAGATCACTTCGGTTACGATCATATCGAGCGGCGTTTCCTCAAAGCGCGAAGGAATGGAAATACGCGAAAAATCGAGCAAGTCGCGGATCAGTGTCGACATGCGCTCGGAAGCTTTGATAATGCGGTTAAAATCGTTTTTCGCCGCTTCGTTATCGGTGAAGTATTTGTTGCTGACCATGTCTGTAAAGGTCATGATCTTGCGGATCGGCTCTTTCAGGTCGTGTGAGATCACCCAGGCAAACTGCTGCAATTCGCTGTTGGACAGTTCAAGCTCCCTGTTTTTCTTCAGCAGCTCGAGCGTTCGTTCTTCCACGCGCTGTTCGAGTAATTCGTTGCTCGCCGCCAGTTCTGCTTCTGCCTGCTTCCTGGTTTCGATCTCCCGCAAAAGCGATTGCTGGATTCTTTTCAGCTCGGCTTTCTGCTCGGAAAGCTCGTACATCGACTTTACTTTCAGCAGCAGTATATCCGGATCTACAGGCTTGGTGATGTAATCCATCCCACCCGACTTATAGCCTTTGGTTATGAACTGCTTCTCCTTGCTGATCGCCGATAAAAATATAATAGGAGTGTCTTTGGATTTACTGTGTCCGAGGATCATTTCAGCGACTTCGAAACCATCCATGTCGGGCATCTGAACATCCAGTATAATAAGCGAATAGGAGTTATTGAGAACTTTTTTCAGCGCCTCTTCACCCGATTCCGCAGTATCTACTTCGAACTGGTGGCGCTCAAGAATACTCTTTAATGCAAATATGTTTTCTGGTCTGTCGTCTACAATAAGGATCATCAGCTCAAGTTATCGTACAAATAGGTGAGCTAAAGTTACCCCAAAACTTTTACCACAGTTGGAAGCGTTTCCCTGAAATGCTAAAAAATTGTAATTTGTTGACTAATTTCTGAAAAATCGAAGTTGAGCAGCCTTTCGAGGCTTGAATGCAGCTCCTGCATGCTGCTTGGCTTGGTTAAAAAAGCCTGTGCGCCGAGCTGCTGGGCGCGTTCCATATCGCATTGCTGATTGGAGGTTGAATAAATGACTACTGGAACGTTTTTCCAGTCTTCATTTTCGCGGAATTTCTCAAGAAAATCGAAGCCATTCATAATGGGCATATTGAGATCCAGGAAGATCACATCAGGTAAAGAGCCGCTCTGAAGCTTCTTGAGTCCTTCCAGGCCATGACCCGCAATTTCACAGATAATACCGGGATTTATATCCCCAACTGCATCCGTAAAAAACAGTTGATCATCCGTATCATCATCTATCAGTAAGATCCTTTCAGTCGTCATAAGCAATCTAAATGTAAAGCAAAAAAAAGTACTGTGCAAGGGCAGATCTCCGTTGCCATCTGAATTTAATCGCTTCTTAACCCTGTAAAAGCAGGTCATCCGAACGTTGCCTGTTGTTAATGTATAAGTTGAAAGCCATCTAAATAAGCTTGTGTGTGATCTATAGCTCTTGCACCATTTTCCTGTAAGCACCCTTTTTTATGTCAAAGAATCTTAACGAATCCTTTTAGTTATACTGAGATGACTTAACTTTAAATCATTAATGCTAAAGAGTTTAATCCGCAAGGCGCACAGCTTTGATCAATTCAATGTGTTATGAGCGAAAACAAGAATAATAAAGACTACAATGACCGTTCGCAGATCGATGCGAATCAGTCAGATGAACTGCAGTACTGGACGAAAAAATTCAACATTTCTTCCGAACAGCTGACGGATGCTATCATGTCGACCGGAAGCACGAACGTGCAGGAAATACAGGATTACCTGAAACGAATGGAAGACAAGTAGATTTTAGTCTTTTAGTCGGGAGTCTCCAGTCATTCGTCTTCAATTGGAAGACCAAAGTTCGGAATAGAGGACCAAGGTTCAGCATGTATATGGAAGAGTAGGTTCAGCATGCATGCTGAACCTACTTTTGACTTTGTGAGCATTCCTCAGTCCATGTTTAAGATTCCTTAGACCTTGTATAAGATTCCTCAAACCTTGTATAGAATTACCCAGACCTTGTATAACTTTCCTTACGCCTTGTATAGAATTCCTCAGACCTTGTATAGAATTCCCCAGACCTTGTATAAGATTCCCCAGACCTTGTATAAGATTCCTTAAGCCTTGTATAAGATTTCTCATGCCCTGTTTAGAATTGTCCGTAACAGCTTTCAAGCAACAGCAATTCTTCTGTCACCGGTTCTCCTTCGTTCCCGCTTCCTCAGGATGATTTGCAACAAAAATTTAACGGTGCAGAAACTTCCCGGGTAGATTTATTTCAGTAATTTCAACTGGCGAAACGCATTTACACACATTTCATTCGAACCGGCAATTTCAAACTCCCGCTGTTCGGGTAACTAATTCACACAACATGAAGCGAAAAGGATTTGTTTTTACACCCTATTCGGCCCCGGATCAATCTCCGTTCGACCGTTTATTCGAAATTTTCAAGGAGCTCATTACGCACACTTCCGGCGATTTTGACGAAGCGATCGACTGGCTTCGGATCCTGGACAAGGAATATGAGCTCACAACACCGGAATACACCATTGAAGACTTTGTGGAAGATCTTAAAAAGAAGAATTACATCAAAGATAAAAATGGTAAAGACGGCTCGGGCGGAACGGTGATCACAGCCAAAACAGAGCGCGCCATTCGCCAGCACGCACTCGACCAGGTATTCGGTAACCTGCGAAAATCAGGGGCGGGAAATCACCGTACAAAACACAGCGGAAACGGAGACGAGCAAACGGGAGATTTCCGCCAGTTCAGCTTCGGCGACGGTCTTGAGCGCATTTCCATGACAGAAAGCCTTCGAAATGCACAGATCAACAACGGGATTGGCGATTTTCAGCTGCACGAGCGCGACCTGGTGGTGGAAGAAAGCTTTTACAAAGCACAGATGAGCACCGTCCTGATGATAGATATCAGCCACAGTATGATCCTGTATGGCGAAGACCGCATTACTCCGGCCAAAAAAGTAGCCATGGCGCTGGCAGAGCTGATCAAGACACGCTATCCGAAAGACACGCTCGACATCCTGGTGTTCGGCGATGATGCCTGGGCGATTGAAGCGAAAGAGCTGCCTTACCTGCAGGTCGGCCCGTATCACACCAACACGGTTGCCGGACTGGAACTGGCCATGGACCTGCTCAGGAGAAAGCGGAACACCAACAAGCAGATCTTCATGATCACAGACGGAAAGCCGAGCTGCGTTATCGAGCCGGACGGTTCTTATTACATGAACTCGAACGGACTCGATAAGTACATCGTAGACAAATGCTACACAACGGCGCAACAGGCCAGGAAGCTGCACATTCCAATAACGACTTTCATGATAGCCCAGGATCCTTACCTGCAGCAATTCATCCGGGAATTTACGGCGGCGAACCAGGGAAAAGCCTTCTATACCGGGATCCAGGGATTGGGACAAATGATCTTCGAGGATTACCAGACAAACAGGATCAAAAGAATAAGAGGGTAATTAAACACAAACAGACTTCAGACTAAGAGACTACAACACAAAGGACTACAAGACAAAGATTACAAGACTAAAAGACTAAAGGAATGAAAGCAACAACATTAGGCGAATTGAAAGCCTCAGGATACCAGACAAAAAGCGTTAAAGAGGAGCTTCGCGATAACCTTATCAACTCACTGAAAGCAGGAAAACAAGCTTTTGAAGGCATTCACGGATACGAAAGCACCGTAATTCCCGAGCTGGAACGCGCTATTCTGGCAAAACACAATATTAACCTGCTGGGGCTTCGCGGCCAGGCAAAGACGAGATTGGCCCGCCTGATGGTGAACCTGCTCGACGAATGGATGCCGATCGTTGAAGGCTCAGAAGTGAACGACGATCCTTTGGCGCCACTTTCCCGCTATGCAAAAGACCTGCTGGCAGAAAAAGGCGACGCTACACCGATTGCCTGGGTTCACAGGAACGATCGTTTCGCCGAAAAGCTCGCTACGCCGGATGTTACCATTGCGGATATCATCGGTGACGTAGATCCGATCAAAGCAGCCAATATGAAATTATCTTACGCAGATGAGCGCGTTATCCACTTTGGAATGATCCCGCGAGCCAACCGCTGTATTTTCGTGATCAACGAATTGCCCGATCTCCAGGCGCGGATCCAGGTCGCTCTTTTCAACATCCTCCAGGAAGGTGATATCCAGATCCGTGGATTCCATCTCCGTTTTCCGCTCGATATACAGTTCGTGTTTACCGCAAATCCGGAAGATTACACCAATCGCGGAAGCATCGTTACGCCGTTGAAAGACCGTATCGGCTCCCAGATCCTGACGCATTATCCGCAAACCATCCAGATCGCCCGCACCATTACGGAGCAGGAAGCAAAACTGGAAGGTTCACAAAAAGAGAACATCACAATTCCCGGACTGGCGATGAACCTGATTGAGCAGATCGGTTTTGAAGCCCGTGAA
>Ga0247810_10001472_pt1 | contig 14747 bp, 15 predicted proteins | sample UWRJL119311C1_FD_179918 | JGI IMG/M metagenome (GOLD analysis project Ga0247810, IMG submission 179918) | Plant litter microbial communities from Arlington Agricultural Research Station in Wisconsin, United States - UWRJ-L119-311C-1 | ecosystem: Environmental > Terrestrial > Plant litter >...
AGAAGTCTCTCCTTATATACATGCTTCAGTAGAGAGTGCCAAGTAGTCCCTTGACCTTCGTTAGTCAGGCGATCCACCTAGATCTTATAGATCACGTGGATAAACACTAACTACAGCATATACTTTAGTATTTACTACTATAATTATTGCAGAACCTCAGCTCACTAGATATCACTATGATCTGTAATTTAAGTACTTATACAACAATACCTTATAGTAATAGTATTAGTAGTACTTATTCCGGGGTTCAAACGAAATTCGGCAACAGTGGCCTCGGATTGAACCAGATCTATAAGTACGAAGGGATAAATTTAGTAGTAGGCAGTCCTAGGCTTTAAGTTCATAATAACCAATACTCCACTGGTACCATACTTATAGGCCATACTTTCACTATATCTCATCAGGCTACTTGGTATTAATTACTAGTACATAACTTGTATTCTCGCCTTCAATCCCCATATTCACATTTAGCATTACCCACTTCCTTGCGTTGCTGACTCTCCGTTGATGTATTTACGGGCTATTAGGGGAGAAAAGTGCCCCAGTTCCGCTGCCATCGGTGGGGAAATTGATTACCATATTTGACGAGTGCTTGGGGTTTCTGGCTGTTACAATTAGGACACTTGTACGCCTTAAAACCTGGAGTTATTCCAACAAACTCTTCTTTCTGTCCAAACCACCTATATTCAGCTACTTCCTCATCTATTCGGAAGCTCTGTACTACTACTTAGCCTAAAAACTAGTCTGTATCGTAGTAGTACCTACCCTCGTGGGGGGGATCAATGGTACACAACTTGATCAAGTTTTTGTGTTTCTCGACAGGTCACTGGAATGCATCCCACATATACCGCTTGCGCTCACCTGCAACGATCTCCGAAGTCGTTAGCTTTCGAATTTGGCATTGTGGTAAATTGCTAGTACTTCTTGTAATTAATAAGCCCTCTCCTTGGGATGTCGTGTTGATCTCGGTGAAATCGATCAATGCAAGCTGACAGACGAACGCAAAGCAAGCGCTGACGGCGTAAAAGCTACTAGCACTCAGTTTCTTACGACCGACTTCCCTGGCTGGATCGAGCATTTGACTTGGGAAATTAATACTTTGAGTGGAGTATATTGGGGAATGTACCATGTCATGAGTCTCTCCATGGCTTAAATGGTATAAAGTACTTCTCACAAGTATGAGTAAGAAATTCGGGTTTTAAGGGTAAGTAGTGTTGAAATATCAGGGTTTTTCTTTACTCCTCACCTCCTTCTTTTGTTACGGAAGTACGTGTCATGCATATATTTAACCTCCAGAACTCCATGGGCTCAGGCTGCCATACAAACTACCTAATCTACTTTATTTTTATGGTTCAAGGGGTGGTTCAGGTCGATTTTATCGTGGCGCAGATGTTTGGGTAACGAAATGGAATTTTCAAGTATCGTGATGTGATATGCAATATCACATGGAGAGAGCTTCATAGCATGAGATGATAGTGGTTATCTCTCTTTAACACATTTATCATGCATGGTATGTTTTGAACATATCATGTTATGTAAATGTCTCACCGCATACTTACTACTTGCTACTTACTTACTTATTGGGACTTATGAATCTTAGGAACAGGTCCTGCACCCGCCCCATTGGGAACAACAATTCCCTGGCTGTTTGGCATGTTCCCAATAATTATATCCCTCACCCATAGTGATTTTTTAAGCTCCTTTTCCATTTTTTGTCTTTCATACTTCATTTGACAATCAGCATTCCAATTAAGATAAACGAAATATTCCTATAACTCTGCTTGAGAAATATCACCCTAAACAACGTAACATAAGTCTCACGTATCAATATCTCGTATTGAACATTCATCTGTTCCGGTGGTTCTTCATCTGGCCCAAATCGAATCCAATCGAGCTTTTTGCATGATTGATCCCATAGGTAAGTTGAATTGATTGTGTCCATAGAAAATCCCAGTAGCGAGATTCTTGACGTCTCGACTAACTTGGAATAACGAAGAAGGGAAGAATTGATCTTCACAAGAGCAGCATTTGTTGAGCGCAGATGGCCTGTAATACAAAGGCATTTCAACCCCAGAACTTTCCCTTATTCCACCTTTAATCAATTCCTTTGAATGACACCCCATGAAACGTAGGCGATTTTCAGTGCAACTTATCTCAAAGCTTTTACCGAGATCCGTGTAGCTAAGTATGTATAATTGGATTTCTTTCGGCAGATCTAGAAATCGGAAGGAGAGTATAGGCTGCGGCTACAGGTGACCTGTAAGACGCAGAACAGTGTCTTTGGCTAATTGTTGAATGTCTTGCGAGTAACAATTTCCAAGGCGCAGTGCAGCATCACGCAAGGTAGGCATTATCTGCAGTGGCTTCACTATCTCCGCGGTGATTTCCTAGGTTTCACAGTCGCATATCACGTACAGTGGTGGTTGACCTGGCTGAATTGTTTTTGTACAGATACGATACCAGTACAAATGATATTTGAGTCTTGATCCCTGAGTGGCCATGCTGAACGGAGCATCATGACTTCATGGATCGACACATGCCTCTGAGGAAGTATTCTGACAACTGTGCGCCCGCCCGCAACAGACATAACTACATCCTGAAAGATTGAGTCGTACGACGAGAAACTTCATCTTGCGAAGCACAGTATCGAGAAAACGATCAAGCTGCCACAATCCCCGCGGTTCTCGTCACGTAACAAGAAAGCGATTCTCGCCATACAGTAAGTATACTTGTGACTTCCCTATAAATAGAGCTACATACGGAAAAAAGACGACCCAGCGGCAGCGATTCTAACGCTGATATCGTATCCTGGTGATTTGCTTCGCGCGCAGCTTTTGAAAGTGAAGACGATTTATTCACGTCGATCAATCGCCTAGTGACAAGGCCAGCTTCTTGATAAATCTGACAACGAATCTTAAGTGGGAGTTCGAGAAAGTAACATCTTGTATCAACATCCTTCTTCCTGCATGAAATGCGAGGGAAGAACAGGATTATGCGTTGTTGACTCATTGTGGGTGTTGAAAGTCGTTGAAAGGTTAAGCTTGTGGCAACTGAGTTGCCTGCGATTGTCAAGGAACACGCTAGTACTAATGTTATTGGCGAGTTACCATGATGTACGTCGACGTCACCATCAATACTTCGTGGGTCACAATCCTTCCGGCTTTGACGAGGATCTTAAAAGGTAAAATGGGGACCAGATTTTATCTCAGACCACTAGTGAGTGACTAGTAGTTCACAATATACGAGAACGCCATCTTGAGAAACATTTGATGTGGATTTGAGTGTGAAGAACCAGCTTAACAGTTAGATCGAAATGTTGCACCAGCAAATCCTTCGAGTATAGGAACGGCGTTGAGTATTGGAGTTTTCTTTTTTGGGTGGAGGAGCTGCGGGGGCACGCGCGGGCAGTGGCGGTTCTGTAAAAGTAGTAGTACTAGTATTAGCTTCAACTACTACTACTATCATATAATACGGGTAAACTATAATATATAAAATATTATGTTGGCTTGATGACTAGCTTATAGTTTCAACACCTTATAAGTACTTGTAGGGCCAACACTGGCTTAATACTACAAGTGGGTTGATAAAGTACTATAAGCTGCCCAAGGTGTTCTTGAGTGTTGATATAAGTAGTTTTCACACTACTCATAAGCGAAGTACTTAGTATTGACACGGTGTTAACCTAGTGTGAACATTACTTACTCCTATTGACACTAAAGTACTAGTGCAGCGGTGATGAGCCAGAAACCGACCCGAGCTTATACTTTTTGTGTCTCGACCAATGTAAGCAATACTACTAGTAAGCAATGGTTTATTTCAAGTTTAAAGATCCTGGTAATACCGAGAAGATCTTCAGAAATAGTAGCCTGAGTTGCTGTAAGTAGTAGTGTTCGCGGTTAATTATACTAAGTATTAGGATACTACCTAATAATACTACTAGTAGTAGTACTAGTTGTACTGCGCTACCCCTGGTAATTTGACTTAGAATTAAAGTGATCTCAAGTAGTTGTTTTGTTAGTTACACAACTCAAGTACCAACCAACCAAGTACCCAGTAAATTACTTATTTTGTTGGCTTTATAGACCTTGGTGATAATAAGGCTAACAAATACATCGATCATGATTGACCATGTCTTAGTAGTTCAAGCTTTCTTATAAGTTGAAGTCTTAAATAGCTTAGAACCTTGCCAAAGTATTTAGCTATTAGCTAGTTTAAAGTCTACAGCCTTGGTTTAAACCATAAGTAAATTAGAGTTTTGGCTATCTACTTACTCTTGTTTAGTTGTAAAGAGCTTTTCCCTTTAGTTATTAGAATAAATCATGAAGTGAAATTTTTACGACGCTCTCTCTCTCTTATATATAACCATCATAAATCTTAATTCATAAATTTATAGTAGTAGATTAACTTCCTCCATAATGAGTACTTATAATAAATTCCTTCACGGTTAAATTAAAGCAAAGTTAAGTATTTAAACGTTGGTACTTTAAGTTTAATTATAAAAAGTGAAAACTGCTGTATGTTAGATTTATACTAAATGTAATAATACATAGACATAGTATCAGTATTAGCTACTAGTACTAGTAAGTTATAATTACTAATGGGAAAACGTATAGTTTTATCTTTTATTAAGTATATTAAGTATATTTAGCTAAAATTAACTTGATAACTCAAGCTGACTTGAACTAAGTTGGAAACACTTACTGCTCTTTCAACTTAAGGGATATTGTTGTAAGGACTGCTATCCTGTATAACGTTGACTGATATACTATTAATAGTGTAAAAGAAAGCAGTTGATTGCTGTAAAGTAGTAAACCAAGATTGAAAGTATGTGAGAGAAAAGTGCTTTATTTTCCCAACTAGAAGGGAAATACAACCTCTTATAATCCAACAGGTGTAAATTGTCAATAAGCTAACTTAGGGTTTAAACAAAAGCCCTAGACTCTAAATTAGCAAAAAGAAAATTACTAATAGCTAAACACTTCAGCCAAGGTGTTAAGCTAGTTGAGGCTTCAAAGTAGTATAAGAAGGCTTGAGTTACTAAAACATGGTTAATCATTTGTACTTCGATGATAACTTGACGTACTTAGTACTACTTGCGGCATAGAACCTTACCTATTTTGTTTATTTAACTACTAGTACTTACTATAGTTACTAGTATATTGCATCATCACTGAATTGAGCTGATCCGTTTCGGTAGGTAGTAAACCCATGATTAAGTCTTACTACTAGTAAGTACCGACTAGTAGGGCGTTCATCGATTCTTCCCATTCTTCGAGAAGCGAAGAAGTTGAATGAGGCAATTAATAACGGGGTTCAACACTGCTATATATAGTATTCTAGTACCATATATCAAGAATACTTACTGGTACTAGTAGTTGTAGTAAAAGCTAGAAACCATGAATTCAATGTTAGCAAACTAAATAAATCAAATGGTACCAATATAAGTAAGTGCTAGTATTGTCTATATCGAGGATACTTTACTAGTATTCATGTAATAATGATACCGAAGTTGTACTTAGAGGTTGAATTCTGGTATCACCACACACCCTAAACCCGCGACGTCTAACTTGCCTTGGTAGTACCGTAGCACAGGCACAGTAACTTGCAAAATCTCAGGTACCGAGTAAGTACTCTATACCCAGCGGGTGTTCTGTTCACACTCAGTAGCAATCTCACTAACTTTGTGATGATATCTCGAACTAGATTCATTCCTATTTTCGTGGACCTTCTCACGAGACAGCAGCAAAATATTCCTACAGATGATCATACATTATACAAAGAGCCACTCAATACCTTCACCAGCAAGATAATCAGTCCAGTTACCATCGGCGTCATTACCTCCATTATCATGTCTGCGCCAGATGTGGCCGAGTACCTGGGCAGCGTTTGAGACATTGGCAGATCTCAGCGTGTACCAAAACCTTTGAAAGAGGCCATAGACAATTTCTCGCTGTTCGAAAACGTGAGTCTCAGCCCCTGCTATAAACAAAGGCCAGAGGATGCATTTGAAAAAGGGATCTTGGGCGGGGATGGCGCAGAGGTTGGTGATTGTTTGTATTGCGAAGGACTGCACCAGGACAGAGGGAAGTAAGCGGTTGTGTGGGTGGAGTACACGAATTGCGTAGATCATGATCGCAGATTTGTAAGCCGATGCAAGAGATATGCGTTGTGCAATGTCTGATTCTGGGACAGAGACGCTGGTTTTGATACCCCAAGCTATTGGTTCGAAGCATTCGATCTGAGTGATGATCGAAGCGTGAATATCTAACGTGGCTTGTTCAGAAGTCGTAGTATGATCCTCTGCGGTGGAGCGTCTGTCCTGGACCATGTACCAGCACTGCCAGTTGATCACAAGAATCAGGTACACAAGATCTACAGGACAACCCAGAAAAGAAATCTTCTCGGAGCGCTGGAGATAGTTAAATATATCTGGAGTAGGTATCATGGGCCGGGTGATCTTGTAGGGGGTTGCTAATGTTGTTCCCATAATGTCACATCTATGTCATTTACATTAGCTTCTTTCTAGACCGTTAAATTCTACAGAACTGACATAACACAGATATCGAACACATATGGGTCTATAAGTTGGTTGAGCTGTATCACAGGTTCTGCTACTATGATAGAGTCATCTCGAACCTGGGAATGAATACCAACCAGGCGTTTCATTCCATCCAAGTGAATTCTCCAGGTGTCCTTTCCCGATTCCAGCAGTTCAGTCCACACAAAAAGGGAGATGGAAGCAATGATCATGTCATGATTGAAGTTACGAAGCTTCCCCAGGTTCAAGTCTTGTCGAAGCTGCGCCAAAGCTATTTGCTTGTAGTGGAGCGCATGGTACGACGAAAGTGGCGCTGAGGTTTCTGATCTCCGCATCCTAGGAAGTATTTCGTTTGGAGATACCCGCCAGTGTGGTAGCATGTTTGGGTATGAGTCAATGTTTGTCGCATGCCGCGCCGCCGTTGCGAGGATTGATTTCAAAATCAGGGGGCTGATCTTGATCAATGGAATGAGCTTCTTCAGATTAGCAGTTTCTAGTGGCTGGAATTTGGTAGATGATCATAATAATGGTAATGATGAGACCAATATAGTTTTAACAACATGAGAAAGTGAGTTTCCGTATACAGATAAGAGCTAGGACTTACATACTTCTCTAAATGGATTCTGGCCTGGTGAGTCGTGAAGCACAGTTTCCACGCACAACTTTCGCGCATCTACATCACAGAAATCAGACTCATCAACAGAGTACAATAAGTAGAATAGAGTCTAGTCGCTTACAGTAGTCTATATAATACCGAGTGATCGGACTGAGGTCTTGAAGAATGGGGTCGACCAGTGTTCGGTCTCCCATGATCGTAAAAGAGATAGGTTCAAGTGATGATACTGGCACCGAGAGAGGACCAACAACATCACTACGACTACTGTTGGTGTTATCATGTAAGTCGGTACCTCCGGCAGCAAAATGAATAGCGTGGGCTGGGTGAAAGGTTTTCCCCATCATTTTCCCACGGCTTGCCACTCCCTTATTCCAGACCAGGGGTTTCTTGTAACCCAGACATTGATACCCTTGCTGCTGGCATTTCCCACAAGATGGAATAGTCTTATCGCACTGCACTCGCCGGCGACGACATGTCCAGCAAGGACTAGAAGATACCACTGCACTAGATGTGAGTCTGATCAGGTTGGTGGGTGAAGTCATGCTTCCTCCTAGACGCACAGCATGAGAACGGTTCCACCTATCAAATATCTTCCATCATCTATGTGAATATGTGATGATGTGAATATGAATATGAATATATTGGTGGATGTGGGCCGAGTGAGAGAGAGAGCTTGCACAGTAATAGTGGGATTCTGTGATTTTGGGGAACTGGTTGTTTGGCTTCTGCATCGGAATATCGGCTATGGCCTACCCGTTCCAAAATGCTCTCCAATCACTAGTACGTCCGGACCCGCTACATTCTGTCGATCATGAGGGACCACGGTCACATGATGTAGTCTTGGCTACCTGTTTGGGATTAGCTTGGCTTGTTACCGCTCTTAAAGTTTTCCAATTCTCGTTCATGACAACACTGTCAAAGACACACTAGTCTCTTACCGGCGAGTGTCTTGTGGACCTGAAGGAGAATATTATCACTACGCGAGGAAAATGGAATGATAAACAGTTTTAATTGGTCATTATCCTTTTCTTTTTATGCATACTGGGCTGGCTCGTCCTCGGGAGCCCGGGTATCAGTCTCGGATAACTGAGCCCGATTACCGTACCTTAGTTCCCTTCTGATCCACCACCACTTGGTAGGACATTATAACTACCTCTCTCCCAGGTGGAGGGAGCGACTATAACAAATAATAATCATAATCAGTTGTCCATTTCATTTTCTCCGAATCAAAACCTGAACTGAAAAATTTCATAGATACTTCAAAACATTTATAGTCTTACGCTTATTAAATATCTTCTCTTCTTCCCCACATCTCATATTCCGCGTAGTAACCGCTAAACCATCTCTCTGATAATTGAAATATTCTCAATTACCAAGACTCGGCTGGGTTTCTGTGGTCATGCCTGCTCCAACATCACACCAGTCGCAGTCACAATCGCAGTCCCAGTCTCACCGGAAGCCATCATATCGAGGAAATGACGTACAGGACACCCAAGACAACCCAGACAACATTTCATATGTCGAGTTTGATCAGGAGGCTGAGAATATCGTCACTGAGTTTCACCGGGTGTTGACCAGAGAGCCTCTCCATCAGTATTCCGAAGCACATCAAGCATTTGACCGGTTTCTACAAAAGGAGAATAAAGCTGGTGTCAACGCCGGTGTGGGCCAGCCTCGACTCGGAGTATGCTTTCAAGATGTATCAACCTGGGCAGGCGCTGGCACTAGCCGGATGGCAGTGAAGACACTTAAAGATGCGTTGTGGCGAACTTTGACGGGACAAGACCTCTACGAGTGGACGATAGGCCGCCTAAGATCACGTCAAAGCCCGGACACTGGACGACCGCTGATTCGGAACTTCTCTGGAGTCGTTCGAGGTGGTGAAATCATGCTGTAAGTTTAGTTTGGTCCATCAATCATACATCCCATTAGTCTATCATTCCATACTGTACCATATTATCATAATACAATCAAAGATATACATATACAATAGCCTCTGACTCACACACGACTCGCAGTGTCCTTGGACGTCCGGGTTCTGGATGCTCGACATTCCTACGCACCATCGCAAATGATCATTCTTCGTTTCTCGGTGTCACGGGATCACTCGACTATGCAGGTCTGACTCCGACTGAAATTCGAAAGAAGTACCGCGGAGAGGTGTCTTACGTACGTGACTCTTCTCAAAGACTATTTACTCTCATTGACTGAACATTGACTAATTTTACTGCAATCTCATTAGATTCCCGAGGACGATGTCCACTTACCAACACTGACTGTCCGCCAGACTATAGAATTCGCGCTCCAGTGTAAGACCCCTAAGCGCTACCGACAAGATATATCTCATTATCTGGAGATGTTTGCCAAAGTGTTTGGAATCAGCCATGTGCTGGATACCTTAGTCGGGAACGAGTACATTCGAGGAGTGTCAGGAGGGGAACGAAAACGTATCTCGATCGTGGAGTCCCTTGCAGCAAATTCTTCCGTGGTAGCATGGGACAACTCGACCCGTGGACTTGATGCAGCTTCAGCGCTAGACTATGCAAGGAGCTTGCGGATTATAACCAATACTTGCGGCAAAGCAACCATTGTTTCCCTGTATCAAGTTTCTGATTCGGTTTACAATCTCACCGACAAAGTCTTGCTCATCGACCAGGGACGCATGATTTTCCAAGGGCCAGCACATCTAGCGAAATCATATTTCGAGTCCTTGGGGTATGAATGCCAAGAAAGACAAACTATATCAGACTTTCTAACGAGTGTGACTTCTGCGACCGAGCGCCGATTCAAACCTGGTTGGATTGGTCGTACTCCCAAGGGTGCGATAGAGCTTGAAAACGCATTCCACAACAGTGTGTATTACGACAGGGTACAGAAAGAAATCCTTGAGTACCAGGCAGGTTTGTCCGGGCCAGTATTAGGCTCTTCTGGTTCTTCTACGTGCGATCCGCAAAATCGGTTGTTCAAAAACGCAGTCAGGGCATCTAAATCTCGCTATGTCCCCCAGACTTCATCTTACACAATTTCGTTCTTGCGACAGATTTATCTTTGCGCTAAGCGACAATGGTGGCAACTAAAGGGGCATCCGCTTCCTTTTTATATCAAGACATTCTCCACCGTGGTGAATTCTTTCTTGATAGGTTCGGTTAGTTCTCACTTAATTTTCCCCCAAGGAGCTCCTGCAAATAAATATTTCTACCTCTTTTGCCTACCATGTAAGTTCAGTTTGGTGAAAAGGCTAACAATTTTTCTAGATGTTCTATGCACAGCCAGAAACGTCCAGCGGAGCATTCTCGAGAGGGGGATTTATCTTTTATTCCGCTGTTCTCTTAGGTTGGATTCAGCTTGCAGAACTAGAAGATGTATTCCTTGGGCGTACTATCGTCAACAGACAAAAGCGTTTTGCATTTGTAACACCAAGTGCGGTTAGTCTTGCTAACGTGGTAATTGATCTTGCTGTCGTATTTGTTCAGGCTGTACTATATTCCATTATTGCCTACTTTCTAGGGGGTATGCAGCAGCAGGTGAGTTTTCTTCCTAAGTCAATGTGATGGGTTCGAACCTTCTTTCTTTCAATAGCCAATTTGCTAATTACTATAGCCTGGGCCATTTTTTACCTTTGTTCTATTCATCTACACAATCTCCATCTGTATGACTGCCCAGTTCCGTTTCCTCGGGGCAATCTCACCCCATTATGAAGTTGCGCTCAGATACTGTGGGTTTCTCTTGATATTGTACATTGTGCTGGGTGGATATTTCATGTCGCTGCAGGGTTTAATGGAGATTGCACCATGGTTTGCCTGGATTGCTGTACGCACAACTCTTCCAAATCATCGCAACATTCTACTTACGTGACATAGTATCTTTTACCGATTACATACACATATGAATCCATGATGGCGACAGAGTTCCATGGCCTTTCTCTAGCATGCTCCCCGGAATCTGTTATTCCCCGTGGTCTCATATTCAACAATTCTATTTACCAAACTTGTAAGTCAGAGAATATAGACTTTGTCTTGGAGTGAGACGACCATTCGCAATTGTTAGTTCCGATCCTGAGGTATAGAAACTGACATTTGAATTCATAGGCGACATTGCTCGAGGATTTCCGAGTTCTCTTCTTCTCAGTGGAGACATATATCTTGCGGAGACGTTCGGGTTCTATTACGTGAATGTATGGCGCAATTTCGGGATTTTAATTTTGTTCACGATTGCGTTTATCGGTCTCGCGGCCTGGTTTGCAGAGCTTTTCGAATGGAGTGGAGATACTAATCGCGTAGTCGAGTACAAGCCAACATTCAGAACTCTATTTGATGCTGTTCGGGTTAGCAGAGATGAAGAAGAGAAGCCAGTGGAAATTGACCACGAGGTGATCCCATCCCCTGCAGATACTGCCAGGCGAAAGAGCTCTGCCAATCTGAAAGACTTAGCATATGGAAAGTCAACCTTTAGTTGGCACGATGTGAAATATTCAATCCCGTATAGGGATGGTTCTAGGACTCTCCTGAATAATGTTTCTGGGTATTGTACACCGGGAACAATGACCGCGTTAGTGGGCTCATCTGGTGCCGGTAAAACAACTCGTACGTTCTATCTACTTCCCAACGGTAAATGCTAACGCATCCAGTCCTGAACACTCTTGCACAACAACAGCGTGTAGGTGATATCACAGGGGAAATGCTTTTGAATGGACATGGCCTGGATTCCTCTTTCAGAAAGAACGTAGGATTTTGCCAGCAGATGGATATCCATGACGAGAGCAGCACGATTAGAGAAGCATTCGAATTTTCTGCCTTGCTCAGACAGTCGTCAGATATCCCACGAAGAGAAAAGATCGAGTATGTCGACACCGTTCTAAATATGCTGGAACTTGTTGAAATCCAAGATGTAAATTTATCCCTGACAGATTCTTGGACATCCAAGAACGCTGAATCACTCACTGTAACAAATGCTGATGGTCATCAAAGTACACGATTCGCTCTTTGCCACTAGAGCAGAAGAAACGAACGACCATTGGTGTCGAGCTTTGCGCAAAAGGGACCGACTTATTATTTCTTGACGAACCGACAAGCGGACTAGACGGACAGGGGGCCTTAAATATAATTAATCTGCTTAAGCGACTTTCAGAAGCAGGTCAAGCGATTATCTGCACCATCCACCAGGCAACACAAGAACAATTCACCCTGGTTAATACTTCTCTTGGTTGAACAGTTCTCGAATCAGGCTGACAAGGACTATAGTTCCATAATGTCCTGGCATTAAACCCAGGCGGTAATACATTCTACTTTGGCGAGATTGGTACCTCTGGGGAAACCATTTTCAAATACTTTAGAGGTCATGGAGTTGATGTCGAAGAAGGAAAGAACGTGGCAGAGTTCCTCATCGAGGTTGGTATTGGCTCAAGAACGCCCATTGCTAACAAAACTCTTGACTTCAATGAAGTATGGAGAAGCTCGCCAGAAGCGCTAGCTGTTCAGCACAAGATAGCAGACCTACGTCGAGCTCACTCCAACGAGTCTGTGGATCTAACGAGACCGGTGAGGTCTTCTGGATTTTCTGCACCGGTCTGGGAACAGGCATACTTGCTCACCAAGCGTGTAAGCCGTCAGTACTGGCGAAATCCAGAATACCCATACTCTCGGCTCTATGCTTCTTTCCTTCACGCATTTCTCAATGGTTTCACTTTTTTCCAGCTAGGCAACAGTATCAAGGATATGCAGTCCAGGATGTTCAGCTGTTTCTTGATACTGATGCTCGTCCCAGAATTTATGAATGCAACATCCATGCGCTTTATTGCTAATCGAGACATCTGGGGGAGCCGTGAGTATCCAAGCAGAGTCTACGGTTGGGTTGCGTTCTCGACCGCCCAGATCCTCTCCGAATTGCCCTACGCGTTGGTTGGATCAGTGGTGTTTTTCAGTTTGTTTTACTTTCCCATCGGACTTCCGCTTGGTCTTCCCGCTGGATATACCTTTCTCATGGTCCTACTTTTCCATATATTTGCAACCAGCTGGGGTCAATGGGTTGGCGCACTTAGGTAAATCCCATTCACGATCACAAAATCAACCCAAGGCATACGAGCGCTCACTAATGGTATTTGGAAATATAGCAAAGACGCAACAGTAGCAGCAAATTTGATGCCATTTTTAGTGATCATGTGCGAGCTTTTTAATGGGGTTCTTCAACCTCGAGAGCATATGCCTGCCGTATGGAAATATACCATGTACTATGTCGGCCCTTTTACATATTGGGTCGGTGGTGTGCTTTCTACGGTCTTGACCGGGCAACCCGTGGTTTGCGATGCGCACGATCTGAATTACTTCACTCCCCCACCGTCGCAAACATGTGGGGAGTATGCGGGATCCTGGATCGCATCCACAACCGGCTACCTTGTCGATCCAGACTCCCGGTCACTGTGCGGATATTGCCAGTATTCTTCCGCCGATGATGTAGGTTTTTTGCCCTTTATAAGACTTTTGTCCTCGGGCTGTCTAACAAATATTCATAGTATCTCGTGGGGTTGAATTTGAATCCGTCCAAATCCTGGCCGTATCTTGGTATTTTTGTCGGATTTGTCATATCGAATGTTTTGTTGGTTTTTGTTTTGATGAAGGTTTACACCTGGAAAGAGTTTTCCAGGAAGGAAAGGAAACAGCTCTCGTGATCAACGGATCATGGATTCTGTAAGAAAATATAATATAATTGCGTAATTAGGTGAACCTTCATGATGGTGATCAGCATGTAGGTGAAGTGATACTATTTTGTATACCTAGCTATAGGTCTGACGTTGTTTCTGAAGACAATCGCATGGAGATTAAAATGTCGCTTAATCAAGGATATATAAATATTGAATACCGAGATACAAATAGGGTGTTCATCTCTATTTTTTCCGTTTTCCGATTCCTGGGATTTGCCCCTTGCAACCGGGACAAAAGTAGTACAGTAGTAGAGTACTAGTATTTTTACTATTCAGTGTCTTCAAAGCGCAAACAATAAAGTATGAAGCTGCTACATAAGGCTCAACCAACGGCTGACGTAGTTGTGGTACCTAAGTAGTACTTATCTATCATGGCATTGTAGCCTGCAGGCGTTACGATCCCAGCATCAAGAAAGGTTTTTCGTAGTACTACTTTATTTGCGCTTCGCAGAACTTGCCTTAAACGCAGACTGCAGTACTATACGTAGTCGATCTCATTCATTATTGGCTTCGGATACTACTAATTAGTAATTGAATTGAGGACAAGTACTATTAGTAGTAGTATTAGTAGTAGTATTAGTAGTAGTATTAGTAGTAGTAGTAGTAGTAGTAGTAGTAGTAGTAGTAACAGAATTCTACCAATCGTCAATCAGAAAGGTTGGAAATAGGAGTACGAATTGGAGGGTACACTGTTGTTATCCGAGAGAGAGTGAGCATACGTTTGTTGCGACTCCCATAAAATTGAATGTCGAAGCATCAATATAGTTGGAGCTGGTAGTGTTTAACTGATATACGAGAGATAATTAAGTACTACCTAGTACTTAGTACCTTAATGCCAGTGCCAAAATCAATTGTGAAGGGTGGGGGGGGGGGGGTTTTTTCAAAAATTTTGAGGG
>Ga0247810_10001473_pt1 | contig 14743 bp, 11 predicted proteins | sample UWRJL119311C1_FD_179918 | JGI IMG/M metagenome (GOLD analysis project Ga0247810, IMG submission 179918) | Plant litter microbial communities from Arlington Agricultural Research Station in Wisconsin, United States - UWRJ-L119-311C-1 | ecosystem: Environmental > Terrestrial > Plant litter >...
ACGCTTTCTCCTGCTCTCCAGGAATACGAAGAAGGACGCATTCAGAAAAAACAAGCAGAGCTTGAGCAGTATCAGACAGATCTCGAACAGAGAATTCAGCTGATGTCGCAGGATATGAACGAGAAGATCTACAAAAAAGTAAAAGAAGCAGTAGATATCGTTGCCAAAAGAAAAGGACTGAACTACGTAATGGACGAAAGCGCTGCATTGTATGTAAGCGGAACGGATCTTACAAGCGAGGTGATCGTGGAATTGCTGAAACTGGACAAAGCTGCTACGGCAACTTCTCCGGCCCCAACTCCTACTCCGGCACCTACAGGTCAGAAATAAGATTATTTCAACTATTGAAAACCGTTCTGTTGATTCAGAGCGGTTTTTTTTATGGGATCAATTCTGGAAACACTCCAGGCATCATGAATAATTTAAGCCCGGCTCACTAATTTGTGTATATCTATTCTTTTTAATCTTCGTTGTTTTGACGGTTAAAAAAAACAACCTATTTTAGCGCTTTAATCATCTAAATCAAATCAAATGAAGAACACCATTCTATTCATTCTATTCTTGTCATGCTTTAGCTTTGCGAGAACACAATCAATTAACGCCGTTGTTTTGGGCGAAGTACCTTTGGGGAACTATAGTTATTACATTGCTGAAAGCGGGGGCACCTATTACAAGTCAACAATGTGCAGCCCACGTTCAATTCCCCTGACCACCATTTCTATTACCATGCAAAGTAACGGCCTGTACAATTACTTCAATGCGAATCGGGAAGAAGTTTATTTTCAGCCACTTGAACGAGGTGATAATCAGACAATTCCTGACGACATTCAATGGAATCTGCCAAGAATGAAGGACGATATCCTGTATTTTACCGATGAAGCACACTTATTGGATTTTCAGGATAAGGTTAACAATTACCTCAACGGATTCTCAGGAGACCTCCAGGTAGTTCAGATGAACAAGATCATGGCTAATTTCCGGGGCTTTTATTCATTTAATCAACATTTACTGGATCATTTCGATGTGGTTGACGGAGAATTTACGGAGCTGGAAATCGAAGCTCTTGCCAGAATGGATTTTGTAAACGACTATGTTTTAAAGAACCTTCTGAATGCTCACAGAGTTCTTGGGATAGGTTCCGATGTACATGCATGGCATTCAACCGACCTGATCATTTCTATTCCCACAGTAAAACTTACACCACTTAAACGTGATCTGTATGCGGTAATGGACAATGAGAGAGTTGATCCATGGAATGCCTTAGGTACACTATTCCGTTCTGATGATGTTATTTATACATCTGAGAAAAAGACTAAAAAATCGAAGCTAAAGAATGTGCTGGTATTAGATTTTCTCGGTGAAAACCTGAGATACCAAACAATTCCAACAGCTATTCATATCGTGGAAAGTTGTAATAAGTTCAAGAAAGCGATTAAAATGGAGCTTTTTGAAGAAACTACCACTTATGACAACAATAATGCTCCAATTGTTGATTATCACGCTTATAGCGGATCTGTCACTTTGACAATTGACTGGGGTGACGGATCATCTTTGCAAACAGTTAGCAATTACAGTGGCTCAAATATTGAACACACTTATCCATCAGAAGGAAACTTCTACCCGACTGTGAAAACGCTGTTTACAAGTGCCAACGGGACCCCATGTTACATTTACGACGGAACAAATGCACCGACGACAGGAATGGGAATGTTGCCATCCCTACCTGCAGCGATTAACTTTGCAACAGACCAAGCTTGTTCAATCAGTGACAAAGAGGCTTACAACAGTAAAACCGTTGGCAGTTTCAGGCTTGACGCCAAAATATGGGTGAACCACAATCTTTTCGGTCATCATATCGGATCTTATACTCATTCCTGGAAGAAGAAAAACAATGGAAAGTGGGTTAGAAAAATCGCGAATATCTATACGAACATATACGGTACATTCAGAAATGACCAGTGTGTAGTTACAGAGACTAAATCCGGTTCTGATACAGAAAACCAGGAACGCGTATCTGTAACAGTGAATAAGATGTTTAAAAAGTACAAAGCTGCAGGAAATAACAGCATTTACTCCGAGCATCATATGTCGAAAGACGGAACATATATTGAGCTTACCATGACATTGACTCCTTGCCCATGATACATTGGCCCACAGCTTATTTTATGAATAAGGTAAGCTGTGGGCTTATTTTACTAAAATTTTGTTTGCCCGGGATTTTGCTGGCGCTAATTGCCGTTTCGCCACTTAACGCTCAAATTGAGTACGCCGTCTATGTCAATCCGTTTGTTCAGAGATATGGTAACCTCGACAATGTTTCAACCGATTATACTACTTCCGATCTCGCTGTTCACTATTCAAAACTACCATCACAGCATGTGGGGGTTGAGATGGTCTTTCCATCTTCAAAGAAACTTCGTGTTTTGGTCGGATTGCAGCACGTAAGCAATCACTACAAGATGAATTATCGTTTTTATGCCCCCAATACAAACAAACACATCATCGCAGTTCAAGGGTCTGAAGCACTAAACACACAATCAGCCGGTTTCAGAGTTGGATTGCAGCAACAGTTAAATTCAAGGTTTACTATCCAGGCAATGCTGGGCTTTACATTCACTTATAAGCCGAAAGATGAACAGCTGCAGTCTAAAAGTGCAACAACTTACGGTTATTACATTGATGAAAACGGAAATCAAACAGGCGCGTATACCTTTATTTACAAGTACGCTATCAGTAAAGGCGGATTGTATCCACAACTGCTGATCCCCGAGCTAAGCGTACACGTAAGATTAATTCATAATCTATACCTGAGAGTCGGAACCCAGCTTAAAGTTGCTGATTTTGACAGATCCTCTGGTTACCTGGATGTTCTTGTTTCGGGAAAAGGAGGTTATTCCAACGGAAGTGGTGCAGATGATCCACTGCATTTCTCCCGGATTAAACGGACAGAATTCAATTATTTCCTGGGATTAAGCTATTCCTTTAAGAGGAACAAAAAATGATCAATCAAATTCATTATCAGCAGCTAAGGCTAATCCAAGAATTCCCCTACCGATTTAAATTTACCATGGTATCTATTTAAATCGTAACTTCGTGAAAACATTCGTTCATGGAACGTTCAACATTTGTAAGATCGATGTTAGGATTTGCGGCAATAGGCGGACTTAGCTCCGCTTTCAGACTGAAGGAGATGCTCAGTGAAGAAGATTACACGTACCCGGTATTATTCATCGGTCACGGCTCACCCATGAACGGGATCGAAGACAATGCATTTTCCCAACAGTGGAAAGCGCAGGTGAAAGATCTTCCCACGCCGAAAGCCGTTTTGGTAATTTCCGCTCACTGGCTTACCAAAGGAACAGCGATCACAGCGATGGATCAGCCTAAGACGATTCACGATTTCGGTGGATTTCCACAGGAGCTTTTCGCAGTAGAATATCCGGCAGCAGGAAACCCGCTGCTTGCAGCCGAAACCAAAAAGCTGATCACTAAAACAGATGTCGGGCTCGACCACGAATGGGGCCTCGATCACGGAACCTGGACGGTTGTTCGCCACATGTATCCGGAAGCGAATGTTCCTGTTCTTCAGCTGAGCATTGATTATTCGCAGCCTGCCCAGTACCATTACGAGCTTGCCAGAGAATTGCAGGCACTCAGGAAAAAAGGTGTGCTGCTGATCGGAAGCGGGAACATGGTTCACAATCTCAGGATGGTGGACTTTGCCAACATCAATACGCCGAATTACGGTTTCGACTGGGCAATAGAAGCCAATGAAACGTTTAAAAAGCTCCTGATCGACAAGGATCACGCGGCACTGATCAATTACACCGGGCTTGGAAGCAGCGTTCAGCTTTCCATTCCTACGCCCGATCATTATTATCCGTTGATCTATTCCCTCGGGCTTACAACTGCAACAGACAATGTTCAGCTCTTCAATGACCAGATGGTCGGCGGGTCACTAAATATGACTTCTGTTCAATTCGGGTAGGAGAAAATAAAATGGTGAATTGAAAATTGCAAAGCAGCTTTCTCTTTTCATCTGCATTCTCAATTTTCCATTTACCTTTGGGTTATGTCACAAGGTCCAATTGGTGTATTTGATTCGGGTTACGGAGGTTTAACCATCCTGAAAGAGATCCGGGAGCAGCTTCCCGACTACGATTACATTTATCTCGGCGACAATGCCCGCGCTCCTTATGGCTCGCGTTCCTTCGAAGTGATCTACGATTATACCTGGCAGGCCGTCCAGGCTCTATTCGATCGCGGTTGCTCGCTGGTTATTCTTGCCTGCAATACGGCTTCGGCAAAAGCGTTACGCAGCATTCAGCAGAAACAACTGCCACAGCTCGAAGGAAACAGGCGCGTTCTCGGCGTTATCCGCCCAAGCACAGAAATACTCGGAGAGATCACCAAAACCGGTCACGTCGGAATCCTTGCAACCGAAGGAACGGTTAAATCACGCTCTTACGAAATCGAGCTGGAGAAATTCTCGCCAGAGATCAGCGTTGTTCAGCATGCCTGCCCGATGTGGGTGCCGCTGGTTGAGAACAATGAGTATGAATCACCGGGCGGAACTTATTTTTTGCAGCAGGACCTGTTGTCATTGCTTCAGAAAGATCCGAAAATAGATACTATTCTTCTCGGCTGCACCCACTACCCGATTCTCCAGGAACGATTGCAGGAACTGCTACCGGAACACATCAAAGTCATTTCACAGGGGCCGCTGGTTGCCGAACGACTGAAAGATTACCTGGAACGCCACACTGAAATTGCCGGTCTTTGCTCAACACATGGACAGGTCGCTTATCTCACCACCGAGAACGCCGAGACATTTTCCGTCAACGCCAGCCGTATCCTTGGAACGGAGATCAGCGCGAGTCACATTACGCTTCACTGATCCCGTGGGAATCCCATACTTATTCGACATTCGCGGCGGCAATTCGGCAAACAGCCATTACATTTACGGACTATTAAACGTTTTGTGAACACATGCTGGAGATCTTAGGCTACGTTTCTGCTTTCTTTGTCGGTTTGGTTTTAGGATTGTTAGGCGGCGGCGGATCCATCCTGGCGCTTCCAGCAATGGTTTACCTCTTTCATGTCAAAGCAGAGCTTGCAACAGCTTATTCGCTTTTTATTATTGGCTCGGCATCGCTCATCGGAACTTTTCAGAATGTAAGGAACCGCCTCGTTCAGCCGAAGACAGCATTGCTTTTCTCCATTCCTGCCGTTATTGCCGTAGCTTTCTCGAGGCAGGTGTTGCTTCCGGGACTTCCTGCAGAAATACACATTGGATCCCAGCTAGTGTTCGAAAAGAACATTTTCATCATGATCCTGTTCGCTATTCTGATGGTGATGGCGTCCATTCCGCTGATCCGTGGAGTAAAAGAACGCGCCGGAGCGAAACGTCCGAGGCCGGGAATACTGATGGTATTCGGAGCCATCGTTGGGATCATTTCCGGAATGGTCGGTGCGGGAGGCGGATTTCTCATTATCCCCGCATTGTCGATCTTCATGAAAATACCGATCAAAACGGCCATCGCTACATCGATCATGATCATTTCCATTAATTCACTGGCAGGTTTCGCAACGGAGATGTTCCGCCCGGATATCGACTGGACATTCCTGTTAACTTTTACGCTGATCGCCGCCATCGGCTTACTTGCCGGCCTCTATTTGAACAAGAAGATAAATCCCGACAAGCTCAAAAGAGGATTCGGATTTTTCGTGCTTTCGATCGGCTTGTTTATCGTGGTGAAGGAATGCCTGCGCAAACCAGCTTCGGAAACGGATTTAACCACAAAACCGGCAAAAGAAATCGGAACCTGAAGCTCAGGATCACCTTTCGATAGTCGGAAGAATTCCATAATAAAATGATCTCCCAAGTCCTACCTTTCGTCTCCCTTCCGCCAGATGGCGGAGAGAGGCTTTAATTACTCTCTTGATTTCGCATTTACTGATTATCTAAAAAATACTCAGCAGAGGAAGTGATCCTCCTAAAAGCCATTCTCCTTCCGAAGCATGAAGATTTGATTCAATTATGCTCATTCAACCAAAATAAACAAGTCTGTTTACATGTCAAAATAACTGTTAGTTGAAGTTCAGCGAGATACCGATTTTCAGCGTTATGTTATCTTCTGCCTTCGGAGCCGAATAATAGCCGTAATTGTAGAACGCACCGATGCCAAAACCGACATATCCGATGTTCAGCAGCTTATCGATCAGCACTCCGCCTTCGTAATAGCCTTTGTCCATGCTCTGGAAAGTGCCACCCGGATTTCCCGGTACCAGATGCTCCGATTTCTGATCAAAAGAACCTGTTCCCATCGCATGGTGAAGCACGATCTGGGGAGTTGTCCACTTTTTGTTCGTCTTGAAAGGGATGAAATAAAAGCGGGTAAATACAGAAGCCTGCTGCCTGTTGTAAAAGGTCGAAGGAGTCATTGTCTCAAATGAATTGATCACCGAAACATTCCAGTTCTTGCCCGTTCCCGGAGCAACCTGGGAAAGGAACAACGGAACATCGCCGATCGTTTTTCCTGCGCTTAGCAGATAAGAGAACTTACCGACACCACGCACCGCGACATCCTGCTGAATATCGACATTCAAACGCGTGTAATCGTATTTGGAGTTATTGATCCCCGAAATTCCCTGGGTAGCTTTCGCGCTGATCTTCGGCCATTTCGACCCGAGGGAAACACGTTTCGTCCCGAGGTACATCAGCTTTTCACGGATCGACCAGACTACTTCCACGCTTGCTTCGGACAAATAAAACCCGAGGTGATCGTTTATAATATCTTCTGCCTGTCCGCTGGCGTCGTAACGTGTATACTCGTAGCCGTTCGTCACCTGGATGAGCTGCCGGTTGAAGCTTCCCAGCACTTTAATCCGCGGCGTAATGTATCCGCTGATGGCGAATTCGGCTTTTCGCTGGTTTTCCATGTTGCGGACATACAGATGCTTGTAGAGCGAGGATGTTGAAAAAGACTGCTCATGCGACAGGAAGTCATAGCCCCCCCTTTCCAGCAGATCCTGCTGAAGCGACGCCTGGATCTCCACAAAGTATTTAGGGATGATGATCCATTTTCCGTAGCCGCCATATTTCCAGGCCTTATCTCTTGTTCCGTAGCCGACATAACCGCCAAGAACGGCACGTTTCCACAATTTCTTGCTGGTTTCCAGGCCAACGCCAAAACGGTATCCTTCGTATTCGCGGTAGTCAATGAGGCGTTTCAGGTCCAGCTGAACATATCCCAGCGGAATCTTACCGTCGGCCAGCGCAGACAGCAATTGCAGCTTCTGATCAAAATGCTCAGCTTCCGAAATACTGTCGACCACTTTATAAGTCGTTTTTTCTTTTTCCGTCAGTTGATATTTGCGGGTTCCTTCCCAATGCGTGCTGTCTTTTTCATTTGCGTCGATAGCCGTTTCAACCGTTACGGCATTGAATCGCTGTTTGGAAACATCGGCTCCAAGCACAATATCTTCAATGTAAGTAGATCCTTTTCCAACCAGGTAGCCTTCTTTCAACGCTGAATTCAATCTGAGGGCAGGGAAAATTGCTTCGGTCGAAAGCTTTGCCGGGAACCATTTTGTTCCGCCAACCAGCACATATTCCTGTATGATCTTCGGCTGAATGCTTTCCGAGATCTCGGCCGGCTCTGCGATTACTTTCTCCAGTGCGAAACCGTTCGTATTGATAAACAGCCAGCCTTTCATACCGTCGAAATTCTTGTCTTTTCTCGGCTGAAAGCGAATCGTATAAGTAGTATCGGCTCCTGAAAACGTGGTATCTTCCAGGATAAACAAGTACCGGCGAATGCTCCCGAAAGCAAGCGGATTGATGTAGGATTTACCCAGCAGGTTGAACTGGTTCTCATAGAAATTAAACGATTGCAATTCATTGGCAAAGGTCGAAAATGCGGGATCTGAAAACCCGGAAACCTTATAAGCAGTGATTACTTCCTTTTCGCGGAAAGGCGGCTCGAAGGATTTCTTCGTTGTGCTTTCCATCATGAAGAGGTGCTGTTTGCCGAACAGATTTTTGATCTCTACCAGATTCGTATCAGTCGTTGTATCGGAGATCTGGGCAACAGCATCGGGATTCATTGTGAAGACAAATTTGCTGTAGCTGTTGTAGGTAAACGACTGATCGCCCATCGGGTGATTGCGCTTACGATTGGCGATTGCCTGTTCCATGATACGCTCGGCAGGATTCACCCCGGGAAGCAGCACGAAAACATCCAGCTCATTCGGTACAGCCTGCAAGCGGATCTGCGTTCCGATCTGTGTAACTTCTATGGTTGTATCCATGTGCTCGGGAGACCTGAACTCGATGCGCTCAGTTCCGGCCGGAATGACAAAATAGCCATCGATATCGGAAAGAAAAGCTTCTCCCGGAAACGGAGCGATCCGAACAAATGGAACGGGAGATTCGCTGACATTGTCGATGATCTGAACGGTTTGGGCAGATAAGGTGCCGGAAAAAAGAAGTAGAAAAAGTAAAATTCGTCTCATAAGTAAGGATTCTGCAACTATGACCATTAACGAATGGAAAAGTTACAGGTTAAAATTAGCCTTTCTTTGATAAAGAACTGCTTTCTGGTTATTTTCGTAGATAGACTAACCGCAGAGGTTGCAAAGTTTTCAAGCAAAGAGCGCTGAGAGTTTAATGCACACTGCGTGACACGGATTATCTGTGAGGTAAAAACAACTATGAATAAATCAGCGCTTCGGGATTCTTTTCGCATACTTTCAACGCTTTCGTTTGCCCGGGCCTGGAACATAGTACGCCTGAAATCGTCTTTCCTGCTGGCCAAGCAAACAAAGCGTCCAAGACACAGCGGACAGCCTTTTGCACTGAGCATTGAGCCTACAACGGCCTGTAATCTTGGTTGTCCGGCTTGTCCGAGCGGATTGAAGGAGTTTACCCGTCCGACCGGGAAACTGAACCTCGAAAAACACGAAAGCTGGCTCCGGCAGGTGAAAAAGCATACATTTTACATCAATTACTACTTCCAGGGTGAACCATTTCTTCATCCTCAGTTCCTCAACCTCATTCGGACGGCGAAAAAGCACCGCATTTATACGGCCACTTCGACCAATGCCCATTTTATCGACGAGAAAAAAGCGGAAGAGATTATTGGTTCGGGTCTCGACAGGCTGATCATTTCCATCGACGGGCTGACGCAGGAAACTTACAGCTCGTACCGCGTCCACGGAAAGCTCGACAAAGTAATAGCAGCCGCCAGGCACCTCGTAGCTGCGAAGAAGAAGCTCAACAAACCAAATCCGTTCCTGATCTTTCAGTTCCTGGTCGTAAAAGCCAACGAGCACGAGATCGACGAACTGCATGCACTGGCCAAAGAAATCGGAATAGATGAAGTCCGTTTCAAGACAGCGCAGGTTTACGACTATGAGAATGGCAATGTGCTGATTCCCGACAATGAAAAGTATTCGCGCTACACCAAAAAGAGCGACGGAACTTACCGGGTAAAATTTAAAGGCGGCGATCACTGCTGGCGTATGTGGTCTTCGGCTGTGCTGACCTGGGATGGAAAAGTTGTTCCGTGCTGTTTCGACAAAGATGCGCATCATACGCTCGGAACGCTGGAAACAGACTCTTTCGGATCGATCTGGAACAGCGAAGCTTACCGTGATTTCCGAGAACAGGTACTCGTTGACCGCAATGCTATCGAGATCTGCACGAATTGTTCGGAAGGCGCGGAGGTTTGGGTAGACTAAATGAATTGAAAATGATTGAATGTAAAATTGAAAAGCGCTGATCTCAGCGTGAGCAACGATACTCTTCAAGCTTTTAGCATGCGCCGTAATCTGTTGAGGATACCCGGATGCTCATAGAGTTCGCCCTGATTCCCGCTGAGTTCGTCCTGATGCTCATTGAGTTTACCTTGATTCCCGTTGAGATCGTCATAATTAAGCGTTGAGATCCTCCTGATGCGCATTGAGACGACGATGATGGACGTTGAGATCGCTCTGATGCCCATTGAGTGTTACCTGATTCCCGTTGAGATGGCCATGATAAGCGTTGAGATCGCCCTGATGCGCATTGAGATGACGATGATGCCCGTTAAGTTGGTCATGATGGACGTTGAGAATGCCCTGATACTCTCTGAGGATCGTCTGTAGCTCATAAAGGAGACCTTGTGGCTAACCGTTAGAGAATTCCCCGAAGTACTAAGGTCCGGGTTTCAATTTAATTCGTTTTCAATTCCCCAATAGCTATATTTGTAACCCAAAAACGATTTACCATGTACGGAAAACTGAAGGAACATCTTGCCAACGAGCTGCAAACAATACAGGACGGCGGAATTTTCAAGCGCGAACGCATTATTACCTCTCCGCAGGGAGCTCGTGTTACCGTTAGTTCGGGAGACGAAGTTGTGATCATGTGCGCCAACAATTACCTCGGACTTTCTTCTCATCCGGAAGTGATCGATGCTGCGAAAAAAGCGCTCGACACACATGGTTACGGAATGTCATCCGTTCGTTTTATCTGCGGAACACAGGATATTCACAAGGAGCTTGAAGCGAAGATCGCACAATTCTACGGCACCGAAGACACGATCCTTTATGCAGCAGCCTTTGATGCGAATGGTGGCGTTTTCGAACCGTTATTCGGCGAAGAAGATGCGATCATTTCCGACGAATTGAACCACGCTTCCATCATCGACGGTGTTCGTTTGTGCAAAGCTCAGCGTTACCGTTACAAGCACAGCAACATGGCTGACCTGGAAGACCAGCTGAAAGCAGCACAGGCTCAGCGCTACCGTATTATTGTTACGGACGGCGTTTTCTCTATGGACGGAGACATCGCAAAAATGAACGAGATCTGCGACCTGGCCGATAAATACGACGCACTGGTTATGACGGACGAATGTCACTCGGCAGGATTTATCGGAAAAACGGGCCGTGGAGTTCCCGAATATCACAATGTGATGGACCGCGTTGACATCATCACCGGGACATTAGGAAAAGCTTTGGGTGGCGCCATGGGCGGTTACACAACAGGACGCAAAGAGATCATCGAGCTGCTTCGTCAGCGTTCACGTCCTTATTTGTTCTCCAACTCGCTTGCTCCGGCAATTGTTGGCGCTTCGAATAAAGTGTTCGATATCCTGAGCTCTACGACAGAGCTTCGCGATAAACTGGAAAGCAACACGAAGTATTTCAAAGAGCGCATTCTGGCTGCCGGCTTTGACGTAAAACCGGGAGATTCTCCAATCGTTCCGATCATGTTATACGACGCAGCTCTTTCCCAGCAGTTTGCCGACAAGCTATTGCAGGAAGGCGTTTATGCAATCGGGTTCTTCTTCCCGGTAGTTGCCAAAGGCCAGGCGCGTATCCGCACGCAAATCTCCGCAGCGCATACACAGGAAGACCTTGACAAAGCTATTGCGGCTTTTATTAAAGTAGGAAAAGAGTTGGGGGTAATCTGATTTTTCTGAACCAGAAAGCTAAGAATCAGAAAAGTACCTCGCACTTTTTATTACTTTCTTAAGAAAGAATTAATACATTTGTGGTAACATGCTCACCCCGCTTCCCGTAGAACAGCGCGCTTAGGGTGAGCTTTTTGCTTTTATAATGGCTAAAACCCACTACCACAAGATTCCACTTTCCTACGAATCACAACTCCTGCAACTCGAAAATCGTGGATTAAAGATTTCTGATCGCGATAAGACACTACACCTGCTTGAGAACATCAGCTATTATAGATTAAGCGGCTACTGGTATCCATTGCTAGCCGACAAGCAAAACCACATTTTCAAACAAACCGCAGAATTCGACACCGCCTTCAGGCTTTATTGTTTTGACAGGAAGTTAAGACAGCTGGTATTAGGGGAACTTGAAAAGATCGAAGTTGCCGTGAGAGCAAAGATGACTTACATTCTTTCACACAAGCACGGTGCTTTCTGGTTCCAAAATCAAAACTTATTTAAAAGCTCTGTTACACATGCCAATTCACTCACTAAAATTAATGAGGAATTTTCCAGAAGTGATGAGGATTTTATTGCCTCATTCAAACAAAAATATACTGATCCTTTGCCTCCAAGCTGGATCATACTTGAAATCACTTCTTTCGGAGCACTTTCCAAACTTTATAAAATGCTTAAGCGGGAATTGAGAAGCGTGAAATAGCACATTCATTTGGACTTTCCGACAGTGTTTTCGAAACGTGGCTGCATAGCATTGTTTATTTGAGAAATGTTTGCGCTCATCATACAAGACTTTGGAACAGGGCAATGAGCATACGCCCGCAATCTCCAAGAAATCCTCATAAGCAATGGCTGATTGATAAGAACATACAGAATAATCGCACCTATTTCATTCTCAGCATGCTTTCTTATTTACTCCAGACCGTCAATCCTAAGAGTAGTTTCAGGGATCGGTTTCACTCGCTATTATCGGAATACGAAAATGTTGACGTCAGATCAATGGGATTTCCGGCGAACTGGAAAGCAGAGCCTCTCTGGATATGATACAAACAATTCCTGTTACCAAAAACCTCATTTTTCAAAACACACTTATTTGCAGGAATAAAAATTATCTTTGCGGCGCTTAGGCAGTTGTGCAATTGCCTTTCACCCGAATTTAACTCTAGTTTATGATAAGGTATCTTCTTGTAGTCTTTGTTGCCCTGCTTTCGTTGTCTGCTTACAGTCAGTCAAGAACAGTAAGAGGAACTGTTTTGGATGAAACAACAAAATCGCCGGTGGAAAAGATGGAAATGACCATCCGCTCAACCGAATCGAAAGCCGTTTTCAGCACGGAAACAGATGGAGACGGTGCGTTCCAGTTCAAAAACGTTCCGCTTGGAAAGTACAAGCTTTTTGTAGACGATAAAGATTACCGCGGGAAGAACTTCGACGTGGAGCTTGGAGAAAGCACCGATCCTTTCTATACACTGGATACCTTTAATGTTTCACTGAACGTTTCCTGGCTGTTCAACTGGGGAAAAACAGTTGAAACAACGGATGCACAGGGAAATGTTGTAATCAATCACCCGACCTCGCACTTCGTAGCCAAGATCCTTCTCTGCGTTTACGGATTTTGCCTGGTGCTGATCTTCTTTTACAGCGTACTTCAATTCTCGCTTTCCATTGCTTATGCGAGAAACCGCAAAAAGAAAGAAGCAGAGATCCCATTGCCTTTCATAGAATCCGAAGCGCCTTTCGTAACCGTTCAGCTTCCGATGTACAACGAATTATACGTTGCGGAGCGTATCATCGAAACAACCGCAAAATTCGATTATCCGCGCGATCGTTTCCAGATCCAGGTACTCGACGATTCAACGGATGAGACCGTAGATGTTATCGCGAAAAAAGTGGCTGAAGTCGCTGCAACAGGAATCAATATCCAGCATGTGCACCGCGTAGACAGAACTGGTTATAAAGCCGGAGCGCTCGATTCTGCTATGGACCAGGTACAGGGAGATTTCATCGCGATCTTCGATGCCGATTTCGTGCCTGAGCCGGATTTCCTTCAGCGCACCATGCCTTACTTTGCCGATCCGAAAGTAGGAGTCGTGCAAAGCCGATGGGGACATTTGAACAAAAATTACTCATTGATCACCGAGCTCCAGGCTTTCGGTCTGAACGGTCACTTTGCCGTTGAGCACGGAGGAAGAACTGCTGCGGGTCACTTTATCAACTTCAACGGAACCGGCGGAATCTGGCGAAAAACATGTATCGCTGACGCAGGCGGCTGGGAGCACGATACGCTGACGGAAGACCTTGACCTGAGCTACCGAGCGCAGATGAAAGGCTGGAAATTCGTTTACCGCGAGGAAGTCATTGCACCGGCCGAGCTGCCAATTACGATGTCTGCTTTGAAAAATCAGCAGCACCGCTGGATGAAAGGAGGCGCAGAATGCTTCATTAAAATGTGGAAACGCCTTCTGAGAGCTGAAAACGTAAAAACCGCCGATAAGATCCATGGTTTGTCGCACCTTTTCAATTCTTCGGTATTCCTGTTCATTCTTTTACTTTCCCTGCTGAGCTTACCGGTTCTGCATATCAAAGACAGCTTCTCGGATCTTAACTTCTTCCTGCAGTTTGGTTCCGTATTCATTATCAGCACGATCTTCCTAGGGTATTATTACTGGCTCGCTTACAGGGATAAAAAAGGGAATTTCCTTTCTGACTTCCCCCGCTTCCTTGGAAGATTCCTGACGTTCCTGACGGTTTCCATGGGATTATCACTGAGTAACACCGTTGCGGTTCTGGAAGGCTACATGGGAATCAAATCCAGCTTTGTTCGCACACCGAAATTCAATGTTGCGGTAAAAGGAGAAGCAAAGAACAATAAATACGATAAAAAGAGCATTTCGCTCATCACGATCGGCGAAGGCATCCTGATGTGCACATTCGGATTTACAGCTGTTAACAGAGCAATCCACGGAGATCTTGGAATGGTGGTTTTCCACCTGATGCTAACTGTTGGTTATGGAACCGTTTTCTTCAGCACACTGAAAGAGCTTCGTCGCTCTTAATCGACAGACAGTAAATAAAGTATTGGACCCCGGTTTTGCCGGGGTCTTTTTTTGTCGTAAAATCATACCGGTAAGTTATTCCGATACTTCATTTCTATTGATAATTATCCTGCAAATAACCTGTTTTCATTCGGAAGCAGAAAGAGATTGCTGAACTGAAAAATAGTTTGTAATTTGTTCCATGCGATTTGCGGTTATTATCGGCTTGTGGTTAGTGTGTACTTCGGTGTT
>Ga0247810_10001475_pt1 | contig 14736 bp, 13 predicted proteins | sample UWRJL119311C1_FD_179918 | JGI IMG/M metagenome (GOLD analysis project Ga0247810, IMG submission 179918) | Plant litter microbial communities from Arlington Agricultural Research Station in Wisconsin, United States - UWRJ-L119-311C-1 | ecosystem: Environmental > Terrestrial > Plant litter >...
AGGTGTTCGCCTGGGAGGGCTTCACGGTGGGCCTGCAGACCTGTTACGACCTGCGCTTCCCCGAGGTGTCCCGACGTCTCGTCGACGCGGGAGCCGACCTGCTGCTCGTGCCGTCGGAGTGGGTGCGCGGCCCCATGAAGGAGCACCACTGGCGCACCCTCCTGACGGCCCGCGCGATCGAGAACACGGCCTACGTGGTCGCCGCCGATCACACCCCGCCGGTCGGCGTCGGACAGAGCATGATCCTCGACCCGGCGGGGGTGGAGGTGGCCACCGTCGGCGACGTGCGCGGTCTGGCAATCGCTTGGCCCGATCCGCGACGAATAGAGGAGGTACGCACCGTCAACCCCGCCCTGCGCCTTCGGAGGTTCGGAGTCGTCCCACTACAGTTGGGGGACAGTGACCGCGTCGGGGAGGGTACAGAGTGACTGAGGCTTATCGCGTCGTCGTCGTCGAGGACGACAACGACGTTGCGGAGTACACCCGCACCGTGCTCGAGAAGCGCGGCGGGTGCGAGGTCCGCACGGTGGCCGATCCCTTCCTCGCGGCCGACGTGATCGCCGAGTTCAACCCGGACGTGGTCGTCACCGACATCGAGATGCCCGGCATGACCGGTCTCCAGCTCATGGACACCATCCGTGCCGCCCAGCCCGGCCTGCCGATCATCGTCATGACCGCCCACGTCTCCGTCGACTACGCCGTCGCCGCCCTCCGGGCCCAGGCGGACGAGTTTCTCACCAAGCCGGTCGGTGCCGTGGACCTCGTCAACGTCGTCCAGCGCCTCGCCGAGGAGGGACGCACCGCCAAGGAATCGAAGGGCCCGCGCGAGCACGTGCTCGCGATCGGCGCCCACCCCGACGACGTCGAGATCGGCGTCGGCGGCATCCTCGCCTCACACCGCGCGAACGGCGACACCGTCACCATCCTCACCCTCTCCCGCGGCGCCAAGGGGGGCGAGCCGACCAGCCGACAGAGCGAGTCGCTGACGGCGGCCGAGCTGATCGGCGCCCGGCTCTTCCTCGAGGACCTCGTGGACACCGAGATCGCCAACACCGGCCCGACCGTCGCGATCATCGAACGCGTCGTCAACGAAGTGCAGCCGACGATCGTCTACACGCACAGCGTGCACGACCGGCACCAGGACCACCGCGCCGTGCACGAGGCCTCCCTCGTCGCCACCCGCGGCGTCCGGACCGTCGCCTGCTACCAGAGCCCCTCGGCCACGGTCGACTACCGGCCTACCCGTTTCGTCTCCATCGACGGGTTCACCGACACCAAGCTCCAGCTCATCGACTGCTTCCGGTCGCAGGCCGACATCCGCGGCTATCTCGACCCGGAGTTCATCCTCGCAACGGCCCGCTACTGGGGCCGCTACGGCGGCGGAACGAGCGTCGAGCCGCTCGAGGTCGTCCGGGAGACCTCGGACATGTCCAACCCGGGACGCCTGGGATCACACAGCGCCGAGGCGCGTCGCGGAGGGATGGTCGGGCGATGACCCGCGTTCTCGTCACCGGAGCCGGCGGCCCTGCCGGCGTCGCCGTCATTCGTTCGCTCCTCCAGCGCGAGGGCGTCGAGGTCTTCGCCGCCGACATGGACGGCTGGGCCAGCGGCCTCTACCTCGTCCCCGCCGGTCGGCGCCGGATCGTCCCGCCCGGAAAGTCCGCCGAGTTCGTCGACACGCTCATCGCCCTGTGCGCGGCGGACGACATCGATGTCCTGTTCTCCACCGTGGACGTGGAGCTGCCGCCGCTCGCGCGTCGCCGCGACCAGCTCGGTGCGGCCCTCGCGGCGCCGTCCCTGGACACCCTCGAGACCTGCCTCGACAAGTTCGCGCTCGCGGTGCGGTGCTCGCCGCTGCTCCGTACCCCGATCACCCACCTGGTCGGGCCTGCCGCCCGCGCCGAGGCGTGGGAGTTCCCCATCATCGTGAAGCCGCGCAGCGGCGCCGGATCGCGCGGTGTGCGCCTCGTGCACTCCGCCGATGACCTCGCCGCCCTCGGCGACGACGAGTCGCTGATCGCGCAGGAGCACCTCCCGGGTGACGAGTACTCGGTCGACGTCTTCGCGAACGCGGACGGCCACGTCGTTGCGGCGGTTCCCCGCACTCGCACCCGGGTCGACTCCGGTGTCTCCATCGCCGGGCTCACCGTGCGCGACGATGGACTCGAGTCGACGGCCGCCGCCGTGGCCCGAGCGATCGCCCTCACCGGTGTCGCCAACGTCCAGCTGCGGCGCGACGTGAACGGCGTTCCGGCTCTCCTCGAGGTCAACCCGCGATTCCCCGGCGCGATGCCGCTGACGATCGCGGCCGGGGTGGACATGCCCTCGCTCATGCTCGACCTCGCGCTCGGTGCCGACCTGCCCGAGCAGGTGCCTTTCCGCGAGATCGCGAACGTCCGCTTCCTCGAGGACGTGTTCGTCGACGCGTCCGAGATCCTCCACTCCGAGAACGCGGCGCACACCGAGGACGACTGATGTCGATCGCGCGCGGAGACCACCACGTCCACTCGACGTTCTCCGACGACGCGGTCTCGACAATCGCCGAGAACATCGTCGCCGCAGCCGAGGCCGGCCTCGGCACCCTGCGGCTCATCGACCACGTCCGGGACACGACGGCGTGGGTGCCCGAGTTCCTCGCGGCCGTCGCCGCCGAGCCGGTGCCGGTCGGGCTGACGGTCCTCACCGGGGTCGAGACCAAGATGATGGACACGTCGGGTCGCCTCGACCTGCCGCCGGGGCTGGAAGCCGGGCGCGACGGCCTGGACGTCATCGTGATCGCCGACCACCAGTTCCCCGGGCCGGATGGTCCCTGGTCGCCCAGCGCGACCGTCGAACGTCTGGAAGGCGGCCTGTCGACCGAGGCCGCGCTCGACCAGCTCATCGACGCCTACGACAATGCGATGGACGGGGTGGCGGCCGGCCAGCTCGCGCACCCCTTCTCCATCCTGCCGAAGGTGGGCCTGTCCGAGGACGACCTCAGCGACGCCCAGCTGGAGCGCTTCGCCGCGGCCGTCGCGCGGACCGGAACGCTCGTCGAGGTGAACGAGAAGTGGGCGTGCCCCGGCCCCCGTGTGCTCCGCGCCGTGCTCGATGCCGGAGGTGAGGTCGTGGCCGCCACGGACAGCCACGACGCTCGCGACGTAGGCTCGTACACGAAGGTTCTCGCGATGCTGGGGGAGGTCGGACTCCGATGACAGGGATCGATTGGGGCCAGGTGGGCGTCGTCTCGCTCGAGGTGTTCCTCCTCGTCCTCGTCGGCACCGGCGCGATCCCGGTGCTGTCCGCCGCTCTCGCCTTCCTCGCCATCCCCTTCCACGCCGGCGCGAACCACTACAAGAAGGCGGCGCCGTATCTGCCGCGCGTCGCCATCGTCGTCCCTGCGTGGAACGAGGGCCTCGTCATCGGCGAGTCGATCGACCGCCTGATGAAGCTCGAGTACCCGCTCGATCGCCTGCGCATCTACATCGTCGACGACGCGAGCACCGATGACACGCCCGACGTGGTCCTCGCCAAGGCCGCTGCCTACCCGGGCAACGTGTTCCACCTGCGCCGCGAGAAGGGCGGCGAGGGCAAGGCCCACACGCTCAACCACGGCATCCGGCTCGTCCTCGAGGACGACTGGATGGAGGCGCTGCTCATCATGGACGCGGACGTCATCTACCAGCCGAACTCGCTGCGACGCATGACGCGCCACCTCGCCGACCCGAAGGTCGGTGCGGTCTCCGCCTACATCCGCGAGGGCAGCCGGGACAAGAACTACCTCACCCGCTTCATCGGTCTCGAGTACATCCTCAGCCAGCCGGCCGCCCGCCGCGCCCAGAACGTTCTCGGCGCCCAGGCCTGCCTCGCCGGCGGCGCTCAGCTGCTCACCCGGGAGAATCTCCTCGCCGTCGGCGGACGGATCGACACGAGCTCGCTCGCCGAGGACACCATCACCACCTTCGAGACGCAGCTGCGTGGTCGTCAGGTCGTCTTCGAACCGCTCGCCGTCGTCCACGCGGAGGAGCCGCCGAGCGTCGACGCCCTCTGGAAGCAGCGCCTGCGCTGGGCCCGCGGCAACGTCACCGTCACGTCGCGGTACCGTCGGATCTGGTTCCGGCCGTCACGCACGCACGGCCTCGGCAGCTTCAGCTTCGGCCTCGTCTGGTTCAGCATCTGGCTGCTCCCGGTGGCGATGATCCTCTCGGCCATCGGCCTGCTCGGCCTCCACTTCATGCACACCCAGCTCGCCGGCCAGATCTTCGGCGTCCTGTGGATCTCGGCCGCGTGTACGTTCGTCTACATCCTCGCCTTCGGGGCACAGCTGGATCCGGAGCTCTCGCGGAGCAGCTGGCGGGAGTTGTTCACCTTCCCCGGTGTCGCGTCGATGTTCGTCATGCTGACCGCGTTCTTCCCGGCACTCGTCCTTGAGTACGTACCCGGCTGGTTCGGCCTCCGCCTCACCGACGACGGGCAGTTCTGGCTGACGGCCGCCATCTACGTATGGATCCCGTTCTCCATGGTCGGTGCCTGGATCGCACGCAAGGTGGAGAAGACCTGGGCCGGCCCGGTCGTCACGCCCTTCCTCATCTACCTGTGCGGCTACGGGTCGCTCCTCTGCGCGATAACCTTCGACTCGTACATCAAGGAGGCCCGCGGCGCCGAGGCGAAGTGGGACAAGACGGAGAAGACGGGACGGGTGACCTCGTGAACAGCAAGCAGGGCCTCTACCAGGCGGCCGACTCCTCGCCGGCCCGTCACACGGGTGTGCCCGTGGCCGACCTCCGTGACCCCGGCGACGCGTACATCCAGGCCGAGATCGACAGCAATCGCCGCTTCGAGTGGCTTCTCATCCCCAAGGCTCTCGTAGGCTTCGGTATCGTCGGAATCCTCATCGTCATCAGGCAGGTGTTCTTCGTTTGACCCAGACCGAACCGGTTCGCGTTCTCATCGTGGACGACAGTGAAGACCAGCTGCTCCTTCTGCAGCGCTATTTCGAACGAGCCGGCTGCACCGTCGTGGGCTCGAGCTCGGCGCAGGACGCCATCGACGTGTTCGACCACGTCGACCCGGAGTTGACCGTCATCGACCTGGTGCTCCCCGGTATCGACGGGTGGGAACTGGCTGCGCGCCTCCACGCCGCGCACCCGGAGCACCCCATCGCCATCACATCCGTGCTCAACGAAGAGCACTACCCGGAAGGCTTCTTCGTGATGCCCAAGCCGGTCAAGGCCGAACACGTGCGTACCGCGTTGCGCACCACCGTCGACCGATGGGAAGCCGCATGAGCCGCCTCACTGTTGTCGTTGCCGACGACGACGCCGATATCCTCGCCCTGGTCAAGATCGCCGTGGCGAAAGCCGACCTCGACCTGCTCGAGGCCGCCACGAACGGTATCGACGCCCTCGCCGCCATCCAACGGCACAAGCCCGACCTCGCTCTGCTCGACGTCTCGATGCCCGGGATGACCGGGCTCGAGGTCACGCGAGCGGTGCGGGAGGACGAGGCCCTCGCCGGCGCGCTCGTCTTCATCCTCTCCGCCGCGGTCGACCAGACCGCCGTCGACGCCGGCTTCGCCGCCGGAGCCGACGCCTACATGACCAAGCCGTTCAGCCCGCGCACGCTGGCCGCTCAGCTGACAGCGCTTATCGAGGCACGGGCCACCGCGCAGTGAGCGCCTTCAGCTCCCTGTGGAGACGCTACGTCTTCATCGACAACCCGAGCCCTATCGTTAAGCAGCTGCCGACGACGCTCGTGTTCTCGGGAGCCGTCCTGCTCGTCACCCTCATCCCGGATCTCGAGTTCACCGACGTCCCGGTGACCATCGCCGGCGGGCTGGGCATGATCCTGGCGACCTCCCTCGCCATCGTCTTCTCGGGTAGCCCGTCGCTCCGGCGGCTCGCGCTTCTCATCCCGTTCATCGACCTCTTCGCCATCGGCCTGTTTCGGATGGGCACGGGAGGGCCGACATCGCTGTTCTCGGCGATGATCATCCTTCCGGTGCTCTGGATCGCAGTGCAGCCGCAGCGGCGCTACATCGCGCTGGCCGCCCTCGGTACCTCCATTGCACTCACCCTGCCGTACTGGCTCGAATGGCGGTTCCCGGCGGAGTCCTCCGAGTGGCTGCGCGGCATCGTCACCCCGATCGTCTTCGCCGTCGCTGCAGCGATCGTCAACGAGATCTCCCGCCAGTCCGATGCGCGGGTGCGAGCGATCCACCAGCTCGCCGACGAGCGCGACGTGATGCTCCGCGGTGCTGTCGACTACGCGGAGCGGCTCAGCGACAACGAGGGACGCATGCGGGCGGCGGATCGTCTCACCCGCTCGGTGCTCGACGCGGTCACGGAGCAGTCGGTCATCGGTGCGGACGTCACCGGCCTCATCGACGTCTGGAACCCCGGCGCCGAGAAGATGCTCGGCCTTACCGCCGTGCAGGCCCAGGGCCGCCGCTACATGCACGAGTTCCACGTCGAGGCCGAGCTGCTGGTGCGCTCCAAGGAGCTCAACTACCCGCCCGGCGAGACGGTGCTCAATCCCGGTTTCTCTGCGCTCGTCGAAAGCGCCCGTCTCGGCAAGGCGGAGGTTCGGCAGTGGACCTATGTCCGCGCGGACGGGACGACCCTCATCGTCGAGGTCGCCGTCACCCGCCGTGTCGACGAGCAGGGCACCACGGTCGGCTACATCTTCGTGGCCACCGACGTCACCCAGGCGCTCGAGGTCTCGCGCCTCAAGGACGAGTTCGTCGGCCTCATCTCCCACGAACTCCGGACGCCGCTCAGCTCGATCCTCGGCTACCTCGAGCTCATGCGCGACGACGAGGACAACCCGCTCTCGGACGAGCAGGTGCAGTACCTCGGTGTCGCGGAGCGCAACGCCCACCGCCTCCTCCGTCTCGTCGGCGACCTGCTGTTCACCGCCCAGGTCGGGTCGAGCTCGTTCACGCTCGACACCACGTCGCTCGAGGTGGAGCCGATCGTCGCCAACTCGGTCGAGTCGGCCGGCCCCAATGCGGCGACCGCCGGTGTGACGATGTCGTTCATCCCGGCCGACGAGCAGATCACGGTGCTCGGTGACGCCCAGCGCCTCGGGCAGGCCTGCGACAACCTCATCTCGAACGCCATCAAGTTCACGCCTCGCGGCGGCACCGTCTCGGTCGCCCTCACCCTCGAGGAGGGCAAGGCCGTCATCACCGTGCGCGATACCGGCATGGGGATCCCGGAGGAGGAGCTGGACCAGCTGTTCGCGCGCTTCTTCCGCGCCTCCACCGCCACGCGTGCTGCTGTTCCCGGGGTCGGCCTCGGCCTCTCCATCACGAAGGCCATCGTCGTCGCGCACCTCGGCGAGCTCGACGTGCAGAGCGAGGTCGGTGTCGGCACGTCGTTCATCCTGCGGATCCCGGTCGCGGGGCCCGTGGCGATCCCGCTGAGCTAGATCCCCTTCAGGGCCGCTAGGCGACCGGCAGCCTCCTCGAGCACGCTGTCCCGCTTGCAGAACGCGAAACGCACGAAGGACCGGAACGGTGCCCGGTTCTCGGGGCGCACGAACGCGCTGAGCGGCACGGCGGCGACCCCCGCGAGTCCGGGGAGCGCGCGGCACAGGTCCGCTCCGTCGGCGAAGCCGAGCGGGGCGGCATCCGCGATCGCGAAATAGCCGGCCTGGGGCGAGCCGACTTCGAACCCGGCGATGCGAAGTCCGGTCACCAACACGTCCCGGCGTCGCTCGAGCGTCGCTGCCGCGGAGGCGAAGAACTCGTCGGGCAGGCCGAGGCCCACCGCGATCGCCGGTTGGAAGGGGGCGCCGTTCACGAAGGTCAGGTACTGCTTGACCGCCAGGACCGCCTGCATGAGCGGAGCCGGAGCCGTCAGCCAGCCGATCTTCCAGCCCGTCGTGTTGAAGGTCTTGCCGCCGCTGGAGATCGTCACCGTGCGCTCCCAGCCGCCGGGCAGGCTGGCTATCGGGGTGTGCCGGGCGCCGGTGAAGACGAGGTGCTCGTAGACCTCGTCCGTCACGATCAGGGCGTCGTGGCGCTCTGCCAGCTCGATGATCAGGTGCAGCATCTCCGGCGGGAGAACCGCCCCGGTCGGGTTGTTGGGAGTGTTGATGAGGATCAGGCGGGTGCGGTCGGTGACGGCTGCGCGCAGGGCGTCGAGGTCGGGCTGGAAGTCGGGCGCGACGAGCGGGACCGTCACGTGCCGCGCACCGGCGAGCGCGATCACGGCGGCATAGGCGTCGTAGAAGGGCTCGAGCGTGACGACCTCGTCACCCGGTTCGGTGAGCGCCAGGATCGTCGCCGCGAGGGCTTCCGTCGCGCCGGCCGTCACCAGCACCTCCGTGTCGGCGTCCACGTCGATGCCGTAGAAACGATCCTGGTGGGCCGCGATCGCCTGCCGCAGAACCGGGAGACCGATCCCCGGCGGGTACTGGTTCACCCCGTCGCTGATCGCCTGGCGCGCCGCGTCCAGGACCTCGGCGGGACCGTCCTCGTCCGGGAAACCCTGCCCCAGGTTGATCGCGCCCGTCGCGGCGGCGAGCGCCGACATCTCCGCGAAGATCGTCGGACGCAGCTGCCCGTCATCGCCAAGCAGCATCGCTCCGCGTGCCGTACGTTGCCAGGAACCGTGGATCTCCATCGCCCCACGGTATCCGCTGTGGAAAGCGGGTGACGCGCGCGCGGCGCTTCGTTACGGTGGTCCGCATGCGCAGACCTGTCGTGACACTGGCCGTCCTGCTGCTGGTGCTCACCGGGTGCACGCCGGGGGACGAGGTCGTCGTCCCGGACCCGGAGTCGACCGTCGAGCCGATGTTCGCATCCGACTAGGAGGCGCTGGCGGCGGCGGAGGAGGCGTACGGGGCGTATCTGGCGGCGTCTGACGCGTCTCTTGCCGGCGGTGGAGTTGAACGCGGGGAGTTGTACAAGCTCGTGACCGAGCGCATGGAGACAGAGCTGGAGGTTGAGTTCGATGAACTCGTGGAGAGCGGTCAGCGTTTAGTTGGCCCTTCAACGTTCGACTCAGTTCAGCTGCAATCAGTCGAGCAAGACGTCGACTACGCCGCAATTCGCTTCTACACCTGCATTGATGTCTCGGCAGTCGCGCTCGTCGATTCCGGGGGGACTGATGTGACTCCGCCTGCACGGCCGAACCGAGTTCCACTCGAGGTCGAGTTCGTAGCTGAAGGCGGGTCGGGTCTCCTTCTTGAGAGGAGCGAATATTGGCCAGACGCCGATTACTGCTCGCGCTGACTGCCGCTGGAGCTGTCTTCTTGGGGATCTCGGCTGGTCCGACTAGCGCATTCGCGTGCGGAGGCGTAGTCGTTGGCACTGGCGGCTGTGTGAGTGGGAGCTTGGGTGACGGAGGAGCGACTCTTGAAGGAAGTCAACCGGGTGGCGGGGGCTCCGGCAGCGGGGCGGGCGGGAACGGCGCGAGCAATGGTTCCGGGGCTGGTTCCGGCTCCGGTGCCGGGGGCGGCGCGGGGAACGGCGGCGCTGGAGACCCGGCGGTCCCGCCGACACCGCCGCTCTGTGCCATCAACCCGGTCGCCGGGTGCCTCGAATGGGAGATCGTCGACCTGACACCGACCCTGTCCGACATCGCGCACTTCCGGCCGACGCCGAACGTCAACCACATGGAACCCAACGGCTGGTTCATCACCGGCCTCGACGCGAACTTCTACGCGACCGGCGGGCAGTCGGTGGTCGCCGGCACCCTGCTCGGGCAGCCCGCGGACGTCCGCTTCACGCCGATCCGCTGGCGATGGACCTACGGCGACGGCACCACCGCGACCTACGCCACGCGTGGCGGGACCTGGGCGGCCCTCGGCATCCGTGAGTTCGATCCGACCCCGACCAGCCACGTCTACACGGTGCCCGGCACGTACTACATCGACCTCACCGTCGGATACCGGGCCGAGTACCGCTACGACGGGGGAGCGTGGGGCACGATTCCGGGTACCCTGTGGCTCCCGTCGAACCGGCTCGTCGCTACAGTGGGAGGCGCCAAGACCGTCCTCGTCGAACGGGACTGCACCCTCGCCCCGTCCGGGCCGGGCTGCTGGACATTCCCATAGCCTGACGCGGGTCTCCCCACAGCGCCGCCATAGAGAACGATCAGGTAGGGGGTCGAAGCTGGCAAGCGCTGGAAGGAGCACCCCCTGATGAACGAGACACCCGAAACCCCCGAGCCCCGCGACGCCGCGAAGACGCCCTCGACTCCTCCGCGCAAGACGGCCACCGAGAAGCGGGCCGAGGCCCAGGCCGCGGCCGCCGAGAAGGCTGCTGCCGACAACACCGCCGCCGAGAACACCGCAGTCGAGACCCCGGCCGTCGAGAGCCCCGCAGTCGAGACTTCGGCTGTCGAGAGCCTCGCAGTCGACAACACCCCCGCGGGCGTGCCCGGCGTTCCGCCCGTCGAGCCGGTTGCGACGCCCACCCCCGCCACCGATCCGGCGCTCGCCGCGTACCCGGCACCGACCGTCCCACCGGTGCAGCCGACCACGCCCGTCGCGCATGCAACCCAGGGCGCACCCGTGCCGCCCGCCTTCGCCAAGCAGGCCACCGCCTCCACGTCCGGGTCCGCCTCCGCCGCTAAGCGCCGCGTCCCCGTCGGTGTCGTCGCGGCGGTCGTCGCCGCAGCGCTCGTCGGCGGTGTCTCCGGTGCCGGCGTCTCCCTGTGGGCCGTGTCGCAGAACGGCGGCGAGACGAGCACGACGACGACGCTTCCGCAGACCGTCACCGTGAACAACCCCGACAACGCGACCAACACGACCGCGGTCGCCGTGAAGGCGGCCGCCTCGGTCGTGACGATCTCGGTGAGCGACGGGAGCGAGGGCGGCAGCGGCTCAGGGGTGATCCTCGACAAGGACGGCTACATCCTCACCAACACGCACGTCGTGACGCTCGCCGGTGCCGCTGCGGCCCCCGATGTCACCGTGACCACGAACGACGGCCGCCTGCTCAAGGCGACGATCGTCGGCACCGACCCGGTCGCCGACCTTGCCGTCATCAAGGTGGAGGCGAGCGACACGCTCGTCCCGATCGATTTCGCCGACTCCGACAAGCTCAACGTCGGTGACGTCGCCGTGGCGATCGGTGCGCCCCTCGGGCTGGCCGGCACCGTCACGGACGGCATCATCAGCTCCCTCAACCGCAGCATCTCGATCGCGTCCGCCGCTGCGCCGGAGGACGACCAGCCGCAGGATGACTCGGACAGCGAGGAGGACAACGGCGGCCAGGGTCCGTTCGACTTCTGGCAGTTCGACATCCCCGGTCAGGAGCAGTCCTCCAGTTCGCGGGAGACGATCTCGCTCGCCGTGATCCAGACGGATGCCGCCATCAACCCCGGCAACTCGGGCGGCGCCCTGCTCGACGCCGAGGGACGCCTCATCGGCATCAACGTCGCGATCGCCAGCGCCGGCTCGTCGAGCGGCCAGAGCGGCTCGATCGGCGTCGGCTTCGCCATCCCGGCGAACCTCGCCCAGCGCGTCGCGGACGAGATCATCGAGACCGGTTCGGCCACCCACGGCTTGCTCGGTGCAGCCGTCCTGGACGTGACCGAGGACGCCGCGCAGAGCGACAGCGGTGTGGTCGGCGCCAGCATCCAGGAGGTCACCGCCGGAGGCCCCGCCGCGGATGCGGGGCTGCGTGAGGGTGACGTGGTCATCGGCCTTGACGGCGTACCGATCACCGGCAAGACCGACCTCACCGCCCAGGTCCGCGCCCACGCGGCCGGTGCCGACGTGACGGTCACCTATGTCCGTGACGGAAAGACTTCCGAGGTCGATGTGACCCTCGGGTCTCTCTAGTCCCCACGGATCAGCGCCCCGGAGCCCGCCCCCTGGCCCCGGGGCGCACCCATGTTCGCGCTGGTAGGCTCGATCGACCCCGCACCCGGCCGGTATTGGACACCATGGCATCGACGAATGGAACGCTTCCCGGCGTCTCCTACGTCATGCCCGTGCTCAACGAGGCCCGATACATCGAGGACGCCGTCGCTACCGTGCTCGGCCAGGTGTACGCGGGGGAGAAGGAGATCATCCTCGCGATCGGCCCGTCCACGGACGGCACGACGGAGATCCTCCAACGCCTCGCCGCTGCCGACCCGCGCATCACGCTCGTCGAGAACCCGGATTCCGACATCCCGGTGGGGCTGAACCTCGCTGTCCGCGCCGGCCGCTTTCCGATCATCGTGCGGGTGGACGCCCACTCCGAGCTGGAGCCGGAGTACACCAGCCGTGCGGTCGCGACCCTTGAGCGCACCGGCGCCGCGAACGTCGGCGGCATCATGCTCGCCCGCGGTAAGACCCCCTTCCAGGCCGCTGCGGCCCGCGGCTACAACAGCCGCTTCGGTCTCGGCGGTGCCCGTTATCACGGCGGTGGCGAGGAGGGCGAGGCCGAGTCGGCCTACCTCGGAGTCTTCCGTCGCGAGGTGGTCGAGCAGGTCGGTCTCTTCGACGAGTCGCTCCGCCGCGGGGAGGACTGGGAGCTGAACCTGCGCATCCGCGCCGCGGGCTTCACGGTCTGGTTCGATCCGGCCCTCAAGGTCACCTATTGGCCGCGTGAGAACTGGTCGAAGCTGTGGCGTCAGTTCACGGCGACCGGTGTGTGGCGGGCCGAGCTGGTGCGTCGTTACGGCGGCCGCAATCCGTGGCGGTTCTTCGTCCCGCCGATGCTCGTCCTCTCGATCATCGCCAGCGTGATCGTCCTGGTGCTGCAGTTCTCACCGATCGTCAACGGGGTGTGGACGATCCTCGCCTCCATCGTGTACCTGGGGCCGATCTCCTACGTCCTCCTGGTGCTCTGGCTCGCGCTCGTCGCCGATCGCGCGCCGACCTGGAGCGAGCGGCTGTCGTTCATCATCGTCCTGCCGACCATGCACCTCGCCTGGGGCAGCGGCTTCATCGTCGGTCTCCTCCGAGGCGCCCGCGACACCGTCGACACGAGCCGCACCGAGCTCTAGTAGCCCAATGCTCAGCGTTGCTGAGCTCGCGCCGGTACGGCGCGCTCGCTGAGGTGCGAATCGCCGCGCGCTCAACAAAGCTCCGCGCGCTCGACGACGCGCAGCATTGGGCAAGGAGGCCGTCAGGGGGCGACGATCGCCCCGAGAGCGATGAGGCGCTGCACGACGCGGTCGGAGGCGTGACCGTCGTCGCGGGGATTGAAGCGCTCGCGCCAGGCGGCGTAACGGTCCGCGTAGTCGGCGGCGACCGCCTCCCGATCCTTGACCAACGTGACGAGCTCCGCCGCGTCTTGCACGACCGGCCCCGGAGCCGCCTCGAGCAGGTCGAAGTAGAACCCGCGCAAACGTCGACGGTAGTCCTCGAGGTCGGGGGTGAAGAACAGGATCGGCTTGCCGGTGACGGAGAAGTCGAACATGACGGACGAGTAGTCGGTGATGAGCACGTCCGCGACGAGGTAGAGGTCGGCGACATCCGGGTATCCGGTGACGTCGATGACGTTGCTGCCGCGCACGTCCTGTCCGACGCGCAGCGTGCGCGAGTGCCCGCGGATGAGCGTGACGTGCTCCGGCCCGAGCGCGTCCGTGAAGGCGGCGACGTCGATGTGGTCGACGTGGGCGAGGCGATCGTCGCGCCAGGTCGGGGCGTACAGGACCACCGTGGTTCCGGGCTCGATCCCGAGACGGCGACGGATCTCGGCCCCGTCGGGCGTGGCGAGCCCGTCGTCGCGCGGGTAGCCCTCCTGCCAGACCGGCCCACGGAAACCGTACGCCCGGCGCAGCACCTGCGTGCTGTGGTCGTTCTGCGACAGCAGGACGTCCCAACGACGGCTCTCGAGCACCGAGGCGATCGTGGCGCGCAGCGACTGGCCGGGGCGATCGTTGGCGATCTTCTTGAGCATGGTGCCGTGCCAGGTCTGCAGCACGGTCTGGTGGGGTCGGGCCTTGTAACGCTTCCGCAGCCAGTCATTGACGACAAGCAGGCGGGCCTCCCCGCGCACCCGCCACCACGCGCGACTGCCCTCGATGATCGGCACGGCGCCCTCGGGCACCGCGACCGACAGGTCGACGACCGACCAATACCGGGCCGTGGTGGGGGAGAGGCGGGCGACGGCCGCGTCGATGGCGCGCGGGTTGCAGGAGGCGTTCTGCCCGTAGAAGCTCTCGAAGAACACGGCGTCCGCCGCGGTCACTCGAGCGCTTCGGTACTCGGCCTCGAGGCGGGCCTGTGCCGCGGCGCCACGCTCGTCATCGGCGAGGGGAGGGGAGAGGACGAGGACGGGGCCCTCCGAGGCGAGACGCACGAGACCGGGCACCAGGCTCTCGATCGCGGGCAACGGGGCGGCTGTCGTGGACCCGTCGGATCCGCTGAGCCGCAGCTCGTACCGCCCGGACGGTGCCGGCAGCTCCGCGTCGCCCCAGCGCGCGACGCGCAACGGCACGTCCGCCTGCCAGCGGTCCCCGTCGACCACCACGATGCCCGTCAGATCGACGCGTGACCCACGAAGTTCGACGAGCGCAGGGGCGAGCGAAGCAGGCCCGCTCAGGCGCAGGGCATCGCCGACGACGGTCGCGGCGTCGAGGGGCGCGACGGTGCCGGTGGTGAGGGACGGGGCCATTCGCGTTCCTTCGAGCCGGGTGGTGATCTCGTCGTACACTCTCGCAGTATTGGCCCCGTCGCGGTAGGAGTGGTGGCGTTCGGCGAGTCGCCGGGCATGGCCGGTGCTGTCCTGGCCGAGGCGCTCCAGGAGCGCGGGCCAGGTGGCGACCTCGGTGCCGCCGCTGAATCGCTCGTAGGCCTCATAGA
>Ga0247810_10001478_pt1 | contig 14725 bp, 11 predicted proteins | sample UWRJL119311C1_FD_179918 | JGI IMG/M metagenome (GOLD analysis project Ga0247810, IMG submission 179918) | Plant litter microbial communities from Arlington Agricultural Research Station in Wisconsin, United States - UWRJ-L119-311C-1 | ecosystem: Environmental > Terrestrial > Plant litter >...
ACTCAGAAACCCAGCGGGCCCGACTCAAGACCTTGCGCGCACGGGTTACTGAAACGCAGGAAGACATCAAAGTCATAGCCGAATGGACCGGCACCGAACCCATGCGTTTGTTCATCGACACCACCAACCCCACTTCGCTGCTATGTCTGCTGGAAGTAGCGTCCGATCTACTGTGCAACCTGAGCCAGGATCTGAGCTTTTCAAGCTGGCTGCAGAAAGAAGAAGAAAAGAGCAAAACCCTGTTTGGCTTGGCCCGGTTTGGTTTCTCTCATTCGATTAAACAAGCCCTGACAGATGAGGCCAATCGTCTGATGCAAGGCGCCTCTGACTTCACAGCACTGGCCGGTCGAGCGGGTGAGCTGAATGGATTTCTGAACCACGAAACGCTTGCAGAAAAGCCCTGGATAAAAGCGCTGACTGAACCGGCGCAATTAACGCTTAACGTCTTGGCCGACGTGGCAAAAGGAGCGGGCAAAACTGCACTGGAAAACATCCAGCTGGCGTTCTTACCCGTCGATAGCCGCTTATCCAAAGGCGCAGTGGGTGACAGCGCCGCACTGATGCTGCGCAATCTCGTCATGGGCCATCTGCTGCTTAGCCACCCCGAGAAACTGCAGATCAACGAAGACTTCGCCAAGCGCCACGCCGCTTGGCGAGCTGATTTGAAGAAAGGACGCGACCTCTACCAAACCACCCAACACCGCTGGCTCTACCAGGCCAAGGAATACGACCGCCGCGCCACCGCCAAACTCATGCAAGACATACAGCACGAGCTCAAACGCCACCTGCTCAACGAACCTAAACCGTTCGACTACCACAGCAAACGCTACGCCGAAGCGATGCAAAACAAGATCTCCACCTTCTTCGCCCGCAATGGCCAACTCACCCAGGAATGGACCCACCAAGCCAAAGCCTGGAGCGCCGAACACGGCCTCAACGCTGCCGCGATTACTTGGGGCATTGCGGCAATCAACCTGTTCAACACCATGGTCACCTACGAAATCGCCAGCCGGGATGGAGAGCTGAGCAAGAAGGATTGGGCGAAGGTGACATCTGCTGCTGCGTATACGGGGAATGCGTTGATGGCGGTGTTTGTGGAGACGGGGTGGGGGGCGATGAAGGATCTAGGCGCCTTTGATGAAAAGGGAAAATACAAAAATATTACTCAGCAATCTGCTTCTCAATGGCGACGCTTGGGCAGGCCAGAGTTTGGGAAACTGATAAAGGGATTTGGACCGAAATTGGTTGGGCTGGGCGGGTTTGCGGTTGTGGCTGCTTCGCTGGAGTTATGGGACATCTTTGATGATATACAGGCGGCGACCGGATTGCGAAGATCCGTGCTCCAAGTTAAAGGCGCCGCAGTAACTGGAATGATAGGACTTGGAGGTGCTTCTAGTTTTGCCGGTTTTTGGGCAGTTGCTGGCCAAGGTAAATATGCCGCTTATGTCATGAGCCCATGGTTTTTAGCAACGACAGCTATCATAGGATTAGTTTACTTATTTGCAACCTATGCTCTAAATTACCTAAGGCAGGATGTGGTGGGTGAATGGCTTAATAAATGTAGTTGGTCGAGGCATTCAGGGGCGCGCTTCGAAAAATGAGCAAGAGGAAAATCATGCGTTTTGGGAAATTCAGTTAAGGCCGACGTTGTTCGTTAAACCCACTACAGAAATGAAGTTGACTAACTCCGGTGATCTAGGCTTTAGGGTGGAGGAGGTCCACTCCGGAGCTTGGCTTCAGTTAAGAATTCCTGCGGCCTTACGAGGAACGATAATTAAAGTAAATCTGCTGACCAGTTATCGACCTTCTCATATGATGCCTGTAATAGCTTTAGGCGGCAGCCTACAGCGCTATTTTCTTCAGTACGGCGCTCCGGAGTCGACTAGCCAATGGGGAAATACGCCAAATAAAAAGGCAGAATTTCTTCGTAATAATCAACTGTGTAAATCCCTGCCACAGCCAGGTGAGGATATTATTTGGCAAACATGGATTCCTATCGGCGAAAAGTCAAAATACGTAGAAGTTCAGGTCTGGTACGCCACTGAGGTTCTGCCTGCAAAAAAAATTGACAGAGGCTATCGTTTCCAAATGGAGTTACTAGCGGATGGAGCCTCAGTGGACGAAGAACGGAGACTGCCAAGCTCGTCTGACAGCCCGTTAGAGGTTGAGAAACTCGGCGGCCGTGACGATAGCGCTATTTTGCCTGTACCTTTATAAGAGTTATTATTATGGAAGAAACAATCTCCGTCGGTCCAGAAGAACCGAACCTGGGTATAAAAGAGGAGGCGTGTACGGAAGTACGACCCCTTATGGAGTGGAGAATAAAAGCCCATTCTAACTGGATATTCCCGGTTGATGCTGGGCTCGGTTCTTTAACCGTGGTAGCTATGTGCGTGTATTTGTGGATTATTTTTTTTATGGAGGACTCGTCTACACGAGATTTTTTTAAGGTGACTACTGTTGTTGCTCCGATACAAATGGGGTTTTTTTGGTGGGTAGCGCGAAAAAAGACCGTCTGGAACTATAAAATTTCCAGTGAGGGCGGCCATGTTGAATACTGGGAAGATTATTTCAAGTATTCAAAGTATGTATTCAGAGGGCTTGGTGTCTTTGCAGTGGTCTGCATACTGACACTGATCTCGATAGCTCCGGGTATGATCTGGGCCATTGCGGGCGTCGGCGGTATGGTGCTCCTTGCTGCGGCTAAGTTAATGGCTTGGGAACATGAAGTTGACAGCGAGTGTTTCACTTGGGACCGTCCGCAGCGAATATACGTTGATAGAAATCGACATCTAGTAGTCCTTGAGCGAAGCTATAATCCGGATATCTTGAACGACAACCATCTGCACGTTCAGGTTTTTTTGCCAAAAGGCCGAATAGATGAGTTTCTTACTCTTTGCAAACACTATGTGTCGAGTGAGGTTGAGTATATAGAAGGGAACATTCGTGAGTAGCTCTGGAATTTTAAATTTCAAAAGTACTATTTTTGTGAAGGAAATCCATCGAAATGTCTTCTGACGAATCAGAAAATAAATCTTCTACTCCTGAGTTCAGTAAAATGGCAATTCTCAATAGCTGGGACATAAAGGCGCATGCGCAGCCAACCCTGCCTGGAGATCTAGGGATTGGTGTCCTGCTCTTATTCTGCTTTCTTGCTGTGATAGGTAGTTTTCTTTTGGGGGAGGATGATGATTTTCGAGATTTGTTGTTTGAGATCGGAATCATTGGAAGTGGATTTTACTCATATATGTGGTTTTTTGCCATAAGACAACAAACCCTCTATAAATATAGGGTCTATCAAAAAGGGGCGGAGGTTGACTATTCCTTGTTTTATCCAAAATTCGCAAACTTCTTATTCAAGGGGATAGCTATATTTGTCGTCGTTTGCTTACTTGCAATGTTATCGGTGGCGCCGTGGTTAATGTTGGGAGCTATTATTCCGGCAACTCTGCTTGTCATTGCTGCAATGAACCTTTTCAACTGGGAAAACCCCGTCGAGCATCACTCCACCGACTGGGCTCGCTACGACCTCGTTTTCATAGACCGCAAACGCAAAATGGTCGTCGCCAGCTTTCAGGACTATCCACTGAGCGGCTTCGAGGTCCACCTCGAAAAAGATAAAATCGACGAGTTCGTCGCCTTCTTGAAAACCGTCATCCCAAACGCCGAATTCCGAGAAGCCAAGTGGGAATGGTGACCCTTCTACATCCCTCGCAACAGTCCCTCCCCACCTCGGGAACGAACCCCGTGAAACACCCGTCATAACCTCACTTGAGCCAGCACCCACTGGCCTGCGATTAGGCCTCGTGGGCGCTTCCATGTTTTAATTGAACGCTCGTTCAATTAAAACCGGTGGTTCGCTGCCCGCTCATATCAGGAGGCTTACCCTTGCTTAACCCGTTTGTTGCTGTCTTTTCCTCGGAGTCGGAGGTGCGTGTTTCATGAGTTCATCTGCCCCCGCTAGCGGTTTGGTCCGCATGAATCCGCCGGTTTTTTATTTCGCGGCGACGTTTATTTTGTTGTTCGGTTTGGTGGTCATTGCCTTCCCCGAAGCCTCTGGCCAATGGTTGTTGGCGGCGCAGAACTGGGCGGCCAATACGGTCGGCTGGTATTACATGCTGGCCATGACGATTTATCTGGTCTTCGTGGTGGTCACCGCCTTGTCTGGCTACGGCAAGATCAAGCTCGGTGCCGACCACGACGAGCCCGAATTCAGTTATTTGTCCTGGGCTGGGATGCTGTTTGCCGCCGGGATCAGCATCACGCTGTTCTTCTTCTGCGTCTCTGAACCGCTGACTCATATGCTCGCACCGCCTCAGGGCGAAGGCGGCACAACCGAGTCGGCGCGGCAGGCGATGCAGTTGTTGTTCTTGCACTGGGGCCTGCACGGCTGGGGTGTTTTTGCCTTTGTTGGCATGGCGTTGGCTTACTTTGCGTACCGCCATAATTTGCCGCTGGCGTTGCGTTCGGCGCTGTATCCGCTGATTGGCAAGCGTATTAACGGGCCAATTGGCTACGCGGTGGATGGCTTTGGCATCATTGCGACGATTTTCGGACTGGGCGCCGACATGGGCTTTGGGGTGTTGCACCTTAATTCCGGGCTGGATTACCTGTTCGGCATGCCGCATACCCAATGGATTCAGGTCGGGCTGATCACGCTGATGATGGGCGCGGCAATTCTGGTAGCCATTGCGGGTGTCGACAAGGGCGTGCGCGTGATGTCGGACATCAACATGTTGCTGGCCTGTGCGCTGCTGCTGTTCGTGTTGTTCGCGGGGCCGACGCAGCATTTGCTTAACACGCTGGTGCAGAACATCGGTGATTATCTGGGGGCGCTGCCCACCAAGAGTTTCGACGTTTACGCCTACGACAAGCCCAACGACTGGCTGGGCGGCTGGACGGTATTTTACTGGGCCTGGTGGATTGCCTGGTCACCGTTCGTAGGGCTGTTCATTGCGCGGATTTCCCGTGGTCGGACCATTCGTGAATTTGTCTTTGGTGTCTTGCTGATTCCGCTGGGCTTCACCCTTGCCTGGATGTCGATTTTCGGCAACAGCGCCATTGATCAAGTGCTCAATCACGGAATGGTCGCGCTGGGTCAATCGGCTATCGATGATCCTTCGCGCACACTGTATTTGCTGCTGGAAACTTATCCGTGGAGCAAGACGGTCATTGGCGTGACGGTATTCATCAGCTTTGTGTTCTTTGTCACTTCGGCAGACTCGGGCACGGTGGTGCTTTCGACCCTGTCGGCCAAAGGCGGCAACCCTGATGAGGATGGTCCGAAATGGCTCCGGGTTTTCTGGGGTGTGGCGACGGCGTTGATCACCAGTGGCCTGCTGTTTTCCGGGAGCATCGATGCGCTGAAATCGGCCGTCGTGCTGACTTCACTGCCGTTCTCGCTGATTCTGCTGCTGATGATGTGGGGGCTGCATAAGGCGTTCTTCATGGAGTCCCAGCGCCAGATCGCTCAGCTGTATTCGCTGGCTCCGGCTTCCGGGGCGCGGCGTGGTGGCTGGCGTCAGCGGTTGAGTCAGGCTGTGCATTACCCGTCGCGAGACGAGGTGTATCGCTTCCTTGAGCAGACTGTTCGACCAGCCATTGAGGATGTAACCGCGGTGTTCGCCGAGAAAGGCCTGAATGTTGTCACTCAGCCCGATCCGGCTAATGACAGCGTCAGCCTGGAAATCGGCCATGGCGAAGAGCGACCCTTCATTTATCAGGTGATGATGAAAGGCTTCTTCACGCCTTCGTTTGCCCGAGGCGGCATGGGTTCCAAGCAACTGAACAACCGTCGTTACTACCGCGCTGAGGTTCACCTGAGCGAAGGCAGCCAGGATTACGACTTGGTGGGTTACACCAAGGAACAAGTGATCAACGACATCCTTGATCAGTACGAACGCCATATGCAGTTTTTGCATCTGGTGCGTTGAAACCGAGATTGGCAAACGCCACGGTCTCAATGTGGGAGCGGTGCTTGCCCGCGATAAGTTCGATGCGGATTGTCTGATTAACCGCCGCGAATGAATCGCGGGCAAGCCTCGCTCCAACAAGCAGCTTAAGCCAACCCACCATTGGCTCGCAGGATTTGCCCGTTGATCCAGCCTGATTCAGGGCCGGCCAGGAAGGACACGACATTGGCGATATCTTCCGGCTGGCCAAGGCGTTCCAGAGGGGGCATCTTGGCGAAGTTCTGAATCTGCTCGTCGGTTTTGCCATTGAGGAACAAGTCGGTCGCTACCGGACCAGGTGCGACGGCATTGACCGTGATCTTGCGCCCGCGCAGTTCCTTGGCAAAGACATGGGTGAAGGATTCAACCGCCGCTTTGGTTGCGTTGTAAATCGCATAGCCCGGAATGTTCAACGCCAGTGCTGAACTGGAGAAGTTGATGATCCGCCCACCGTCGTTCATCCGCGCACTGGCTTCACGCAGAGTGTTGAAGGTGCCACGCGTGTTGATGGCGAATGTCTGCTCGTACAGCTCGTCGCTGGTGTCAGCGATGGGCATGGTTTTCATGATGCCAGCGTTGTTGACCAGCACATCGACTTTGCCCAACTTTTGCTCGGTCACGTCGAACATGGCGCGAACCTCGTCCGCGTTGGCTACGTTCGCTTTTACAGCAATGGCCTGCCCGCCATTGCCGATCAGTTCGGCAACCAAGGCTTCGGCTTCACTGGCGCTGTTAGCGTAATTCACGACGATGGCCAGGCCATCAGCTGATAAGCGTTTGGCTATTTCAACGCCAATGCCGCGAGAAGCGCCGGTGACGATGGCGACTTTGCGGTGAGTGGTCTGGGTCATGCTGCAACTCCGTGCTGAATGTGGAGGTACTTTCACATGTTAAACGCAGGGGATAAATAGGCACTGGTTGGCTTGACTGTTCAGTAAATGTGAACAATCGAAAGGGCTGGGCTTAACCGCCAGGGGTAATAAGTTGTTCCAGGCTTAGCTTTCCAGCCGACAGCCATGAAGGGATGATCGTCTCTGGATGGATGGACAGGGAGCAAACCCGAACACATCGGCGGCATCCATCTGACGGTGAAGAATGGTGTAGTGAGGTCGCTCATGATCTAGCCCTCTGCTTGAGGAGAGGATCAGTGGTGTTTTCGGGCGTCTCAGGTTGCACGCGAGGGACATTAGCCGGGCGGCGTGAGGTGAATACTGGGTCAGGAGGCGCTGCGTTATGGTAGTCAGGAAAGCGATGCTGAAAGTCGATTGCTGCCTGGATGATCAGAGGCTCGCTGAATCTCGGGCCCCAGAATGCTGCGTTGATCGGCAACTCAAGAGGCACCCCGGTTTGGCCGTAGCCAATAGGAAAGCTCAACATCGGCCAGCCTTGAAGGTTGGGTGAAGAGTAATTGGCGCGCTGGTTTGATATCCCTTCGCCTTCGAATCTTCGCCCGATGTGAGCACCCAACGGCATCACCATCATGAAGTCTACGCCCGCCGCATCCAGTGCTTGCTGACAGGCTGCTTGCTCCAGGCGCCGACGGCGCTCACCTTCCAATCGCCACGCTACGGGAATGGCACCGTTAACTTTCAAGAAGTTTTCTGGATCGTAGCGGTACAAAAGTTCTTGTCGGTGCTCAGGACTGATGTTTTCGGCGAAGGCTTCGATCGCAGGCCCTTGCTGTGTCTCGAACAAGTTGGATAAAAAAACAGCAGACATTTGGGTGATTGGAGTTTCATGCCCGTCCTTATCAGGGAGCATGCCGAGCACCTCTCCCCCGGAGAAAGGCGCGTCATCAGCATTACCCAGGTCGAGGAAAGGGAAGTCGATGAGCCTGGCTCCCAGTTGTGTCAGCTGCCCTTTGAATCGATTGAAAGCTGTTTTGTAGTCATCATCATAGGTTTCGGCAGGTGGAGTATTGCGCTGTCTCATCCAGTCTTTCTGTGGGATCCCGATAGACATGCCTGCCAGTGGCTGAGGATCGTCGTTGGGCGCAATGGGCAATTCTGGAAGTGGTATGGGGGCAGACAGGGTATGCGGATCGTTAACTTGATCTGTGCCCGAAATGACCGACAGGATCAATGATGCATCGCGTATAGAGCGGCAAATGGGCCCTATGACATCCAGGCCGTTCTGGCCTGGCATGAGCCCGGCGACCGATACGAGGCCCAAGGAAGGTTTGATTCCGCTAGCCCCGTTGGCAGCCGTGGGAATAATTAGCGAGCCGCCAGTCTCCTCTCCCAGAGATGCTGCTGCCAGTCGCGCTAGCGGGGCAACACCCGAGCCTTGGCTGGATCCACCGGGAATCCGGTCAGGATCCCAGGCATTTCCGGCAAAAGTCCCCGTCGTGATGCCTGAATATGCTGAGCATGTGTTATGCCCAAGCAATACCGCGCCTTGCGCTCGGAGTTTGGCAACGCAGGTTGCATCCTTGAGGGCCAGATTCAGGCTGAAAGCCTCCGCGCCATTGGTGCTCTTGCGCCCCGCAATACCAATGGAGTCCTTGACCCCGATGGGGATGCCGCACAGTGGTGGCGCAGGTCCGCGTTCGTCGTCGGGATTTTGCAGCCATGAGTCGGCGAGTCCCGCCTGCTCTAACGCTTGCTCGACATCGATGCGAACAAATGCGTTGTAGCCTCCATTTTCGTCGTAGGTTTCAAACGCACCATTGAGTAGGTCAATACGATTGAGATAGGCGACCGTTATCTCGGTCGAGGTCAGCTCACCATTGCGAAACAACGCTGCCATTTCGACGACTTCGTAATCAACGATACGGTCACGTTTGACGACGCAAGCAGCATCAGGGAGCGCAGCCAGAAGGCGAGCGTTGTTGGCGCGTTCTTCGGGGGTGAATCGCCATATTTGGGCGAGGAGGTTATCCATAACCATCAGCTCCTTGAGTCCTTGAATGAATAGGGTTGCTCGGAGCTAATCACCGTGAGTCTGGCTTGTAAACTGTCATAAATGACAGTGGCAAAAGGACTGCACCCATAAAAAAGCCCAGAGCTGCTGACGCAACCCTGGGCTTTTTTGTGAACGCTTTAATCAGCCTTCGTCACCCTCGTCATCGTCACCACCATCGATCTTCATGCCTAATTCCTTGATCTTGCGAGTCAAGGTGTTGCGGCCCCAACCCAGCAATACGGCGGCGTCGCGACGGCGGCCAGCGGTATGCTTGAGGGCGGTTTCGATCATGATGCGTTCGAAGGTGGGTACGGCACTGTCCAGCAGGCTGGACTGACCGCGCGCCAGCGCCTGGTCGGCCCATTGACGCAAGGCCTGCTCCCAGTTGGTTACCGGCGCAGCGTCCTGTGGCAGGCTCAGCAATTCAGGCGGCAAGTCGCTGATGTGCACTTCACGGCCCGAGGCCATGACAGTGATCCAGCGGCAGGTGTTTTCCAACTGGCGCACGTTACCCGGCCAAGGCAGATGCTTGAGGTATTCCTCGGTTTCCGGCTTGAGCAGTTTTGGCTCTACTGCCAGCTCCTGAGCGGCGCGGCTCAAGAAGTGTTTGGCCAGGGTCGGAATATCTTCGCGGCGATCAGACATCCGCGGGATGTGGATGCGGATCACATTCAGGCGGTGGAACAAGTCTTCACGGAATTTGCCCGCCTGCACCAGAGTTTCCAGATTCTGGTGAGTCGCGGCGATGATTCGTACGTCGACCTTGACCGGCGTGTGACCGCCAACGCGGTAGAACTCACCATCAGCCAGCACGCGTAACAAACGGGTCTGGGTGTCGGCAGGCATATCGCCGATCTCGTCGAGGAACAATGTCCCGCCGTCAGCCTGTTCAAAGCGACCCCGACGCAGGTTGGCCGCGCCGGTGAACGCGCCTTTTTCGTGGCCGAACAGTTCCGATTCCATCAGGTCTTTCGGAATGGCGGCCATGTTCAGCGCAATGAACGGCGAAGCCGAACGAGGGCTGTGGCGATGCAGGGCGTGGGCGACCAGTTCTTTACCAGTACCCGACTCACCATTAATCAATACGGTGATGTTGGAGTGGCTAAGGCGGCCGATGGCGCGAAACACTTCCTGCATCGCTGGCGCTTCACCAATGATTTCCGGAGTGCGGGTCAAGGTTGGCGCAACGTCCATGCCTTGTTGTTCCTGGGCGTGCTGGTTGGCGCGCTTGACCAGAGAAACCGCTTCATCGACGTCGAACGGTTTTGGAAGGTATTCAAAAGCGCCGCCCTGATAGGAGGCAACGGCGCTGTCCAGATCTGAATGAGCGGTCATGATGATGACCGGCAGGCGCGGATGTTGCTCGCGAATGCGTGCCAGCAAGTCCAGACCACTGGCGCCTGGCATGCGGATGTCGGAGATGATCACGTCCGGCTGCTGACGGGCCAGGCGGCTCATCACGCCGTCGGCGCTGTCGAAGCTTTGCGTGGTCATGCCTTCCTGCTGCAAGGCCTTTTCCAGCACCCAGCGGATGGAACGGTCGTCATCTACAATCCAGACAGTTTCACTACGGCTCATGTCGAAGCTGCTCCTTGTTCCAGCGGCAGGAAGATCGAAAACGTGGTGTGGCCGGGATGGCTGTCACACTCGATCAGTCCCTGATGCTGACTAATTATGTTCTGCGTAATCGCAAGGCCAAGCCCAGTACCGTCAGGGCGGCCGCTGACCATTGGGTAGAAAATGGTTTCCTGGAGTTCGGCTGGAATACCTGGGCCGTTGTCGATGATTTCGATTTTGCTGACCAGTCGGTGACGGACGTGGCCAATGGTGAACTGACGCATGGCGCGTGTACGCAGGCTGATACGACCCAGGCGCAACTCGTTCTGGCTGCTGATGGCCTGCATAGCGTTGCGCACGATATTGAGCACCGCCTGAATCATTTGTTCGCGATCGATCAATACGTCGGGAATGCTTGGGTCGTAATCACGCACCAAAGTGATGCAGCCCTGGCTTTCAGCCTCGACCAGACTGCAAACCCGTTCAAGGACTTCATGTACGTTGGTCATGGCCAGAGAAGGCAGCTTGTTGGAGCCGAGCATCCGATCCACCAGGTTACGCAGGCGGTCAGCTTCCTCGATGATGACGTTGGTGTAGTCCTTCAGGCTTTCTTCAGGCAGCTCGCGGGCCAGCAATTGCGCCGCGCCGCGGATGCCACCCAACGGATTCTTTATTTCGTGAGCCAGGCCACGCACCAGCATCTTGGTGGTTTCCTGTTTGGACAACTGAGCTTCTTCCTTGGTGATGCGCAGCAGGCGGTCACGGGGATGAACCTCAAGCAGAAGCATGGTTTGGCCCTGGCTGAGGATTGGCGTCACGGCGTAATCCACCGTAAGCGTCTGACCAGTCAGAGCGGTGAGCATGGCTTCACGCTTGGTAAACGGATGAGCCTGTTCCACTGCCTGACGCAACGAGCTCAGCGCTTCGGCAGACTCAGTGAAAAGCTCGCTGATGAATTGCCCATGGCTGCGCTGGCCGCTGATGGCCAGCAGCATTTCCGCTGCGGGGTTCATGTACTCAAGACGCAGATCGGCGTTGAGCAGAATCGTGGCAGTGGTGAGGTTGTCGAGTAACAAACGGTGCAGCGCGTCGCTGATAGTCATTAAAGTCGTTGACCTCTTTTGGCACATTGCAGACCCAGGCGAGCCTTGGATCGCAGGCGCTGGTTGGTCTTACCCAGCTTTGGTAACGCCACGGATACAGTCGTATGCCGTGCAGATAAAGGGCTGTTAATGCCAAGTTGCAAAAACCAAACCAAGGCTCCGAAAAGAAGCGTTTAATCTGCAAAACCGGGCTTTTTTCGGTCGGTGCGTCGCAATGGTTCATTGGTTTCAAACAATTTCGAACCAAAATGGGATGCTGGGTCAGGCTGGCTGCAATATCTTGCACCAATATAGCGCCTGGTTGGAGGCGGCGTGGCCTTGCCTCAGAAGAAAGGCAGGAAGCTGGATTTTTCTTCCGGCTTGTCTTTGATCGGGCACTCCGGGCGTACGCCGTACTCGGGCAACTGGCAGGGGTTGGCGACGCGTTTCTGAGCCAACGAGATGCGCTGCATGTGGAAGGGCTGGTTGGGTGTCCTTTCGAGCACCTTGCCTTTTTCGTCGAGGATCACCACCGACAGTTGATGAGTTCCTCGGTCGATGTTCTTTAGCGGGAATACAGGACTGCGCCCTGGCCCGGCAGTTGGCGCACCGTCCACCAGCAGTTGATAGTTGTGCCCAGGTTGCAATGCCGGATCGCTGGTGACGGTCACGATCAAGTCGCCGGGTGTGCTGCGAACGGTGGCGTCTGGCTCGGGTACCAGCACTCTGAGTAGCTGATAGCGAAACAACGGTTTGTATTTGGCTTTGGCCGGGCTGCTTTGCACCGGTCGTTTTGGCGGCGTCCCGGTGGTGCTGTTGCTGGGCGGGATGTCCACACGCTTGGCGTTCTTGTGCGGCTGGTCGGTAAAAACCCGATTACCTTCAGCGTCGATGTACGTGTACACGTCTGCCATTACCGGGATCGACAGTGACATCAACAGGCACAGCAGAGCGCTGCGAGCGAAGGTAGAACTACGGTTTGCCGACATGGACTCGCTGCACGGTAAAAGTGATGGTCGGACTTTGCTGGATGATGCGGCCGTTATCCAGTACCACGACAGCGAAGCTGTGCTCGCCCCGGTCCAGGTTGACGACTTGCAAGCGCGGAACATTGCCCGGCTGCCCATATTGATTGCCATCGACCAGCAGTTGCAGCAGATGCCCGGGCGCGAGGCGAGGCTGAATGGCGACGCCTATAGTGAACGTCCCGTTATTGGCGCGCAGTGCCCCACCATCAGGCAGGTCTGTCAGCTCAAGCTTCTCGTAGGCAACTTCTTGCAGCGGTACTGGAGAAGGCGGGCTGGGGGCGGGCGCGTTCTGGCTGGGCAGTTTCTGCGAGTCGACGCTGTTGAGCGGCGGCAATTCGACAACCTGAGCCTTCACCCCATCAGGCGGCTGGTTGCTGAAGGCGGTATTGCCGTTGGCGTCGGTATAGCGATAAATCTGCGCTGCGGCAGGTAGCGCGAGCATGATCAGCAGCAGGCAGGCGAGACGTTGAAGCATGCAGACTCCGGGAGCGATAAAGCGGCTGGCGGTGTGGCGCAGCATAGAACACATCAGTTGGAATGCTCAGGTTTCATTTGCGGATCACACACAACTCACCTGCGGCGCGGATCAGTGCCAGATCGTGAAGGGCATCCGAGGATAGCGTTCGGCGTTGCTGGTTGAGCCAACTCGGGCATCGTGGATCCTGACGATAGGGCGCGAATGCGGCGTAATTCTGCAGAAGACGGATTTGTAGCTGATCCAGTTGCGGCCGAATTTGCTGAACCAGATCCGGTCGGACCGAGGTCGGCGCGCTGCCTGCTTCGCTCCATTTTGCCAATAAGCCGTACTGCACCAGTTTGTTGGCTTCTATCTGCGAGGCCAGGAATTGGCTGACCTCTTCGGCATCGAGCTTGTAAGCGGGCGCAAGCTTCGCAGCCGCAGCGATCACCTGCGCTTCACGAGGGCTGTCCTGAATGGGCTTGCCGCTGTCCCATTTGGTCAGCGCGACTTGATCGGCGACGTTCAGGCGTTCGCTCATGGTTGTGAGGAGTGGGGCTAGTTCGGCGGGAATGGAAGCGGTTGTGCCAGCGCAAGCGTTCAGGCTGGTGAGGCTTGCGATCAGGAAAATCAGTCGTAGTGGGTTTGGCATGGTTGATCTCGCCTCAAACGCGTAAATATCGAACTGAAATGCATTTCTGTAGGAGCTGCCGAAGGCTGCGAATTATGGTGTGTCATGCAAACCGGTTCGCAGCCTGCGGCAGCTCCTACAGATATTTTTCCAAGCTTGCCCTCGATGCGACAGCTATGGGTAATAAATATGTATGGGTACCAAATCCCGCCCACAAAAAAGGCCTCCCGAAGGAGGCCTCTTTCAGTGCGTCAAAGTGGCTGACGCGACTGGATCAGCAGCTGTAGTACAGCTCGTATTCCAGTGGGTGTACGAAGGTACGTACTTTGATTTCTTCTTCGCTTTTCAGGGCGATGTAAGCGTCGATGAAGTCGTCGCTGAAAACGCCGCCTTTGGTCAGGAACGCACGACCTTTGTCCAGCTCTTCCAGGGCTTCTTTCAGGCTGCCGCAAACTTGTGGGATCTCTTTGGCCTCTTCAGGCGGCAGGTCATACAGGTTTTTGTCAGCTGCGTCGCCAGGGTGGATCTTGTTCTGGATGCCGTCCAGGCCAGCCATCAACAGTGCAGCGAAGCCCAGGTACGGGTTGGCTGCTGGATCCGGGAAACGTGCTTCGATACGGCGGGCTTTAGGGCTCGACACGTAAGGAATACGGATCGAAGCGGAACGGTTACGAGCCGAGTAGGCCAGCATTACCGGAGCTTCGAAGCCTGGGACCAGACGCTTGTAGGAGTTGGTCGACGGGTTGGTGAAGCCGTTCAGGGCCTTACCGTGCTTGATGATGCCGCCGATGAAGAACAGAGCGGTGTCAGACAGGCCGGCATAGCCTTCGCCTGCGAAGGTGTTCTTGCCATCTTTGGAGATGGACATGTGAACGTGCATACCCGAACCGTTATCGCCGTACAGAGGCTTAGGCATGAAGGTCGCGGTGCGGCCGTATGCATCAGCTACGTTGTGTACGCAGTATTTCAGGGTTTGAACTTCGTCAGCTTTCTTGACCAGGGTGTTGAACTTCACACCGATTTCGTTCTGGCCAGCAGTTGCCACTTCGTGGTGATGAACTTCGATAACCAGACCCATTTCTTCCATGGCATTACACATGGAGGTACGGATTTCG
>Ga0247810_10001480_pt1 | contig 14715 bp, 7 predicted proteins | sample UWRJL119311C1_FD_179918 | JGI IMG/M metagenome (GOLD analysis project Ga0247810, IMG submission 179918) | Plant litter microbial communities from Arlington Agricultural Research Station in Wisconsin, United States - UWRJ-L119-311C-1 | ecosystem: Environmental > Terrestrial > Plant litter >...
TTTCAATAGACAGAGCTGACAGGTACATCTCGCGCTCCATGCAGACGTAGTAAAGCCACCCTATCAGGATGGCCTCTGAGCATCTGAGCACTTGAATAGTGCTACATCACGTAAACATCGCGTGAGCGACCGTGGCCGTCGAGGTCGCTGGTTAATGTAGGCACAGAGAAATACGCAACGACAATCGCTTGGCATATGCTCACAATTTTTCCAACACTATCAATTTGACGACGGCATCAAGCGCTGAAGTTGTCCCCCATCTGTCTATCGAATGATTGGCGAATCAGACCGATGACGTAGGGCAGCTCGTCCTTGCTAGCGAGGCCAATCTCAACATCCCCATTTCCCCAGCGCCCTAGGTTAGTCACATCGAGGCACAAGCGTTTGGGATCATCGATCTCTTGGAAAGGCATGTTGAGCGACAGGCGCAGACGTTTAGCCTGCGGCACCACATCGACAAAATTGGTTTCCGCTTTGAAGGCAATATAGAGCTTGAGTACTTCTTCATTGACGCAAGGATCAAGCTCTAGAACGGCGGTGCGCAAGCATTCAAACAGTTCGCGCATAGGGCCAGCACCCAAGAAGGGAAGTTCATCAATGCTGTACTGCTGGCCAGACTGAATCGTTGTGGGCCGGTAGGCGTCAAGAATTTCAGCGCCTACAAACGGCGCGCTCCAGACCTTTGTCGCCTCTATTGCTAAGCGGTGAGCGCGAGACTTGATCGCCTCTTCATTCCATACCTGGACCTGTCCCAAGCCTTTGTTAAGCTTTAACGGACTCTGCGCAAAGCCTACAGGGTTGCCATCTTTGTCAGTCACTTGGTCACGTTTGTAGTTAAAAGGATGATCTCGATACTCGCTGTTATAGCCTGTAAGCGTGAGGTTACCTAAGGTATGCAGCCACGTCTGTTGAACCGTCTGCCAGTCTGGCCCCAACTCCTGTTGCCACTGCGTGGACAGTTCAGGATTCTGCGGCAAGATGTGCTCGATGGTGTAATCCTCAACCATCACGCGCTCCTTGCGGCCGTGGTTCTCCAGACGTCGTAACCAGTAGCTACGGCTACGGAAGTTATAGAGATCACGCTGTTTGAGTTCTCGATGAAGTTCTTCATCGGTCGGAAAGCGCCGATAAGACGGCAGAAGCAAGAAAGCGGCTTGAACGCTCTCCAAATACCGATCCTTCTTCAGCGTGCGCGATATCCCAGCGAAAGTCTTGTTTAACGAATTGGTTGGGATGGAGCACACCGCACGACGGAAAACGTAGCTTTCGACCAACCGAACCACCTGATGTAGCTCATCGACACTGAGCCGCCCCTGCTTGTAGTCATGATAGACATCGAGCAGGAAAGGATAGGCCACGTCGACCTTGAGCTCCCGTAGGTCATGGAAGACCTGCTTCAGCAGAGGCTGCGACTCTGCGCCAAGCGCAATGGCACAATAGTAGGTCGCATAGCCATGGATATCGGCAACCAAATCGGAAATGTTACCGGCGCGGGTACCCGCATAGAGTTTAAAAGCGACATAAACCTCTCGGACATTAGGGATTTCCCCAGTTTTGGCTGTCAGATAATGACGCATGAACGCATCAAAATGCACGGTATAAGCTGCCTGCCCAAAGCCCTTCTCCATGGGACGCCAGTAGTTCTTGTAGAGCTCTGTCTGCAGCTTGGGCTCCAACCCCATGAGTATGTAATTACGGATCAAATCAGCCTGACTGAGTTCCAGCCCGGTGGAGTTCATGCTCTCGAAGATTAGCTGGGGGTTATCCTGGGCGCGATCCAGCGAGACATCGACAATCAATAGTTTTGCCAAACCCTCACACACTGCGTCTAGCTCGTTGTGATGTTGCGTCAAGAGCTCCCGGAAAAGCTGGTAGTTCTCATAGACACGCGTACTGCGTTCGGCAGGCATGGGCGTGTCTTTAAGGATTGCGCGGAGCGTATCGTTGTCGGTTTCAGAAAGGATCAGCTTGAAGTGGCGCTCACCATCCTCATCAGGATTGAGTAGGTAGTAATTGCGCAGCTTCCGAGGAGAAAAGGCCTCCAATAAATCCTCGAACGGATCTAATTTGTCAGGGGCGAGAACTTCAAGATAGCTGGCCAGTGCGGCAACCAGCAGGGTACTCGTGGTCAATCGCTGCTGCCCATCGATGACCAGCAAGGCTTCCTGACTGGTGACTGAAGACAATGCACGCTCAATGTAAACAATGGAACCTATGAAGTGCGCGTTAACCTTTTCATTACGTCCGGCCCGCAGTAGATCCGCCCATAGCTGACGGCACTGCGCTTCAGTCCAGGAGTAATTGCGCTGGTAAATCGGAATAACAAACTGCGGCGACTTACGCAGAAACTTGAGTAAGTTGGCTTCAGTAGCTTTCATTATTTCACCAGTTCCATCAACTTCCCAAACCCATCCACCACGTCGTACCTCACCTGTGCTGAGGTGATCTTGGCGAAGAACTTACGGGCGCAAGCGATTTTGGAGGCTTCGATGGCACGCAGATCCATGCTGGACATTGACCCCTTGGTTTCGGCGACAAAGTAAACGTGCTTCACCTTGCCCTCTTGGAAGGCGATAGCCCAATCTGGGTTGTAGTTGCCGACTGGCGTGGGGATGAAGAAACTCTTCGGCAACTTGGCGTACACAACCACTTCGGTACTGGCGTCCAGCTCCTCGACGAATTTACGTTCGACGCTGGAGTCGGTGAACACGTAGTCGTAGACGTGGTGCTTGGCTTCGAAAGCCTTGCTGAAATCGTCCTTGGGTTTCTCTGCAGTAAAAATGTCCGAGCTATGGGTTTCATCTACTGGATCGTAGGCGATGTGCTCGACAATTGCCGTAGCCTTCTGCTCATTGATGAGCGTAGCGGCCTTGGCGATGAAGTCTTCCGGGTTGGTTTTGTACTGGCTGAACACCGCAACATTGATGTCTTTGAGAATGCTGGCAATAGTGCTGCGTGTTAGCTGGGTATCCTCGGCTAGATTGCCGATCAAATCGTATTTCACCGCCGAATGAACGGAGTGGTTGTACTTTTCGGTCGCGCTTTCGGCGATCTTAAAGGCTGTGCCGCTCTTCATATCGTCGAAGCTGGCGCTCTCCAGCTGGCTGCCGCGCTCAATAATGTACTGCATTGGTTTAACCCGCAGCTCATTATCCAGGACCTCAACGCACTTGCCCACCAGCTCATCGGTTTCAAAGTGAACGGTGTAAGCAGCCTTACGGTTGATCTTGTTCCACAGCGCCTGAAACTCCTTCTTCTCGAAGTTCGAGTTCAGGGGGTTGATCTTGGCCCTGCGGTCATCGCCAATCTCCGGCATTTGCGCCGCACTGAATACGCTATCGATCAACTGGAACACCTGGGCGGCATAGGGCTGTAGCTCAACCGGCAGCTCTGCCAGTTGTTCTTGTTTTTTGGCCTCGTGGTAGATCAAGGTGATCTGATCGTTGTCGTCGGTGTAGTCGTTTTTCAGCAGGTATTTGTAAATCTGCTTGGCCAGTTGCGCAGAGACCTCAACGTCGCCAGTTGGGGTTTGTAAAATCTTGCCTTTGAAGTAACTCTCGTTGGCCTCACGCGGCCGGGCCGACAACGAGTCACTGATGTCCCTCTGCAGTGCGCCAACAAAATCTTTGTAGCTTTCGCTGGCTACAACCGTCAGCTCGTTGATTTGGTGCACAGTGGCCGGGTCATCCATACGGTCACCCAGCTGGTTGACGGCCAGACGCATGCCACGACCCACCTCTTGGCGCCGGGAGATGCTGTTATCGCTGTGCTTTAAGGTGCAAATAACGAAGACGTTGGGGTTATCCCAGCCTTCGCGCAAAGCCGAGTGCGAGAAAATAAATCGCACCGGTTCGTCGAACGACAGCAAGCGTTCCTTATCCTTGAGGATAAGGTCGTAAGCATCCACGTCTTCGGTCTCAGTGGCTTTTTTGCCCACGGAGGGATCGACTAGGCGTTTGCTCTTCTTGTCGATAGAGAAGTAGCCATTGTGAGTCTGGCGAGCCTGAATGCTCTTGAGGTAGCGATTGTAGGGCGTGTCCTCCAGCGTCATCACGTCGGTGAGGTAAGCGTTGTACTCCTCCTCGAAGATCTGCGCGTATTCGCCGAGCAGTTCGCCGGTTGCGTCGTACTGGCGATACTTGGCCACCTCGTCGATGAAGAACAGCGACAGTACCTTGATGCCCTTGCTGAACAGCATCATCTCTTTTTGAAAGTGTGCCTTTACCGCCTCTCGAATTTGGATGCGGCGCATGGCGGCCTCATCCACGTTGCCCACGGCCTCTCCGGCAACCAGCTCGACACCATTGGTAAAGCTCAGCGTGTCGATACGGGCGTCGATGTCGGCAACCACGTAGTCTTTGTACTGATCCAGCCCACCGGACAGGTCGTAGAGATTGTCGTTGCGACGAAGCTTGCGCATCACCCGCTTGATACCAGTACTCTGCTTAATCTCCATCTCGACCCGCGCCACAGGCGATTTGGTCGAGACTTCGATGTCCTGCAGGAACAGGTAGGCATTGGTGCCGGTCAGGCCTTTAACCGTGATGCCTCGCACGCTGATCTTCTTCACTAGCTTCTGGTTGTAAGCATCCAGCGCGTCGAGGCGGTGGATTTTGTTGTACTCGGTTTTGTGCGTAGCCGAGTAGCGCACGATCATCAGCGGATTGAACTCGCTAAAAGACGCCAGCGTTTTGGCCCCTTCCATTTTTTGCGGCTCATCGAGAAACAGAATCGGCCGGTTAGCCTTGATTACGTCGATTGGACGGCGTGACTGAAAGTCATCCAGCTCTTCGTAGATCCGCCGCTGATCAGCACCACGGGCGGCGAACGCTTGCACGTTGATGACCATGACGTTAATGCCGCCATCCGAAGAGAAACCTTCCAGGTTGTGTAACTGCTTGGAGTTGTAGATGAAGAAGCGCGCCTTCTTGTCGTAGCTCTCTAAAAAGTGCTCAGCCGTAATCTGCAGCGACTTATAGACACCTTCACGAATGGCAATACTCGGCACCACAACGATAAACTTGCTCCAGCCATAACGTTTGTTCAGCTCGAACATGCTCTTGATGTAGCAATAGGTTTTACCAGTGCCTGTCTCCATCTCCACATCGAGATTGATGGTGCAGCCCGTATGTTTATCGCTAGCCTGCACCGCCGATAACGGCAAATTCTGACGACGTTGCACGTCTTGAATATTTCCCAACAACTGCGCCGCGTTCAACACTAACTCTGCATTCTTAAAACCAGACTCAATAGGCTCAGTCCTCTCCGCACCGAGCAAGTCAATCTGCTGTGGTGCTACCGGCGTGAAAGACTTAGCTCCAGGGTCAACGCGATAGCTTACGCCCGAGGATTTTGGCTGGCCAATAAAGCAGTCGGCTAAGGCGTCTACTGCATACGTCTGGTAGGGCTGGACTTTAAACTTTAGTTTCATGCGCATCAGCCCCTTATAGCGTCTTGATTTCGGTAGCTGGCGAAAGCAATTTAAACACCTGTCCGACATTAATTTTTACGCTATCGCTGGCGAAGCCAGCGTCGCGAAAAACCACACGTAGCGGCTTATGTCCGGCAAGCTGTTTGACGAAGTCTTCGTCGACACCGGTATCGAAGCATGCAGCCAGTGCGTTGCCGTCAACGAAGAACACGGTCTTGCCGGCGATAACTTGCTGGCTGATCGGCAGCGCCAGATCCACGCCCCAGTCTAGAAGCACCTGAAACAGCAGATCCTCGGCGGTGCGGTCTTCGCGGATATTGTCGACTTGATCGGAGAGCAGATCCTGACTCACGGCATCCGGGGTGTAGTACACCTCGTTCATATTGGAAGTATCGATTTTCAGAACGCGGAAGCCTAAGTCGAGCTCGGTAGCTTCATTTTGCTCGCGGAGTTCCGCACTAAAATTACGGATACGCTTAAGCCCCATTTCGAAGATCGAACCGAGCCCAGGTTCCGGCTTCGGCACCGGCTCTGAAATCTGAACACCGATGAACCGGCGGTTTCCACCATCCTCGAAGTTCTGCTTCAGCACAGCGTGTGCTGTTGTCGCACTGCCACTGAAAAAATCAAGAACAATACTCTTTTCATCAGGTTTGCCGGCAAGCTGGAGGATACGCTGCAGTAACTCTACTGGCTTGACGGAGTTAAGAACGTTCTCTGTATGCTGGAACTGAACATACTTAAGCAGCGTCTTTTTGGCGTCTTGCGTATGGCCAACCTCACGGTAAAACCATAGTGTCTGAGGGGTACGACCACTTGCCACCTCACTCAAGAACTTCTTAACTGACGGAGTGTTGTTGCCGTCCGGCCCCCACCAGATTCTGTTGTCTTCATCTAAAGCCTTGAATTTTGCCTCATTAATTCGCCAATAGTTACCGGTAGGTGGGCCTGAAATAAATCTTCCAGAAGGGCAATTAATAGCGTAAACCCCAGCATCATAGCGGTTCCTCGCTGACATATTTTCAGCTTTCCAAGGACCACGAGGATCGTTATCAGGGTTTTTATAACGCGCCTCCATCTCTTCTGTTCTGGCCAGCTTTTCAGGGTGCCATGAGGACTTATTTCGTGCATAAACAAGAACATAATCATGGTCCTCCGAAAACCAATCAGCAGTGTTCTTGGGCGCATAGACCTTTTGCCAAATAATCTGAGCTACAAAGTTGTCTTCGCCAAAAACCTCGCTACAGACCTTGCGCAAGTTATCGACTTCGTTGTCGTCAATAGAGATGAACAGCACTCCATCGTCTCGTAGCAGGTTGCGTGCGAGTCGAAGACGCGAATAAATCATGCTCAGCCAATCAGAATGGAATCGTCCATTAGCGTCCGTATTCGCCACCAGACGCATGCCCGCCTCGTTAGTCTGGTTCGATCGCGTAAAGTAGTTGCCTACATCGTCCTTGAAGTCGTCGTCGTAAATGAAATCCCTACCAGTGTTATAGGGTGGGTCGATATAAATGAGTTTCACCTTTCCGAGATAACTCTCTTGAAGGAGCTTGATCACCTCCAAGTTATCGCCTTCGATGAACAGATTCTGCGTCTTATCGAAATCCACACTCTCTTCCCGACAAGGACGCAGCGTCTTTGCAATCGGCGCATTGGCCGTCAGCAGTGCCTCACGCTTACCAGGCCAATTCAGTTGATAACGCTCCTGCGGCCCCTCGACGATGCTTGATGCCAACTCCTGGCGCAGAAGATCGAAGTCGATGGACTTTTTCAGCTCGCCCTCGGCATTCAAAGCTTCGGTGATGCAATTGGGGAACAGCGCGGCCAGCTTGTCGATATTGGCTTCGGTCAGGTTTGGAGAGTGCATCTTCAGCTTGTCCATGGGACGTCCTGTAATTCTTGAATTCTTGGGTACGAACTGGCGCCTACGCACTCAGCTGATCAATTTGGGTATTCAGCTCTCGCAATTGAGCGTTGAGCTCTACTTTGCGGTTGAACTGTATTTCTTTTCGCAAACGGGCCTCCAGCTTGCGCTGCTCGCCATACAGGCTGCGCAGCTGAGCCAATCGCTGCAGCTGTTCGGGCAGGCTTTCTCTGGGCCTCGCCGGATGCGGTAGCACGCTGCGCAGAAGTTGTTCGTATAGGCCATAAAGATCCAGCGCCACCGGCAAGGGCTGACGCTCGGCGTCAGCCGCTAACCAAACTCCGGCGAAGTAGTCATCGATAACCCACTTGCTGGCATCGGCTTCGCTGGGGCGTTTAAAGGTCGCCACCATGCGGGTGCGCTGCTCATGGTGCAACTGAAAGATGATCGGCAGTGGGGTAGCGCGGTCGATGGCGCGCAGTATATCTTCATCTAACTCAACGGTTTTCAGTAGGATGGTGAAGATCTGAATTTCTAGGACACCCCCATGCGCCGGCAAGTTAATGGTTTCTGGAGCCAGTTTGTACTGCCAGGTGATTTGCTCGACCTGGGCAACAAATTTATCGCGCAGCGTCGAGCTGACAGAACCACGCTCGTAGATCTTATTCTTCGCTACCACGCGGCCTACCTTAGCCTGCGGCGGAAAACTGAATAGCCCTGGTGTAACTGCCGGTGTAACTGGGGCCAGGCTCATGCCGCCCCCTGAATGACGATGAAAGTAATCAGCTCGAAATCATCCAGCCCAGAGATTGTGTCTATCAGCGCGGTGGTCTTACCGCCGCTAAACAGACTGTCGATGTCTTTCTCTTCCTTCACATCAATCATTGAGCGAATCGCTTGGTCGAGTAGGTTGGAGTAGGCGCGCATGTTACGCCCGTCCTGGGTGGACTGATTGAACCGCTGGTAGGCATCACTGATCGGCTCACTGTGGCCCTTACAGGCGCTGCGAGCCAAGTCCAACAGACGTTTGGCTTCTGTCTGATCACTGATGATCTGCCCTTCAAGACTGATATAAATCAGGTAGAAGGGATGCAGGCGGTTCTGTTGATTGAGGCCGGCGCCGTGCTTGCGATTGCGCAAGGTGAAGATTACGCCGGGCACCAAGCCAAGTTCCTGCCGTGCCGGCACCACGGCGTGCAAGCCATTGGGGATGCTGCCGAGGTCACCATTCGCCTTGATGTAGCTGAGCAAATCCATACGAAAATCATTGAGGCCGAGGTCGGTGATGGAGACGCCGGTCTTGAGGTCTTCCATCTCGATCACCTCATCCTGCAAACGTCGCAGTTGCTCTTTGCGGTAAGCCACGTCGTTGGCCTGGGCGCTGAGCACGTTATCGTCGCCGGTGGCGGTAACGTCAGCGATCATCATGCGGTTTTCAACCCGCTCTTTGAGGTTGATGTACTCGTCGAGGCTGATGTCTGGCCAGTAGTTGACCAACTGGATGCTGGCGTTCTGCGAGCCAATACGATCCACCCGGCCGAAGCGCTGGATGATGCGCACCGGGTTCCAGTGAATGTCGTAGTTGATCAGGTAGTCGCAGTCCTGCAGGTTCTGGCCTTCGGAGATGCAGTCGGTGCCGACGAGGATGTCGATTTCACGAGGCTCGTCCGGGTAAATCAGCGCCTTTTCTTTCGAGCGCGGCGAGAACAGCGTCAGCAAACCTTGGAAGTCGTAAGTCTGGCGACTGCCCGGCATATTGCCGAGAGTGGACTTGGGCGCATCGCTGCCGGTGACCTTGCCGCAATGCACCTTGTGAGTGCTCAGCAGGTACTCAGCTAGGTTGTCGTAGAGGTAATTGGCGGTATCGGCGAAGGCGGTAAAAATCAGCACCTTGCGATTGCCAGGATTAATCGGCGATGCCAGCTTGCTGGTGATCTGGGTTTTCAGGTGCTGTAGTTTGGCGTCGTCGGCCGGTGTGACCTTGGCCATTTCAACCAGCAACTCTTCAATGAAGATCAGGTCGCCTTGCAGGTCTTGCTCCCAGGACGGCACATCCATGTCTTCCAAGCTGATCTGAATCTTCTTACCGATGGTAATGTCGCCGGGCAACGGTAAGTTGTCGTCGTCAAAATCGGCATCTTCAAAGGCAGCGGTAACGTCGGCGAAGTCACTGGCAAGGCCGGTTTTCTTGAAAGTGGCGATTTTATCCAGTGCGTTCCGATGCGTGTTTTGCAGATTTTTCAGGGTCAGGCGGAAAGACTCGACCGAGCTTTCCAGGCGCTTTAGCAGGTTAGTGGTCATCAGCGCTTGCAGGCTTCTCTCGCGGTCGACCTGTTTGAGTTTGCCTTTACCTCCCTCCACTTCGGTGTCGTACATCTCTTCATACTTTTTCAACCGGCTGGGCAGGATGTAGCTAACCGGCGCGTACACGGCGAGCTTAAGCAGCGACAGCTGGTTGAAGATCTCGTTGAAGCCGATGACGTCACCACGCGGAGTCAATGGGCAATGAAACGACAGTGGCTTACGGCGCTCAGGGAAGCTACCAATGTCGGCGGTGTTGTAGAAGGTCTCGATATGCCGGCGCGAGCGGGCAATGGTTACGCTGTCGAGCAACTCGAAGAAGTCGAAATCAAGGGTATTGAGAATCGCCGCTGCAGTGCGTTTTTCCGGCGGCAGACCGGTCCACACATTGAAGGCTGCCTGGGCGCGACGGAAGATACCGTCGATGTCCTTTTCAGTGCGCAGCTTCTTGCTGAGGTTGTCGCTGTCGCCCTCGTAGGCCAAGGCCAACTGGTTGCGCAAGTCGCTGAAACGGTTGTTGACCGGGGTGGCCGAGAGCATCAGCACCTTGGTCTTTACGCCTTGACGAATGACCTGATTCATCAGCCGCTGGTAACGGGTCTCTTTGTCTTTATAGATATCGTTGTTACGGAAATTGTGCGACTCATCGATCACCACCAGGTCGTAGTTACCCCAGTTGACGCGATCCAGCGGAATGCCCAGCGACTCGCCACGGGTGCGAGTCAGGTCGGTGTGGCAAAGCACGTCGTAATTAAAGCGATCCTTGGCAAAGATGTTGGTCTTGAGGTTGCGATTGTAGTTCAGCCAGTTGTCGGCCAGTTTCTTCGGGCAGAGCACCAGCACCGACTTGTTACGCAACTCGTAATACTTGATTACTGCCAGCGCAGTGAAGGTTTTGCCCAGGCCAACACTGTCGGCAAGAATGCAGCCGCTGTAGGTCTCCAGTTTGTTGATCAGGCCGGTGGCGGCATCACGCTGGAAGTTGAACAGCGTCTTCCAGATCAGGCTGTCTTGATAGCCGGTACGGTCATTGGGCAGCACGTCTTCATTAATGTCTTCCAGAAACTCGCGGAAGATGTTGTAAAGCATCAAGAAGTAAATGCGCTCAGGGGCGTTCTCCTGATAAACAGATGCAATGTGCTCGCACAGCCGTGAGGTCACGTCTTCCAGCTTGCTTGGGTCGCTCCAGATCTGATCAAACAGATTGAGAAAAGTCGTGGTAACGCCTGGCTCATCTATTTTGGTGACAAAGTTCGATACGGCGTTACCCTGCTGATAACCCAGGTCCACAGCCGTGAAGCCTTGCAAAGGCATGTAGACGCTGTCGCCAACTTTGTCTTGCACGCCCGCGAAGGGCTGCATAGGCGCCAGGCCTCGATTGGAGCGAAACTTGGCCTTGCGTTGAATCCAGTCAGCACATTCCCTGGCGATCGCCTTCTGGGTGAGCTGGTTCCTCAGCTGGATTTCAAACTCACTGCCGGTGGTGGTGCGCTCGCGCTCGGCCTTGGGAATATGAAACTCGCGCTGTTCCTTCTTGATCTTGTCGCTCACCTCGTTGGGCACAAAGGTCGGCGAGGTAAAGATGAACTCCAGGGAGTCGATGCTCTCCAGCTCCTTCTTCAACGCGACGTAGGCGTAGATCGAAAAGCACGAGGCGGCAATCTTCAGCTTCGAGCCCGGCTTGAGCGTACCTTTTAGGTTTTCACCAAGCAGGATGTTGATGTTGTCGATCAGTTCCATTTGGAGGAATCCCTTTATGCGAGCTGAGGGGATTATCCTGGAGCTTGCGACGAATATCACGGATTACTAGCCGGCAGACTGTTAGGCACGTGAAATATCAGCCCAATGTGCAATCTGATGACAATCCCGCGCCCTACGTCGAATAATGTTGCGGCAAACGCTCAACATCTTCCGCCAGCAGTCCGGCGGTCAGGATGCCCTTGCAGATGACCTACCCCAGAACGGTGTCCGCATTAATGTTTCTCAGCCGTCGCTGCCCCGCTGCCCCCGTACATGGCGGTCAACGATAAAGACGCAGGGCGTGTAGTCCAGCTTCTCGCCCGATTCGGTTGAATGCGCAGCCGCATCGACAGCAGCGCAGCCGAAAGACTTGGCTGTTCATCGATACCGTCAACCGCGTCACCGCAATCGCGAAAATCTTCAGCCCGGTCGAGACCGACAAGCTCAACGGCGCTTCGCCGCAGGCGAAATAAACTGATGACTACTAGCCCTAGCTGATACCGAGCTGCGCCCCCCGACTCCACAGTCTAACGCGCGCTCTCATTCGGAAAGGTCGGATTTATGACGCACTTACCTAAACCGGCGCAATTGCCGACCTTATGAGCTCAAAGTTATTGACTCCTGCACACCAGGTAGAATTTAAAACAGCGGCCCATCTAAAATGAGCCCCTGCAGTTTTTCGTCTACTCTGTAGCGGGAACAAGTGAAACAAGAACCCACTTAGTATATTCAGATCCAGATGAAAAATTTGTCTCGACAACTTTTTTCAGCGTAACCGTATATATACCATTAATTTTTGAGTTCTGGACACCGCTCAACGAATCCGGAGATACTTTACCACTATATACTTCACTATCTGAAATATGCTTTACTCTGTATATTTTGGCTTGAACATCCAGACCTAAAAGCTCAGCTTTGAAAACCACAGACTCTGACATATCCGTATCAATTTTGCTGACAATCTCAAAAGCGCTTCTTATCTCTTGCCGACTAAGAGTTAACGTACTCCCCCGCTCACCACTTGGAGAACCCCAATGAAGTTTCATTGGTGAGTCCAATTTTGAAACCTCTCTTAAAAAAGCGCGGTATTTTGATGCAACACGACCTTTAAGCTGATGCAGCTTATTACTTATGTTGTCCTCACTATCTCGCGACCCCACAAGATTAGTCAGTTCCACCAGCACATCGGAAATGAGAGAACCACCAAATAAATCACTTATAGATTTCGATTTCAACTGAATACCAAACGAGCCATCAAATATTTGGGTTGCCTTGAATTTTGTTTGTTCAAGAATATCTGCAGGGATCGCTCCTTTAAGAGTTACATCTCCTTTACAATACTGACCTAGTGAATTAGCAAGCTCTTGGAAGGTCGTTAGCACCAAGCCTAAGCTTTTAGCATCCAACTCCGGGAGAGTAGTATCCCACGGGTAAAAATGCATATTGAAAACCTCTCTTTTTGTACTTTCGGCTGCTAGATCTGGATCTACAGCTCCCAAGCCAAACCTTGGCTTTTGTTGCGTCTCTAGGTAAGCATCGGAGTTAGGCAAATCAATTTCGGAAATTTGCTCAGGAAAAATATAAGTAACTTTAGCAGGCTGAGAACGGCTAGTCTCTACAAAATACAGAAAACCATCTTCAGGACTAACAAAGGCCGCCTTAAGATCTATATGCTTAGCGAGAAGAGTGTTAATTCTGTCAACCGAAATAGGCAGATATAACCAAGTATACTCATCGTAATCGTCAAACGTAGACAGAACTAAAAATCGAGCTCCGGAGTTGTTAGTACATGTGAAAATCCTAGGAACGTCATAAAAATGAAACACCTCCTCAATCGACAATTTGCCGAGATGGGTGCCTTGAGGCAAGTCAAGCATTGCTCACCTCATTCTCGTCAATAAATTCAGTTAATGTAAAGAATGATGCCAGTTCTTCAGCACCAACATAAGACCAAAAAGTTTTATGATTTTGGGTATTCTGGGAGGGTGTGTCAGCCATAACTCCAGAGGTGCGGGCGAGGCTCGCATGGCAAAGGCGCTTTTTCCTAAGTGCAGGAACTGCCTTAACGGCAGCAGCGCAGTCTGCGTAAGTCGAGTACACTGAAAGACCTCTCGCATTGCAAGCCATGCGCCCCCAATCTCTGATAGGGTCCATTTCATAATAGGAGATAAAATCTCGAAGTTTAGGGTTAGCCCTATTAGTGAAACGATAGATTGTCCCTGAAATAGCTTCAGCACATGAAGGAGGGCACTGTTCTGGATAATGATCCGGCCATTTGGTCATTACTGCACCTTCCCTAGTATCTTCCGTTGACTGCGATTGGAGCTGGGACATTCCGACAGTCCCAACCTGAGCATTAAACACAAGGCTGACAGCATAATGCCAGTAGGCAGCGTCCCACAAGCACAGGAACCATATCAGCGGGAATCGCTGGCGAAAACGGAAAAGTGGGTATTTTCCTCCACGCAACCAAAACTAACCCCACGCAACTACAACCTTTGATCCCCCTTCACCACCTCCTCATGCACCTGAGTCCTCCGCAACCAGCGCGCCCCACCACGATCACCGCAATAAACCAAGCCACCGCAGAGAAGGATTTGACTGGCCGTCCCCGCCTTGAGCAGCACCTCACCGGCTGGAAGCGAGCTGTTTCCGAGTTCGTCCTACGTTTGAGCAGTCCACACCGCCAGTTCATAACCATCTGGATCAACGAAGTGAAACCTGCTGCCACCGGGGAACGAAAAGGTCTCGCGGCTGATCACGGCGCCTACGGATTTTAGCCGCTGCTGCGTGCCTTCAAGATCATCCGCGTACAGGATCACCAGCGGGCCACCTGGTCGAACGGGTTCTCCGGTCGTGAACCCGCCGGTCAGTCGCCCATCGCTGAACTCGGTGTAGGTGGGGCCGTAGTCGACGAATGTCCAGCCGAAAACTGCACCATAGAAGGCTTTGCTGCGGGCGATGTCGCCCACGTTGAACTCGATATTGTCGATCTGTCGGTCTTGCCCGTGAACGCTCATGGCTGCCTCCTTGGCGGATGGTTGAGGTGAGAGTTTAGCGGTTTAAGCCCAAAACTGGGTTACCATGCCGCCGCGAAATTCCCGCCGAACCCTCTGGCCACTTATGTCCTCTAACGCGCTGTACACCGACCTGTCCATCTACTACGACCTGATGTGCGCAGACATCGACTACCTGGCCCAGAGCGACAGCGCACGCCGCCTGCATCAACTGTTCGGCAATAGCGGGCGCCGCCATCTCGATCTTGCCTGTGGCACCGGCCCGCATGTGCGTCATTTCCTCGACTTCGGCTACAACAGCGCTGGCCTGGACATCAATCAACCGATGCTGGACCTCGCCCAGCTGCGCTGCCCCGACG
>Ga0247810_10001487_pt1 | contig 14663 bp, 12 predicted proteins | sample UWRJL119311C1_FD_179918 | JGI IMG/M metagenome (GOLD analysis project Ga0247810, IMG submission 179918) | Plant litter microbial communities from Arlington Agricultural Research Station in Wisconsin, United States - UWRJ-L119-311C-1 | ecosystem: Environmental > Terrestrial > Plant litter >...
CCCGACGTGGTCGAAGAGAACGACACGGAAGCCGTCGAGGAAGTGCGGGACGACGTCCCGCCACATGGCCTGGCTGCATCCGTACCCGTGGGCGAACACGATCGGCCGCCCGGCCGGGTCGCCAAGCTCCCGCACGTTGTTCCGAAGGAGGACGCTGGGCGCATCGATCGACATGGCGCTCCTGGTTCTCGTTGGCGCCTCGGGTGGCGCCGCTCGCCATCACCAAGGGTAACGCCCGGATGATAGGGCAATCCGCCGGATCCGCACAACGGATCGACTCGCATTGACCCGAGGGGGTACAAGCAGATGGACTGGGGTCGTGAACCACGTCGCCACAGCCCTCCGGACCTTCGCATGAGCCCGGCGTCCCATCTCGCCGGAGCCACGCTCCGCGGTGAGGTCTCCGCCCTCTACCAGCCACAGATCGAGATCGCCTCGGGCCGGATCGTCGGCGCGGAGGCCCTCAGCCGCTGGACCAGCCCGGAGCTCGGTGTCGTTCCGCCCGAGGTCTTCATCGAGGTCGCGGAGCGCGACGGCATCATCGATGAGATCGGCGACTTCGTCATGGAGCAGGCCAGCCGCACCGCGGCACGCTGGCGTGACCTTGGCATCCCCGTGCAGATCTCCGTCAACGTGTCGACCCTCCAGCTCGTCGAGTCGGACTTCGTCGACAAGCTCCTGGCAACCGTCGCCGGCCTGGGGCTCGGCTCCGGTTCCCTCACGGTCGAGGTCACCGAGACCGTCCCGATCCAGGACTTCGAAGTAGCGATCGCGCTGCTCACCCGCGTCCGCGAGGCCGGGATCGACGTCTCCCTCGATGACATCGGGTCGGGTCAGGCGAGCGTCGATCAGCTCATCCTGCTGCCGGTGAACGAGATCAAGCTCGACCAGGGCATCGTGCGCAGCGCCGAGACGGACGACGACCGCCTGCTGCGCCGCGTCATGCGACTCGCCGAGGAGCGTGGACTCCGAACGGTCGCGGAAGGCGTGGAGACACCCGAGCAGTTCGAGCGGGTGCGCGAGCTCGGCTGCGATCGCGTGCAGGGCTACCTCGTCGGTCGCCCGATGACGGCCGAGGCGCTCGAAGAGTTGCTGCGCGCTTAGAGGTCGCTGAAGCTGTCGTCGCCCGAGACGATTCCGGCGTCCGCCGCCTCGGCGCCGCCCATGTCGATCTGGGTCCAGACGACGGGCATGCCCGGCGAGAACAGGATGTCGATGCCGGGGCCCGACCGCAACGGCGGGATGTTCACGTACCCACCGCCGGCCTGGACCGCCGCCAGGATCTTGCCGCGCAGTTCGGTGATGGGGTCCGGAAGGAAGTAGTCGCGACCATCGACGGTCAGCCTGTGAACGATCACTGCATCTCCCTGCTCATCCCGGGGCGATCCCGCCCGCCGGGCAAGGTTACCGCCACAACGTAGGATGACGCCCATGGGGCGACTCCACTACGGCACGCAGACCGATGCCTTCGACATCGAGGACGCGACCCTCGCGCACGTCGAGATCGTGGTCCTCGCGAAGCTGCGGCGCAACGAGAGCTTCGCTCTCGGGCTCAACGGACCGGGAACCATCCGCTCCACCCTGTGGATCCATCCCGCCGCCTCTCTGCAGTTCCGTTACGAGACCGCACGACCGGTCATCGACCGGGAATGGCTCGAGCGCCTCATCGAGAGCGCCAACACGGCCGGTGGCGTGCAGCTCGACGTGAGCTGATCACTGACCACACTCCGCGCGCGGTGTCAACCGGTCGGCCGCATTTCGCCCCGATTCTTCCGAGCCACGTAGATTCGGACGGTGGCGGATATGACTCATCTTTCGGCGGACGAACGCCTCCGCCTCGATCAGTGCGTGCGCGAACCCATTCGCACCCCCGGGCGCATCCAGTCCCACGGCATCCTCTTCGCCGTCAACAACGCGACGTCCACGATCGACATCGTCAGCGAGAACGCCTCCGCGTGGCTGGGCAAGGCGGTCTCCGATCTCGGCAGCCCCTCCCTCGAGTGGTGCGTCACCTCCGGTGTCCACTCCGATCCCGTGCGTGTCGAGGTGGGCGGCAACAATTACGAGGCGATCGTCAGCGAGGTCGGTAACCGCGTCCTCGTCGAGCTGGAGTTCGAGGCGGGGCATCCGGAGTTCGCCAGCACGTCGGTGATGGGAGCCATCCAACGTCTCGGGCTGGCCCAGGACGCGGCTGAACTCCGTCACAGTGCGGCGGAGGAGATCCGCCGCATCACCGGCTTCGACCGCGTCATGGTCTATCGCTTCTTCGACGACGGGCACGGCGAGGTCGCCGGCGAGTCGGCCGACCCCGCGATGGAGTCCTACCTCGGTCTGCACTTCCCCGCCTCGGACATCCCGCAGCAGGCGCGCTCCCTCTACATCACCAAGCTCTCGCGGGCGATCGTCGGGACGGCCGACGACGGCGTGCCCCTCCTCACCTCCGACCCGGACGCCGAGCCGATCGACCTGTCGCAGTCGGAGTTGCGGTCGGTCTCGCCCCACCACCTCCAGTTCATGCGCAACATGGGCCAGGATTCGACGCTCTCGTTTTCGCTCGTCAGCGACGGCCGCCTCATCGGCATGGTGACCTGCGCGCACCGCACCACCCGACGCCTGCCCGTCCTGCTGCGCCGGGCGCTCGAGGTGCTGGCCAGCCAGCTCACCCTCCAGTTGACGGCCATCGAGTCCATCACACGCCTGCGCAACGAACTCGATGCCCGTGAACGTCGTGCCGCTCTCATCGCACGCGCCGCGACGGCCGTCGACCCGCTCGAGCCGCTTCTGTCCGAGAGCTCTGGAATGCTCGACCTCATCCCGGCGGACGGGGTGATCCTGCTCATGGACGGGATCAGCAAGAGCATCGGCTTCACCCCCGATGAGGAGCGCAGCCTGATCCTCGATGTGGTCGGGATCGAGCCCTTCGCCACAGACTCCCTCCCTGCCACCCACCCGGGCCTCGCGGCGATGATGCCTGGTGTCGGCGGACTCCTTGTGGTCCCGATAGGCAAGCGCGGCGTCGGGATGTTCTTCCGCCGGGAGGTCACGCAGGTGATCGAGTGGCTGGGCGATCAGTCGTCAGACAACCGCGATGATCCGCTGTCTCCACGCCGATCGTTCTCGGCCTGGAGCCAGTCCGTCTCCGGAACCTCCCTGCCCTGGGAGCACCTCGTCGAAGAGGCACGCACCTTCGGGGTCGAGCTGTGCGAGACGCTCGAGCGCCGCGACGACGCACACCTGGCATCCCTCGCGCTGATCGATCAGCTCACCGGTCTGCATAACCGCCGGTCGCTGCTCGAACGCCTGGAACGGAGCGTCGCCGAGGGCAGGGCCGGGTCGTTGCTCTTCCTCGACCTCGACCACTTCAAGACGATCAACGACCGACATGGCCACGAGACCGGTGACGTCGTCCTGCAGACCGTTGCCGAGCGATTGATGGCGATCTCGCGCGAGAAGGACATCGTCGCCCGACTCGGTGGCGACGAGTTCGTCGCACTCTGCCTCGACATCTCCGCCGACGAGCAGTTGGCGCTCGCCGAACGGGTGGTCCGAGAGGTCGGACGGCCGATCACCATCGCCGACCGAGAGCTCACCATCACCGTCTCCTGCGGCGTCGTTCCGCTCGATTCACGGCCAACTCCCACCGCTCTCCTCGATGCTGCCGACCGCGCGATGTATCGTGCTAAAGAACACGGTCGCAACCGCGCCTCGGAGTAGATAATGACCATCCCGCAGATCGACACCCATCTCCCCACCGCGATATCCGCTGGGCAGGTGCAGCCGCACTTCCAACCCCTCGTCGACGTCACGTCCGGCCGGGTCGTGGGTGCAGAGGCGTTGGCGCGATGGGCTCACCCCGAGTTCGGCAATGTTCCTCCCTACGAGTTCGTGCCGGTGGCCGAACGTCTCGGCCTCATCGATGAGCTGGGTCTGCATATGCTCCGCTCCGCCTGGGCCGCCTCGAGCCGCTGGCGCACCGCCGGTCACGACATCGGGGTGTCCGTCAATGTCTCCGCCCTGCAGCTCGCCTCCGGCGCCCTCGAGTATGCGATCGCCGGGCTCGGCGACTCACACGGCATCGAAGCCGGGTCCCTCACCCTCGAGATCACCGAGTCGCAGCTGTTCGAGAACATCGACACCGCCGCCGCCCGCCTCGTGCGTCTCTCCGACATGGGCGTCGTCGTGTCGATCGACGACTTCGGGACGAGCTACTCGTCGATGGAGCGCGTCGAGGCTCTCCCCATCTCCGAGATCAAGATCGACATGTCGATGATCCACGACACCTCCCCCGCCGGCGACGAGGCCCTGCGCCACATCGCCGAGTACGCACACGCCCGCTCGATCGAGCTGGTCGCGGAGGGCGTGGAGACCGAGACCCACCTGGAGCGCGTCCGCAGCATCGGCTGCCAGCGCGCGCAGGGGTGGCTCTTCGGCCGTCCCGCGGACGAGGCGACCTTCACCGCCTCCCTCGCCTGAGCCTCAGGCCCGCGTCATCCAGGCATCGACCGCGTCCTCCCCGTCGAGCGTGAAGCCGAAGCGCTCGTAGAAGCGCCGGGCCGGACTTCCCTGCAGCACATTGAGCCGGAAGGGGCGCGCGTCCTCCTGCTCGAGCACGATTCGCAGCACCGCGCTGCCGATGCCGACCCCCTGGACGGCCGGATCGAGGTAGAAGTGCTCCAGCCAGAGCGCCTCCTCCTCCGGCCGCACGGCGACCGACCCACGGTCGACCCCGTCGATCACGATGACCCGGGTGTCCTGGGGGACGAAGGAGCGACGGAAACGCTCGCGGACCCGCTCCGCGTCGTATCGGCCGAGGCGGCCGAGGTCGTCGCGCAGCACGACGGCACGCAGGTCGGCGATCCACTCGACATCCTCTGCGGCGCTGGGCCGGAGGGTCACATCGTGCATGCGCTCATCCCTCGCCGCCGAGTCGCCCGGTCAGGCGGCCGTGGAAGGCCGTGGTCGCCTCGTTCATGCCGACCAGTTCGACGGTCGAGCCGTGGCGCTCGTACTTGGTGACGATAGCATCGAGCGCGGCGACGGTGGACGCGTCCCAGACGTGCGAGCGGCTCATGTCGATCACCACGCGGGAGGGGTCGTCGGCGTAGGCGAACTGCGTCGTGAGGTCGTTGCTGGAGGCGAAGAACAGTTCGCCGTCCACCTGATAGCGCACCATCTCCTCCGTCGCCTCCACGCGGGTGACCGTGGCGAAGTGGGCGACGCGGCGGGCGAAGATCACCATGGCGACGATCACCCCGGCGATGACGCCGATCGCCAGGTTGTGCGTGGCGACGACCACGGCAACCGTGAGGACCATGACGATCGTCTCGCCGAGGGGCATGCGCCGGAGGGTGGATGGTCGGATGCTGTGCCAGTCGAAGGTGGCGACGCATACCATCACCATGACCGCCACGAGTGCCGCCATCGGGATGAGCGCGACGACGTCACCGAGCGCCACCACGAGCACGAGGAGGAACACCCCGGCGAGGAAGGTGGAGATGCGCGTGCGCGCCCCCGACACCTTCACGTTGATCATCGTCTGCCCGATCATCGCGCAGCCGCCCATGCCCCCGAGAAAACCGGAGATGACGTTGGCCGCACCCTGGCCGAGCGACTCTCGGGTCTTGCTGGAGGGGGTATCGGTCACGTCGTCGACGAGCTTGGCGGTCATGAGCGACTCGAGCAGCCCGACGAGCGCCATGGCGAGGGCGTAGGGCGCGATGATCGCGAGCGTGTCCCATGTGAGCGGCACGTTCGGGATGAACAGTTCGGGCAGGCTGCTCGGCAGCTCGCCCTGGTCGCCGACGGTCGGCACACTGAGACCGAAGACGATCGCGGCGCCGGTGACCACCACGATCGTGACGAGCGGAGCGGGGACCACCTTGGTGAGACGCGGCAGGAACACGAGGATGGCGAGCCCGACCGCGACGAGCGGGTAGACCAGCCACGGCACCCCGAACAGGTGCGGCAGCTGCGCGAGGAACACGAGGATCGCGAGCGCGTTGACGAAGCCGACCATGACGCTGCGCGGGATGAACCGCAGCAGCTTCGTCACCCCGAGCGCGCCGAGTGTGAGCTGTACCAGCCCGGCCAGGATCACCGTCGCGATGAAGTAGTCCATCCCGTGCTCGCGGGCGACGGGGGCGATCACGAGGGCCACGGCTCCGGTGGCGGCGCTGATCATCGCCGGGCGACCACCGAGGACGGCGATGGAGACGGCCATGACGAAGGAGGAGAACAGCCCGACCCGCGGGTCGACCCCGGCGATGATCGAGAAGGAGATCGCCTCCGGGATGAGCGCGATCGCGACGACGAGCCCGGCGAGCGCCTCCCGGGTGAGGATGCGCGGCGAACGCAGTGCCTGCAGCACGGAGTCGCGCGGAGCGGTGACGGTGGACATGGGGGTGCTCCGGGAGAGAAGAGGGAAGGTGGGCCGGGCGCGGCCTCGACAACCCTACGTCGCGCGGGTCACCGCACGAAGCGGAGGTCCCGGAGGGTGAACCGCCCCTCGGGCAGGGCCGCGCGGATGCGCTCCTCGTCGAAACGGCGCCAGGGGCGGATGCCTTCCGGCGGCTCCGGCGCTGCCGGAAGCGCTTCGTTCACGCCCTCGCCCAGCATGCGGGCCTGCGCCTTCGCGACGAGGGGCGTCACCATGAGCCACTCTGTGAGCTGCGCGAGCACGCGGATCGACCAGACCGGCACGGGGATGTAGAGCGGGCGCCGCCCGGCCACCCCCGCGATACGGCGGACGGCAGTGCCGAGCGCCAGCTCCTCCGCGCCCATGACCGCGACCGTCTCATCGGGGATACGTCCCTCAAGAGCTGCGAGCAGCACATCGACGGCATCGTCGATCGGCACGGGCCGCACGAACCTCTCCCGGAATCCGACCGTGGCGAACACCGGGAAGGTGCGGACGGCCTTCGTCACGTGGTCGACCATGTGGTCGCCGGGGCCGTAGATCATGCCCGACTTGAGGATGGTGTGCTCGAGACCCGAGTGCCGGATGAGCTCCTCGGCGGCCCACTTGCTCTCGTGGTAGTCCGAGCCGCAGTCGGGTCGGGCGCGCAGGAAGCTGAGCATGACGATGCGTCGCACCCCGGCGCGGCGGGCCGCCTCGATGACGGCCTCGGTGCCGGTGACGTGGACCCGATCGTAGGTCTGGTCTCCGATCTCGCGATTGATACCGGCGCAGTGGGCGACCGCGTCGCAGCCGGCGAAGGCCGCGGTGAGGGCGTCCACGTCGTCGACGGCGACGCCAGCCCGTCGCGAAACGATGACGGTGTCGGCGGGGTCGAGCCTCTCAGCGAGGTGACGACCGACGAATCCGGTTCCTCCGGTGATGGCGATGCGCATGTGAACTCCTTAGCCATTTCGCAATATAGCTAAGTTATACATAGCAATGGTGCTATATTGCAACCATGGCAGATACCGCGAGCGACATCTTCGCCGCATTGGCCCACCCGACCCGGCGACAGATCCTGCAGGACCTCAAGGACGGCGAACTGGCGGCCGGCGAGATCGCCGCCCGATTCAGCAGCTCCGGGCCCACCATCTCGCGCCACCTCGGCGTCCTGCGCCAGGCGGGCCTCGTCACCGAGCGTCGCGACGCCAACCGCATCCTCTACTCACTCGCCCCCGACCGCCTGGCACTCTCTGTCGGCGACTTCCTGTCGACCGTCTGCCCCGAGCAGATCGTGTTGCGCGAAGTACGGAAGGTGAGGACGCCGAAGGCGACGGAGTCTGCCTCCGGGGCCTGACTGCTCAGCCCACCCGGACCATCGTGTAGCCGTAGGCACCGAGTGCGACCTCGGTGACCGCATCCCCTGCGAAGGTGCGCCCGTCGACACGGACCCGCGTCGGCTCTTCCGAATGGTTGATGAGGGTGATGACGTCGCCGCGGCGCGCGGCCTCGACGGTCATCGGCAACCCGGGGACGACCGGCTCGATGCCGGCCGCCTCGAAGAGGTAACGGAGCACCGTCGCGGTACCCACCTCGTCCGGCACCGTCGCGAGGTAGTAGGCCGAGCCCGAGCGGGTGAACGCCGGTCGGCCGTGGAGCCGGCCGCCCTCGAACCGGGCGAGCTCGGTCGCGCCCTCGAGGTGCACCTCTTCGGCGAACAGCGTTCCGACCAGGTCGACGAGACCGGCGACGGGGGCGGTCGCCTGCCCGGGCCCCTCGACGACGAGAGCCCCGAAGTCCTCCACCCAGATGCCGAGGGTCGGCCCGAGCCGCGTGAGGTATCCGCCGGGCAGGAATGCATCGTTCTCGTCGACGACATCGCTGAAGGCGGTGACGAGCAGGTGACCGCCCGCCTCGGCGAAGGCGCGGAGCGAGTCGGCACCGTCGCGCGTGAGGAGATAGAGCTGGGGCGCGATCACGACGTCGTAGCCGCTGAGGTCGCTGGCAGGGCGGACGAAGTCGACTTGCACGTGGAGGCGATGCGCAGCCGCGTGCCACCGGCGAACCAGAGCGAGGTGATCGAAGACGACCGGGTGGTCAGGGCTCTCCAGGGCCCACGCGTTCTCCCAGTCCCACACGATCGCGACACGGGACGGCGTGGGTGCGGGCAGGGCGGGCAGCGCCGCCAGATCGGTGCCGAGGGAGACCACCTCGCGCCACGTCCGTGTGCGTGTGCCGGCGTGCGGCAGCATCGCGGAGTGGAACTTCTCCGAGCCTGCACGCGACTGGCGCCACTGGAAGAAGAGCACGCCGTCGGCGCCGCGGGCCACGGCCTGGATACTCAGGGCGGCCATCTGGCCCGGGGCCTTCGGAGCATTGGACGGGCGCCAGTTGAGGGCGTTCGTCGCCTGCTCCATGAGGATCCAGGGCACCCCCGGCTTGAGGGAGCGCATGAGATCTCGCGCGAACGCCGCCTCACGGAACGATTCGGGGTCGTTGGGGTCGGGGTAGCAGTCGTCGCTGATGACGTCGACCTCCGCCGCCCAGGCCCAGTAGTCGGCGGGCGCGAAGGCCCCCATGAAGTTGGTGGTGATCGGCTGGGTCGCGCCGGCCGCGCGGATGATGTCGCGTTCCATCCGGTACAGCCCGATGAGGGTCTCGCTCGTGAACCGCTTGAAGTCGAGCAGCCCGGCCGGGTTGAGGCTGTAGGGCGCCTTGCGCGGCGGGAGCACCTGTTCGAAGTCGGTGTAGCGCTGGGACCAGAAGGCCGCCCCCCACGCCTCGTTGAGTGCCTCGATGTCGACGTACGTGTCTCGCAACCAGGACCGGAAGGCGACCGCCGCGTTGTCGGAGTAGTCGTAGTGGAGGTGGCAGCCGTACTCGTTGTTCACGTGCCACATGACGATCGCGGGATGACGTGCGTACCGGGTGGCGAGAGCCGACACGAGGTCGGCGGCCAGGCGCCGGTAGTCCGGCGAGGAAGGTGCGTAGTGCTGGCGGCTTCCCGGCCCGTACACGGCGCCGTTCTCGTCCTGCGGCAGCATGGCCGGGTAGGCGGTCGTCGCCCAGGGTGGCGGGGACGCGGTCGCGGTGGCGAGGTCGACGGCGATGCCGTTGTCGTGCAGGAGGTCGATGACCTCGTCGAGCCACTCCCAGTCGAACTCGCCCTCGGCGGGCTGGATCCGCGACCACGCGAAGATCCCCAGGCTCACCATCGTGACCCCCGCCTCGCGCATGAGCCGCATGTCCTCAGGCCAGGTCTCGCGCGGCCACTGCTCCGGGTTGTAGTCGCCGCCGTAGTGGATCATGCCGTGGCCGTGATCTCCGCGTTCATGCGGGCCTGCCAGTCGCGCAGCTGCCACATGGGGTGATGGGGTGCTGCGTCCGAGCAGAGCACGACACCCCAGGCACCGTTCGCGAGCGCGGCACGAATACCGTGCTCGGCGAGCGCCCGCCCGATCGGCCCCTCCTCGAAGGTTCCGTTCAGCGGGGTGTAGCCGACCCAGCCCTCGCCCACCACGAGCGGGAGGGCGGCGGCGCGGGCCCAGGCCGCGATCGCGACCACCCGCGACTCGATCTCGCGCAGCATGACCTGGTGGTACCGGCCGTACTCGGTATAGAGCCAGCGGTCCCAGAGATCCGGGTCGAGCCAGTCGTAGCCGTAGAACATCTGGTCGGTGACGACGGTGGCGCGGTACTTCCATTCGGCGGCACGGCCGTAGGCGGCGAGGCCGGGGGCATCCTCCCTCAGCATCGCGGCGAGGTGAGCGTTGGGGAACCCCTCCTGTCCCTCCGAACGGATGTCGAGGAGCGTCTGCAGCTCGTCGAGGACGCCGTAGGAGTAGACGTGGAACTGGGCTGCGCCCAGGCCGCGCGGCACGGTGTGCATCGCCAGGTGCGGCGGTTTACCGTAGCTGGCCGTCACCAGGAGGTCGGAATGTCGGTCGCGGAGCGCGGACAGGTCGTCCATCCCCTCGGACAGCGCGGGGAGGATCGAGAAGTCGACCTCGTTGTGCAGCTCGACCATCGCGATGGTGTCGCGGTGGCCGGTCTCGGTGATGAGGCCGATGACCGAGTCCCACGACTCCGCGAGCACGCGGTAGCGCTCAGTGAGCGGCACCGCGTCGATCGCCTCGAACCAGCGCGACGAGGCCGCGAAGGCGGGCGACTGCTGATACTCCCAGCTGGCGAGGATGACGACCATCCCATGCCGGCGCGCTGCGTCGAAGAGCTCGACGAGACGGGCCCGCAGGTCGACCGTGTAGCCGCCGGGGGTGTCGTACCACCTGGTCCGCTGGCCGTAGTAGCCGCCGAGCGGAGTAGCTCCGAGGCCTTCGATCTCCAAGGAGGTCGCGAGGTCGTCGAGACCGAGCACGCCGCCCAGGAGCAGGGGTGCCGCGCAGATCCGGATGGCGTTGTACCCGAGCGCGGCCGCGTCGGCGCAGGCCGCGTCGAGGTCGGCATAGGGCTCGCCCTCCCCCGCCCTCGTGTACCAGGAGAAGTCCCAGAGGGTGATGGCGAGGCGCTGGGGCAGGTGGGCGGGCACGGGCCCGGTCGGGCCGGACAGGTCGCTCGCCTCGGCGCCGGATCCGAGGTAGCGCTCCTCGCTCACGCGGTCACCGCCTCGAGTGCGCGCCCGTTCGCGGCCAGCTCCCGGAGCCGGCCGATCCGCGCGAGCCAGCGCGCGTCGGTGTCGGTGTCGAACAACAGAAGCTCCGGCAGCGAGGTCGCGAAGTAGTCGACCCGGGGCTTCTCGGCCTCGAGGGTCCGTGCCGCCGCGTCGAGCGAGTCCCAGGTGGCGGCCGCCTCCCCCGGCTGCCCGAGCCGCAGGTGGGCCACGCCGATCCAATAGTCCTCGGGCTCGGCCTCCCCCGTTCGTACGGCGAGAGCCCCCGGCCCGTCGATGGCACGTCGCCAGGCACGATGAGCATCGTCGATGCGACCGGCGCGTCGAAGACTGTCGCCGAGGACGACCTCGCGTTCGGCGACGCTCACAGCGGGATGACGCCCCTCACCGAGATTGCGCGGGGCCTCAACGGAGCCTTCGAGCAGGGCGATCGCCCGGTCGGGTGAGGTGCCATCGCGGCGCGCGACGGCCAGGACGGCACGGTCGAGCACAGCGATGGCCTTGCCCTCGCCCCCCTCGAAGGGCTGGAACTCGCGGGTCTCCAACACGTCCAGCGCCTCGTCCTCGCGTCCGACATCGACGAGCAGGCCGAGGTACTGCAGGGTCAGGTCATCCCGGTCGAACACGGCCCGATCGTACTGCTCGATCGCTGCGAGGCGGTCGGACGGGGAGACTCCCCGCAGGACAGCGAGCACGTCCCGCTCGAACACGAGGCGCGCATCCGCCGGGGAGAGCTCGAGAGCGCGGCCCAGGCTGGCGTCGGCAGATGCGGCGTCCCCGCCGGTGGCCATGATGGCGATGGCCCTGTTGCGCCACGCGACCGAGTCGGTCGATCCACCGCTGGTGGCCGCGTCGAGAAGCTCGAGCGCCTCCTCCGGACGACCGGCGTCGAGGAGCCAGGCGGACAACAGCGCCTGCGCGGTGACATCCTCCGGATCGATGGCGAGCGCGGCGCGCAAGGTGTCGTGGTCGTCGAGACCGGAGGGGAAGGCCAGGTCGGTCACGGAAGCGCGCGCCTGCGCGCGCGCCGCGGTCGCGGCTGCACGGTCTCCGATCGCGTCGAACCAGACCGCGCGGGAGTAGTGCAGCATCGGCACGGGATTGCCGAATCCACCCACCGTACGCGCGGGTTCCTCAGCGGTGAGGGCCAGTGCGAGCTCGTACTCTCCGGCGCGCGCGAGGCCGCTCGCCACGAGAAGCGGGACCATCGGGTCGGCACCGTGGAGACGGCCGGCGATGGCGAGGAGAACCGGATCGAGGGCATCCGCATCGAGGGCCGATGCGAGGAGCGTATCCGCCTCCTGCGCGCGACCCGACCGCCGGAGGGCGAGGATGCGAAGGTGCGTCGCCTCGGCGCTGGGCGCATCGCTCGCGCGTGCCTCGTCGAGTCGCGCGAGCGCATCGGCGGCGTCGCCGCGCTGCAGGGCAAGGCGCACGAGGGCGAGACGTGCGGCCTTCGCCCACGCGGCATCCCAGGTCGCCTTCGCAAAACGCTCGGTCGCCTCCTCGCGACGCCCCAGTCGCTCGAGCGCCAGTCCGAGGCGGTAGCCGGCCTCGCCGCTCACCGGGTTGAGGTTGCGACGGGTCATCCGCGCGACAGCCCGCTCGAGCAGCGCGACCGCCTCGCGGTACTCACCCCGACGGTGGTGCAACGTCGCGAGGGCGACCGCGGCCCGGTGATCGCCCGGATCCCGGCGCAACGCCTCCTCGAAATACGGCGCCGCCCGCCGGGTGGGGTGGCGGTACTGGGTGAGATGAACACCCGTGAGGTAGAGCTCGTCCGGGGTCTCGACGTCGGCGGGCAGGGGGGGCTCCGTCGCCGCCCAGGGCACCACCGGTTCCGCCGAGGGGTCCCGCGGTTGCCAGGTCACCAGGGTGGTGCCGGCCTGCGCCACCACGAGCACGAGCTCGTGCTCGGCGGCGGCCGTCGGAACCGACAGGGTCAGGGGTGCCTCGGGCAGGAGATCCACGGCTCGCTCGTGGAGGATAGTGCCGGCGTGCTCGAGGCGCACGATCGCACCCGGGAACGCGCGACTGACCACCACGCCGAGGTGGGCCACCTCGTCGACCGCCGTGAGGCTGACCGCCACGTCACGCGTCGCCTGGTGCACCGGGCCGATCGCACTGATCGGGTACCAGTACTGGCTGAAGTGCCGGGTCTCGGCCGGGGCCAGGTAGCTGAAGTCCGGCTGGTTGTCGGTGTAGACCCCGGCCATGAGCTCGACGTAGGGTCCGTCCGCGTCGGTGAGCTGGCGATCCCATGCGTGACCGATGGGACCGTTGCCCCAGGTCCACATCTTCTTGCCGGGGGACACCGTGTGGTCGGCCCAGTGGACGAACCCGGCGTCGGCGTCGTGATCGTACCCACCGAAGAAGTCGTCGACGGTGTCGGTGATCATGTACGAGGTAGGCACCTTGATGTTGCTGTAGATGTCGAGGCGGTCCGCGTCCGGCTCATCTCCGGTGACGAGCGCCGGGTAGTCGACGCCGTAGTAGGGCCGGTCCGCTCGCGGGAAGGCGCTGATGGCGCGCCGCGCGTGGTCCGCAACGAAAGCCACGTCGGTGGGGAAGAAGGACTGGTAGCGGTCGTGCGACCTCGCCGCGACGTTGGCCCACCAGAGGAAGGTCTGCGGCTCGTCGGCGCGGTTGTGCAGGCGCGCATCGACCTCGATGAGCGATGCGTCCGGGCGCACCCGTACCCCGTATCGTCCGCGCATGCCCTGCAGCGGGTCGATGCTGCTGTGCCACACGGTGACGACGCCGGCCTCGTCCCGCTCGACGGCCGTCTCGACCGGGAGGTAGGTGGTCGGTCGATGATGCTGAGGCCAGTTGAACTCCACGCCACCGGAGATCCACGGACCGGCGAGGCCGACAAGTGCCGGCTTGATGACGTTGTTGCGATAGAAGAAGTCGTAGCCGGTCGTCTTGTCGAAGCCGATGTGGATGCGCCCGCCCAGTTCGGGCAGCAGCATCAGGCGCACCCACTGGTTCTCGATGTGGATCGCCTGCCACGCACGGGGCACCTTCTCCCGGGAGATGCTCTCGATGAAGGGCATCGGATACACCCGCCCACTGGAACCCTGATACACGCGTCGATCGAGGAACTGGGGGTAGCGGTCCGGCTCCGCCGGCTCGTAAGTATCGATCGTGACCGGCTCGCTCCAGCAGGCCACGCCGCCGTCGGCGAGCAGGGCCGCCTGGTCGGCAGGGGCTGGCGGCAGGTCGATGCGGCTCGGGACGTCGTTGGCAGGGCTCACACAGCAACGGTAGGGAGGCGAGAGCGGCGACTCCATGCACGTCCGGACACAGAGCATGGACGATCCGTCATGAGAGGATGGGGGAATGGAACGCGCCGTCGGGTTCGACAACCAACGCCTGTGCGTCGTGCCGCGACCGCGCGTGGTCGAAGCACTCGAGAGCCCGATCACCCGCCGCATGGTCGTGACCGACGCCGGCTACTTCCCCACCGCGCGCGACCACGGCCGCCATCGCCCGAACGGGGCTCCCGAGACCATCGTCATCGTATGCGTGGCAGGATCGGGCTGGGTCGAGACCGAGGGCGGCCGCGTGCGCGTGGGGGCGGACACCGTCGTGCTGATCCCCGGCGGTGTCCCCCATGACTACGGGGCTTCCGAGGAC
>Ga0247810_10001489_pt1 | contig 14659 bp, 18 predicted proteins | sample UWRJL119311C1_FD_179918 | JGI IMG/M metagenome (GOLD analysis project Ga0247810, IMG submission 179918) | Plant litter microbial communities from Arlington Agricultural Research Station in Wisconsin, United States - UWRJ-L119-311C-1 | ecosystem: Environmental > Terrestrial > Plant litter >...
GACTTCAATGGTGGCGGAAGCAGCGACCGTGGTGGTAATGGTGGCGGTAACGGCGGCGGTTCATTCCGTCAACGTAGCTGGTAATCATTCCATTGTGATGGTTAACGGGTAAAACCGTTCTATCGTAAAAACAACCTCAGCAATGAGGTTGTTTTTATTTGGGATGAATTAAGTGTGTTTAGCGAAACAGTGGCGAAATAAGCCAGTCTTGGTTTAAGGCGAGGATTGAGTTTATTATTCCGAACCCATTCAGAAGCCAGACGGTCGTCACTACTACAATTCCAGTCGCTGCCAGTGCGGCAATTTGAACGAAAACGTTTTGACGTTTTAGCCAAGTAGTAAATGTATCATATCTCCCTCGTGCGTAGTGAAGCACCTTTGCAGCAAACTCAAATTCGGTAGCTAATATCGCCAACCCAGCAAATACAATTAACCAGCCCGGTCCCGGATATGGCACGAGTACGAGGCCGATTAACGTAACCAAGCCACCAACAATAGCTATCAGCACTTTTTTGCTTCGACGCCTAATCTTTTCCATATAGTTAGCTCCTTATTTTTCAATGAGTTGAATAAAATCGGCTTCGCTAATAACAGCAGTTCCGTACGATTCTGCCTTTTGCAGCTTACTCGCACCAACTTTTCCGCCAGCGACCAAATAATGAGTGTCTTTTGCAACCGAAGTTTGAAATGTTCCGCCAAGAGACCTAATTTTATCAGCTGCATCATCACGCGACATCGTTTCAAGCGTTCCGGTAACAACAAAGTTCTTACCAGTCAGCCTGCCACCCTCTTTTTTAATAAACACTGGGTTAACGCCAACGTTTTTAAACTTCTCAATCAGCTGGATATTATCTTCGTCGCTAAACCAAGCAATAATCGATTCGGCCACAACCTTTCCAATACCTTCAACCGATTCAAGTTCATCAATTGTAGCTTCGGCCAGCGCATCAATTGATTCAAAACGATTTGCTAAATCGATAGCTGTTTGTGTACCGACGTGTCGAATACCCAGGCCTAAAATAAAACGTTCTAACAGCGGTGTTTTCTTGGCTTGAATAGCGGCAACAAGTTTATTTGCCGACTTTTCAGCAAACCTATCGAGGGTCAATAAGTTATCGACTGTGAGTGAATAAATATCAGCGCTATCTTTCACCAAGCCAGATTCAACCAAGGCCGTCACGTTTTTCTCACCAAGCGTATCAATGTCCAGGGCACCCTTGCTGGCATAATACTCAACCGAGCGCTTTAGAATGAAATCACTTGAGCTACCTTTAACGCGATACACTACATCTTCACCGCTGCGCTCAAATTCAAGTTCTGGGTATTGCTGTGCCAATGCATCTTTATAGTTAAATGGCGTTGAATTTTTTGGTCGCAGTTCAGTTACGACACTTTCTACTTGAGGGATGATGTCGCCGGCTTTGAAAATAACAACCGTATCGCCAATGCGAATATCTTTACGGGCAATCTCATCGGCATTATGCAGGCTGGCATGCTGGACGGTTGTTCCGGCTACTTTTACCGGGTTAAACACCGCCACAGGTGTTGCAGCGCCTGTTCGGCCAATACTAATAACAATATCCTTTACGATAGTTGTCGCTTGCTCGGCAGCGTACTTATAGGCAACCGCAGCACGAGGCTGTTTGCCCACTACTCCAAGGTCGGCGTATTGTTGACGGTTGTTCAATTTAATAACCAATCCGTCAGTATTAAACGGCAATTCAAGCCGCTTCTTATCCCATTCGTAGACAAATGCCATGACATCTTTTACAGAAGTAAACACACTCGCCTGCTTATTCCGGCGAAAACCTAAGGCGCTCAGCGCTTCGTAGGCAAACATATTAGTAGGGACTTCCGGAATGTCGCTTCTAAGTAAATCGTATCCCATAAATGTCAAAGGGCGCTCGGCTACAAGCTTTGGGTCGAGCTGTCGAATAGTGCCAGCGGCCAGGTTTCGTGGGTTTGCAAATTCGGGCTTCCCCGCTTCGCGCTGTCGCTTATTTAAAGCGTCGAAGTTTTTCTTTAACATCACAATTTCGCCACGAATCTCAAGGCGACCTTGCAGCAACGTTTCAAAACCGGCAGCTTCACGTAAACGGAGCGGCACGCTGGTGATAGTCCGGACATTTTGCGTCACATCTTCGCCGACAAAACTATCGCCACGCGTTACAGCCTGGACCAATAAGCCATCTTGGTAAATAAGTGCACAGGCTAGACCATCCATCTTAATGTCAGCAAAATACTCGTGGGTGCGACCAGGGAGTAATTTATCCATTCGTATCACCCAAGCTTCAACTTCTTTAACATCAAACACATCGTTAAGGCTCAACATTCGCGTGGCGTGTTGCACTTTTTGAAAACCGCCAAGCAACTCGCTCCCTACCCGTTGCGTTGGGCTGTCAGAAGTAATAAGCTCTGGGTGCTCGGCCTCGATGACCTTTAGCTCACCCATTAAACTATCGTAAACGGCATCGCTGACACTCGGCTTATCGAGCACGTGATATTCGTAGCTGTACGTCGCTAAAATAGCGCGAAGTTCTTTGGCGCGCTCGGCCAGGCTATTTTGCTGAACCATCAACGACCCTCCGATACAAAAGATAAACGTAACTAGACGACCAAACAATCGATGCTGTTCCAAGGAGGGCCAAGACAATTGGAATCAGCGGGAACTCTGCAAATGTCGGCCAAATAGCCTTGAGCCATTGGTCAATAAGAATAAACGGCACAAGAATGATTGCCCAAGTCACTGCGATAACTACCATCATCCAAGCCCATCGCATTAATATCCTCACCCTCCGACCAAGCACTAGGTCGCCCGCGTTTCGTAAAGCCTTTATAGGGTACATGCCCGGTAGAGTTGCGATAACCATTGCAAAGACCGTGCCAGTTGCCCAAAAAAGCGACAGAAGCCCCAGCAAGATAGCGCCAATCCAAAACAGCATCGCTTCCACTCCACTGTCCAGAAGCCCCGATGACGCAGCCGCTGCATAGCCGATAACCGCCAGAAGCACCGGGATTAATTGCACAACAAAAACTAAGAACACTAAGAAAAGAGGAATAATTGGCGCACCGGCATTATATAACCCGTCCCGAAGTCGCACCTTGTGCCCAGCGAGCCTGTTGCGCAGTAACCAAACAGTTGCAAGCCATACCATCAAACCAAGTAGTACAATATATATTTGCTGTGATTCCGTAGGGGTGTCGGCAATGCCAACGGTAGCAATAGAAAGAAACAATGTACCGGCAAACCCGATTTGAGAAAGGTCCCCCCCGCTGATACTTGCGGTTGCCTCTGTTAACGAGTCGGCTAACGTTGTGTAGGTCTCTTGAGAGCCAATGCCAACAAGAACCGCAAACAGAACAACGTAAATAATGGCTAACCCAAAGAACAGCTTTCGGTTTGACCAGATTGTTTTATTCACATAGTGCGTAAAACCGATGTAACCCGGCAGCTCAAGCGACCGGGCATAATCCCGGCGACGCGTTAGCTGGAACGACCGGTGCGGTCGCCGTCCAAGAAAGTCTTTTTGCCAAACTTTAAATTTTTTAAAACTTGCTTGCATTGTCGCGCAGCCTTGCAATACGGTCTTCGAGGGGAGGGTGAGAACTAAAAAGCTTCGAGAAAAAACCTGGCTTTAAAGGGTTGCTAATAAATAATTGCGCAGTAGATGATGATTGTTTTTGCATTGGCTTACCGTAGGAAAGAAGCTTTTCAAGCGCGCTAGCCATACCGTCAGAATCGCGGGTAGTAAGCGCACCGCTAGCATCAGCTAAATACTCACGCTGCCGGCTAATGGCTGTTTGCACAATTACGGCTGCAATTGGCGCCAATATAATCACAACGATACCAACCACTAATACAACTGGGTTGGTATTACTATTTCGGTTGTCTCCCCCGAAAAAGAGCATTCGTATTACGACATCCGACAGTATACCGATTGCGCTGACGAGGCCGAAAGCGATCATACTAACCCGAATGTCGTAGTTTTGAACGTGACCCATTTCGTGGGCCATAACTGCTGTTAATTCCCTATCATCCATAATATCCATTAGACCGGTTGTTGCGGCTACAATAGCGTGCTTAGGGTCCCGGCCGGTCGCAAAAGCGTTTGGTGCGGAATCGTTAATAATGTAAACCTTTGGCATCTGCATACCAAGGGTAATTGAAAGGTTCTCGACAACTCGGTAAAGGCGCGGGTTGTCGCTTTTTTCAATTGGCTGAGCGCCAGTCATAGCAACCGCCAATGCACCTGCGGCATAGTATTGAATAAGTGCATACAAAGCAGCACCGCCAATTACCCAGTAGGTAATTGACGTGTTGCCGTAAAAGTAACTTACCGCATAACCGATAGCAGCAATAATACCGACGAATACGGCCATAATCAAAAGAGTATTTCGCTTATTTGCGGCAATTGCTTTATACATAGTAAGAACTCAACTTTTTAAATTAGAATTTAACTTCGGTTGGCTTGTTTGCAGCTTCGCGTTCAGTTTCGTCCACATCGAAGAATTCGCGGTTTTCGAAATTAAACAGGCCAGCAACAATATTCGCAGGGAACGTCTGAACCTTTGTGTTCAAACCAGTTACACCAGAGTTGTAGAAACGGCGTGATGCTTGAATTTTGTCTTCAGTGTCGACAAGTTCACGTTGCAATTCAACAAAGTTTTCGTTGGCTTTAAGGTCTGGGTAAGCTTCAGCAACTGCGAATAGGCTTTTTAAAGCACCTTCGAACTGGTTTTCTGCAGCAGCTGTATCTTTAACGCCATTTGCGTTAATAACATTCGCACGAGCTTCAGTAACGGCTTGGAAGACGCCACTTTCGTGCTTTGCGTAACCCTTAACAGTTTCAACTAAGTTCGGGATAAGGTCTAAACGACGCTTAAGTTGAACATTAATGTCGCTCCAGGCTTCATCTACCCGGACACGAAGTGTTACGAGGCTGTTGTAAGTAGCCCATAAAAAAATACCGATAACGACGACAACGCCGAGAATGATCCAAACTGCTAACATATATCAATACTCCTTATTTCTAGTAGTCTTAGTATATCAAAACCCCGGCAAATTGCCGAGGTAATAATTTCTGGTGCGCAGAGCGGGACTTGAACCCGCACGGCCGTGAAGCCAAGAGATTTTAAGTCTCTCGTGTCTACCAAATTCCACCATCCGCGCGTATTTTGTTCATTATAGTAGGATTTGCCTAAAATGGAAGGTAAAACCTTTCTAGACGACTCGTGTCTACTATTTATTTGCGTTTCACGCAGCCACCATCTGGCAATGTTTTGCCAAGGCTTGTTCTACGTGGGTTAATGTGACCACCATCCGGCGACTTCGTTAACCTGGTTGGAGGCACCTACGGGTAACGCTCCCGTCTACACGGTTTTGCAGACCGTTGCCTAACTTCTCGGCCAAGGCGCCATCCTGTTGGTAGATTATACCAGAATATTCACCATAAAGCTGGGTTACAATAGAGATACGATGAAAAACTTTATTCCTGTTTTGATTAACACGGCCTTGGCGAATATCACTACTAGTTTTTTGTGGTTCGCTTTAACGTTCTGGGTGTACATCGAAACCCAGTCGGTTCTTGCAACTGGGCTTATCGGTGGAACGTATATGTTACTAGTAGCCATCTCTAGTTTATTCTTCGGCACGCTCGTCGACCAGCATCGCAAGAAAAACGTCATGGTCGCTTCAGGGCTTTTTACATTAGTCACCTATCTCATTGCCGGCTTAGTGTTTGTTCTTACTCCAGCAGGGACATTGCTTGATTGGACTGGACCGTTCTTATGGATATTCGCCTCTGTCGTGCTTATTGGTTCAGTTGTCGAAAATATGCGTAACATCGCGCTCTCGACTACTGTTACATTACTGGTTCCAAAAGAAAAATACGCCAATGCAAACGGGCTTGTCGGGACCGTTCAAGGGCTCGGCTTCTTAGTAACATCGGTATTCAGCGGTCTATCAATTGGCTTTCTAGGGATGGGTTGGACGCTCGCCATCGCACTTGTCGCAACATTACTTGCGACCATTCACCTTGTGTTCTTTGTCAAAATTCCTGAAGCAGAAATTGCACATGACCCAGAATTATCAAATAAAAAGATTGATATTAAGGGAAGTATAGCCGCCATAAAAGTGGTCCCTGGTTTATTTGGCCTCATCATCTTTTCTACTTTCAACAACTTTATTGGCGGAATATTCATGGCACTCATGGATCCGTATGGCTTGACGCTATTCTCTGTTCAAATTTGGGGTATCGTTCTAGGAATCACAAGTACAGGCTTTATTATCGGCGGTATCTTGATTGCAAAAAGAGGGCTTGGCAAAAAACCATTACAGACACTACTTATTGCCAATATCATCATGGCTACAATTGGTATGGCCTTCGCAATCCGCGAGTCTTGGGTACTATATGCGGTCGGTATATTCCTATATATGTGTCTTATCCCAATCATCGAAGCCACTGAGCAGACAATTATTCAGCGCGTCGTACCACTAAAGCGACAAGGCCGCGTATTTGGATTCGCCCAGAGCTTCGAAGCAGCTGCAGCCCCTATCACAGCCATCCTCATTGGCCCAATTGCTCAGTTCTGGATTATTCCTTACATGAATAGCCCAGAAGGCCAATCACAACTAGGGTGGTTGCTAGGCTCTGGCGACGCGCGCGGTATCGCTCTTCTATTCTTTGCGGGCGGGTTCATTATGCTTATCGCAGCTCTACTTGCTTTCAAAACAAGGTCTTACAAAGTTTTATCTCAGTTCTACAGCAAAACTTAATAATTGAGTACTATACTACCAAGTAAAGTTACTATCCTGAAAGGTATCCATGAAAAGAAAATCTGCCATTATTACACTCGTCGCCATCATAGGGGTTTCACTATTAACCGCACTTGGGGTTGCTACAGGCATGTACATCCAGCAGCAACGCACAAACGATCCACTCAGCTCGTTGAACTCCACCACAGACGGAAACGTGACGGCAACTAACCAAGAAAATACTATTGCCGCCATTGCCGAAAAGGTTGGGCCGAGTGTCGTATCTATTACCACCAAAAGCCAAGTTGCCTCCAATTTTGGCACTAGCAGCTCACAAGTAGGGGCTGGTACGGGCATAATCGTCAGCTCTGACGGCTACGTCATGACCAACAACCATGTTATTGAAGATGCTAACGATGTGGTTGTCGTTGATAGCACTGGCGAACAATACGACAACGTAACGGTCATTGGCCGCGACCCGCTTAACGACGTGGCGTTTTTGAAAATTGAATCATCTGCCACATTTAAGCCAGTAACTCTCGGGAACAGCTCTACCCTCCGTATTGGTCAACAGGTCGTTGCAATTGGTAATGCCCTCGGCCAGTACAGCAATACTGTAACGAGCGGTATCGTTTCCGGTGTTGGACGCCCGGTGACGGCGAACGCAGGTAATGGTCAAACTGAATCACTTACCGACCTTATCCAAACCGACGCCTCAATCAACCCGGGAAACTCTGGAGGCCCACTACTTAACATGTCTGGCCAAGTAATCGGCATTAATACGGCTATTGCCGAAGACGCTAACGGAATCGGCTTCTCTATCCCTATTAACTCAACAAAGGGTGTATTAGCCGGCGTTCTTAAAAATGGCAAGGTAAGCCGTTCATTCATGGGTGTAAGTTACCTTAATATCACGGCTGATGTTGCTAAGGAATACAACCTATCCGTCAAAGAAGGCGCCTATGTTTTCAAAAATGAGGGTTCAGCGATCTCAAGCGGCAGCCCGGCCGATAAAGCCGGCCTCAAAAACAAGGACGTCATCACAAAAATTAATGACGATGCCATTGGCAAGCAAGGCGGGCTATCAAGCGTCATTGGACAGTACCAACCTGGCGACAAGGTAACGATCACCTTTATCCGCGACGGCAAAGAACAAACAACCGAACTTACCTTTAGCGAGTATGCTTCCTAAGCAGCACGGAACCCTAGTTCAACACTTTTTGTGCAAGCTTCAGCACGCTTTCGACAGTATTAGCTTCGGGCGCAGACCCAAGCCCGTAACTTAATACAAACCAGTTACGACCCTTTAGAACATTAAGTTGACCGTTTGCTTGGTTAAAGTACGCGCTGTCCCCTACGTCTTTTACAATCTCAATAGCTTGAGTTGGAATGCCGTTGGCAAACTCGTCCTTATTTTGCTGGACACCTTCGTCGTTAACTCCAGAACGGACAATGACTGCAGCGACTTGTATCTTTTCCGTATCAACATTACCATCGGCGTAGCCACACTTGCTAGTAGCGGTATTCTTCGACAAAACCGGGTTATTCGTATTAGTATTAAATGCTCCATCTCCCAGAAGCTCTTTTGCTTCAGTAACAGAAAGTGTATCGCAGGCAACGGCCGGTTCGTACACAACTTTTGGAGTGCTGTTATATATAAATACTACGATAGCGGCGACGATTGCAAGTGCACTTAGTGCAACAATCGAACCGATAATAAGTTCTTTCTTGTATGATGTGTTTTGCGTTTCTATTTTCTCTTCTTTAGGTTCGGTTGTTTCAGTCATGAATTTATAATAACAAAAAAACGCAGTTCTTCCCTACTCAACCCGTCGTGCAAATACTTCTTCAGTTTCACGCATAATGATTTCGGCAGTTTTGGGCCCAACGCCATACAACTTTTGCAGGCGTTTTGAGAATTCATTCTCGTTCTCGCTACTCTCTAACATTAAATACAGCGAACCGTCATAGAAATCGATGAGCTGTTGCATGCACACCCGAAGACCCTTGGCCGTTACATGTTCGTAGCGTGTGTAACCGCCTTCATGCAACACGCCAGTCAGCCTACGCTCGCCTAAATCTAAAATTGCCCAAGGCGTATCGATTTTCTTTTTAACAAATAATTTCCACGTATTTATCGCAACTGTCGATTGTATTGGCTTGCCAAATAAGTACGACAACAAGAACCAGCGAAACATATCGTTATCGCCCGAAAGGACATCTAGGTCAAAATCAGCCGCGTAGTGCTGAGGTTTGGGTTTGCGAGGCATGTTCCTATTATACGACTATTGATTACTTGCTTCGTCACGAATCGCATCGCCCAGTGCTTTGCCTTCTGCGCTCTTCATCTGTGACAGTAAGTCGGTAACGTCTACGCCCTGGTTTGCAGCCAAGCGTTCAAGAATATTCACGATTGTATTAATATCTACTTCCGACTTGAGGTCCGAGTGATAATCAAGTTCAGTACGCGCCTCAGAAAGTTTTGCCTCACGCCTTTGGCTCATTATTACAAACGTAGATAGAAGAATCGCTTCAATCGAAACCGTCGTTGTCAAAAAACTAAAGGGGTATTTATCAACGATTAAGTCGTGGCCAAACGTGCCTATATTTAATAGTATCCAGAATACGAAAAAGCCAACGTTAATAACAAGGAATGGCATCGAGCCAGCGACTTTCGTTACAGAACTTGAGATGCGATCGGAACGGGTACGGATTTTTTTGGTTTCAAGGTTTTTGTTTATTGCCATAATGTGTTTAGTATAGCATCGCTATACGGTTTTACGGTCAGGTTGCCGCACAATAGGTTCATTGTACTTTGGGGATTTCAAACGGTTGGTTAGATACATTAACAAGGCCCCGCTACCGTACGATACACACAAGATTGTTATAAATATATTCACTATCGGAATCATTAACAAGACGGCAATTATTAAAGCGCCGATAAGAGTTGCGAGTACGATATTTTCTTGCTTTCTCCAGACTAGGCGGCCAATAAAGTAAGCAGCGAAGGCACCGCTAGCCGCCACAATCAAACACCATCCAAGGAGCAGCACGATAGCGAAAGGAATACCTAGAATGGTTACGAAGAATAAGAATATAATAATTGGCATCGCTACCCCACCAACGAACCCAATAAGTATCGCAAGCAGAGCTTTTGTTGGCGAGACAACACCTTCGCGTGTCACCCTATGTAGGATACCCGGAAACAACAAGGCAAAGATGATTGCACTAACAATCAACATCAGCCCCCAAAGTATCATTATAAATGGGTTATAGACCTTATTGTTTACGTATTGCTCCTGCTTTAGCTCGGTATAATTTACCGGTCCAGCAATGCTTGCACCCGAGGCTTTCGAGAATGTTTGCGGGCTAGTATAGCTAAAACTTCCGCCAACGTTTGTCTTGGATTCAAGCTTGAGGTTGTTCACCGTTGCCGTTACGTTTCTTCCTACCGTAGCGTCTAGTGTCATCGACTCTGAGCCGACAACAACGTCTCGCAACACCTGTCCCCTTATTGTCACACTCTGGCTCATAAAGGTCGCGTCTCGGCCAATGCTGCCCTGGTTTTCAACCGTTACCGTTTGGCTAGCAACAGTAGCGCTGTCCCCAACGGCACCGCTGACAGTGACAACCTGCCCAGCTAGCCGAATGTTGCCGGACGCCGTACCCGTAAAGTTAATTGTTTGAGCTGCACATAGGATGTCCCCATTTATAGTGCCGCTAATTGAAACGTTCTGACCCGTACAGTAGAGGTCACCATCTACCGTCCCGGCAACGTCAATCGTCGAACTAGCGATATAGGCCGACCCGTCGATAACTTCGTTACTTTTTATGGTTGATGACTGTCCTGTCTGAAATGATTGAGCACCCGTGATTGCTACAAACCCAAATACCGCCAGCATCATAGATAGCACTGCAACGCCAAGTATTTTTACCTTCATTCTCACCTCCATTTATGGTTAGTCTCAGTATAGAAACAATTAGAGGTAATTTCTGTGATAATTATCACATGTACTGTGTGATTAGCCCGAGGTCATTAATTATTTTAACCATAAACTCATTGAACATCGCATTCAAAAGCTTGATTCACTCGCTAATCAGTGATACTATATAGTAGTAGTAAGTGGTACTACATAGGAGAATTTAACATTGAATAATATTACAGAAATGCTCAAAGGAGTACTCGAAGGTAGTATCCTCGAAATTATTAAACGAGGAAGTACCTACGGTTACGAAATCACTCAACAACTTCGCAAGCTAGGCTTTGAGGATGTTGTTGAAGGCACAGTTTACACGATACTTGTGAGGCTTGAGAAGAATAACCTCGTAAGCATCGAAAAGAAACCTTCAGAAGTCGGACCACCGCGAAAGTTCTATACACTCACCGACCTCGGTGTGGATGAGTTAGAAAACTTCTGGGCAAAGTGGGACTTCGTATCATCAAAAACTAATGAATTAAGGAGTGCATAACATGGGAAAAATTATTGACACTATTATTGGTAGTCTTGAAGAAAAACGGGAATATAAAGACAATGAAGCCCGTGCAAAATCATTGCCAGGCGAATATTCAACAGCGTATAAAGAAATTAGAAACTATCTATTCCAGACATCAGGAATTGTAACGATGGAGCCGTTAAAAGTGCTCGTCGACATACTTGAAGAAGCCGCAGCCAACGACAAGCACGTACTTGAAGTTACCGGCCCAGATGTTGCTGCCTTCGCAGACGAATTAGTACGGGGCGCAAAATCTTATCAAGGCGAAAAAGGTAAGAAGCTCAATGCGAATATGGCAGATAAATTCGCAAATGACGAGAAATAAGCGTCAACCGAATATCTTCTTCTCTGCTTCTTGTTGCCGCACAGGGTCTAGCGTATCCGCTCGGCGCATCCAAAAACGGTGATCCTCGATTGTTTTAATCAGTTCGTTGTATTTTGCCGTCAACTCGATCAGTCTCTTTTCCTCGGCCTTCAGGTCGTGCCGTTCCCTATTTAATTCGCGTAGTTCACTGGCCAGCCGTAAATCAACAGCGCCACCCGTGTAGGGTGACGCTGCTTCACTGACGATATCTGCCTCGGTGCGGTGTATACCCCTTTTTTCAGCATCAATAGTGTCTTTTAACTTGTTAATTTCATGACGCAAGTCCTCTTTCGCCTTCACAAGGGTGTTCACTCTCGCATATATACGTTCTGCGACTGCGCTCATCATAGTCGTACCCTCCATTTATCGTGCACTCAGTATAACCCTACTTATTAGGTAACTCAGCGAGATAGCTCTCGTATGCTCTAGTTCAGGCTAAACGGTGGGTATTCGTCAGTAGTAAGCAAGAAAGCGTAGGCTGCGACACGAAGGTTCCAACGGCTCACGCCAACAACAAAGTCAAATAAGTCTTTTGGATAACGTCCAGTAAAGAGAATTGCGAACCATGCAAAGATAGTAGCAAAGACTGCAGCGATTGATAGGAAGATTAGTGCAACGTAATGTGGAATAGCGAGGAACCATTTCACTAACGGAAGCCATCGGTTAAGGTCTCGCTTTACGTTTGGATACCCTAGAGTCAGGTGGACCGACTGGGCTTCAACTGTCGAGGGATAGGTATCGGTGAGCAAAATAAGGTAGGCCCCTACTCTAGTTGTGAAACGGTTAAGTTCGAGGTTGAAATCGAACCACCAGCGTGGGTATCGTTGACGGAAAATAATCATCAAGGCTGTCGCAGCAAACAGGCCGGCAACAATGCCGCCACTATTTTGGCTAACGACCTGGCCAGCTTCGTCTACATATTCGCTACTGCCAGTAGCAGCAAGAAATGCCACGATAATGACAATTGGGATGGCCAGAATAAGTCGAAACAGCGTCGTAACCCTGTTAAGTGCAACCGGATAGTCGATTTCTAAAGCTGCTGGATAGGGTTTATTTTTTGTTGGCATTCGAGGTTTCTCCTTGAGTAATTAGGGTGCTGATGTTTATTGTATACCTAAAGTAAATATTGTGATGCACGTTCCGCAAGTTGAGCAACATCCTGAACCGACGTAATCAATGTGTGTAGAATAATTTGGAACAGCTCGGCCTTCATTCCCCAGTCGATTATCTTTTCGATAATAATGCCCTTAAAAAGGGAAATCCATTCTTTTTTAGTCGTTTGACGGGCGGTCTTTTTCAAAATTGTCTTAACCGTTTGCAACTCACCTTCAATTTCAGCAAGTTTTTTGCCGTTTTCGAGTGCTAACGATTTCAACTCTTCAATCGACTCATCAATTGCGTGGTCTACCTTGGGAAGTTCAGCGACTGTGAAGTGACTATCGTCGTTCGCCATGTCTTCAGCTTCTTGAGCCCAAGGGTCAACGGCTTCGTTTTCTTTACTTACTCTAATAGCCCATGTAGTCAACCTTCTTAGTACGTCGTCCCAATCAAGCTGTGTAGACTCGAAGACACGACTCGTGCCAGGAATATCATATCGAACTTTATACTCCCTGTTGTATGGGTAAAATGTAAACTTTTCGGATGTCTCCCGGTTTGTTAATCTGGCTGCGTCGGTCACGTTATCTTGAAGTTTTAATTCGCTGTACACAAATTCAGCTGGGACATAGCCTGCTTGTTCAAGTGCACTTCCAAGTGCTTGTTTTTGTGCTTTCGTTATCTCAAGACTCATAATAGATAGAATTATATCAGTTTTTTACAAGAAAGGCTTTCAAACCGCCCCTGATTGTCCTTACGACACAGATGCATTATAGTTATGCTTAGTTTGAAACAACAATTTCCACACAACCATGAATCTCCCCCGGCTTTACACAAGTCTGGTTTTCGTCCGACCAAAGGCTTTACGATTGTCGAGCTACTTATTGTCGTCGTGGTTATTGCTATCCTGGCGACCATCTCGATTGTTTCGTACAACGGCATCACGGTTCGTACTAGGGACGATGCCCGTACAACTGATACGGCGTTAATTAAAAGTGCGCTAAAAGCGTATTACAAGGATAAAGGCGAATACCCGCCAGCCTGCGCGCAACCAGCACTTGGCTGCTATGTTGATACGCTCAATAGCTACCTCATTCCAAAGTATATCGGAAGTATACCGGACGATCCTAAAGCTCCAGAGCTTCGCTATCAATATGTATGGGGCTCTGATGGCAAAAGTTACGCCCTTCGTATTCAGTATGAAACAAAACCCACCTGTAAGATGGGTATGAATGTTCCAGCTGGCTGGTGGGAAACTTCAACACCGATGTGTTAGTAGCGTTAGGCTTGGGTAATCAAGCAAGCCTAAAATATCCATATACTTATAACATATCAATGGTTCGCTTTCGTCCTTTCGGACTCATCAGCGTAAGTGCACACTTACGGAGCGAATGCGACAAGCAGACATAGGGCTTAGGAAAACATCACGGGTGGCCATGAACCTAGGTTGTTACCTATATCCACTTGCCACACTCACTCATCGGGCGTTAGTCCCAGTAGGCGGAGGCATCCTCCCAGTTCGGGTAGCGCTCCGCGAGCCAGTCTGCGACCTCTTGGGACGCCAGGCTCGCCTGCAGGTTGTAGTCCGAACCGTACTGCTGGTGCTTGTACGGGCGCTCTTCGGTGATGAACACCTTAGTGCCGCGGTCGGTGATGAACTTGACGATAACGCCTTTGCCAGAGAGGTCGTAGTCCATGCCGGTGTTGAAGCGACGGGTGACGTTCAAGTTGGCGCTGCGGTCGTAGAACGCAGCCTTGTAGAAGATCGATGCTCGGCAACGATCCTTGTCGTCGTGGAGCTCGGTCCAGCGACTGTCGCCAGCCGGTGAAGCAACCTTCTTCCAGCCGGCAGGGAGTGTCACGTACGTGAAGATCTCATCGCCGTCGACCTTTTCGCCGAAAACGACGCCGGCTTGCTCGAGGGCCACGCGATCACCCAGCCCCATCATGGT
>Ga0247810_10001490_pt1 | contig 14658 bp, 6 predicted proteins | sample UWRJL119311C1_FD_179918 | JGI IMG/M metagenome (GOLD analysis project Ga0247810, IMG submission 179918) | Plant litter microbial communities from Arlington Agricultural Research Station in Wisconsin, United States - UWRJ-L119-311C-1 | ecosystem: Environmental > Terrestrial > Plant litter >...
TGTGAGAATTCCAAATAAATACTTGCATCTGCATTCTTTAATGGTAGCCAGTAATGTTTCTCACTAAAATTTCGTACTAAAATTACTTCCTCACGAATATTAATCACTCTGTTTTCACTTGGTTTTGTAGGATCAAATGAAGGTGCACGGTCAAATTCAATAGATTTCTTTATTGTATATGGACTTGTTATTAATAGTAACCAGCGACGTAGATCATTAAAACGATGCCCTTCAAAACTTAACTCTACTGCACGCTCACGTCTTACTTCATTCATAAAGGAATCTAATGAACCTAAGTACTCAGTTGCTACATGTCCGACACCTGCTCTGTCACGAATTACATTTATAGCATCGACCGCTGTTCCTGCATATTTTGGATCTTTTCCTGTTGCAGAACCATATCCCTGCGCCGCTGCTTCAGCATACATTACATAAATATCAGACAAACGCATCCATGGTAAGTGGATATTTAAATTGTTACCGTATCCAAATCCATCATCAAATTTATTTGCAGTTCGGGGAATGAATTTGTACAGTAAATAACCTGTTCTGCTTCCGGTACTTATATTTCTGTAACTTCCGCCAGTATGAAGGTTTGCATAACGATTTGCTTCTTCTGCTGCAGGCATAGAACCCGTAACACATTTTGCACCATCAAATACAATATCATTGTAAAAACGAGGATCACGACCCTTCCATGGATAGTTTGGATCATAACCTGAATCCGGGTCTGCTTTTGTAATGTCTTTAATAGGTTTCCCGTTTGCCATTCCATAATAATCAACATAGTTAGCGGTAGGCAAAAACTTTACATCTCCGTCACATATTTGAGGAGCTGGCTGATATTGTTTAGAAGTACCCCAATTTGATCCGTTTGCTCCCCAGTAAGGCCCTCTAAAAATAGCTTCGGTACCTCCGGGTATTCTCCAGTTGCTTCCTGTCGTGTAAAAATTATCACTATATTTTGCAAAAGGCATTAATTTGTACTGTGATGCTCCACTTTCTGTGATAATCAATAATTCTGCAAAAGCAGCTGCAGCTTTTTTACAATACTCAGCATTATAAGTTGCATTTCCAGTAGATACTTTATTCATTAACGGACTACCTGCCCATAAATAATTTTTGCCTAAATAGCCTAAAGCCATTATTTTATTTATACGTAATTCATTCTTTCCAAGAGTACGTTTACCAATAACTGTATTATCCCAGTTAACTGGAAGTAAATCTGCAGCAGCTCTAAAATCTGCTGCTGCCTTATCAGCGCACTCCTGATAGCTAAGTCTTGGTAATCTTAGTGGTTCATCACTTGGAAGTACCTGATCTATATAAGGAAGTCCGCCAAAATATTGCATAAACTCAAAATGAAACCATCCTCTGAAAAACAACAGCTGACCTTTAATCATGTCCTTTTCTTCCTGAGTATATTCAGTCATCTTATCAATGTTTGCAAGACCAATATTTGCTTTACGAATACCCCTCCAGCCTAATGTCCACAAATCTTTCTGCATACGATCATTATTAGTGCTGACATTATTTCTGTTCATCCAGCCTGCCTGCCATCCGTCAAATCCAGCTTGCCAGCCCCAAAAATCACCTTTATCGATTTTTACTCCAAAATGGAAATCACGGGCAGTAGACTGAATTTCATCTTCTCCCCAATTCCAGGAGTTTGTCCAATAAGCGTTCGTAAAATCCGGAATACATTGGTACAACTCCTCTGTAAATCCCTGAAAATTTTCAAAATTTTTAAAAGCTTCCTCAGGAGATATTACAGAATCCGGTGATTTTTCAAGATAGTCTTCACATGATCCTGAAATTATAAGTAAGCCTAAAACACAGCTGTACTTTAATATTGTTTTTATATACTTGTTCATAATAAAAATTTTAGAATATAATGTTAGCCCCAAAATTGAATCTTTTTACAGTTGGATAAGCTCCTTGTGATGCCCAGCCAGTTCCTGCATAATTTGCTTCTCTGTCGTCAGGCATTTTAGACCACAAAAACAAGTTATTTCCATTTAAATAAAATCGTATGCTCTGAAGTCCAGCCGATTTCATCCAGCTTGTTTTGCTATCGAAAGTATAAGCTATTTCAGCATTTTTTAAGCGAAGGTATGATCCGTCATACATGTATCTGCTGCCGTTATTAAAATCACTTGCGGTAGCAAGCCAGCGTGGCATAGGTAAATCTGCATTTGTATCATCTTGTGACCAGTAGGATCCCTGATCATAAACAACATGATTCTGAGAACCTAAACTAGTAAGAACTACTTGTCTGGTAACATTATTTACGCCATAAAACTGTACGAAGGCACTGAATCCCTTCCAGTTAACACCAACAGTATTGTTATAAGTATTTTGTGGCGTTCCGGTGTATCCATAAGGTACATTATCCTTGGCGTCAATGACACCATCTGCATTATAATCCAGTATATTATAATTCCCTGGCAATTTTGTAGCATCATTTGTACTGTGAATTGTACTTGCATATAATTCATCCCAGTTATTGTAGTAGCCCTGACTTACATACGAATGAGCCTGATTAACTGAATATCCTTCTTTTTTTTGATAATCCGGGAACAATTCCGGATCATCTGCATCTAAAATTTTATTTTTTGAATGAGTAAAATTAGTCGTCCACCATACATTAAGACCATTTCCAAAGGTGTAGTTGAACTTTAACTCTAATTCATACCCTCTGTTTTCAACTTGTCCTAAATTAGCAATTGGTGCTGTAGCTCCAAAATATGGAGGAATTGCTCTTTGGTTACCTGGTAATAAAACATCTGTACGATCTTCGCTATACCAATCAAAAGTACCTGAAACGAATCCTTTAAATAAGCCAAAATCCACCCCTGCATTAATCTTCTTCGCTATTTCCCAATGTATTTGAGGATTAGCAACTGACAACTCATTATACCACGTATAAGGACTTGCCTCAGCATTGTCTCCAGTAGTTCCTAAAGGTGTATTCCCTCCATATCCCCATTGAGACTGATAAATAAATCTTTGTGAAAGATTTCTCTGGTACCCGCCATCATCACCTACCTGACCATATGATGCACGGAACTTTAAAAGGTCAAGAAAAGAGGCTGTGCTTTTCATAAAATTCTCCTTAGAAACAATCCAGCTTGCTCCTCCCGAAGAGAAAAATTCAAAGCGATTTTCCGGACCAAATTTTTCAGATCCGTTATAGGCTCCGTTATATTCTATAAAGTATTTATCTGCATAATTATAGGTAGTACGGAATACCCAGTCTTCTCTATAATGTGGTATTTCACTTCCAAGCGCATCTTTATCTCTGCTAAAAAGTCCCATTGCAGAAATATTATGATTGTCCGCAATTTTTGTTTGGTAATTTAACTGTAACTGATAAAAAAGCTTGCGATAGGTAGCCCAGTTTCGCACATCACCTCCAGTAGCAGTCCACTTTACACCCTCTTGAAAATCAAATCTATTATTATTGTCATACGCCTTCTTGAAAAGAACTACTCCGGTAAGCGGATCGATATACTTTTCCTGCACATCATTATATAAATCAGTGATCCCCCTATCTCCTTCAACAAAAGAATTGTCTAATGCAACTAAACCTTTGAAATTAAGCCCCTTTATCCATTTATCAAAATTTTGTTCGATTGTAAAGTCAGTGTTTAATTTTGTAGTTGTTACAAACTGAATACCACTGATAGCAAGATTTCTTACAGAATTTGAAGCTTTACCTTCATTTGGTGCAAAATACCCCCAAGAGCCATCTGAATAGTAAGGTAGAAAAACATCAGGTGCCGTAGAATAGGCTGCATCCCACATCGTATATTCTCCTCCGGAAGCTCCCCAGGGACTTTTTTTCTCTCCACGTGAACCAGCAAGTCCTACTTTAAAAACAGTACTGGAGGTAACTTGAAAATCTAAATTACTTCTAACATTCAAACGGTTATATCCATAACCAGGATCATATCCTCTATTATTATTGTATTTCTTAAATAAATCCCCTTCACTTAAAAAGTCAGCACTTGCAAAATACCTTACAGATTTTGTTCCTCCACTTACATTTAAACTGGCATTATAAGACATTGCATAGTCATTGAATAAAACATCCTGCCAGTCTACATTTGGATAGCGTTCAGATTCGGCAACATTTGCAGGATATCTGTACTTATCAATAATCGCCTGGGGAATATAATCATTCCAACTCGATGGGCTTAGTGCCAATTCATTTTCAATTGCTCTGTTTTTAACTAACAATCCGTCATAAGAATCAAGTTTTTCCGGTAATTTAGAAGGCACTTTCATGGTGGTATTAAAAGTAGCCCTAATCAATGCTTTACCTGATTGACCACGCTTAGTAGTAATAAGGATTACACCATTTCCTCCCTTAACTCCGTATACTGCTGTTGCAGATGCATCTTTTAATACTGTAACAGATTCTACGGAAGTAATCTCAACACTATTCATTGGTCTCTCCACACCATCAACTAAAATTAGAGGCTGTGCATTGTTCCATGTACTGGCACCACGAATAAAAAGTTGAGGATCTTCCTCTCCTGGCATACCCGAACTTGCAGAAGTTACTAATCCGGGAACATTACCGGTTAATGCCGCTCCAATACTTTGGACACCACCTGCACGCTCAAGAGTTTTACCCGAAACCTGGGTAATGGCGGCAACTAAACTTGCTTTTTTTTGTTTGCCATATCCAACAATAACAACTTCGCCCAGATTAATTAGATCCTGCTTCATTGCCACATTAATCTCTGAACCCGAATTAACAGACCTTTCTACCGTTGTATAACCAACACTGCTAAAAACAAGTATCGAATTAGAAGAAGGAACCGTAATAGTATAAAACCCATCCATATCAGAGGTAACAACTATTTTTGGATATCCTTTTACTGAAATGTTTGCACCTGGTATTGGCATCTTATCTTCAGATGATACTCTTCCTGTAATAATAATTTCTTGATTAACCTGAACAGTAACATGCGAATCCGATGATATATTTATCCTTTCAGCAGCCGCTATTTGTCCCGTAAACAAACACTGAAACAAAACTCCTAAAGGCAAATATTTTGTCCCATTTAAAATTTTACATAATTTTATTCTCATATTATTAAATGTTTTAAACCTTAACTCTACTTATTACCCCTTTATAGACACCGCTAATAATTTAGATATTAGATTGATTGCATTGATTTCTAAACCTTTACACATAAAATTAATGCCGGATTTATTACATAAAATCCAGCCCTTGTCGAGTTTATTTCTGTATTATCAACTGTTAATTTTAACTGATGAATGACAGAAAATGATCGTTCTGTACTGAAAGAATACATTGCTGCCAAATTTGAAGTGTTTATTTTTTTTAATATGCAAATTGTCCCTGTTGATCTATTGAACAGGTTTAGTATTCTATTTCTAATATTCTTTACAGGAACTTTAAGAGAATGATTCTGCAAAAAGAATTTTCTGAAAAATGTGATTTTAATCATTTTAGTTGTTTTGGTTAATTTTGGTTAATTGGATTGAGTGATTATTATTTATGTTTCAATACTTGATTATATCGGAATTAGATAATTAATGTATGAGGAATAGATAATGTAGTATCCAAAAAATGGTATTAGTGCCATTATAGCTTTAGATAATTAAAAAATTAACTATTATTTCACATTTATGTAAAAGTATTTGTTAAAAGAAAATAAAGTCTTTCTACATGTTACAGATACTTTACACTACGTTACATAGAAGATAAAAACAGAAAAAAACAGGTAAAAAAGTATCATTCTGATTATTTAACCCCATAAAAAAAAGGTTATCATAAATATTACACTAAGAATTGGATGACAAAAAATATTTTTCTTTAATAAATGATAGTAGCCAAAAACTTTATAACGATTTTATAAAATAAATTCAGAATATTTTTTGATTAAAAGATAGGTTTACCAATAACCTGATTGAGTTATTAGTTATTAAAAAAAAAAATCTATAATAGCAAATCATTTTTTATAATCAATATTTGTTTTAAGTGTAACTTTTTTGATCCCCTTATTTATAATATATGATTTCATTGTTAATCATTTGATTTATATTTACTTGTACTAAAAAAAAGTAAATGAAAAATAGAATTTGTTTTGTTCTTGTAGTATTAACAGTAATGTTACATATAAAGATGGAGGCCCAAAATTTAAAACTCCATCCTAAAGGTTATTTTTCGGCTCGTGGAATAGAGGTTACCGTTTTTGATGATATTTATCCTGATGGTCATCAAACCGGTGTTACTATGATTCAGCATGGCGAGCGTGTTATGGCCAATGGAGATTTGAGATTAGAAATTTCACCTGGGCAATGGTCTCCTGTGCCAAAAGAAGTCGAAAAAAAAATAGATGCTGCTACTAAAACCATTTCGCAGTCCTTGTCCTATCCGGATGAAACTAAAAATCATGTTGGTTTCAATCCAATCGATTATCCGGATTTAAAATTAAAATACAAAGTAAATGTAACGCCCACTGAAGGAAATAATTTCCGAATTACAGTTGATTTAGAAAATGAGGTTGATGTAAAGTGGTTAGGAAAAATTGGTTTTAATATTGAATTGTTTCCCGGTGACTTATTTGGGAAATCTTATGTGTGTGATGGAAATTTTGGCATTTTTACCCATTCTCCTTATGGGCCTGTTCAACCACAAATTGATGGACAGAACCTCGGAACACCGCTTTGTAAAGGAAAGAAAATTACAATTGCTCCTGAAAGTGATTTGTCAAGAATAACCCTTCAATCTAATTTAGAAGAAATTGCTTTATGGGATGGGCGAATCAATCATAATAATGGCTGGTTTATTGTGCGCCCACCTATCTCTAAAAATTCAGGAAAAAGGGTTATTGACATTGTGGTTTCTCCAAACGTTATTCCAAATTGGACATACAAGCCTGTCGTTCAGGTTTCACAAGTGGGTTATTATCCAACACAGTCAAAAGTAGCAATTCTGGAAACTGATCCAAATGATTTGGAAATATCAGAAGTAATTTTAATAAAACATGATGAGTTCGGCAAAAAGAATATCAAAACAATAAATCCTAAAAAATGGGGCACTTTTTTAAGATACAATTACTTTCAATTAGACTTTTCTGAAGTAAAAGAAGAAGGAATGTATACGCTGAGTTATAGAGGTAATGAAACTTCCCCCTTTCAAATAAGCAAAAAATTATACGATCGAAATGTGTGGCAGCCCATTCTTGAATATTTTTTACCCGTTCAAATGTGTCACGTTCGGGTGAATGAGAAATATCGAATTTGGCATAACTTCTGTCATTTAGATGATGCTCAGATGGCTCCAGTTAATCTTAATCATTTTGATGGCTATGTTCAGGGTCCCTCAACACTTACAAAATATAAATCTAACGAAGTTGTTCCGAATTTAAATCAGGGTGGATGGCATGATGCGGGAGATGATGATTTAAGGGTAGAATCTCAAATTGGCACCATTTGGAACCTCGCTTTAATGCTGGAAGAATTTAATATTGAATCGTATGATGCAACCAGTATTGATAATGATAAAAAAATTGTAGAAATTCACCAGCCAGACGGTAAGTCAGATGCTTTACAGCAGATGGAGCACGGACTTGCTTCGGTTTTGGGAGCATACCGTTCTATGGGGCGTTTATACAGAGGAATAATTACAAATGATTTAAAACAATATGTTCTTCTTGGTGATTTTGGAGGTGTTACAGATAATAAATGGAGTACTAATCCAAGTGCAAAAGATGATGATCGATGGGTTTTTACGGAAGATAATCCTGAAAGAGAATTGTATGTCGCTGCAGGACTTGCTGCTTCTTATCGTGTTTTAAAGAAAAGTAATCCCAAATTATCGACAGAATGTTTGGAAACTGCAAAAGCAATTTATAAAAATTCTTACATCAAATCAAAAAAAGCTGATAGCAAAATAATGGTACTTGTAGAATTGGCATTGGCAACCAATGAAGAAATTTACATCAATGAAATTGTCAGTATACAGGAAGATGTATTGAAAAATTTTGAAAAATCAGGATGGAAAGCAGGAAGGATAAAACATCTTATTAAGGATAAATCATTTCTGGATAAATTAAATGTTGAAGCAAAAAAATGGAGCAATAAAACCAAAAACAATTCGCTTACAGATTCTCCATATAGAGTTCCTTATAAACCTAATATTTGGGGTGCAGGATGGACTTTGCAAGAGTTTGGTGTTCAACAGTATTATTTTTCTAAATCATGGCCCGAGTTTGCTACTTATGAGGTATACAGTAATGCTTTGAATTTTATTCTTGGTGTTCATCCTGGTAATAATACCGCATCGTTTGCTTCAGGTATTGGGTCAAATTCCTTATTAGTTGCCTATGGTATGAACCGTGCAGATTGGTCGTACATTCCCGGAGGAGTTACTTCCGGTACGGCACTTATTAGACCAAACTTGCCGGAACTTAAAAAATGGCCTTTCTTTTGGCAGCAGACAGAATATGTTATGGGTGGCGGATCTACAGATTTTATGTTTTTAGTGCTGGCTGTACAAAAACATTTTGGAAATTAAATTTATTCAAAAAAAAAGGGATAAATGTGTAGAAATAATTTTCTAAGACATTTATCCCTTTTTATTGATGGCTCTAATGTTATTTGAATAACTTCTGAGCAAACTGATTTAAGCATCTGCGCCATGTAAGCCATTCATGGGCAGTTTCAGGCGATTCGTAATAGACATATTTAATTCCCTGCTGTTCTAACATGGTTTTAAAAGCGCCAATTGATTTAGGAAACGGACTAGGTTCTTTAGTGCCTAATCCTAACCAAAAAAGCTTGATTTTTTTATTTACTGTATTCCCATCTTTATATTTCCCTTCTAAAAAAGTTGAAGCGTCAATAGGCTCTATACCCGGATAATTTGCTGTACCGCTAAATCCTCCATAATGGGAAAAAGTATCCAGATGGTTCATCATAATTCGCATTGTTTGATTGGCTCCCATTGAAAGACCTGCAATAGCTCTATGATCACGATTGGCCAGCGTACGAAATTTAGTGTCTATCATCGGAATAACTTCAGTAATAAGTACTTCTTCAAAAATGGATTCCGGACGTTCTTTTTTAGCTGCAGATTCATTGGTTTCTGGTTTATAAGCATAGCCATTATCCATTACAATAATCATGGGATTTGCCTGTTTTGATGCAATCAGATTGTCTAAAATTAAATTTGCTTTGCCTTGTGCAGACCAACCTGTTTCGTCCTCAAAACTTCCATGTTGTAAATAAAGCACCGGATAGCGTGTTTTTGTGTTTTCAGTGTAACCCGGAGGCGTATAAATGAAACAGCGTCTAAAAGAATTCGTCAATTTAGAAAAGTAAATATTTTCACTCAGCAAACCATGAGGTACCTCTTTCAGCGCAAAAAATTCCTGATCTCCAGACGGAATCTCTATTCCACTACCCCATCTTCCTGCTCCGTAGAAATATAAACTTCCCGGATCCGGAACCGAAGCTCCATCAATGTTTAACTGATAATAATGAAATCCTTCATCTTGCGGATTCGATTCTCCTGTCCAGACTCCATTTGCATCTTTTCGCATATCATATTTCACACCGCCAAGATCGAGTTGCACTTTATTTGCATTGGGAGCAGCAATACTCGCACGTACACGTCGTTGCGAATTTACCTGAGGAAATTGTTTCTCCGCCTGATTAATAGTTGACGGTTTAAAATCCTCCACTATTTGTGTTTCCTGACTCCAGCCTGACTCAAAACACAAACTGGAAATTATTATGACAATATTTAAAAATCGTTTCATATTTTCTTTTTTTTAAGTTTATTATTTTTCTTTAGCCAAATCATTTACAGCATTTGCAAGAAAAACATACCATGCGCCACCATCGATAATACATTCGTTTTCTCCCCAAAAAAATGGCCAGTCGTCTTTATTCTCTAAGTAATCCGGCTTAAGAAAAATAAGTCCCGGAACTACTCCACCGGCAATTGTGGTAAAGTCTGCACGATTGCCTCCATATGCTACTTTTTTGGATCTGTTTCCGACTGCATTCACAAAAGACAAATTAGAATATGGATGACAGCCCAAAATATAATTCAATCCCTGATAAACACTTTCTTTGTCCATGATATCAGGATAAATTTTATGAATATAATAATTGGTGCTTGCCCAATTAATAACCTGTGAAGTGCCTCCCCAGCCTCTTTTTACAACTGGCAAGCCATAAGGAGTTTCGGCATTTTCTTTCTCTGTTTTTTCTTTATACTTAATTACATAACCACGTAATTTTTGTTTGTAGTTATCATCCATAGAAGATACTGCCAATAGCGCTGAATTCATATTCATCTCTAAATTTTCATCCAGCAGTTTCCAAATTTTATCTTCAAAACCTTTCTTATATTGCGCGTCTTTTGTGCTTAAGTAAAGTTGTAATATCGCAATCATATCGCTTCCTTTTCCCCATCTTGACATTGGACTGTTATCCGGTTTTGCTTTTTTATCTATTTCAGTAGCTTCATTGTTCAGCTTTACAGCAAGAGCCAAACATTTTGCTGAAAGTTCATCGTTATACCCTTTTAAAGCACGACTTGCGGATGCTAATGCTCCGGCTGTTCTAAAATCCAGAAATGAAGATCGGTTGGTAAATGCCCATCGGTCATCTTTGGTGCCGCTGGAAACTCCGTTAGATTCAAAAGGTTTAAGCGCGGGATTATATGGAAGATTATCTGTTTCGGTTGAAGCATCTCCCAAATGATGGTACTGATGAAGATTTGGAACCACTATTCCTCTTACCGGATGACCAATATTTTCTACTTGTGCCACAAGGTTCAAAACGCCGTGCTCAATTTGCTGTAGCATATCGGGTTGACCATCAGGACGGTGAATGTCTACAAACTGTGTTTTTTGATCAATATAGGTTTCATCCCTGTTTACTTTGAATGCTTCCCATGATTCGACAAAACTGTTAATCACGCTGACATGCGAAAAAGTCTGTATATCAAAATCACCGGCATCAAACCAACCGCCAATTGACATTCCGGGAATACGCTCTAAAGGCTTGTACTTCGTTTCAGTTGTTGGACCTTGTTTATAACCGTCAAAGTGTTCGTGATTGACTGGTGCCTGAAGGCAATCATCTAAAAAAGGTTTTCCATGCCAGACTCTATACGCCTCGTTAACTTCCATATGATCCATTTGGACAGGAAACCATACATCCATAGTAGGATGCCAAATTTTCGCATAAATATCGTTCTCTATCTGAAACGTATTTGTTTTCTGATCGCCATATTGAATATAATAAAGCCCTTTTTCTTTAACAGCACTAAAATCAATCTGGGCATAATTATATCTTAGATAATTTCCCCAAACTTTGACATCAGCTTTTAATTTCTGTGTAAATTTTCCGTCCTCATCCAGTTTAAAAATTGATGCAGTAGATAACGCTTTATCACTTTTATCAAGTTCAACAACAGCTACTTTCTTTTGGCCCGGCATATAACCTACCTGAGAAAATCCTATTACGGGTTCTCTTTTCCAATTAGGTATTGCATTAGGTTCTACATACCAGGTCATTACTTTACCTTTTTTGTTTGAAGGAATAATACTTCTGGCTATAAACCAGCCGTTCTGCCCCAAATTTCTTCCATCAAAAAGCATTACATCCTGATCTTCAGACAGAATTTTCACCGTACGCTCCGGATTTTCGGGTGCAAATATTAAATTCTTACCTGATTCTAAAGGAAGTGATGCTGTAAATTCATTTCTTCCACGATCATCAAATGTAGTATGTCCGGCAAACTGCGGTATTTTTTGAGACAAAGGTCGAATTTGAGTATTTCCTGAAGGATATCTTGGAAAAGTTCCTGCTTTGCCATCTACTAAATAATTGCTTTCAAAATAAGAAGTTGGTATAAATTCTAAATTAAATCCTGCTCTTCCTTCCAGCTCTTTTGGAACTGGTTTATCCAATACAACATTGATTACAAAACCTTTTTCTTTTGCTGTAACTATGATTTTGGAATCAAAATCAAATTCCTCATATCTAAGTACAACTTCAATACTATTGTTTGCTTTGTCGACTTTTCGGTTAAGCATTTTCGGAATTAAATCCCATTGTTCCGGTGTATTCTGAAGTCTGATTGCTCCGCCTGTAACTGTTCGTACACCATGATGAATAAATTCTATTCCGGCCGTTTTTTCGTCAAAAAACATTCCGTTGTATTCATTATTAAAAACCCAGACATTTAGTCCCGGAGTTTCAAAATATTCATTGTCATTTAATGCTAAATTTTGAGAAAATGACTTGTTTGCAAGACTAAACAAACAAAAAAATATAAACACTTTTTTCAATAAAGCCTTATTGAAAATAACCGTTAACAGACTATTAAGTTTAAGCATAATTTTATATTTAATTAGTAAAGCCAACAACAGGTATCTGAACAGATGATTATGGAATCGTCATGTTTTGGAACAGATACAATTCATCGACAAATACTGTATATTAGATGATGGATTAGTAATGCTGAAAATCACTACTCTTTAAACAAAAGTGGTGCTAATTCTTTGAAGCTTCGACGCCACGTTTGAAACTCATGTCCTGTGCCTTCCGAAATATAGGAAACCGCATTAAAACCAGCATTTTTAAGTGTTGACACAGCATCTTTAATACTATCAGGACGCTCCTTACTACCACAACTTAAGAAGATTAATTTTACTTTTGATTTATCCTTAATATCTTCTGGTTTATAAATTCCACCACTAAGAAGTGCATATTGAGAGAAAACTTCAGGTTTATTGAGTGTTATCATTTTTGTTTCCATACCTCCCATTGATAAACCAGCCATGGCACGATTCGTTTGATTGGCAAGCGTACGGAAATTGGAATCCACATACGGAATTAATTCTTCTGTAACTACCGTCTGAAAAGGTTCTATTTTAAAACTGGACAAACCACCATATTTAATTTCATTGGTCATTCCGTACGTCATTACAATAAGAAATGGTTTTATTTTACCTTCTGAAATCAAATTATCCATAATCAAATTGACACGTCCCTGATTGCTCCAGGCCGTTTCATCTTCTCCCCAGCCGTGCTGTAAATACAAAACCGGATATTGCTTTGATTTATCTTTATGATAACCCGGTGGTGTATAAACAAAAGCCCTGCGAGAAGTATTGGTACTTTTTGAAGGGAAAAGAATTTGCTGTACATTTCCGTGGGGAACATTCTTTAAGTCATAAAAATCCTGATCATGTGCAGGTATTTCAATTCCGCTTTCCCAACGTGTCGAACCATAAAAATTGAGTGCTCCCGGATCGTTAAAAACTCCTCCGTCGATAGTCACATGGTAATAATGAAATCCTTCATCCATAGCACCGGCAGTAGTGCCTCGCCAATAACCATCATCGCTTTTTGCGAGAACAGTTCCTCCTTTTGCTCCGCCCAATCCAAGACTTACAATAACAGATTTGGCTTCGGGAGCTAAAATTTGAAATCGTGCATAACCCTGAGAATTGACTTGCGGATATTCCTGTCCAGGCTGGTTAACGGTAGAGGGTTTAAAATCTTCGGCAATAGCGGTTTGATTTGTTTGTGAAAAACCTGCAAAACCTGATAAAATAAATAACCATAACATAATAATTGCATACTGTTTCATATTTTTATTTTTGATGTTAAATATTATTTAACTTACTGATTTATAATTACATATTTACCAGAAAGGTGCATTAAACTAAAGAGATACATTAACCCATCATAATACGGGTCAAAGTAACCGTCATCATAAGGTTCGAGTTTAGCATTCCAAACCGCATGTACAAAATCCATACTTGCTTTATCGGGATTGATTAGTGATGCAGTAGCCGATGTTGCTACTAGTCCGATGGAGTGTCTGAGTTTTTTAACAGGACCAGCCTGCAGAATAAATTCAGGAGTAGAACCATCAAGATTAAATTGATCTTCAAAAGTGTTCAATCCTTTAGATCTTAGAAAATTTTGAAATTTCCTGGCATATTCTTCCTGCCATTTTTTATCTTTTCCATACCAGATATAATCCATCGCTATATTCATAGGAACACGCCACGAATCATAACGAAATCCAGGAGGCATCCACGGTGTCGGATGTGGTTCTCCGGTAAATTCAGTATAATCTGAATTTAGGCCTGTTACAGGATGAGTTGCTTTATGCAGAAAATTACGGGAAGCATCGGCACATTCTTTATAAAATTGCTCGTGACCATCTTTCGCATACAAAGCCCATATTTCATAAAATGCCGGAACATGATAAGAAGGATCTGTCCAGTTATATCCTCCTCCTTCTGGTACAAAGGATATTTGCTTATGTTCGGTATTTATAATATTATGAATATTACCCGTACCGTCTTTTTTCCACATGGCATCCAATATTTTTCTTGCTTCGTTATAGTAATGAATTCCAGTACTATTACCCCACTTATTTGAAGCAAAAAGCAAACTGGTGATATAATACAATTCTCCATCTGAAGCAGAACCAGGCGAATTTTGTTTTTTGGTGTCAGGATTTACACTCCATGCAAAATAGCCTTCTCTTGGCCCTTCCTGATGTTGCATATATTTGACAGACCATCTCCAAATTCGGTCAAAAACCTCTTTTTTATTAAGTTGAACCGCGATCAT
>Ga0247810_10001496_pt1 | contig 14629 bp, 13 predicted proteins | sample UWRJL119311C1_FD_179918 | JGI IMG/M metagenome (GOLD analysis project Ga0247810, IMG submission 179918) | Plant litter microbial communities from Arlington Agricultural Research Station in Wisconsin, United States - UWRJ-L119-311C-1 | ecosystem: Environmental > Terrestrial > Plant litter >...
TGTTTTAAATAACGAAGATGCTAAAATATGGACGGATATTTATCCTGATGCATTTGGTTATGTAATCAGTAAAGAAATCCTGATTCAAAATAACGAAAAAGTTCAATTCTATTTATTTTCTTTCGAAAATCAGCCCATTGGAACCTGCATGTTGTTCCAAACCGAAAACAATATCGGAATTCATGGTGTTGGTGTAATTCCGCAGATGCGAAGAAAAGGTTTCGCCGAAGAAATCATGAAATTTGCCCTTAATCTGGCCATTGATTCTAAACTTGAATATGCGTTGCTGCAGGCTTCTGCAATGGGAAAAGATATTTATACACGATTGGGTTTTGAGGATTTGTTTGTGATTCGAAATTATGTTTTAAAAAGCTGAGTGATAGAACGCAGATTATACTGATTCGCTATGCAAAAACGCGGATTATAACAGATTTTATTGTTCTCTTTTGTCATTTCGACGAAAGGAGAAATCATTGAGGGAGAGCAACGTCCTGTTCGAGTTACTTTTGTGATTTCTCCTTTCGTCGAGATGACAAGATTGTGGTTGTTATGTCAAAAAATTTCATACAGCTTCTACAGATTTTGAGTATATCTATTCTCTTTACTCTTTACTCTTTACTCTTTACTCTTTACTCTTTACTCTTATAAAACGCAACTTGTCTCAAATGCCCCTAAAATAGTCGTAAATGTGTATTACATAATAAAATTACAATAATAAATTTGTAATAAATTAACTAATAACTATATACAACTAATGAAAAAAGCAAAAATCATTTTCTGGACGACTACAATTCTTATTTTTTTATTTGAAGGTGTTATGCCGGCTTTGACCTCTCAAACTGAAATGGCTAAAGAAGGTCTTAGACATCTGGGTTATCCGGAATATTTTGGGACTGCTCTGGTTGTTTTCAAAATTTTAGGAGTATTGGCATTAGTGATTCCGCAAGTGCCAAATCGTGTCAAGGAATGGGCTTATGCAGGCTTTGCTTTTGACTTTATATTTGCATCGATAAGTCATTTTGCAATAGACGGAGTTGATTTTCAGGGCTTTTTTCCACTGATTGTTCTGGCGGTTTTAATGACTTCTTATGTTTATCATCATAAGATACAGCATTATAAAAATAATCCAATATAAAAATGAAAATCGATGATTGAGGTTTTTAAAACAAATGTTCAGGAAGTCGAGCAATCCAATATGATTGTGGAAAAACTTTTGGAACATTTCCCCAACAGTCTCATCAATTTTGATCTGGAAGATTGCGATAAAATTTTGCGAATTCATGCTGCTGCTATTTCAAATCATAAAATCATAGATCTGATGAATTCATTTGGATATCAATGTGAAGAGCTTGTTTAAAAAGACATAAATTATTGATTTATAAAATCATAAAATAAAAAATCGTAATTTTAAGAGAACAACTTTTAAAATATATCACAATGAATATACCAGCAGAACATCAGACCATAATGCCTTATTTAATTTTACAAGGCGCTTCAAAATTCATCGATTTTACAAAAAACGTTTTTGGTGCTACTGAAACCAATACAAAATCTTATCGTGAAGACGGAACTATTATGCATGCCGAAGTTACCTTAAACGGAAGTACAATTATGGTAACGGATGAAATTACAGATTGGGCACAACAAACCTCTAACTTGTTTGTATATGTTGCCAATGCTGATGAAACCTATCATAAAGCAATAGAAAACGGTGCCGTTTCCTTGATGGGATTAAGTGATCAGGATTACGGCCGAACTTGTGGTGTTACAGATCCGTTTGGAAATACGTGGTGGATCACCTCTGTACATAAATAAATACAAATCTTAAAACAATAAAAATGAAAGAAACGCTTCAGAAAAATATTGTTGAAACATTCCGAAAACTAAACGAAACGGTTAGTTCGTTTTCTCAGGAGGAAATTAATAGTGTACCGTATAAAGGGAGCTGGACCGCTGCACAGGTGGTTCAGCACATTATTATTGCCTGTTCGGGTTATCCTGAATTATTTGCAGGCAATAAAGAAGAAACAAACCGAAAACCGGATGAAAAAATAAAAGAGCTGGAAGCTGTTTTTTTAAACTTCGATGTGAAAATGCATTCTCCTGATCTTTTAAAACCAAAAATCATCGATTACAATAAAAATTCACTGAGTTTATCGCTCCTGAAAATTGAATCAGATTTATTGGATGCAGCCGATAAATATGATTTAACCTTAACATGCCTGGATTTTGAGCTTCCTGATTCCGGAAAATTTACGATTTATGAATGGATCAGTTTTGCTCTTATTCATACCCAAAGGCATATCCACCAATTGAATAAGATTTTTAGTTCTGTAAAACAAACATAAATCGCCGTATCAACCTAAAAAAGCAAATATTACATTTACACATCAATTATAAAATCGATAATCCGGGCTGATAATTTTGGATCAGCTCTAAAAAAACAGTTTCTGTAGTCGATAAATAAGGTTCCGTTGTTCTTTTTCTTTTCACCTTATCAAAATATTCTTTGATAGAGCCGTCTTCGTATTTTGATACCAACAAAGGGTGTACGTAATAATTTCGGCAAACCGTTCTTGTATTTCCTAAAGCTTCAGCTGTAACATCATAAGCTGTGACAATATTTTTTTTAATTTCTTTTTCATCTTCCGCAATTCCTAATTCCATTAAAGTTTCAAAGAAAATCACAGAGGCAGACCATGTCCTGAAATCCTTCGCACTAAAATACTCACCGGATATTTCATGCAGATACACATTGACCATGTGGCTGTCCAGTGCTTTTCTTTCCCCATTCTCATCATAATACTTGAAAACTTCCCAACCTGGAATTTCCTCGCATTTACTGACTAATTTAATCAGTTTCTTATTTCGGATTGTAATGGAGTGCTGCTTTCCTTTTTTCCCAATAAACTCAAAACGGATTGCATCTTTATTAATGTTGATGTGTCTTTTTCGCAAAGTAGAAAGTCCGTATGATTTATTGTCTTTGGCGTACTTTTCATTCCCAATTCGGATGTGGGTTTCTTCCATTAGTCGTATAACCAGTGCCACCACTTTGTTTTTTGACCATTCTTTCTTTTCAAGATCGGCATCTACCTGTTCTCTGATCAAAGGAAGTTTTCGTCCAAAATCGGCTATTTTATAAAATTTAGTCTGATTGCGGATTAAATTCCATTTGGGGTGATATCGGTATTGTTTTCTGTTTTTCTGATCCAGCCCAACTGCCTGCAAGTGACCGTTTGCTAATTCAGAAATCCTGACGTTTTCCCATGCTGGAGGAAGCACGAGACTGTTAATACGTTTTAATTCACTCTTTTGTTTGATACATCTTCCATTTTTCTTATAAATGAAAGCATCTCCTTCTTTACATCGTTCAATAGGCATTGATTTATCGCTTACATAAATCAAATCTAATTTTTCTATCGCTAATTCAGGTTTAGTAATCAATAACGTCATTAATTTCTCCTGCGATTTTGTATTTACTTTCATAATGTGTTTAATTTAATAACAAACCAGTTATTTGATCAATCTTCCTTTAATTTTAATTACCTTACAGAGATTAAAATTCCATCCTAAAAAAAGCCTCCTAAGTCTATACAAATTTTATTTAATAAAATGATTCGCTTTAATCCTATTGATTTTATTATTGACTATAAAAGTTCTTTTAACCCCCTGAAACTCTTATATAATTCCCACATAAAATCTTTTGAGTTAATTTTTTAGCCGATTGGATTAAACATAGGCTTGTTTCTGAAATAATTTTATACCAGATAAATTAAAAAAGACGAAAATAGCTACAAATATTACGTAATTTGAGTGAATAGAAAAATCAGAATAGCAACCCCAAATAGCAGTTTTGAAAAAATTTACTTATTTAATTACGGTGCTAATAAGCGTTCCTATATAAACCTAATGACCAATTAAACGAACTAAAAAATAATTCCTATGAAAACGATACAAGCAAAATCAAAGATAATTTTTATGTCTACTTTTCCACCTACACAATGTGGAATAGCAACTTATACGCAGGATACCATTAAAGGAATTAATGACGTCTATGGAAATTCAATTACATGCGAAATTTGCGAATTGGTAAAATCTCCTTTAGAAAATCCAACTCAGGCTTTTACCTTAAACACTAAGAATAGAGAAGATTATACCCGCGTTGCAAATGAAATCAATAATGATGATGCAGTAAAACTGATCCATATTCAACATGAGTTTGGCTTATTTGAGGGCAATTACGGGGATCATTTATTAGATTTTTTAAATGTGATAAAAAAACCGGTAACATATACATTTCACAGTGTAATTCAAAATCCAAATAATGAATTAAAAACATTTGTGAAATTATTACTTTCATACAGCAATTCGGTTTTTGTAATGACCAATCAATCTCAGGAAATCCTTATGAAAGATTACGGCATTCAGAAAGAAATTATTACCTGCGTGCCTCACGGAACCCACGTTGTTGTATACGAAACTCCTGAACAGGCAAAACTAAAATTCAATATTGAGGACAGAAAAGTACTTTCTACTTTCGGACTTTTGGGCGAAGGAAAAAATATTGAAACCGGTCTGCAGGCTTTGTCAAAAATTGTAGAAAAAGAACCTAATGTTCTTTATCTGATTATTGGCAGAACGCACCCAAATTTGATTATTGATGGCGTAGATACGTATCGTGATAAATTAGAAGCACTTGTAGACGAATTAAATTTACATAACAATGTGCGTTTCATCAATGAATTTTTAGATACAGATGAGCTTTTAGACTATTTAAAAGCAACTGATGTGTATTTATTCACTTCAAAAGATCCTAATCAGGCTGTGAGCGGTACTTTTGCGTATTCAATGAGTTGTGCATGTCCGCTTGTTGCATCTAAAATTCCTCATACGGTAGAAGTTTTAAGTTCAGATTGCGGTGTTTTAGTTGATATCGGAAACGTTGACCAATTTGCCGAAGCTACAATCAAATTACTTTCTGATGATGATTTAAGAGAAGAAATGGGTAAAAATGCTTTCCGTAAAATGAGAGCATCATCTTGGGAAAATGTGGCTATTATTCACATGAATACGTATGAAAACCTAATTGAAAATAATACTGTGATTGATTTTGATTATCCTGAAATTGAATTGTCTCACATCAAAAAATTGACTACCGAATTAGGAATGATTCAATTCAGCAACATTTCTATTCCGGATTTATCTTCGGGTTATACGTTAGACGATAATGCCAGAGCATTGGTGGCAGTGGGAATGCATTACAAATTAACTGGTGATAAGGATGATTTACCTTATATATTGATTTATCTGGATTTTATTATTCGCTGTCAAAAAGAAACAGGTGATTTCATTAACTATGTAGATGAAAACAACAGAGAACATATTGAGCAAAATGCAGAAGTTAATTTAGAAGACTCAAATGCGAGAGGAATTTGGGCTTTAGGAAGTGTCGTAGCTTTAAAAGATATTTTGCCGGATAATATTGTACAAAAAGCTTCTGAAAGTTTTCTGAAAAGCTTACCATGGGCAGAAACAATTCAGTCGCCTCGTTCGATTGGGTTTGCAACAAAAGGTTTGTATTTGTATAATTCGGTTACGCCAAATTTATATGTAACTGCAATCATCAATAAACTAAATGCAAAATTGGTATCGAACTATGAAATTCATGCTACAAAAGACTGGAAATGGTTTGAGAATTATTTAACCTATGGAAACGGCATCCTTCCTGAATCTATGCTTTATGCTTATTTAGTAACTAATAAGCCTATCTATAAAACAATAGCAGTGGAATCTCTTGATTTCCTTCTGTCAAAAATGTTTACGAAAAATGGCTTCAAGGTGGTTTCAAATAACGGCTGGTATCATAAAGGTGCAGAACCAAAAGAATATGGAGAACAGCCAATAGACGTTTCATACATTATTCAGACTTTAAATGGCTTTTATAGCGCCTTTAAAAATCCAATTTATAAAGAACATATGAAGACAGCTTTTAATTGGTTCTTAGGTAAAAATCATTTAGGTGAGATTATGTACAATCCTGTTAGTGGAGGCGGTTACGATGGCCTTGAAAAAGACAATGTAAACCTGAATCAGGGAGCAGAATCAACTGTTTGTTACCTGACTGCGAGACTGATCATGGAAAATTTTAAGGAGTCCGAATTTAAGGTAATAGACCTCATTAAAACAAAAGCAGATCTAATCATTAATTCTTAAAGTGCTTACTATATTATTAAAATCCCTTTTTAACGAAAGGGATTTTTTTTTGACCAAAAGCCAATTGCAACGTTCAGAACTATAATTTATTGTATTTAATTCAATGTAAATTATGTAAAGATGTGTTAAAGTTCTGTAAGAGTTTTTTTTTACTTCCAGATTAACTTTAAAGTAGCAAATAAACCAATGATTCAAAATCAGGTTTAAAAACTAAGTAACTAAAAACTAGCTATTTTGATCCTAAAATTAAAAAACACATTCGAAGATATCGGAAATGCAACACAGTTTGCCAGCCGTTTTTTTAAAGAGGTCTTTATACCTCCTTATGAAACCAGACAGTTTCTGAAACAATGTTACATTATGGGTTACAAATCTTTGCCATTAGTAGCCATAACGGGTTTTATTATGGGTCTTGTACTTACTTTACAGTCAAGACCGACTTTAGTAAAATTCGGTGCCGAATCATGGTTGCCGGGGATGGTTGCCCTTTCCTTAATTCGTGAAATTGCTCCGGTAATTACAGCTTTGATCTGCGCAGGAAAAATATCCTCCGGAATTGGTGCCGAGTTAGGTTCTATGAAAGTAACGGAACAAATAGACGCTATGGAAGTTTCCGCAGTTAATCCCTATAATTATTTAGTCGTTACAAGAATTTTAGCAACAACTTTAATGGTTCCGATTCTTGTGATTTTTGCAGATGCCATTGGAATCATTGGTGGTTATTTTGGCATAAATATTCATGGCGATGTTAGTTTTTACAGATATATAACCAAAATTTTTCAGTCATTGGAATTCCTTGATATTATTCCAGCCACAATAAAAACTTTTTTCTTCGGATTTTTCATTGGAATGATTGGATGTTATAAAGGTTTTAATGCTGCAAATGGAACTGAAAGTGTCGGAAAAGCCGCGAATTCTGCAGTTGTAACAGCATCTCTTACCATTTTTATTATAGATATGCTAGCCGTTCAGATAACCGATTTATTTTTTTAAAGATGATCAAAGAAAAAGAAAATACAGAACCTGCAGTTGAAGCTGATAAAAAAGGGGTGATAATCGAAATCAAAGATTTGCATAAAACTTTTGGTAAGGATAATCATGTTTTGAAAGGCGTAAATTTTACTGTAAACAAAGGGGAAGACTTAGTAGTTTTAGGACGCTCGGGTTCAGGTAAATCAGTGACTATAAAATGCATTGTGGGGTTGATAACTCCAGATAAGGGTGAAATAAATGTTTTTGACGAAAATGTACTGGACCTTAATAAAACAGAACTCAACGAAATGAGAGCCCGAATTGGTTTTTTGTTTCAAAGTGGTGCATTGTATGACTCTATGTCCGTGAGAGAAAATTTAGCTTTTACGCTAAGAAAGCACAAACGTGAGCTAACAGCTGATGAAATTGAGAAAGAAGTCCTGGAAGCTCTGGATAGTGTAGGCTTAAGTGATGCAATTGACAAAATGCCATCTGAATTATCAGGAGGAATGCGCAAGAGAATTGGCTTGGCCCGTACCTTAATTTTAAAACCAGAAATTATTTTATACGATGAACCTACTACCGGATTAGATACGATTACGTCAAGAGAAATCAGCGAATTAATATTAGATATCAAACATACTCGTAAAACGACTGCCATCATTATTACGCATGATATGGCTTGTGCTAAATTAACTGCCGACCGAATCATCGTTTTAAAAGAAGGGAAAATTCAGGCAGAAGGAACTTACGAAGAATTAGAAAAAAGTGAAGACGAATGGGTACGCTCATTCTTTGAATAAAAAAAATAAAATCAAAAACAAAAATCATGGATAAGCAATCTGGATATACTTGGAAATTAGGAATGTTTGTAACAATAGGATTACTGCTTTTTATACTGGCGGTTTATTTTATTGGGAAGCAAAAAAATCTTTTTGGATCTACATTCCGAATCACATCAAGCTTTAAAACCGTAAGCGGTTTAGAGATTGGTAACAATGTTCGATTTTCAGGAATCAACATTGGTACAATTGATGAAATTCAATTAGTTAATGATTCTACTGTTGTGGTAGGAATGGTCATTAAGGATGATGTTCGTGAATTTATTAAGACTGATGCAAGAGCCAGTATAGGTTCAGACGGATTGATGGGTGATAAAGTTCTTACTATTACACCAGGTGTGAAATCGCAAACCGTAGTAGAGAATAATGGCAAAATTGCCTCTATAAGTGGGATTGAAATGACTGATATTATGAAAACGGTCAAAAAAAGCATGGATAATGTTGGTGTTATTTCAGAAGAATTGGCGATTTTCAGTCATAGCATGAACAATGGAAATGGCGCTTTAGCAAAACTAATGCGTGATCCGGGCATGGCCAATACGATGGATAAAACACTTAATAACCTTGAAAAGGGAACAAAAGGCTTCAGCGAAAATATGGAAGCAGCTAAAAGTAATTTTCTTTTAAGAGGTTATTTTAAGAAAAAAGAAAAAGAGAAAGAAGAGAAGATAGAAGAAGCTAAAGAAAAAAAGGAAGAACAACAGGAAAAAGCTGAAAAAGAAAAAGAGGAAAAATTAAAAGAAGAAAAGAAAAAAGCCGAAGAAGAAGCTAAAAAAGCTGAGGAAGCTAAAAAGAAGAAATAATACTAAATTAATGGTGTATGAATTATAATTTCAAACATATTGCCTTAAAAACAGCGAAAATTTCAGGAATAGTAATAGCAAGTATTTTGCTGTTACTTTTTTTGATTCCATTACTTTTTCCGGGAACCGTTGCTACTGAAGTCAAAAAAATTGCCAACGAAAGATTAGATAGTAAAATAGAATTTTCAAAATCCAAATTTTCGTTCTTTACACACTTTCCTTCGCTCACGGTTTCATTGGATGATGTATCTCTAACAGGCTCCGCTCCCTTTAAAAATGACACACTATTAAAAGCAGAACAGGTTGCTTTTGGAATTAACATCAAAAGATTACTATTCGATAATGAAGTAAAAATTAATAAATTATATGTCTCAAAAGCAGATATAAATATTATGGTAAACCAAAAAGGACAAGCCAATTACAATATTTACATCGCTCCGGAAGACAGCAAAAAAGATACCAGCACCACCGATGAAGGAACAGCTATTCGTTTGGAACGTATTGATTTAGAAGACTGTCATGTAAAATATAACGACCGTTCTGCCAAAATTGTGGTAGATGCAAAAGGATTCAATTATGTGGGAAAAGGAAACTTAAGCGAAGACATTTTTGATTTGAATACAGATGCCAAAATAGACAATATCGACTTTTACTATGGTAAAACAGGCTATCTTAGAAAAAAAGAATTACGTGCCGATTTAATTACCAGAATCAATACAAATGCCCTTTCGTTTATTCTTCAAAAAAACGAACTTAAAATCAATAAATTACCTTTAAAATTTACCGGTTTTTTTACGATTTTAAAAGATGGCTATAAAATCAACATCAAGGCCGCATCAGAAAACACAACTGTAAAAGATTTATTTTCTGTAATGCCGCCGGAATATCTGACATGGTTGGAAGAAACTGAAATTTCAGGCAAAAGTGATTTGCTTTTTACCTTTAGAGGAAATTATAATGTCGCCAAAAAACAAAAACCGGATCTGGCTATTAATTTGAAAATTAATGAAGGCGCAATCAATTACCAGAATGCTCCTGCTCCATTAACTGATTTTCAAATGAATCTGAATGCCATTATGCCTTCACTCGATATTGAAAAACTTTTAGTGAATTTAAAGACTTTCAAATTTAAGGTTGGAGAAAAAGATTATTTCAACGCTTATTTAAAAAGCAAAGGTTTTACAGAAATGAATGTAGATGCAAGCGTAAAAGGTGCATTAGACCTTGCTACTCTTGATGCCGCTTTGGGATTGTATAGTGTTGATTTAAAAGGAACCCTTAGAACTGATATTCAGGCAAGAGGTACTTTTAGCACTTCTAAAAAATTATTCCCAAAAACAAGAGGCGGAATTGCATTACACAACGGCTGGCTAAAAACCGATTCGTATCCAAATCCTATTACCGATATTACTGTTGTAGCAAATGTGCTCAATAAAGCCGGTACTTACAAGGATTTGATTGTAGCTGTTGCTCCGGCTTCTTTTGTATTTGAAGGAAATCCAGTGTATGTAAACGCAGCACTTTCAGATTTCAGTGATTTGGCTTACAATGCCAAAGTAAAAGGAGAACTGAATGTGGGTAACATATATAAAGTATTTGCAAAAAAAGGAATGGATATTACCGGATATGCCAAAGCTGATCTTTCACTCCAGGGAAAACAAAGCTATGCCACCACCGGGCAATATAATAAACTCAACAATAAAGGAACAATCATTCTTAAAAATATTAAAGCTACATCAGAACTTTTTCCGAAGGCCTTTTATATAAAACAAGGAAATTTCAGGTTTCAAAATGAAAAAATGTGGTTTGAAAAATTTTATGCGTCTTATGGAAAATCTGATTTTGACATCAACGGATATCTTCTAAATACGATTAATTATTTTTTAGAATCTAAAGGAACATTAAGCGGAAATTTCAATATGAAATCCAAACTGATCAATGTTGATGAATTTATGGCTTTGGAAAAAGGTGAAAATACTGATCGAAAATTAGAAGTAGAATACGCCAAAGAAGATAATCCGAAAATGAGCGGTGTCGTTATTATTCCAAGAAACTTAAATGTAAGCCTTAACGCAAATGCTGATAAAGTACAATATAACGGATTGGTTTTTAATCAACTCAACGGAAAAACCGGTATTTCTAAAGGTAATTTTTATTTAGAAAATGCTGTGTTTAATATTATTGATTGTGCACTGGTAGTTGACGCTTCTTATAAAGATGAATCCCCTACTTCTGCTCACTTTGATGCTCACTTTCGTGCAAAAGATTTTAGTATCCAGAGAGCGTATAAAGAAATTCCGATGTTTCATGACATGGTTAGCGCAGCCGAAAAAGCACATGGAATTATCTCAGTAGATTATAAAATAAAAGGCGATCTGGATGGCAATATGAGTCCTATTTACGAATCTTTTGAAGGTGGCGGAACGTTGAATTTACGTGATGTAAAAATCAAAGGTCTTAAATTATTTGACGGAATTAGTTCAAAAACAGGACAAGATGGCTTAAATAATCCGGATATGGAAGGCATCGAAATCAAATCGGAAATTGATAACAACCTGATCCGTATTGATCCCTTTACTTTTAGTGTTGCCAGTTTTAAACCTACTATAAAAGGAACTACGAGCTTCGACGGCCTTTTAGATTTAAGAATGAGATTAGGACTTCCTCCGTTTGGAATTCTTGGTTTTCCAATTACGATTACCGGTACTCATGAAGATCCAAAAATAAAAGTCTTCAGCAAAACAGGACAAGAAATAATCGACGCTGTTTATAACGAAAAAAGCAATAAAGTAGTTCGAAAAGAAAAAGTTAAAGCCAAGAAGAAGTAGTTTTTAAATGCTTTACAAACCTAAAAAGCATTAGCTGTCGTCAAAAAAATAACTTAAAATAAAACTAAAATAATCGTTGCCAAACCACTAAAAAATGAAATTACGCTCAACAGAAAGTTTCTGGCCCCTAAAACATGCAATGGAAACTAGTTATCCATCAATAGAATCTGACATTGAAACCGAAATTTTAATCATTGGAGGCGGAATTACAGGTGCGTTAATCGCCTATAAACTCATTAATGAAGGAAAAAAAGTAGTATTGGTTGACCGTCGTGATATTTGCAATGGAAGTACTGCAGCTAGCACTGCCCTGCTTCAATATGAAATTGATGTCCCGTTACATGAACTCATAAATTTAAGAGGTTTAGAATGCGCTGTTGATAGTTATAATAATGGGAAAAAAGCCATTTTTGACCTGCGTAAGATTATTGATGATATAAAAAGTGACTGTCACTTTGAATTTAAAAAAAGTATTTATTTCTGTTCCTTAAAAAAAGACCTTCCGTTTCTGAAAAATGAATTCAATTCACGAAAAGAGCACGGATTTGATGTAAACTGGTTAGAAAGATGGGATTTAGAAAAATTTGGATTAAATGCACTTGCCGCTATAGAATCTAAAACGGCTGCAGTCATGGATCCGTATAGGCTTGCACAGGATTTATTTCTTTACTGCAAAAAAAACGGAATGCAGATTTTTGACCGTACCAATATCACTTCCACAGAAAAAAAGGGAAAACTAATTGCCCGTACAGAAAACAAATATAGCATTACTGCAGACCACATTATACGCTGCAGTGGATACGAAAGTACTGAAACACTTAAGGAAAAAGTAGTCGATCTAAAAAGTACGTATGTCATTGCCTCTGAAAACGTTCCTGAGCTATCTAATACTTTTAAGAATGCCATTTTCTGGGACACCTCTAAGCCATATATGTATTTTAGGGCTACAAATGACAATCGAATAATCATGGGCGGTGGTGATGAAGATTTTAGAGATCCTGTAAAGCGAGATAAATTACTGCCAAAAAAACAAAAATATCTTTTAAATAAATTCCAAAAAAAGTTTCCAAAAATCAATTTTAAAATAGACTATTCCTGGGCAGGTACTTTTGGGGAAACAAAAGATGGTCTGCCCTACTTCGGAAAACCAAATCCCGATGTAAACGAACATTATGTTCTGGGTTTTGGCGGAAACGGAATTACTTTTAGCGTTATGGCAATGAATTCTATTTTAGAATCCATCAAAAACAAAAAACATACGGATTTAGAATATTATCGATTTGGAAGGTGATTTTATTTGTTTAAATCTTAATTATAACAAAATTGGATAATCAAAATGCGTTTAATTTTTTTTACATCAAAAATAAATATCTTAGAAACTTAAATTACTCTAATATGAGATTCTCAAAATATCTAAATTTTGTTCGTGATGCACATGAAAATGGATTTTCTGAAAAAACATATAAAATGATTTCACAACAACTTACAAGAAGACCTATTATTTAGAGTAATGTTATAGTAGTAAGTTAGAAAAATATAGGAATGTCTTCAACAAACTGCTTAAAAAAAATGAAAACCGTTCTTTTTATTCCTTTATTTTTTTTCCTAACTTCATACAGTGAAGTTGAAAAACAAAATCAAGAGAATAAAGATATTCTTACCTACAAAATACTCAATATTGTTTTCAGAACCGAAGATTTATCAGAAAGTAAAGAAAGCTATATTCATGTACAAACTCAAGAAATAGATAATAACAATCGAATGGTGACAATCGTAATCAACAGTTTAACACCAAAAAAATGTACTTCCGAGAGCAAATTCAAGGAAATAAAGGTTTTTAATTACTTGAGTAATGGCTTGAATAATTATAAAAAAGAATTAGACTATTCAGCTTTTTTTGTGGTAGATTGTACATATTATCAGTTCTTAGTTTACTCGGAAAAAAACGAAATACTTAGTATTAAAAAGATATCTCTTTATGAATATGAAAACTAAAACAATTTTATTAGAAGAAAACACGCAATTCTGAAGTTAGCTCCTAACCTGTTGCTTCGAACAGTTAAACTAAAATACTGAGATACTAAGATTATAGACTAAATACTAGTCTATTATCAAAAAAATACTAAATAATCAATAAATAAATCTTAGCATCTCAGAGATCTTAAAATTATGCCGTAATAGCCAACTGATGTTGGTTAAATTTATATTCCTTCGGACTACAGTTAAATTTTTGTTTGAAGATTTTAGAAAAATAACTTCTGCTGGTAAAACCAATGCAATACACGATTTCAGAAATATTCAAATCGGAATTTTTAATTAATATCTCAGCTTTTAAAATTCGCATGTGTGTGATAAAATCATTTACCGTTCTGTCGTGAATCATTTTAAAACCTTCCTGTAATTTATTTGGAGATAACCCTGAAAGTTTGCTAAGTGATTTTATAGTAAATTGCTCTTCCGGTGTTGCTTTTATGAGGTCTGAAAGCTTTTTTATTTCTTCCATTTCTTTTAAAGTAAGGCAGTTTGTTTCTTTCAAATAATTATTATTCATATCATCAGAATGTTGTTGAATTTCCATTGCCAGAATAATTTTCAAAATACCTTCTTTCAATAAATTGCGCACAATTCCGGTTTGGGTAACCGCATTTAATTGTTCTATTTTTTCGGCTATTTTTAAGTTATAAGATCCTACGTAGAAAAAGTTACCCGACAGATTTTTTTCAAAAAATGTTTCTTTGACTTTTTGATTGAAAAAATTATTTTCAATCGAGTCCATATTTTGTGTTCCCACCACAATTAAAGTAACTCTGGTGTTGGTGTTTTTTTCAAAAAACAAAATGTTATCATCATTTTGTCTGGATGAAACTATTGCGGTTTGAAACTTTTTCAATTTTCTTTCAACTCCTGAAATTCCAAAACTGTGCGACAGAGTTCCTTTAGAACAATAGGCAAAATAAACCGGTGATAT